>ENA-OURV01002345-OURV01002345.1-human-gut-metagenome-genome-assembly--contig:-NODE-2345-length-13293-cov-5.221408_pt1 | contig 13293 bp, 14 predicted proteins | sample MGYA00242141_ERZ509072 | MGnify/ENA primary metagenome ERZ509072 (study PRJEB26280, sample SAMEA2338763) | human gut metagenome | biome: human gut; feature: human-associated habitat; material: faeces... | reverse complement strand
GTTGCTAAAGCAACCGCGCCTCGGCGCGAGAATGTGCCAAGGCACATTCTTTTTCATTCCCGGGAATGGAATTGTATCAAGACGAAGAGAAAGAGGAAATAAAACGTGGAAACGATCAAAAAGGATAACAGCGGGACTCTGTCGCTGCCGGAAAATCTGGAAAAGCTGCTGACAGACTGCACACTCTGTCCGCGTAACTGCCACGTCAACCGTATGGCGGGGCAGATCGGCTACTGCCTGCAGACGGGGACGCTGCGGGCGGCAAGGGCAGCGCTGCACTACTGGGAAGAACCGTGCATCTCGGGCACGGCAGGTTCGGGGGCAGTGTTTTTTGGCGGCTGCTCGATGCGGTGCGTGTTTTGCCAGAACCACGATATTGCGGCAGGAGAAGCCGGACGGGAAATTTCGGTGGAACGCCTGAAAGAAATTTTTCTGGAACTGCAGGAAAAGGGCGCGAACAACATCAACCTCGTGACGCCGACGCATTTTGTACCGCTGATTGTTCCGGCGCTGCGGGCGGCAAAGCGGGAGGGACTGCGGATCCCGATTGTATACAATACCTCTTCTTATGAAAAAGTCAGCACGCTGCAGCTGCTGGACGGGCTTGTGGATATTTATCTGCCCGATTTGAAATATGAATCTGCAGCGCTTTCCGGGCTGCTTTCGAATGCGCCGGATTATTTTGAAACAGCAGCAGCGGCGATTGCAGAGATGGTCAGACAGGTCGGCGAGCCGGTTTTTGCAGCGCCGGATGGGACGCTGCTTTTAGCGCCGCAGATGAATGACGCATGTGAAGAAGCCGACGAGGACACAGAATTTTTAATGAAAAAAGGCGTTATCGTGCGGCATCTTGCCCTGCCGGGACAGGAGGCAGATTCGAAGAGAGTGCTTTCCTATCTGTTAAAAACCTATGGGGAGCGGATTTATATCAGTCTGATGAATCAGTACACGCCGATTCCGTCTGTGCTGGAGAAGACGCTGCCAAAGCTCGCGCAAAGCGCCTGCCTTACGGGATTGCAGCGCCGTCTGACGGAGGACGAATACGAAGCTCTGATTGATTTCGCGATAGAAAACGGAATCGAAAACGGCTTTATTCAGGATCAAGAAACGGCGCAGGAAAGCTTTATTCCTGCATTTGATGGCGAGGGCATCTGACGGAAAAAGAGGATTGTGCAATTTTACAGGGATTTATGGTGTTTTCTTGATTGTTCGGAGGCCTGTGTGAGTGTATTCTGAAAAAGTACAGATGCCTGAAAATATTCCTTTTTCAGGTACAACAACAGAGCAGGGATTTATAAAAGGAGGAACTATCATTATGAACACAATGCCCAGACCGGAGCATCCGCTTCCTCAGTGGGAAAGAAGCACATGGAAAAACTTAAACGGAGAATGGGATTTTTCTTTCGACTTTGGTAAAAGCGGCGTAGACCGTTGTTTTTATGAAAAGAAGGATTGGGAGAAAAAGATTATCGTTCCGTTTTGCCCGGAAAGCGATCTGAGCGGAATCGGCTATAAGGATTACATGGATGCCGTATGGTATCATAAGACCGTAGAACTGACTGAAGTGGAGGTAAAAGGACGCGTTCTGCTGCATTTTGGCGCGGTGGATTATGATGCGCGCGTATGGATCAACGGAACAGAGGTTGGACGGCATAAAGGCGGTTATACCTCTTTTACATTCGATATCACGGCTTATGTACAGGCCGGTGCAAACGATATCGCCGTATACGCAGAGGACGATTTGAGAAGCGGCAAACAGCCCCATGGCAAACAGAGTGGGCTCTACTATTCCCATGGCTGTGAATACACCAGAACCACCGGTATCTGGCAGACGGTTTGGCTTGAGTTCGTGCCGGAAAATTATGTGAAAAAAGCACGTTTCTTTCCGAACGTGGAAGCAGGCACGCTTACGATCGAGGCGGTGACCGTCGGCGACGGGTCGTTCCGCGCAGAAGCGTTTTATGAAGGAAGACGCTGTGGCCAAGCGGAAACCACAACTGCTGGCGGAAATGTTGTTGTGACGCTGCCTCTTTCCGAAGTGCATCTGTGGGAGGCTGGAGCAGGCAGACTGTATGATTTGACAATTACTTTTGGGGAAGATACTGTTCACAGCTATTTCGGACTGCGCAATATCACAATTTCCGGAGAAAAGGTGCTGATTAACGGAAAATCCGTGTTCCAGAGACTCGTTCTGGATCAGGGATTTTATCCGGACGGCATTTATACCGCATCTACCGATGAAGCGCTGGAAAACGATGTGAAGCTGTCGATGGCAGCAGGCTTCAACGGCGCGCGTTTGCATGAAAAAGTGTTCGAGCCCCGTTTCCTGTATCATTGCGATCGTCTGGGTTATCTTGTATGGGGCGAGCAGGGCAACTGGGGGATGGATCCGAGCGCACCGGATGGATTGAAAAACTTCCTGCCTGAATGGATGGAAGCGGTTGAAAGGGATTTCAATCATCCTGCGATCATCGGCTGGTGCCCGTTTAACGAGACATGGGATTATGAAGGGCGCAAGCAGGATGACGACCTTCTGGCAATTGTCTATCGGATGACGAAGCTCTACGATACGACCAGACCCTGCATCGATACCAGCGGCAATTTCCATGTCATTACTGATATTTACGATCTGCACGACTACGAGCAGAACCCGGAAGAGTTCGCAAGTCATTATGAGAGCTATGCAAAGGACGGCATTCTGGCATGGGATAACCATGCGCCGAGACAGAAACAGATTGTCGATATTCCGGTATTTATCAGCGAGTACGGCGGTATCAAGTGGGATGTTGAGGGCGTGAACAAGGACAGCTGGGGCTACGGCGACGGACCCAGAACCGAGGAAGAGTTTCTTGCACGTTATAAGGGTCTGACGGATGTGCTTTTGGACAATCCGAAGATGTTCGGCTTCTGCTACACCCAGCTGTACGATGTAGAGCAGGAAATGAACGGTCTTTATACCTATAGCAGAAAGCCTAAATTCGATATGGAAATTATCCGTAGGATCAACAGCCGCAAAGCTGCGATCGAGGAGGGAAAGGCATAACGCCTTCCTGTTTTGCATAGGCTGAAAGAAAAGCGGGTAACGCGATGCTGAATGCAATCTGGGCAGGAATGATTGTTCTTGGAATCTTATACGGAGCTTTTACCGGCAATCTGGAGGCGGTGTCCAATGCCGCCCTGGAAAGTGCCGGGGAAGCTGTGGATTTATGTATTACGATGTGCGGGATCATGGGACTTTGGACAGGTCTGATGAAAATCGCACAGCAGGCGGGGCTGATTGCTGCATTGACGCGCGGCATCAGCCCTTTTGTGTCGTTTTTATTTCCCCGGATTCCGAAAAATCATCCGGCGCGGGAGTCAATTTCCACCAATATTGTTGCAAACGTCCTCGGACTTGGCTGGGCGGCAACTCCGGCGGGCTTAAAGGCGATGGAGGATCTTGCACAGCTGGAAGAAAAACGGAGACAGACGGGGTATCTGAAAAACGTTCCAAAAGATACGGCGAGCAATGAAATGTGTACATTCCTGATTTTAAATATTTCGTCCCTGCAGCTGATTCCGGTCAACATGATCGCCTATCGCAGCCAGTACGGAAGCGCCAGTCCCGCCGCAGTGGTCGGTCCTGCGGTGCTGGCGACACTTGTCAGTACGTTTGCGGCAGTGATTTTTTGCAGGGGGATGGACCGAAGATAGATTGTTGATATAGCATTTGGATGCTGAACAGAAGCATAGTTTGCAGGCGGGCAGTCACACATCGTTCGATGCGCAGCTGTCCGCTGTTTTTGTGGAAATTTACATCAGGTATGCCAGCAGCACGCTCATAACGACACCGACGGCGGTAGAAAACAGCGCGCCTGCCAGCGTATATCTGGATTTGGAAACGCGCGCCGTCATAAAATAAACAGACATCGTGTAAAAACAGGTTTCTGTGCAGCTCATCAGAATCGACGTGATGCGTCCGGCCAGAGAATCTGTCCCGTAGGTTTTGAAAATATCGAGCACCAGTCCAGTCGCCGCGGAAGAAGAAAACAGGCGGATGAAAATGAGCGGGAAAAACTCCGGGAACATACCGCTTATGGAACTGCCAGCGGCGTATTTTTGCAGCAGCTTTCCCGGAAGATCCAGCAGCCCGGAGCCCCGCAGAATCCCGACTGCCATCATCAGCCCGATGAGCGTTGGGACGATGCCGACGACCGTTTTCAGACCGTCCGCTGCGCCGTTTATAAAGTCGTCGTAGAGATTGCATTTATGAATCCACCCATAGCCGATGATGAAGAAGATCACGGCAGGAATGAGGATGGAGGAAAGATGTGCGAGAACATTTGCCATGGGAAGCTCCATTCTGCAGAGATTAAATCACCGGACATTTTCAGACCGGGAAAGGATACGATCCTGCGGGAATATCTGTTACCGGAATATATGATTTTGCCAACCCATACAGAACTGGAATCATAAAATGCAGAGTAGGGGCATAAGTTACTATCAGGTTTTCTGAAAAATGAATGGGATGGAAAAAGGAGGACAGGCATGGCGGAATATCGAAAACAAATCGCATATCTGGATTATCTGGAAGACGGCGTAAAAATCAAAAATGCCGGATTTGTCAGAATAGAGGAACAAAACGGACACAACCGGATGGAAGTAAAAGTTAAAAACCTTCCGGGCAAGGACTGCGGGGAGTTTCGGTTACAGGAAGAACATGAGAGAACGGTCGGAAGGATTAGTTTGCAGGGCGGCAACGGAAACTGCTGCATGGTGTGGCGGATGCCGGAGCCGGGCGAATTGGATAACAGCCGGGAGGAAAGCTGGCAGCAGACTGCGCAGCTTCGGATTTTACTGTCCGGAAAAAGAATGCTGATTGCAAACTGGCACGAACCGGTCGAAATTCCAGCACAGAAAGAGACGCTGCAGCTGCAGCAGCAATCGCAGGTACAAGGGGATCAGTCCCAACAGATGGAGGCGCGGTCATCGCAGACAAATTCACCCCGGCAGCCCGGAGCTGGAGAAATTATTCCGTATCCGGAGCGGCGCGGCAGCGAGATGGAAATGCAGTCCACACCGAAAGAGCCCGCGGCAACAGAGCCGTCCGCCATGTTGAAGAAGCCTGCCGAAACAGAGCAGTCCGCCATGTCGAAGGAGCCCGCGGCAACAGAGCAATCCGCTATGGCGAAGGAGCTCGCAGCAACGAAGCGGCAGCCCACTCCGGAAGCGCCATCTGTGTCAGCGACCGAGCCGACGATTCCTTTTCCTTCCGCTGCGCCGAAATCGCCGTCCTCTCCATCGCGTGAGCCGGTCTGCAGCGCGGATAAATGGGAGCAGCTGTGCACGATGTATCCGGAAATTCATCCGTTCCGCGACAGTCGGGAATATCTTTCCATTGCGCCGAAGGACTTTGTGGTTCTGTGTAAGGAATATCAGAAGTTGGTACATAACAGTTTTCTGCTGCACGGCTACTATAATTACCGTCATCTGATTCTGGGCAGAATCCGGCAAAAGGATGCATGGCAGTATTATATCGGTGTGCCCGGCAATTTCTATGACCGGGAAAAAATGGTGGCGGAAATGTTCGGATTCGAAGCCTTTGAGGGTGAAAAAGAATCCGCATCGCCGGGTGATTACGGGTATTATATGAAGCGGGTGGAGATTTAAGCAAGGGTGGTCGAACCGGCGGGAGCAATGATCGGAAAAATGCCAGACAGCAAAAACCCACTTGCGGGAATGAAAAGGGGCTGGTATGCTTTTTCTGGAAACATTCAGCAGATTTCTGGGCGTTCTCGGTACAGATCATGAAAAGCTGACATTTTATATTCGAAACACAGGGAGCAATTATGGCAAGAATCCGTACAGAAGAGGAAAAAGAAGCGGCGCGGCAGGCTGCAAAGCAGGCGAAAAAAGATCAGTGGCTTCGGGAGCAGGAAGAAAAGCGCCCAACGCATGAGAAATATATGAAGGATGCGATCCGACAGGCAAAAAAAGCGGCAGCGCTCGGCGAAGTGCCGATCGGCTGCGTGATCGTGCATGACGGACAGGTGATCGGCAGAGGCTATAATCGACGAAATACGGACAAAAGTACACTGGCGCATGCGGAGATCACAGCGATTAAGCGGGCGAGTAAAAAGCTGGGTGACTGGCGGCTGGAGGACTGCACATTGTATGTGACGCTGGAGCCCTGCCAGATGTGTGCCGGAGCCATCGTGCAGGCGCGGATTTCGGAGGTTATGATCGGCTGCATGAATCCAAAGGCAGGCTGCGCAGGATCAATCTATAACCTGCTGCAGGAACCGGCATTTAATCATCAGGTCAGCCTGTTTAAGGGCGTGTTGGAAGAAGAATGCAGCCAGATGCTGAAAGATTTTTTCCGCAGTCTGCGGACACGGTTGAAAACCTGAGACAGAACGCAGTCTGCGGACATGTCGGAACGCAGCGCTGAACTTACGGACTGTGTACGGGCATATTCCGGACCGCACCACAAAGGAGAAAGGAAATATATGGACTTTTGGGAAAGACTCTTTGCCAGAGCTGGAAGAAGAAAACCAGAGCCGTCTGCAGAAGCGAAATGCGCAGAGGAGTGGGATACAGAGTTGGCAAGCGAACTCTCGGAGACAGAGCGGGAGCAGTTGAAGAAAGCCGGCTGCATCCGAAAGCATATTTATTTTTCAGGACGCGTGCAAGCGGTGGGCTTTCGCTACAGCGCACTGTGTCTGGCAAAAGAGCTGCAGCTGACCGGCTGGGTGAAAAATTTAACGGATGGACGTGTGGAAGCAGAGCTGCAGGGACAGGCCAAATTGGTAGACTCGTTTGTGGAGCGTATCAGTCAGCGTGGCAGGATTGTCGTAGAGTTTGTGGAAGAGGAGGACCGCGAACTTTGCTATGAGGAAGGCTTTGAGGTCAGGTGAAAAGCTGCAGAGCCACCGATCGGGGCAGAAGACGCTGCAGCGCGCGAAACCGCATTGGACGGAACGGCGTTGGTGAGGCGCTGCGCTGTACCTGAAGAGGTCGCCCTGCAGACCGTGCCGCAGCGCATGGCTGTGCGTTCCGCCGGTCAGAACACCAGCCGCGAATATTCGCTTCCGGCGTCCTGCTTTTGCGGCTGCCTGCGGTAATCTGACGGTGAGACGCCCATACGTCGGTGAAATGCCCGGGAGAAGTAAAAAGCATCCGAGAAGCCGCAGGAGACAGCAGCTGTTTTGACGGAATTGCCGAGCTCGAGCAGGCGGCATGCCTGATGAATGCGGAAATTCGATAAAAATTCGCCGGGAGAAATGTTCAGTTCAGATTGAAAGGCGCGGTAGAGCGTGCTTCTGCTGACCCCGAGCATCTGACAAAGCTGTTCGGTATGGAAGTACTCATGATGAAAATTGGAGCGGATCAGAAAAACTGCATTTGCCAGAAGGGACGAAGCAGGAGAGTCGGGCAGACCGGGTGCCGGGGCATAATCGGCATAAAGACCGAGCAGGGTGCGGAGCATGCCATTTGCTTCGTTGCGGTTCTGGTGATAAAGGTCAAGGGGCTGCAGATCGGCAAAAAGCTGTCGGAGCCGGGCAGGGCAGATCGCGGGACAGACGGGCGCGGCAGGGGAAAAGGCGGTCTGATCGAGCAGAGAGGCAGCTTCTTTTCCGGTAAATTCCACCCAGGTATATTCCCATGGATTCCCCGGGTCAGGATAATAGCGAATCGTATCATAAGGATAAATCAGAAAGCTTTCGCCGGTGTGAACGGGGAAAGTTTTTTTATGATATTCGATAAAGCCCTGACCGCGCAGAATATAATGGATGATATAGACCGGGCGGACACCAGGTCCCCAGGAATGCAGATCGCTGCAGTCCTGTCTGCTTGTGGCAAGCAGGGTGAGACCGGGCTGGGAATCGGACCCAAAAACAGATGAATTCATAAAGAGACCTCCTGATTTACAGGATGCCGGGGATGACGTCTAAAAACATCCTGCAGGCAGACCTGCGTCTGCTTTTTTCAACGCCTGTTCCGGTATCCATGCCATGTGAACAAATAATCCATGTATTTGCAACAAAAACCCATGGAAGAGAACAAAAGTGTCATGCTACAATCACGATAACGGATAACGAAAGAGAGGTCAAGGGGTATGGTAAAATTAACGCCGCCGATGGGCTGGAACAGCTGGAACACATTTGGTGAGAATATCAATGAAAAACTGATCATGGAAACTGCGGACAAAATGGTGGAGCAGGGGCTTTTGGACTGCGGATATGAGTATCTGGTCATTGACGACTGCTGGTCTTTAAGAAAGAGAGACGAGGAAGGCCGTCTGATTGCAGATCCGGAGAAGTTCCCACACGGCATGAAAGCGGTTGCGGATTACGTGCATTCCAAAGGCTTGAAATTTGGTATGTATTCTTGTGCGGGCAACCTGACCTGTGCCGGATATCCAGGCAGCTTCGAACATGAATTTATCGATGCGGACACCTTTGCATCCTGGGGTGTGGATTTTTTGAAATACGATTACTGCTATCACAGCAACATCATTCCGGGAAAATATTTATACCGCAGAATGGGCATCGCGTTGGAAAATTGCGGCAGGGATATCCTGTTTTCCGCATGCTCCTGGGGCGCTGATCAGACGCATGAATGGATTAAGGAAACCGGCGCGAGCATGTGGCGTTCCACCGGCGATATTTTCGACAGCTGGGAATCGATCAAGGATCTGACCAAACAGCAGGCAAAGCTTCATCCGTATCATAGCGTCGGCTGCTTTAATGATATGGATATGCTGGTTGTCGGCATGTACGGCAAAGGAAACGTTGGTTTAAGCGGCTGCAACGACGTTCAGTACAGAACGCATTATTCAATCTGGGCGCTGTTTGGCTCTCCGCTGATGATTGGCTGCGATATCCGCAATATGAATGAAGAGACGAAGAAGATTCTGGAAAATAAAGAGCTGATTGCGATCAATCAGGATCCTCTGTGCCGTCAACCGATCCGCCTGGACGGAATCTGGAGCGGAGACGATGTCCTCATTTATTCCAGACAGCTTTCCAATGGCGATCTGGCAATCGGTTTCTTCAACTTAAAGGACGAAAGCGTAGTAGCAAATCTGAATCTGGACGAAGTCGGTCTTCCGATGAGCACCGGCAAAACCCTGCAGATGAAGGAGGTCTGGACCGGGGAAGATCTGCCTTCACTCAATGGAACGGTCCGTAAGGCCTTGGAGCCTTATGGTTGTGCAGTCTACCGCTGCAAGGTCGTTGATCTGTAATGGACACCTGCATGAAATGCGGAAAGGAGCTGACCCAGCTGGATCGGGGAGCTTATCGGAAATTTGTCAACCGGGGCAGTACATCGTTTCTGTGTAAAAGCTGTCTTGCAGAAAAGTTCGGAATAAAAGAGTGTGTGCTGGATGAAAAAATCGAGCATTTCCGGAAACAGGGATGCACGCTGTTTATTTAGCGACAAGACATTGGAATAAAAAGAAACCATAGCCGATTTGCCCTTTTTATGATACGCTTAGTGTAGACGCAAAAAGCGCCCATATTGACTGAATCTGCAGACAGCGTATACAAAATCAGGGGGTAAGGAGGAACTCATGGGGAACAATTGGAAAATTACGGACACGCTGACAAAGGTGTTCGCAGAGGAAGCACCGGATGGACAGGGGAGCATTCGCCTTTCAACGCTGCATCGGGAAACCGTATCCTGTGTGATTGCATATTTTGGGGCGGCAGACTGGGGACGTTACTGGAAGGTTTCCGTAAAAGCGCCGGAAAAAATTGAGACGAGATTGCGCCGGGTTGAGCTGGTTCCTTCGGCTTATCCGTGCCATAAGGAGCAGGACGATAACTATCTGCGCATCGTACCCGGGATATATCCGGATCTTTTGCGCGATCTGGATACAGAGGGCGATGGCGCGGACAAAAAATATCTGACAAAAGAAGTACCCGGACAGTGGCGCAGCCTGTGGCTGGATGTGACGGTCGATGCGGAGCTTGCAGGCGGGGACTATGCCATTATGATCGAAACGGAAACTGAGGACGGAGAAAAAGAGACGTTAAAAGCAGACCTACATGTGGTCGATGCGTCGCTTCCGCCGCAGAAGCTTTTGCATACGGAATGGTTCCATTCTGACTGTCTGGCAGACTATTATCATGTAAAACCGTTCAGCGAAGAACACTGGAAGATTCTGGAAAACTTTATCCGCCTGTATGCGGCGCGTGGCATCAATACGATTCTGACACCCGTATTTACACCGCCTCTGGACACTGCGGTCGGCGGCGAGCGCACGACGGTTCAGCTGCTGGACATCCGCAAGGACGGTGATACCTATAGCTTCGATTTTTCGAAACTGGAGCGCTGGATCGGAATTTGCCGCTTTGCCGGAATTACGCATTTTGAAATGGCGCATCTGTTTACCCAGTGGGGCGCTAAGTGCGCACCGAAGATTATGGTCTGGGAGGACGGCACGCTTCGCCATAAGTTTGGCTGGCACACGGATGCACAGAGCCCGGAATATGCGGATTTTCTGGCACAATATCTGACTGCCCTGACAGATTTCCTGAAAGAACAGGGACTGCAGGATAAAGTCTTTTTCCATATTTCAGATGAACCCGGCGAGGAGATTTTAGAGGATTATAAAAAAGCGCGGGAAATGGTACTACCCTATATTCAGGGGTTTCATACGATTGATGCGCTTTCTGACGTTGGATTTTGTGAAAAAGGCCTGGTCGATCTGTTTGCACCCGGAACAAACTGCATGGAGCCGTTTTTGGAAAGAGGAATGGAAGGACTGTGGACCTATTATTGCACCGGACAGTGGAAGGAGGTTTCCAATCGGTTCATGGCGATGCCTTCTGCGCGTACCAGAATCCTCGGTGTGCAGCTGTATCTGTATAAAATCAGTGGATTTCTGCACTGGGGCTTTAACTTTTATAACAGCCAGTATTCGATCAAGCACATCAATCCGTATGCGGTAACGGACGCGGGAGAAGCATTTCCGTCCGGCGATGCATTTTTGGTTTATCCCGGTGAGGGCGGCGTACCGGAGGAATCTATCCGCCTGATGCTGATGCAGCAGGTGATGCAGGATGTGCGTGCGTTTGAACTACTGGAATCGCTGGTCGGCAGGGAAAGAGTCTGTGAAATCATCGCAGAAGGAACGGACGAACCGATCACATTCAAGCGCTATCCCAAAGAAAAAGAATGGCTGCTAGCCTTAAGAGAACGGGTGAACGCGGAGATCGAAAAAGCAATTGTGAAACAATAGAATGCACGCTCTGCGAGCATTCTATTGTCCTGAATAAGAAGCGCAGGGCGAGAGCAGGACTCTTGCCCTGTTTTCTGATTTTCAAATGACAGGAGACACGAATGACTTTATTTAATAAATTATCGGTTACGAATTTTACAGCTTCCACCATCCCAGATGATTTCCTAAAGGATTTTGCGCACCATCAGAAAATTACCAGAAAATGGGTCAGGACAGATGCCGGATGGGAGCTTGAAGATGCTTCAATTTTGCGGGAATGGGATGCGGAAAAAAGAATCTGGATTGCAGGATATATGCGGGAAAAAATTCAGAACGGAGGGACGGTAATGGCGGCTTTTTTACCCGAAGGTCAGCTGGCAGGCTTTTGCTGCGTAGGAGGAGATCTTGCGGGTGAAACGGCAAGCTATGCGAATCTGTTGCTGCTTTTTGTGGACGACCGCTTTAAACGGCATGGAATAGGAAGGCTGCTTTTGCAGGAAGCATGCAGATATGCAAAAAAACTCGGCGCGGAAAAACTGTTCCTTTCTGCAATTCCGTCGGAAGACACGATCGCTTTTTATCAGAACATGGGATGCGTCGATGCGAAGGAAATTGTAAATTCTTTCGTAGACGACGAAGAAGACAGGCTGATGGAAATTACGACGAAAGACGGAAACTGAGGAAGATGGGCCGAATTATGCAGACAGAACAAAAGAGATTCGCAGAGCATCGCAGATTTTTGATATGCATGGTTACGTTGTGTATCAGTCTGGCATTTGTGGCGCAGGGCTGTGGAAAACCGTCCCGAGAGACCTGGCAGGATGTGGATACTGAAGCGGAAACAGTGATTGTGCTGGAAGAGGATGAAGAGCCGAAAATACGGATGGAAGATGTTTGTCTTGAGCTGTATCGGGAAGCAGGCAGAAGCGGACGGCTCGGGGAAAAAGAGACCATTTCGCACATCGTAAAGCAGTTTGGAGAAAACGGATATCCTGCAGTAGACCAGAAAAATAGGGTCGATATGGTGCGGGCATCAGAGGTAAAGCGTTTCTGCAGGCGGGCGACGGATCAGCAGGAGGCACAGATAGAAATTGTTGAAGTTGACTGGAACGGTGGCTTTGTGGAGTACGAGCTGCAGGCGGCAGAAGGCAATCTCGATGTGACACGCAATTATTATCATTATGAAGATGAAATGATGCGCAAAAAGACGGAAGAACATTTTACAGCGGACAGTTGGTCGTATACGGAGGACGGTTATCTGATGTTTTCCGGAACCGGGGCGCTGGATGAGATGTATGTGATGACGCTCAGTGACGTTAAGGAATATGCGGCGCTGCGGGTGGAGCCTCTGGACGAAGCCTGCCGGGAATGGAACGAAAAAGCGCTCCTGCCGGTCGGCTATGAATGCAACAATCTGTTTCTGACAGACTGGGATGAAACGGATTTCGGAGAGCTGGACTTTTATGATCTGTTCGATGTTTTTTATCCGCAGATATATCATCGGAAAATCCCGTGGCAGAGTGGGGAAAATGCTGGAAACAGCACAGTGTACGGAATTCCGTCAAAAGAGTTCGAATCGGTTATTCAGGAGTTTTTGAATGTAAAAACAGATATCCTGCGCAAAAAAACGATTTACCGGGAGAAAGATGACACATATGAATATTATCCGCGTGGATTTTATGAGTCAGAGTACCCGGAGCATCCGTACCCGGAGGTGACAGCGTTTCAGGAAAATGACGACGGGACGGTAACGCTCACTGTGCATGCTGTTTTCCCCTATCTCGGAAGTTCCAGAGCGCTCGTTCATGAGGTGACCGTGCGCCCTATGGAAAATGCTGCGGCTGCAGTGCGGTATGTGTCCAACAAAATTGTTTCCTCACTGGATGATCCGGACGACAACTGGTATGTGCCGCGTCTGTCCAGAGAGGAACGCAGTTTATTGTATGAAGAAAATACAGACTGAAAAATGGCTGCCGTATAGGGAAATTTCCCTGCGCGGCAGCCATATGTTAGTTACAGTTCACTCGTACTATTCGCAAAAGCGCATCTTCGATGCTTTCCGCTGCTTCGCAGCTCATTTTTGC
>ENA-OURV01002343-OURV01002343.1-human-gut-metagenome-genome-assembly--contig:-NODE-2343-length-13297-cov-15.218698_pt1 | contig 13297 bp, 10 predicted proteins | sample MGYA00242141_ERZ509072 | MGnify/ENA primary metagenome ERZ509072 (study PRJEB26280, sample SAMEA2338763) | human gut metagenome | biome: human gut; feature: human-associated habitat; material: faeces... | reverse complement strand
TTAAGCCTGTAGCTAGCGTTCATCCTGAGCCAGGATCAAACTCTTCATTGTAAAAGTATCGTGACTGCGCAAATTAAAAAATTAATGTGCGACAGCTTGTTATCTGTTCAGGACGCTCGAATTCAAAAGTTTATCTTTACCTATATAAAATAAGTATTGACGGTTCTCTTGTTTTACCCAAGGCAATTCCCCATTGATAAGGAAAAGCCTTGCTCTTGTACTACTTGTATTGTTTATGTAAATCTGTTCAAAGATCGCTCGTTTCACGATTGCTGTTCTTTTCAGAAAGCGGATGCAAAGGTAAGAACTTTTAAACATATCCTCCAAATATTTTCGGAAGTTTTTTTTCTTTTCTGTATTTTCAAATCCTTTAAACAAGGATAAGAAAAGTAAAACAAGAAAAATTCTTTTTCTTTGCGAATCGGACTGCAAAGATAAAGAGAATTATTAATAAGCTCCAAATATTTTTCGAAAAATATTTTTATCTCTCTTTATTTCTCTGTGTCACCTTCCACACTTCTGTCTCAGTATTTCAATCTTACCACTTTCCTTCTCTTGGAAAGCGAGTGCAAAGGTATAGGATTTAACAATACAAGCCAAACATATCTATCATTTTTTTTAATAAAAATGAAACTTTTTTGTAACTTACTGATTCATAAATGCATTTCGCATGAACAATTTTGAAGAAAGGAAAAAGAGAGAAAATAACTATACATTATATATATACGTGCGCGAGAAAAGCACAAAGAAAGAGAATAAAAACATTTTATAAGCATGCCGGATTGGGTGGTGGCGGTTCTGTCAGTATAGTCGCCGCATCAAAGCAGGGACATTGTTTCACCCACTCTTCCGGCTCTATCTCCCCGTTATGGTTCAGGTCGGGGCTCAGGTCGCGGTGACCGCAAAGCCGGGAACCGGGATAATCCTTCAGCAGCAGCAACACAAGCACACGCAGGGAGTGCTTTTGGAAAAGGGTGCGTGTATCGGCAGGGCGACCGCACTCGTCAAGACCGCCTTCGTAGCAGACACCGATGCTACCTGCATTCCACCCCCGGACATGGGCACCAGGCAGGGACAAGGGACGCAGGGACTTGATGTCACCGTTCTTGCGGATATAAAAATGATAACCTGCGCCGGAGAAGCCCGGCGCAGGTGGTCTGTCGTCAAGTCGTGCTCCGTATAGCAGCGGTCGCAGCGGGTGGCGGAACAATGGACGACGATAAGATTGATGAATCTCATGAGAATTAAAAATTAGAAATTAAAAATTAAAAGTGAAGGAAACCCGCTACACTGTCATGGCATGGGCGCTCAGGGCACCAATAAGCGCGGAGGCTACAGCGATTATCACTTTCAGAATCTTATCCCAAACGGATGATTTTGTACTCATAAAATTAAGGATTAATGGTTAAGGATTAGTGATTAAGGATTAATGGCTAATGATTAATGGTTAATCATTAGGGATTGATTAGCGATAAACGATTTGCTTGTGTTCATTAACCCTTAATCACTAACCATTAATCATTCCTTTTTTATCCCAGCGGATTTTCGCCCTGGTCGCCGTCGTCGCCGGAGCCGCCCTCCTCGGGCTTGTCGAGCACAAAGCCCACATTCGCCGGGCTACGGGTCACGGCGGTACTGCCGTTCACCAGCTTCAACTCCTTGTCGGGGATAAAGCGGATATTCACCTTCGAGATATTGCGCACCGTACATTTGTCCGAGGCCTCCATGCCGGGACAGCGGAACGTCATGTGGAAAGTGCCCAGCTGGTTCAGCTTCACCTTGTCGCCGTTGGCAAGGTTGCCTTGAATCTCCTCCACCAGGGCTTCGATGACGTGCTTCACGTCGCCCTTCGTCATGGCACAGTTTTTCTGAATGGAGGCGGCAAGGACATCGATGTCCACGGTGCCGCAGGTCTTGGGTTTCTGACGGAGATAGTACAACATGGGCGAAGCCGGGTTGCTTACGATTTTACGGCGCTGGAAGCGCTCTACAATTACATCCATAAATTTGAAAAGTTAAGGTTTAAGTTAAGAAAAATGAGTTATAAGAGAGAAGTGGGTAAGGGAAGGGATAGGGCGCCCGAATCAATGATTATTCCTTTTCTTAAGCACATTACAAAGATACAACATTAAGAAGCGGAAGTCAAGTGTTTTGCCATTTTTTTTACTACAAAAAACACGGAGACACAGAGTTTTTCAAGCAATAAGAAAAATCTCCGTGTCTTTGTGTCTCTGCATTCTATAAATTTCCATCCATCACTTTGCATTCCTCGTCAGCCACTCCAATGGTGGTATGTAGTCCACCAGTTTTGTCATGCTTTGGTTATGATGGAAATAGACTTCACCGGTTTTGCCATTACGGTGCTTGGCTATGATGACGATACCCAGGCCATCGGTGGGATAAGTACTCTTCTTATCGACGGTCTTGCCGTAGAGGGCAGGGCGGCAAAGCAGCATTACCATATCCGCATCCTGCTCTATGGCGCCGCTCTCGCGCAGGTTGCTCAGGGTGGGGCGATGGTCTATGGTACCGTCGCTCGCCCGGTTCAGCTGGCTCAGCAGCAGTACGGGGATATCCAGCTCCTTGGCCAGCAGCTTTGCCTTGCGGCTTGCCTGCGCCACTTCCTGCTCGCGGTTACGGTTTTTCTGGTCACTCCTCATGTCACATAGTTGCAGATAGTCCACAATCACCATGTCACAGCGATTCTTGCTCTTCAGCAGGCGGGCGGAAGAACGCACGCGGTCCATGCTCGTCATCGGATGGTCGTCTATCAGTATGGGCAACCGCGACAACTCGGCAGACGCCTCATGCACCTGCCTCACCTCGCCGGGTGTGAGCTGACCGCTACGCAGGTGTTGCGGGTCTACCCCCTCCGTAGCTGCAAGCAGCCAGCGGTCGCCCAGGCGCTCGCCTTGCATTTCGAGGCTGAAGACCACCACATGACGCCCCGCCATGGCAGCGGCACGGGCCAGGTGGAGGGCAAAGGCCGTCTTCCCCACCGACGGACGGGCAGCAAGGATGTTCAAGTCGCCGCGCTGCCAGCCCGCCGTAACGTGGTCCAGAGCGTCAAAACCCGTAGGGATACCCGTAATGCCGTTGCATCCGTGCTCCATACGCTGCTCCACCTCGGCCAGCGTGTCGTCCATCAGCCGGTCTATGGAGCGAAGGTGGTCGGCTACGCCGCTCTCGTCCTCCAGCCCCTCCAGCAGTCGATGGGCTTCCACCAGGATGTCGTCAATATCCATCGACTCGTCGGCACTGAACGCCAGCAGTTGCTGGAATCCCGTACGCATGATACGCCGCGTGTGCAATTGCCTAAGGATGAGCGCATGATACTCCAGATGAGCACTGGAGCTGACCTTCGAGCTGATGCGTAACAGTTCGTAAGGCCCGCCCACGGCATCGAGTTTGCCACGGGCTGCCAGTTCGTTCTTCAGCGTGATGGTATCTATGGACTTTGCGCTGCGATACATCGATTGCAGGGCGGCAAAAATTTCCAGATTCTTCTCCTCGTAGAACATCTCGGGACGCAGTTTGTCCGCCACCAGAGGCATGGCAGCGCGCTCTATCATGCAGGCACCGATGACAGCTTCTTCGAGGTCACTGTCGTGGGAAAAAGTAGTTTCAGTCATCATATTCATTTTCAAAAGATTTGTCCGCCAGATAGGTGGCGGCTTGTTTACAATATTTTTGGTTGTTCAGATGGTCGTAATATTCGTCGATGTTGTCCAGTGCCCGCTGTTTCTCGCCTGCCGTCAATTTTTTCCATTCGCGACGGGCCCGGCCGATGTTTACCTTGGGATGCTCGGTGATGTCATGAAACTTTTCCCAGAAGATGCAGAAGTCCTCTCCCACCCCAGCCACCGGCGCTGCCTTCTTCTTCCGCGGGGCTGCTTTAGGACGGGCATTGCCAGTAAGGAAATCATAATCGGGGATACGGATGTGCATCACGTAGGGGTTGGCCACCCGCTCCACGATGCCGGCGTCGAACATCTTGTTGAAGAAGTAGCGCGTACGGTTGCGAGGCCACCCCAATATCTCCATCCAGCGGGCCAGGGAAAGTACGGACTCGCCACGTACACAGTCGAAAAGGTGTCCCCTGACGTTGCAGGTCACCGTGCTGTAGTTGACGTGTGTCAGCACAAAGACAAAGGCTTCGAAGGCATCGGCGGCTTTCTCTCCGGTTTTCATATTCATTTGTTCCTCAAACAAGGCTTTGGGGAAGAGGAGATAGCCTTTCTTCAGCATCTCCGTTGTCATGGGTCTCATTTCTTTTTCCATTTTTGTCTATTCTTAATTCGATAATGCGACAAAGGTAAGGGACCAGCCAGGGGGATACAAATAAGCGGTTAGAATCGGCTAAAAATTAATGAAATACATAAGGTGGCGAGAGAGGGTTTCACCTCATCCTCCACCACCCTATATAATAATATACTAAAATAATCAGAATGTATTAGAAATACATTCTCTATTTCGCATATTTTTTAGAGACCAGAAGATACGGATTTTTCACGGCCATATCCTTCACGTGGTCGGGCATCCCCCAGTAGCTCAGGAGGATGCCTATCTGTACGGGGGTGAGGTGGGCAGTCCTGGCGGTATAGCCCTGGTCCGTCAGATCCTTCAGCAGGCAAGCGTGTTCCGCAATGGAACGGCGCAGGGCCTTTACGGCCGAGCAGGCATACGCGTAGTTTGGGTAATAGGCCACTGCCACATCTGCAATGCGATGGCATCCCTCGAGCAGCCATTCAAAACTTTGTTCTTTTATCATTTTGCATATATTTATTAATAAAACATGTTGCAAAGTTAGAATGGGAGGGAAAACTGGGAAAGTTCGAGTGGCAATAAGAAAACTTGCTCAAGAAAAATGAATGTGTCAAAACGGTTGATGACACACCCTCACTGTCTTATTGATAAAAGCAACACTTTCATACTATAGTAGTGAAGCACACATTTTGTGTATTTCATGCAACTTATCGGTCAGCGATTTTTTTTAAGAGAGACAGCCATATTATATCTCGCCTGCCTATTAACGAGGAGTTCCGCACTAATCCCTAAGGCTGCTTCTACCATAAGAGCGAAGTCACTGGTTACATCTCCCTCTCCCTCTTGAAGTACCCCAGCACCGTGGCCGGTGTAAGACAGCAGCGTTCCACGCTTTTCAGGCGGCTCTGAAAAGTATATCGGGAGCATAGCACAAGGCAGAACCAAGTATAGTTCAAGCTACGGTGCAAGCGGTGCTGAAGGTGGTCGAAAAAACGGGAAACACGGGCAAAGAAGCTGGCGATACGCTCGCGGGGGACAAAACGGGAAGGCTGTGCGGCAGCATTGCGGGAGCGCTTGGCGGTACGTTCCATCTGTGCAAGGGTATACTCCAGTTGCTCGATGTCATTGCGGGTGTTCTCCATGGTTTGTTCCAATTTCTCGCGTCGTGCCTGCTGCTTGGCATATCGTTCTTTTCTGTCAGCGATTCGATTTTTGAGGTCTTCTGCGGTGAGGTTTATTCCTTTGTTCTGGATTGATTTCATTATAAACGTCTGTTTTATAGTTGTTTGTCTGTATATAAGTTCACGAAAACACATCATCCGTCTGCACCGAATGCATAATGCATAAAGGGCAAACGGATGATATATCAGGAGCAAATGTACGATGAATATTGCAGATAAAGTTCTTAATGACCATTAAGTCTTGTTATAAAACATGATATTATCTACTGCAAATTTGGAGATTATCAGAAAACACGTACCTTTGCAATGTGTTTTTCATAGTATTAGATTTAAGGTTAACAAAAGATTGGCTGTCTGGGATAGATAGCCTTTTTTTATGCCCGCACCATTCGATTCATCCAATTAGTATCAATTCACTTTATACAACTTTTTAACCCACCAAAAGTGTTTTTAAACCCCAAAAGTTGTAGATTATAAATACTATGTTTATATTTGCAACATGAAAAAAGCGCTCGAGAAAATGTAGTATCTACAACTCGTCTGTGAAGTAGGTGGCGGTTGTGATATAGACAGCGTTCATAAGACAAACAAGCAAGCAATCTACAACAATAAAAATATGAAAGTTAGACTTATGACGAAAGTTAGTGCTGCAACCCTCATTTCAGCAATTGCCTGCAGCATATTCACGGGATGTACCGAAAAAGACCTATACAATCCCGAACGTGGAAAAACAGAACTAAAGCCGGAGAGCGAATACTTTGACTTTGCAACAACAGCCCAGGTAGCTTTTGACGTGAATTATGGAAAAATCGCAGGAGGCGCATTAATAGAGGTGTTTACAGAAGACCCCATCACCTATCAGACAAACAACCTCTACTCCATCAACGGCGAAGCGGTTTTTAAAATCTTTGCAGATGCAGACGGACGCTTCACCGGCAACGTAGAACTGCCCAAAGCGACAGAAAAGGTATATATCATCTCACAAAGTTGGGGAGCCCCCATGTATGTGGAAGCGGATGTGGAAAATGGCAAAGTGGTGGTAGATATGACCGAAAATAATGCCAACACCCGCTCAGCTGCCATGACACGTGCAAAATCCAACCTGACTATCGACCTAAAGGACAGGAAGGAACGGGTATACTCCATCGTTGGATGGAGACAAGCTCACGGTGAGATTACTGATAATAATGACATTGTAACTAAGGGAAATTTCAACAACGGAACTTTAAAGCAGTTGCAACGCACGCTGTGGAAAGGCCATGACAGCAAACCCAACAATCTGGACAACAGAGATTTGGTGAGAGACACAAAGCACGTGAACACCACCATTGCCCAAGCATATATCAACAACCAGGGACAACACGTAACGATTACCGATGCAGAACTGTATCTGACCTTCCTGACCGAACGTGCCGGTTACCTGACTTCCATCGGCTATTATTACTACAAGACCAATGAAGTTCCCAACAGCCCTGACAAGGTAGACAAATTCATTATCATTCCCAATGCATCCATTGCAGGGGACGACCCATATACCAAACGGTTTGGAGGTGGTAACAAATATTCCCTATATGACGCTCCCATAGAAAAGAATACAAAAATACAACTTCTGTATCGAGACGAAAACGGTAACGTCTCCACCAAATTCCCGGCAGGATATACCATAGGATATTTCATCATCCCCGATGGATATACCCCCTATGAAGGTATCGACTACTCTATAAATTATATATATTCCAATAAAGAATGGAACAAGATATATGCAGACCAACAAGCCCGCTTTATCTCCCTCTCCGCCAGCAACGGCACGGTAGTCTATGGAGTAGAAGATGGCAATGATACCAGCTACGAAGACATACTGTTCTGTATCGATGCTAACCCCAATGAAGCCATTCAAGACCCGGACCGCCCGGTCATAGACCCGGAAGAGCCTACGGTGACGAGCTCTGAAACAACCTACCGCACGTATGCCTACGAAGACATCTGGCCCAATGGCGGTGACTATGACTTGAACGACGTGATTATCGAACACAAACGGGCCATTTCATTCAACAGCAACAATTATGTGCTGAAGGTGGAAGACACCTTTGTACCCGTACAGAAAAGTGGTGCCGCCACATACTTCAACGCATTTGCCGTGCAATATGTGGCCAGCCAGCGAGGCAGCATAGAACTGCCTGCCGGAGCAGTCGATGAAACAGAGACCTCTTCTGTCATCCTATTCCCCGATGCAAAGTCTGTGCAGGGCAACGAATTTACCGTAACCCGTACATTTGCAGACAACACATTGCCTAAGAAGAATCTGGAAACCGACTTGAATCCGTTCATCATTGCCCAGTATACAGCCGGAGCCGACAACCGGACAGAAGTGCATCTGCCCAAGAAGAAAGCGACCGGCAAAGCCAACGCAGAGCAAATCGGAGCCAAAGACGATGCCTACTACATCAACAAGGACGGCAAATATCCATTCGCCATCATGCTGCCAGCCACAACCGGCACGGAAGGCCCCATCCGGTTCACTCCGGCAAAGGAAACCGTACGCATCGACCTGGAGTATCCCGATTTCGCCAAATGGGTAGAGTCCAATGGTGCCACCAATAATGACTGGTATCTCTACTACCAGTCGTCCAAAGAGTGAAATCCTACGACATTGCTTAAAGAAGAGCCGCGCAAATGCAACTATTGCGCGGCTTTTTCATGCATGACCATTACCGTTATGAAATTATTTTTTCTACATTTGCATCCGCTAAAAGGAAACAAAACCGCATCAGGCTGAAAAAAAACATGAGGAATACATCACCCGCCGCACCTACCATCCGCTTCCGCCGCTGGAGCAGAAAAGCCTACGCTGCATTTGCCAGCATAGGGCGGTGTGTCACCATCGGTTGCCTGCGCAAAAACGTGGCAGACAGTTCTCTCTCCAAACAGAAAGCTGCTGGAACTGCCGGACATGCCGGATGCAGGGAAGAGAGTGCCTGGAGGGGTAAAACGGAAGGAAGGAAAAGCGACATCGGCATTCCGCTGGGTAGCAGCAGCGCCCTGACAAGTATCCTCACGGAGCTTGGAACGAACCGACACATTCTTTTTGAAACACAAGTCATCCGCCCCTGCGGAAATACGGGCGGACAAGACACACATAGCCTGAAACAAAAGAGAATAAGAGGTACGGATTACTGGAAGCCATGCAGCAGAATGACGAGCTGCACCGCCCCGGCAATCCGTACCTCTGTCTTTATCCATGAACATAACCCAAGAAAGATATGACCCTACAGAAATTAAAGGAACAAGTGCTGCGCGGCAGCCACATCAGTAAGGAAGAAGCCGAATGGCTGGCTGTGCAACCAGACAAGGAAGCGCTATACGAAGCTGCCCACGAGATAACCCGGGCCCGAGCCTCGGAGGAGTTCGACATGTGCTCCATCATTAATGCCAAGTCCGGACGATGCCCGGAAAACTGCAAGTGGTGTGCACAGTCGTCGCACTACAAAACCCAGGCAGACGTGTACGACCTGGTGGACAAAGAAGAATGCCTGCGGCATGCCCTGCATAATGAAGCCCAGGGCGTGGCACGTTTCTCGCTGGTGACCAGTGGACGGAAGCCCTCCTCCAAAAACATGGAGAAACTGTGCGAAGCCGCCCGGCACATGCGCCGGCACTCGTCCATCCAGTTGTGCGCATCACTGGGACTGCTCAACGAAGACGAAATGCGGGCACTGCACGACGCAGGCATCACCCGCTATCACTGCAACCTGGAGACAGCCCCCTCCTACTTTCCCCAACTGTGCAGCACGCACACGCAGGAAGAGAAGCTGCGCACCCTGCAAGCCGCCCGCAATGTAGGCATGGACATCTGCAGCGGCGGCATCATCGGCATGGGCGAGAGCATGGAGCAACGCATCGAATTCGCCTTCACACTGCGCGAGCTGGAAGTACAGTCCATCCCCATCAACCTCCTGAGCCCCATCCCCGGCACACCGCTGGAACGGCAGGCACCACTCAGCGAGGAGGAAATACTGACCACCATCGCCCTCTTCCGCTTCATCAACCCGACAGCTTTCCTCCGCTTTGCCGGAGGACGCTCGCAACTGAGCAAGGAGGCCGTAAAGCAAGCGCTACACATCGGCATCAACTCCGCCATCGTGGGCGACCTGCTGACAACGCTCGGCTCGAAAGTGTCGGAAGACAAGGTACTGATAGAAGATGCCGGATACCGGTTCTGCGGCTCGCAGTTCGACAGAGAGCACCTATGGCACCCCTATACCTCCACCACCAACCCGCTACCGGTGTATAAGGTGAAGCATGCCGAAGGCGCCACCATCACCCTGGAAAGCGGAGAAACACTCGTAGAGGGAATGTCGTCGTGGTGGTGCGCCGTCCACGGGTACAACCACCCTACGCTGAACCGGGCGGCAGAGAAACAGCTGGGCAAGATGTCGCATGTGATGTTCGGAGGGCTGACACACGACCCTGCCATTGAACTGGGCCAGTTGCTGCTACCGCTTGTCCCGCCGTCCATGCAGAAGATATTCTATGCCGACTCGGGCTCGGTGGCAGTAGAGGTAGCCTTGAAAATGGCCGTGCAGTACTGGTATGGCAAGGGAAAGGCGAAGAAGAACAATTTTGTGACTATCCGTTCGGGCTATCACGGGGATACATGGAATGCCATGTCTGTGTGCGACCCGGTGACGGGCATGCATTCGCTGTTCGGGGCATCATTGCCGGTGCGCTATTTCGTGCCGCAGCCGCGCTCGCGCTTCCACGGCGAATGGGATGAACGGGATGCGGCGGAACTGCGGAAACTGGTAGAGGAGCATCACGAGGAACTGGCGGCGCTTATCCTCGAACCTGTGGTGCAGGGCGCTGGCGGCATGTGGTTCTACCACCCCCAGTACCTGCGCGAAGCGGCACAGATATGCAAGGAACATGGCCTGCTGCTGATATTCGATGAGATAGCCACGGGCTTCGGACGGACGGGAAAACTCTTTGCCTGGGAGCACGCAGGTGTGGAACCGGACATCATGTGTATAGGAAAGGCTATAACGGGTGGATACATGACGCTGTCTGCCGTACTGACGACGAATGAAGTGGCGGATACCATCTCCAACCATACGCCGGAGGTGTTTATGCACGGACCCACCTTTATGGGGAATCCACTGGCCTGCGCCGTGGCGTGCGCTTCGGTGAAGCTGCTGACCTCGCCCGAATACGACTGGCAAGGCAAGGTGACTCGCATCAGCCGGCAACTGCAAGAAGAGCTTGAACCGGCACGCCGATTACCGCAAGTGACGGATGTACGTGTGCTGGGAGCCATCGGGGTGATTGAGACAAAAGAACCCGTAGACATGGCGTGGATGCAAAAACGCTTCGTTGAGGAGGGAATCTGGGTACGCCCGTTCGGAAGATTGGTATACCTGATGCCTCCGTTCATTATAGAGCCGGAACAGTTGAGGAAGCTGACGGGAGGGTTGATGAAAATTATACAGGAAATGAATTGAGAGGATAAAGGGAAAATTATTATATCAAGAATTTATGAACGTAACTAACTATATGCAGCAAGAGCTGCAAACATTGAAAGAACACAGCAACCTGCGCCGCCTGCCGCAACTGACACACGAGGGACGCACGGTTGTAGCCGATGGCCGGCATATGCTGAACCTTTCGTCCAACGACTATCTGGGTCTGGCTGCCGACCGCCAGCTAAAGGAAGAATTCCTGCAGACACTGACACCGGACACCTTCCTGCCGACTTCCTCCTCCTCCCGCCTGCTGACGGGGAACTTCGGGATTTACGAAGAGCTGGAGACGGAACTCGCCACACTTTTCGGCACAGAGACAGCACTGGTGCTCAATAGCGGCTATCATGCCAATATGGGGATTCTGCCTGCCGTGAGCGATACACAAACCCTGATACTGGCAGACAAGCTGGTGCATGCCAGCATCATCGACGGCATCCGCCTATCCACCGCACGCTGCATCCGCTTCCGCCACAACGACCTGGTACAACTGGAACGCCTGCTGGAACAACACCATGCAACATTCCGGCAATTGATTATCGTCACAGAAAGCATCTTCAGCATGGACGGTGACCAAGCCGACCTCAAGGCATTGGTGCGTTTGAAAAAAAGATACTCCAACGTACTGCTCTATGTGGACGAAGCCCATGCATTCGGTGTAAGGGGACCGCGCGGCCTGGGTTGCGCCGAAGAAACCGGATGCATCCGGGATATAGATTTCCTCGTGGGCACCTTCGGCAAGGCAGCGGCGTCTGCCGGTGCATACATCGCCTGCTGCCGGACGATACGCGAGTATCTCGTCAACCGGATGCGAACCCTCATCTTCACCACGGCACTGCCTCCGACAAGCATTGCCTGGACACTGTTTATCGTGCGGAAACTTGCCGGAATGCAGGACCGCCGCGAGCATCTGGCAAGAATCAGCCGGACGCTGCGCGAAGCATTACAAGCCAAAGGATACGAATGCCCCAGCGCAAGCCATATCGTCCCCCTGATTATCGGCCCCAGTGCCGACACCGTGCTGTGCGCAGAACTGCTGCAGAGGCATGGGTTCTATGCACTGCCGGTACGCCCACCCACGGTGCCCGAAGGGACATCACGCATCCGCTTTTCGCTGACAGCGGACATACGGGAAGATGAGATTGGAGAACTGATACCCCTTGTTCCCCCTCAAGGAAGAGGAAAATACTAACGCTATACGATTCTAAAAACAGATGAAACAAAGTTACATTATACACGAACATCATCCCCGGCTATTGCTGTTCTTTGCCGGCTGGGGAGCCGATGAGACTCCTTTCAAAATGTATCGTCCGGCAGCCAGCGACTTCATGGTGTGCTATGACTACCGCACACTGGATTTTGACGCCTCCGGACTGGAAAAATACCGCGAAATCAACCTCATCGGCTGGTCTATGGGGGTATGGGCGGCTTCGCAGACCATGCCACAGCTCTCATCGCCAGGTACGTCCGGCGAAGGTATCCATATGGCAAACAGCATCGCCATCAACGGAACACCCTACCCCATAGACCAGCATATGGGTATTCCACCCGCCATCTACCACGGGACATTGGACGGACTGACCGGGGCTTCACTGCACAAATTCCTCCGCCGCATGTGCGCCAACGGAGCAGCCTTCAAAGCTTTCCTGGAAATCACTCCCCGCCGTCCGCTGGAAGAGTTGAGAGATGAGTTGACGGAGATTGAGAAGATGTACCACACACTGCCTGCTGCCACCTTCCACTGGCAGCAGGCAGTAACGGGAGGCAACGACCGCATCATTCCGCCAGCCAACCAGCTGCAAGCCTGGGAAACACTCGGCACCCCCGTGCTGCAAACGGAGGATGCCCACTATCAGGAAGAGTTATTCAGACATTACCTGCAAGACCTATGGACAAGCCACTGAACCCGATGGACAAACAACTGATAGCCTCCCGCTTTGCCAAAGCCCGGAATACCTATACCCGGGAGGCCCGCGTGCAGCAACAAGTCGCCGAGAAGATGATGCAGCTCATAAAGGAACCATACACACGTTTCCACCGTGTCGTAGAGTTTGGCTGCGGAACGGGAAGCTACTCGCGTATCCTCCTCCACACCTTGCAACCGGAAACCCTGCTGCTGAACGACTTGTGCCGGGAAATGGAAGAGTGCGTCAAGGAACTTTGCGACGGCACTACCGTGCAGTTCGTCCCCGGTGATGCCGAAGCCATCGACTTCCCCGGAGAAACCGACCTGATAACCTCGTGCTCCACCCTACAATGGTTCAACGACCCAAGTGCTTTCTTCACCCGCTGCCACCAAGCACTGGTGGCAGACGGCCTGCTTGCCTTCAGCACCTT
>ENA-OURV01002341-OURV01002341.1-human-gut-metagenome-genome-assembly--contig:-NODE-2341-length-13309-cov-16.838992_pt1 | contig 13309 bp, 15 predicted proteins | sample MGYA00242141_ERZ509072 | MGnify/ENA primary metagenome ERZ509072 (study PRJEB26280, sample SAMEA2338763) | human gut metagenome | biome: human gut; feature: human-associated habitat; material: faeces... | reverse complement strand
ACTCCTCTATTGCGCGCCTATTTCGTCCCACTGTGCTGACGTAATATCCCCGGCAATCCAGTATTCGAAGCAGTCTGCCTTCTGCTCACAGATGGCGAACCGCCCGATCCGGTTTTCAAGCAGCGCCTGCTCCACCGGCGTTTCCGGCTGTCCGGTCTGCTACAGGCGCGCGTATTTCCGGTTGTATTCCACATCCCAGAATTCCGGGCACCGGGTATAGCCCTCCTCCATCCGGATCAGGGTCGAAAACCCGATCAGAGTCATCGCAGGCTTGTGTTCATAGGTAAGGTGCATCATGTTTCCTTTCTTTTTCATTCGTCCGCGTCCTTCCGGCCTCTTGGGATGCACGAGCCGATGGCCAGGCCGAGCAGCATGCCGAGACACATGCCCTCAAGCCCGTAGTTGCTGTCCTGCTTCTCGCCCTTTTTGATCTTTACCGCGCCGCGGACAGCCAGGATCGCCACGGCCAGCCCCATCGCCACCCAGGGCGCAGCCGACCGGATAAAATCAAGAATATCGTTTATGTTTCGTTCCTCTTATGTAGGTTCAGTCTGTTTTTTTCAGAAGATTCATCAAAATATAGATCCCGATCAGCACGGCTACGCTCCCGGCCATCACGCCGGTCATCGCTCCGATGCTGACCTTGCTGCCAAAGAAATAGAGATTGCAGTCGATGGAGTCCTTGATATGCTCCACGACTTCCGCCGGGAAGGCCGCGCATCGCCTTGATTTCATTGCACTACGGGGGACAGTTCGTCCTCAAAGCGGCTGACCGTCAGGACGCCTTCTTTTGCGCGGATGACCCGAATCGTCCCCTGCTCACGCCCTTTCGGCGGCAGCGTCATCACGATTTCCGGCTCTACGCCCTGCGCCCTGCATTCCGCCAATGCGTCCTCAAGGCGCATCCCCAGCACATTCGGCATGTTCACCATCGAGGGATTAGACCTCCATGATTTCCTTTTCCTTCGCCGCGCAAATGCCGTCAATGTCCTTGATCGCCTTGTCGGTAATCTTCTGGGCATCGTCCTCTGCCTTGCGCTGCTCGTCCTCGGTGATGAGGGAATCCTTCTTGAGCTTCTTAATCTGTTCCACGGCGTCGCGGCGGATGGAGCGCACAGCCACCTTCGCACCCTCAGCGCTCTTGCGCGCCATCTTCGTCAGTTCCTTGCGGCGCTCTTCGTTCAAATCCGGGAAAACCAGACGAACCACTTCGCCGTCGTTGGTCGGGTTCAGCCCCAAATCGCTCTTCTGAATCGCCTTCTCAATCGCGGAAATCATCTTCTTTTCCCACGGCTTGATGACGATCATGCGCGCTTCCGGCACGTTGATGTTGCCAATCTGCGGCAGGGGCGTGGGCGTGCCGTAGTAATCCACCATGATGCGGTCCAGCAGGCGCGGATTCGCACGGCCCGCGCGCAGGCTCGTCATTTCGTTCTGATACACGGCGACGCTCTTGGACATCTTCTCCTTGGAAGCATCCAGAATTTCCTTCACAGTCATGTTTCATAACCTCCTTTTTTCGGGGGACAAATTCCATTTCTATTGTACTGTTTTTTCTCTCAAAAGGCAAGTGCTTTTTTCAAGGGAGTTCCTCCCTTGACCCTTCCGCGCGATTGAGTTGGTCACACTCTCATACAGTTTCCGCGTGTTTATCCAAGAATGGGGAGACGCAGGGGGCGTTGCCCCTTAAACCCCACCAGAGGCTCTGCCTCTGGACTCCGCGAAGGGTCTTCGACCCTCTCGACACCCTTTTCGCGATTCAGTTGGTCACACTCTCATACAGTTTCCGCGTGTTTATCCGCGAAAATAGTTACAATTACCAAACTGTAACATGGGAGTGCAGCCGAAGGAGTCCAGAGGGCGATCGGAAAGCCCTCTGGTTGCCTCGGTCAAGACCACTATGTTAATGAAGTCAACTATGCCAAAAGCGTGGGCTCATCCGCTTAGGGATGAACGAAAGTCCCCATATCGCTGCCTTCCAGCACCGAAATCAAATTTTCCGGCACATCCAGCCCAAACACGCGCACCATCGGCACATGATTCTCCGCGCACAGCGCAAACGCCGCCGCATCCATCACCTTCAAGCCCTTCTGCAGCGCCTCCTGATAGGTAATGTCCTTAATCAGCGTTGCGTTCGGGTCTTTGTGCGGGTCAGCGGTGTACACACCGTCGATGTTCTTCGCCATCAGGATGGCATCCACCTGCATTTCGATTGCCCGCAGCGCGACCGCCGTGTCGGTGGAGAAGAACGGATTGCCCGACCCTGCCGCAAACAATACCACGCGTCCTTCGGACAAATAGCGCCGCGCGGTCATGGCGTTGAACGGCTCGCAGAAGCGGTTCATATCCACGGCGGACATCACCACGGCATCCACGCCCGCCTGACGCAGCGCGTCCGCCATGCACAGGCAGTTGATAACCGTGCCGAGCATCCCCATCTGGTCAGCGGTAACGGCGTCCATGTTCGCCGCCGGGCCCTGACGGCCGCGCCAGATATTCCCCGCGCCGATGACAATGCCAATCTGCGTGCCCATATCCGCCATTTTGCGGATGACGGCGGCGGCACGATGCACCTGATCGAAATCAAACAGGTCGCTGCCCGTTTTCAGCGCCTCGCCGGAGAGTTTGAGCAGTACACGTTTGTAGACAGCCATGAAATTTCCTCCTCAGTTGTCATCCCTCAAGCGGCAAAGGTCGCCGCGTTCGGCATTTTTCCCACGTTCTATTTTACTACTTCAAACGCTTTTTGGCAAGAGGGTGCAGGAAAACAAGGCAATCATGAATGCAGAAAATAGGATAGAAAAAAGGAAGACCGCAGGATTTCTCCCGCAGTCTCCCTGATATTTATGCGGATGGAGACGCAATTACGCCTTCTTCATCGCAGCGATTTCCGCCGCGAGGTCGTCCTTGCGCTTCTCGATGCCTTCGCCGCGCTCGAAGCGGACGTAGCGCACGATGTCCAGCGTGGTGCCAGCCGCCTTGGCGGTTTCGTTCATCAGAGAGGTGATGGTCTTGTCGCCATCCTTGACGAACTGCTGGTCAAGCAGGCACACTTCCTTGTAGTACTTTTCGATCTGACCCGCGACGATGCGGTCAACGATCTTTTCGGGCTTGCCGGATTCAATCGCCTTCGCGCGCTGAATTTCGGCTTCCTTCGCCAGCTTGTCGGCGTCCACTTCTTCGCGGCGGACAGCTTCCGGCTTGGCAGCCGCAATCTGCAGGCACACGTCGTGGGCAAATTCCTTCACGAGGTCGGAATTCTTGCCGACTTCATCGGTCGCAACTTCGACCATAACGCCGACCTTGCCGCCCATGTGGATGTAGGAAGACACAACGCCTTCGGTCTCATAGCGGGCGAAACGGCGGACGGTGATCTTCTCGCCGATGGCAACGGTCGCGTCAGAAACCATGTCTTCGATGGTCTTGGACTCGTCGTCAACGAACTTCTGCTTCATCAGCTCGTCGAGGTCAGCCGGGTTCGCCAGCGCGACGTGCTTCGCAACGGCGTTCGCGAAATTCTTGAAGTTGTCGGTGTTGGCAACGAAGTCGGTTTCGCAGTTGACTTCCACCAGCGCGCCGGTGCAGCCGCAGGGCGTCATGTACGCCACAACAGCGCCTTCCGCCGCGATACGGCCAGCCTTCTTGGCGGCCTGCGCAAGTCCCTTTTCGCGCAGCCAGTCAATGGCCTTGTCCATGTCGCCGTCGGATTCAACAAGCGCCTTCTTGCAGTCCATCATGCCCGCGTTGGTACGCTCGCGGAGCTCCTTGACCAGAGCAGCAGTGATATTCGCCATAAGGTTCATCCTCCAAATCTTTTTCGATGTTGAAACGGGTTTGCGAGGGATTACGCCTCGGTCTTTTCCACGGGCGCTTCTTCAGCGGACTGCTCGCCCTGCTTGCCTTCCAGCACAGCGTCAGCCATCTTGCCGGCGATCAGCTTGACCGCGCGGATGGCGTCGTCGTTGCCGGGGATGACGTAGTCGATTTCGTCCGGGTCGCAGTTGGTGTCAACGATCGCAACGATCGGGATGTTCAGGATGCGGGCTTCGGTCACAGCGATGTGTTCCTTGCGCGGGTCCACAACGAACAGTGCGCCGGGCAGCTTCTTCATTTCACGGATGCCGCCGATGTTCTGCTCGAGCTTTTCGCGCTCCGCCTTCAGCTGGATGACTTCCTTCTTGGGCAGCAGGTCGAACTGGCCGGACTGCTCCATCTTGTCGATGTCGTTCAGGCGGCGGATACGGGTCTGGATGGTGCGGAAGTTGGTCAGCATGCCGCCCAGCCAGCGGTTGTTGACATAGTACATGTTGCAGCGCTTCGCTTCGGACTCGATGGATTCCTGCGCCTGCTTCTTCGTGCCGACGAACAGGATCGTCTTGCCCTGCATGGCGGTGTCGCGGACGAACGCGTACGCTTCGTCGATCTTGCGAACGGTCTTCTGCAGGTCGATGATGTAGATGCCGTTGCGCTCGGTGAAGATGTACTGCGCCATCTTCGGGTTCCAGCGGCGGGTCTGATGACCAAAGTGGACGCCAGCTTCGAGGAGCTGCTTCATGGAAATGACTGCCATAGTTGTTTTCCTCCTTGTTTTTCGGGCTGCCTCGCTTGATTGCGGGCTATGCCTTCAACCACCCTCTGCCCCTTCGCGGCGACTCACTGCATCCGCAGCACAAGGACCGCAGGACAAAGGTGCGTAGTCTTGCTGATTATACCACAAGTAGGCCTGTTTTTCAACTGTTTTTTCAGTGGGTAGAGAAATTTCTTACGCAAAAATAGCTTCAGTCTGCTGTCCAGCGTGCTTCAAAATCGGCAGCATTCATTTTCAAGCCGCTGCGAAGCTGTTCAAGCATTTGCTTGCCGACTGGCGTAAAGCGCAGAATGTTGAAATAGTTCTTCACGGCGCTGCGAATATCTTTCAGCGATGTTTTTGATTTTATCCAATTCTGTGGAACAAAAATTTTCCCGTTTTCCGTCACTTCCGACGATGCGGCATCCATGGCGGTTCCGAGACAGGCGCCCGCAATTTCAATCACGTTATCAAGCGTGCCGCTTCCCATAAGTTTTTCAAGCGCAATGGCGGCAATCGGAACGCTGTCATTGGGCATATTGTTGATTTCGCCAAGAATCACAGAGACAGCGAAAAATTGATGATATGGCGCATACGCTTTCATGGAAAGCAGCGTTACATTCAGCCCCATCGGATTTTCTGCGTTCCATTTGCTATATACGCTGTCGAAAATAACATGCAGTGCGTGAACATTTTCAGGCGAATAGGGACGATGAAAAAGTTGGTCAAAATACTTATCGAAGATTTTAGTCTCGCTGTAAGAAATCGTCGGGCGCTGCGATTGCCATGCAATAAGCTGCTTTCCCAAGTCCGTCAAATTGACGACATTTGCATCATTATATTTCAGCTTATCAACTTTTTCGCCGCGTTTCGTAATGAAATAGCCGTCCGGGTAAAATTGCTCGTAAGCCTTTTTCAGCGCCAGCACCGATTTATCATTGCTTCGCAAGTCTCTGGCTTTGACGGCGCTCTGACTGTTGGTCGATGTGCTGATTTTGTCGGCACGGTCGGATTCGCTGATTTCATAGAATCGGAAAAGAATGTACGCATCTGTCGCCTTCTTCGCGGTCTCGCTGGAGCTGTAAATGGTGCTGAGCGACTGACAGCCATTAACCACATTGAGTTCCTTGACGGATAGATGATTCCCTTTCAATTCCATATGGGAGCAAATTGCCGTAATGCCATTGTGCAGGAAGAAGAAGTCTCTTGCATCTTTCTTAATTGTCTGCGCAATCGCTTTATTAACCTTATTGCTGTTTCCAAGCGATTGTCGCACATTCTTGCGAAACAAGCTGCCATCCTTAATCCCCGGTATTTTGACGCAGTCTCTCAGCGGCAGTGCGGCAATTACCGCTTTCGTGCTTCCTATCAGCAGTTCCATGTACTTGCCCTGCTCCAAGAAAAACTCATGGTTGATATATGGGCGGTTTTTGTTCATTGCTTCGTTGTACTTAAACGCCAAGGTATCATTATCCACAATGACCAGATTTGCAGACAACGTGTCGCTTTCCGCCAATTCTTTCTGAAACGCCTCTAAATCCGATTTTGCTGCATCCGTCAAGGCAGACGTTGTAATCAGCTCAAAGCAGATTTCGTAATCATCCTCCAAAGCGGTTGCCATTTCGCTAATCTTGATTTTCAGCTTCTGATTCGCGCCCTCTTGCAGATGCGGCAAGTCTTTAATTTGTATCCACGCTGACAGAACTTCCCGAAGCGGTTCGCTGTCCAGCGTGCTGCCTGCATAGAATTTTCCCTGCATAATGTAAATGGTGCTGGATTGATTGTCTATATAGATAGCATCAATCTGCTTGTCACCCGCACCGTCTGTAATGCAGTCTTTTGCTTCATGAATATCGAGATTATGAATATTCCGCAGATACCACGCGATAAAACGCTGTCCATCGTTTGGATAATGCTCCCGATAGTAATCCTGTTCAATATCATGCTTGATTTTATCAAACATCTCCATGGCTTTCTTCACCCTTTCTGCTTTTGAAACAGCTCCTTCACCACCGCATAGCTCATCTTCGGTCTCCGATACTCGTCCACCACGCCCTTGTTGTTGTGCGTCTTCGGGCGGTGCATCGCCCATTCCTCCGTCACGCGGCAATCCGCGAACTGCCACAGGAACACGCCGCTGCACGCCGGGTTCGCCAGAACCGCCTCCACCTGATTGCGCAGAATTGTGCACTGCCGCTCCTCCGACCACTTCGATTCGCCCAGCGGGTCATGGTAGCCGTAAATCCCGCCCGCGCCGATTTCGCTGATGATGACGGGCTTCCCCGCCCCGCCGTGCTCGCGGATTTCCTTGAGTTTCTGCGCCAGACTCTCCGCCACGGGCGTGTTGTGATACCACTGCGGATAGATGTTCACGCTCACCACGTCGCTGTCGCCATAGACAAGGCTGCCGGGGCGCTCCAAGAGCGCGGCGGTCATCGGGCGGGACGCGTCCAAGTCGTGCAGGAGCGCATAGACTTCGCGATAGCAGTCCGCGCCGTAATCGCAGTTGTCCGCGCACTCGTTCAGGCAGCCCCAGATGAAAATAGACGGGTGATTGCGGTGCTGGGCAACCATTTCGCACACGCACTGCCTCGTCTGCGGCATGAAGTTCGGGTTGCGCATTTGCTCTTCCTGCAAGCCGCGCGCGTGCGCCTCCTCCCACACCAGCAGCCCCATTTCGTCGCAGAGGTCAAGGAAGCGCGGGTCATTGGGGTAGTGGCAGGTGCGCACGCAGTTGCAGCCCATGTCCTTCATCATCAGGATGTCCTGCGCCATCGCCTGCAGCGGCACCGCGCAGCCGAACGCGCCGTACTCCTCGTGGCGGTTGAAGCCCATCAGGCGGAGCTTCTCGCCGTTGAGCAGCAAATCCATTCCGGAAATGCTGATTTCGCGGAAGCCGACGCGGTCAATGAGATCATCCAGCACTTGATTTCCTTCGCGGATTTCAGCGCGGAGGGCGTAAAGTGCGGGCGTGTCAGGCGTCCACGCGGTCACATCCGCATAATGCGCATCGGGAATGCGGATGATGGCGGTGCTGTCCGCCGGGATGTGCGCGGTTTGGGTGAACGTCTGCCCGGCAAGGGTGAGGGTGACATCCGCCGATGCGTCTTCATCCGCCAGATTGCGGATGTTTGCGGAAATATCCGCCGTCCAGCCGTCCGCCGCGTGCTTCGTCGTGATGCCGACGCGCTCCACAAACACGTCAGGCAGCTGCTCAATGACGACCGGGCGCGTGATGCCGCCATAAGAATAGTAGTCATTCGGAACATGCAGGGCGGAATCCTCCCCGAAACGGTTGTCCACCTCGACGGTCAGCGCATGTTCGCCGTCGGGCAGGCGGCGCACGACTGTCTCAAACGCGGTGAACGCGCCGTAGTGCCGGGCGATTTCATTGCCATCCAGCAGGACGCGTGCGCGGAAGGACACGCCGCCGAAGGACAGGCGGATATTGCCCCCGCAGCGAATGCGGGTCGTGTAGTGCGCGCGCCCGCGGTAGTTGTGGAGCGCAGGGACAAGCTCCCATGCGCTGGGGACGGGCAGCCGCGCGGGGACGGGTGCGTCGGTGTCAAGGGCAGCGAAATCCCACAGCGTCGGGACGGGAACGGCGCGGCGGATTTGGTGGGTGGCGAATGTGCGGTCAGACATAGGGCTTCCTTTCTTCCTGCCGATGGCGGGAAAGGCGATTTTCTGGTTGTATTATAGGCGAAAATGGACAAAAAGGCAAGTATTCTCCTATTTCTTTTCACTAAAATTGCCTACCTCAATAGACCATGTTGAGGTAGGCACATGATAATTGATTTACAACCCATCATAGTTATTCTGGTTTTGGATTCTTAGCAGTTCTTCCTGCTCAGCAACTTCAGCATTGCGCACTTGATTGGCAGAATCTATCATTCGGTCTGCCATTTCTGAAGTATAAATGATATAAATTCTGGTTGATGCGGGATGCACTTGAATTGCATTATTATTGTTGTCAAACCAAATCCGTGCTCCATCATCAATTTGATAGTTGCCATACAGTTTAACCAGTTTATTTGTCAAATCATCAACAACTTTACTTGCATCTGAAACATCAAAGATGATGTACTCGACAAAGACTATCATTGCTAAATCCGCATCGCGAATTATTACCCCCTCTTCAATTGGATATACATAATTCACATCAGTTGATACTGAATAACCAGCCAGCTGAAAAGTACTATATGAGGTGCTAATTCCTATGTCTTCACCAATAACTCGATTCAGTTTTGAAAGATAAGTTGATTGTCTGGACGTAATGCCAATCTGCTGTTCAACTTCACTTCGCGTCGTTCCCCACGGAATGCCTCGGAACATAATGTCTGATTTAGGTTCAGGTTCATAGGTCTCTTTGAATTTTTCTTTTATTTTATCCAAGCGCTCTTGTTTTAATTGCTGATAAGCATTGTCAATTTCCTCGTAACTTGCGTTGTCGAGGTCAATCGTCAGAATTTCTGCATTTGCCGACACCAAAGTAACGCAAATCAGCAGAAGGACTGCAAGAAACATTTGTGCTTTTCGCATACTTCATCCCCTCCATTGTCGTCTCTTATTTCAAGAACCCGCTGATAATCTGCTCTTCCGCTTCCTGCTCGGTCAGCCCAAGGGTCATCAGCTTGATAATCTGCTCGCCCGCAATCTTGCCGATGGCGGCTTCGTGAATCAGCGCGGCGTCGAGGTCGTCCGCTTCGAGCTGCGGCACGGCAAGAATTTTCGCGTGATCCATGATAATCGCGTCGCACTCCGTGTGGCCGGAACAGGCGGCCTGCCCGACAAGCCGGCTGTCGAACTTCTGCCACGAGTTGTCCTTGGCAACCGAGCGGCTCACCACATCCGCGCTGCTGCCCGCGCCCTTCATCGTCACGACGTAGATGCTTTCCGCCTTCTGGTCACCGTGGGTCATCAGGCGTTCGCGGACGACAAGGCGCGCGCCGGCTTCCAGCTCCGCGGTCGTTGTGCGGATGGTGCTGTCCACGCCGCGAATCTGCACCATTTCCATCTCCATGCTGCTGCCCTGCGCCAGATGCACCTCCGTGCCGGGATTCAGCAGGCGCTTGCCCGTGCCGTCGCCCGAACCGTAGTGCTTCTCGACGTAGCGGACGTGCGCGTTTTTCTCCACAAAGAAGCGGTGCAAGCCGTCGTGCTGGGAGTCCTGCGAACCGCAGTTGTCGATGCCGCAGCCCGCGACAATCAGGACGTCGCTGCCCTCGCCGATGTAGAAATCATTGTAGACCATTTCCTTCAGGCCGCTTTCGCTCAGCACGACCGGAATGTGCACGCTCTCGTTGACCGTGCCGGGCTTGATGCGGATGTCGATGCCGGACACATCCGTCTTGGACTCGATGCTGATGTTCGCCGTCGTCTGGCGCGACGCCAAATGCCCATTCGCGCGGATGTTGTACGCGCCCTCCGGCACGCCGTGCAAATCCGCCACTTCTTCCAGAAGTCTGCGCTGAACAGCCGTAATCTTCTCGCTCATCAGCAGTTGCCCTCCTTCCCGGTGGTCTTTTCCAATTGTGCGCACGCGCTGACGGCGGACGGCGTGCCCAGCAGCGTCGGCAGAATTTCCGCGCGGCTGCCGTGGCTGACGATTTTCCCTTCCGCCAGCACGATGATTTCATCCGCAATGTTCAGAATGCGCTCCTGATGGCTGATGACGAGGATGGTGCGGTCGCTGCGCACCTGCCGCATCCGCTCAAAGACGCTGATGAGGTTCTGGAAGCTCCACAGGTCGATGCCCGCTTCCGGCTCGTCGAACACGGACAGCTGCGTGCCGCGCGTGAGCACCGTTGCAATCTCAATGCGCTTGAGTTCGCCGCCGGACAGGCTGCCGTTTACCTCACGGTTTACATAATCCCGCGCGCAAAGCCCCACTTCGGACAAAATCGCGCACGCTTCGCTGACCGACAGGCGCTTGCCCGACGCAATCCGCAGCAAATCCAGCACGGTGATGCCCTTGAAGCGCACGGGCTGCTGGAAGGCGTAGCTGACGCCGAGTTTGGCGCGGTCAGTGATAGACAGGTCGGTCATGTCCGTGCCGTCGAGCAGAATTTTGCCTGCCGTCGGCTTCTCGATGCCGGCAATCATCTTCGCCAGCGTCGATTTTCCGCCGCCGTTCGGCCCGGTGATGACCACAAAACGCCCGCTGTCCACCGTCAGCGTAATATCATGGAGGATTTCCTTTCCCGCCGCCTCATTCGTGACGGCAAAGGACAAATGCTGGATGTCTAACATGAAAGCACCTCAACCGCGGGCATTCCCGCCATTTGTCTGATTGATTTTTCCCCGGTTTGCGCATTTCCATACGCAGCCAGTGTCCATGATAGCAGTTTGCGGGGGGCATGTCAACCGATTTTCGTCAAAATCCGGCGAAATATAGGGGTTTACCGCAAGTCCGGCACGTCTGTCCAGTCGCGCGCCAGCATCCGCTCGTACTCCTCCTCCGTAATCGGCAGAATCGTGCCGTGCTTAAAGCCGTAGGGAAAATGGAAAGCCTCATCTGCGCGGGTGAAAACGCCCTTCGTCAGGTCATCCGACACGAACGGAACGTACCCCTGCCCCGCGCAGCCCGCGCCGTAGAAATCCGCAAACAGGCACCAGCGGCCGTCGGCGAGTTTGACGGCGGTCGGCGCTTCGTACATGCCCTTCGTCTGCGCGCCCATCGAATCATCGAAGCCTTCCACGCGCTCGAATTTTCCATTCACATGGTCGCTGACGAGCAGCAGCAAGTTGTCCGGGTTCGGGCTGCTTTTCACAAAAAGGTAGAATTTTCCCTTCTCCTCGTACATGGCGGAGTCGATGATGCTGCTGTCCGGCTTGCGGTAAATCAATTCCGGTTCGCTGTAATGGACGAAATCTTTTGTCCGGCTGCCGTAAATCGCCATATTCCCGAAGTTGTTGCAGCGGTGCTTCGACGACCAGTGCACGAGATATTCGCCATGTTCGCTGTCAAAAATCACGTCAGGCGCCCAGACGCAGCCCATGTCGTCCGTGCCGAAGCGCACCATTTCCTCCTCCGACCAATGCACGAGGTCATCGGACACCCAGTGCGCCAAATCTCTGCTGCCGTTTAGCCCGATATTCCGCCATGAGTGCTGATATTGGTTGCGCATCCCGTAGGACAGGCTGAGGTCAGTCGCGAAAATGTGGAATTTTCCGGATGTGTGGTCGCGGACGATGGTCATATCGCGCACGCCGCGGTCGCCATAGTATGCCCAGAGGACAGGATGTCCGCCGTTGAGCGCCTGCCAGTGGAATCCGTCGCGGCTGACGGCGAAGTGCACTTGTTCGCCGTCAGGGGATGTTTTCTCCCGAAAATGAACGAAAAGATAATGCTGCATGTTCAACCTCCTTGCGGCATGTTTCCATAAAAATTCGCGATGGCGCACCGATTTTCCTGCTGATTCTGCATATTTCGGCGAATTTTTGTCTGCATTCTGCATCATCCGCCTGCACGCGAAAAGAGCCTGCCGCAATCCGCTTGCAGCAGGCTCTTCGTTATGCAATTGTCGGGATTGACCTATATGTTTCAAGGCTCAGACAGCATGGACTGGGCAGGCGGCTCGCACCGCCCACGGGGAGCTGTTAATTTTCCGGCTCCAATAAGCCCAGTTTTCCGTCTTTGCGCTGATACAACACGTTGATTTCCTCGGTTTCGGCGTTGACGAACGCGAAGAAGCTGTGTCCCAGCATTTCCATCTGAACAGCGGCGTCCTCTACAGACATCGGACGCACGGGGAAGGTCTTGTGGCGAACGATTTCCGGCACGCTCTCTTCCGCCGCGGCATCCTCATCCTCGATGAATTCCAGCTCATTGCTGGCGAAAGCATCGTCGCGGATGCGCTTGTCGAGCTTCGAGCGGTGGCGGTGAATCTGACGTTCCATCTTCGCCAGCGCCTGATCAATGGCGAGGAAGAGGTTTTCGGGCTCAGAGGCCTCCGAGCGGAGGATAACGCCATTGCCCATGGGGACGGTGATTTCGACGGTGCGAATATCGCGCTTGGGTTCCTTGCTCAGCCGAACCTGCATTTCCGTATCGGGCAGGAGATAGCGGCCCATGCGCTCCGTCTTTTTCTCAATGCGGCGGGTCACATGGGGAGAAACCGTCATATTCTTCGCATAAATCGTCAACTTCATAAAATCAGTTGCTCCTTTCGCAGTTGATAATTCCTGCGGAAGCACATGGACACTTGTCAGCGCTTCCGCTGATTCTGATGCGCCATCGGCATCACGTCCTTTCCCTATCCTTGTGCTTATATATTTCGACGCTCCCTCGAAAACTCCTGCTGCTTTTGCAAAAATATTTTTCTTTTTTGACCAGAAGCCGCAAGGGGCTTCGCCCCTTGACCCCACCAAAGGGTCTTCGACCCTCTGGACTCCCTTTCGCGCGATTGAGTTGGTGACAACTGCACACTATGCCCGCGTGCTGATCCGTCATCCGTTCCTCCAAGCCTCTTCTTTCCCATTGTAACATGGGGGCGAAGGAGTCCAGAGGGCGACCGCAGACTTCGTCTGTTTCCATTGCCCTCTGGAACCCGCGGAAAAGACCAATATCATAGGAAAAGGCAGCCGCATCCCCGCGCCCAATCGTTCGCGCGGGGGATTTTCTCTTTTCCCCCCTCCCCAACGACAAAAAAGCGCCCTTGACTCTCGCGAATCAAGGGCTAATAGGAATCCGGCAGCGACTTATCCTCCCGGGCCGTGTCCAGCCAAGTACTTTCAGCA
>ENA-OURV01002334-OURV01002334.1-human-gut-metagenome-genome-assembly--contig:-NODE-2334-length-13359-cov-3.365229_pt1 | contig 13359 bp, 13 predicted proteins | sample MGYA00242141_ERZ509072 | MGnify/ENA primary metagenome ERZ509072 (study PRJEB26280, sample SAMEA2338763) | human gut metagenome | biome: human gut; feature: human-associated habitat; material: faeces... | reverse complement strand
AAGTTACAAAAATAGGCTTCGGCGGCAGGGAGAAATCCCTGCCGTTTTCACACAGAATGATTCAGATTTTTGCTTTAGCCTCTTGAAAAATCAAATCAAAAGTAGTATAATCTTAACGACCGTTCACTATGTTGTAAGGAAGGAGGTAATATATTGCGCCCCCAAAATGAAGAAGCCCGCAGGCATAAGCAAATTGAGATTATGGAAAACAGCTTCAACTGCTATGCGGAGAACGGATTTTCCTCTGTCGGAATAAAAGCTATTGCGGACGCCTGCGGCTGTAGCGTTCCGAACCTGTATCAGTATTTTGACAATCTCGATGACCTTATCGTTAAGTCCACCGAATACTGTATGAGTAAGGTGGAAGATGAGTTTATGGCGAAAGCCCCCACCAATGTGGAGGACTTGTGGCGGTTTATTGACGAGATACCCTATTGGACGGCAAAAAAGCACGGCAAGAAATACCGCCTGATGTATCAAATCTACACCCACCCGAAATACAGGCAGTACGGTCAGAAGTTCTTTAAGGGTGTAGATGAACGATATACCGAATATGCAAAGAGTTTAGAGCCAAAGCTGGGTATTCCCCACGAGAAGATCACACCGCTGATTTTCATTCTGATAAGAGCCTGCGTACATTACGCACTGTTTGAAGATGAGTTCTATATGAAATCCCAGATCGAAACGCTGAAGGAAACCCTCGAACTCTTTGTTATGAAATACAACCCGAAAGCAAGGTCGGGTACCGGCATTTGTGTCGGCAATCTCGGCAGTTCTAACCCGATATAAGGAGGAGAATACATACTATGAACCATCAGAAACCTATGGATAAAGAAAAAAAGCGCAAGTTGCTGATCATCCTGCTGTGTATCGGTATGGCAATCTGTATCGGCATTACGATATGGGCGCTGTTCTTCCGAGGGGGCGGCGACATCTCGCCGGACTATCCTCCGCAGGGGATTGAGTCAAACCAAACCCCGATTGACGGTGACGACAGCGGCAAGTTAGACAGTCCCGAAGGCGGCGGTGCCATCAATGTCACCTACGGCACGGCGGCAACGGTGGATCTCTCTGACAAAACCGTCACCTTTTATTACGCCAACCCCAACGCCTCCAATCAGAATGTTTCTATACTGATTATGGTGAACGATTTGGTGGTGGCGAAATCCGAACTTATCACGCCGGGCAACCAGGTGAGCAAGCTGGAGCTTCAAAAGGATGCGGCATCTAAATTGCAGGTCGGCGGCTATGATGCCGAGCTGGTGGTTCGGGCTTATGATCCCGACAGCGGCGAAAAGGCAATGGTCGATACGAAGGGCGAACTCACATTGACTGTTACCGAGTAAAGATCAATGTTAAAAGAAAAAATACATCGGAAAGGATAAAACGATTATGAAACGATTACTCTCTATTCTGCTTGTCTCACTTATGGTGTTTTCTGTCACGGCAACGGTCTATGCGGCGGGAAACAGCGGCAGCAGCACAATCAACGTGGCGGGCGAATATTCCACCGCCTCCACCGGTGAAGTCGTATCGGTGGATGTCGGCTGGGAGGAAATGTCCTTCAAATACACCGAGGGCGAAAAGCAATGGGATCCCGGCACGCACTCCTACATAGGCGGCGAGAACGGCGGCTGGTCGGATAATAAGCCCGGTATTACAATGACGAACCACTCCAATGTGGATGTGGTAGCGGAACTGAGCTTTGCGCCTGCGGCAAGTGTCACCGGCACTTTCTACAGCAAAAGCGGCGATACCTACACGGCGCTGTCTGCCGACGAGCAGGGTGCCAATCTGAGTGCGGCAGCCGAGGGTTCGGCACAGTCCGCAGCCGACGCAAAAACCTTTTACTTCGGCATCAGCGGCGGTGCTATCACAAAGAATACTCCCCTTGGAACGATAACCGTCAGCATATCCTTCAAGCCTTCATTTAACGAAGCCGACCTTGCTGCCTTTACTTACACGACCGACAGCTACGGCAGAGTGAAGATCACAGGCGTTAAGGACACCTCCGTGACCGAGCTTGTGGTTCCCGACTTTGTTTACGAAATCGAATGCGGTGCGCTGAAAGACTGCACGAGCCTTGAAAAGCTCACGGTTCCCTTTGCCGGAAACCGCTCCAACGGCGAACAGACCTATATTGGCTATGCCTTTGGTGCGAATAACTATAAGGAAAGCGGTACAGTCCTGCCGACAATACTGAAAGACATCACCGTAACCGGCGGCTATGCGAAGAATGACACGCTGGATACATTTGCGTTTTATGACTGCACAAATCTTACAAATATTGTAATCGGCGACGGTGTTACCTACATTAACCCATCTGTTTTTGTTGATTGTATCTCTCTGGAGAGTCTGACTGTTCCGTTCTTGGGAGATTGCAAAAAGGAAATAACGGATTCATACCAGTTGCCGTTAAATTATCTATTTGGTTATTCTGATTACGGAACAAAATACACTGATAATGTGCATTTAGTATATGGTATACTAAATGAAATGTATAGTGATCGAAAAACCTCAGCTTTTGACGGCGAGAAGATCTACTCATATATCCCAAATACATTAAAGGAAGTAACGGTAAACGGTGGAGCAATCGGAGATAAAGCTTTTGAAGGCCAAGTTACTATTGAAAAGGTTATTTTGGGTAATGGCGTGAATGCGATAGGGTACATGGCTTTTGGAAATTGTAATAATCTAAACGAAGTCATTATCCCAGATTCTGTAATTGATATTAGTATGTGGGCTTTTAGGAACACACCGTATCAAAACACTCTGCTTGCCAATGCGGAGGATGGCTTTATCTATATCAACAAAGTGCTGTATGAGTATCACGGTTCGGACACGGATGTCGTAATTAAGGATGGAACCGTTGCTGTCAGCGACTTTGCATTCGGAGAGAATACAAAAATAGAAAAAGTCACCTGCCCTGATTCTCTGCGTTATCTTGGCTGTGCAGTAGGTCAAAGTGCGGACGGAGTTTTTTTTGAGTGTACGAACTTAAAAACAGTTGTGTTGAATGAAGGATTGGAACACATTGGTGTCGGTGCGTTTGAAAATTGTTCGGCTATTGACAATTTTGATTTCCCGGATTCACTCAACTATGTGGGATATCTGGCTTTCAGCGGTACAAGTTGGGCGAATAATCTTCCGAAGGGCGAAATCTACATCGGAAAGATTTTCTATAAATACAATCCGCAAGGTGAATTGACCGAACCCACCACAATTACTGTTAAGGAAGGAACGGTCGGTATAGCGGACCGTGCTTTCTGCCGATTTGAAACTGATTATGCGGATTTTGTAAATTTGGTTGGTGTAAACATCCCGGATAGTGTGACATGGATTGGAGATGAAGCATTTTATCGGGCAACGGATTTACAAGAAATAAAGCTGCCAAAGAATCTTACAGAGCTTGGTTGGAGAGCCTTTGGCTTTTGTGCTTCGCTGAAGGAGATTACGATTCCGAAGGGTGTAAAGAAGTTACCTCAATACATCTTTGCCAGTTGCAGCGGAATATCCGTTCGCTTTGAAGAGAACTCGCAGCTGAACACGATATGTGACCGTTCAATTACCAGCGGTGTATATTATATGCCTGAAGGAATTCAATATATATTTGACGACTTGGTTGGGACTGTTCTCGTGACAAGTATGAATAAATTGAGAGCAGTGAAATTGAGTTGGAGTGTTCGGGTCCTTGTCCCTACATACGCAGATGTTGGCTGGACATTCCGTGCGGAATCGTCAGTAGTCTATTACTACAGCGATGAAAAACCTGCCGTAAACCCAAGAACCGGCGAATACATTGGAACGTTTTGGCACTACGACGAGAACGGAAAACCCGTTTTGTGGTAAAAAACGCAATTTTCAATACAAAATAATGATCTGAAAGGAACATACCGTTATGAAAAAACTATTTACAATACTTCTTGCAGTCGCAATGCTTGCTTCTATGTCCGTAACCGCCTTTGCGGCAGATGACACCGTAACAACAGACGGCGGCAGTAAGGATATTTCCGTCAACGCAAAGTATGTGGACGGAGTCTCCACACCCGATGTTATCAGCGCTGATATTGAATGGGGCGCTATGGAATTTACCTACTCTGTGGGCGGCACCAAGGTCTGGGATGCACAAACCCATCAGTACACCGTGACGGGCGCCACCAGCGGCTGGAGCGAGAACGGCAACACCGTGAAGGTCACCAATCACTCCAATGTGGATGTGAAAGCCACCTTTACCTATGCGCCGGAAAGCGGCAACACCCTGACCGGTGCCTTTACCTACGACAACAGCAAAACCGCTGACAGCACCGGCGCAGTTTCCCTTGCAAAGGGTGTTGAAGGACAGGTAAACGCTGCCGACTATGTTACCGCCACTCTCAAGCTCAGCGGCACACCGAGCAACACCATGACCGATTTCACCAAGGTCGGTACGATAACAGTTAAAATCACGAAGTAAAATCTGTCAGAAAGGATACCGATATGAAGAAAATTTGCACATTCATTCTCACAATGGTGTTGGTGCTCTCTCTTTCTATGACGGCATTTGCTATGCAAATATTTGTGAAACCAATCGACGCCGGAACTACATATACCATCGAGGTAGAACCAAACGAATCGATAGAAGCTGTTAAGGGAAAGATAGAGGAAAAAACGGGGATTCCGTCTGTTCAGCAAAGATTGGTTTTTGCAGGCAAAGAGCTTGATGACGGCAAAACGCTTGCTGATTACAATATTCAAAAGGAAAGTACATTGCATCTTTCTTTAATTCCCTCACTTACTGAAAGTCCCTCTGCCGGAAACGGAAAGGGAAAATATAATATTGAGATATCCGGCACCTACACTCCCGGCGCGGCGGCGGACGAAATAATCTCCGCAGACATTGCTTGGGATGCTATGGACTTCACCTACACAGGCGCATCGCAGGGTACATGGAACCCTGCAAACCACACCTATGAAGGCGCAACAGAGGGCAGTTGGTCAGACAACACCCCCGCCATCACCGTCACTAATCACTCTAATGTCGCTATAAACGCTACATTAGACTTTACCCCTGCTGTTGACGGCGTGATCGGCACCTTCACTGAAACCAGCGGCACCGAAAACGACAACGTTCTTGAACTTGCCACAGCAGAAGGCACAGAGGTTGCGAATGCTCCCACCGCAACCGCAAACTTCGGCATCAGCGGTGCGGCAATCGACGCAGACAAAACCCTCGGCACCATCACCGTGACCATCGCAAAGGCCGGCTCCGCCGGGGGCGGCGAAACTGCCACCGTCGTAACCACCTTTGCGGAGCTGCAGGCGGCAGTCAACAACGGCAACATCGTCTTGGCAAGCGATGTCTCCGTTGACACCCCCTATCTGGTTATACAGAAGGACGTTTCCATCGACTTCAACGGCAACACCCTGAGGGGCTCTATTATGAGCAGCGGCAACATCGGCGATTCCCCCAACAATCTCGTGCTGCGCGACACCAATAACAACGGCGGTTACAGCATTGACAGTGAAATCTATGAGATAGAAAACGGCCATGGGCAGGCTGCGGCTATCATAGCGAGCCATACCACCGTCACCATCGAGAGCGGCAAGTATACCAACGACAATGCCGTGATCCAATGCGCCCGGTTTGTCTCGAATCCCAACGATGTGGGCGTAATGATCAAAGGCGGTACCTTTGACGGTAAGGGCGCTGCCAGCGTTATTGTCAACCTCTCCGGCAATGTGATCATCAACGACGGCGAATTCAATGCGCATCATGACGGCGAGCGTTACGGTGCATGCGTTCATGTCGAACCTTACATTCGCCATGTACCCTCCATCACCACCATCAACGGCGGCACCTTTAACGCCGATAAGTCCATCTTCTATGTGAACGTGGGCACCGATTACATCCAGAAGATCATCGTCAACGGCGGTACCTTCAACGTGGCTGAGGGCGGTAGCTTGATCGAGGTCTCTTCCGGCAATGCCAGCGATTACCTGACCATCACCGGCGGTACCTTCAAAGTGGATCCCACCGCATATGTGGATACAAACACCTACACCGTGACCGATAACGGCGACGGCACATGGACGGTTGCCGAGAAATAATGCAAGGAGCATAACTACACTTGGTTCTTGTCAAGGCAGGGTAACCTGCCCTGCCTTGACCTTTCCTATATGGGCATAGTCAAGCCCTGTGCCTATATAGGAGAGCAATAGAAATGCAAAAAGCGAGGAAAATATATTGAGTATAAAGGCAAATTCTAAAAAGAATAATGATTATACCGTGCCTATCCTCTTTGGTGTGTTTGCCGTGCTTCTGATTGTAATGATAACGGCGCTGTGCATTCCGAAAACGCCGGAATTTGTACCGCCCGCCTTTGAAGCCGCCGCCGTCCAAGGTACGCCGGAGGTAGAAGAAAGCATGGGCTACACCGAGCTTTACAAGGAGGGTATGGCGTACCGTGTTTCCGTTTGCGGTGTGCCGACCGTTGACGGACAGGATCTGACTGTCTACTTTACCAACACCGAGGGCAATGAAAAATACCTCAAGCTGCGTGTGCTGGATACGGGCGGCAACATTTTGGGCGAAACGGGACTTCTTAACCCCGGCGAATATGTAAAGACCGTAACGCTGACAAAAACACTTGCCGCAGGCGAGAATATAAAACTGAAAATCATGGGATATGAGCCGGAAACCTACGAAAGCGCAGGCTCCGTGTCCTTGAATGTTACTGTGGGAGGAATAAGTGAATGAAAAGGTACTCACTATTAAAAAAGGTTATAACGGCTATGTCCGCAGCGGTGCTTGTGCTCTCCTGCGGGATGACCGCCTTTGCCGCCGAAGCAAATCTGAACACCGACACAGAGCAAAAAGACATCGGTGTGTATGTGAAGTATGTGGATAATACCGTGTGGAACACGGTTCCGACAGATGAGGACGGCGAAGGCTCGGCTACCCTGCCGGACGGCACGGAAGTCGGGATAAGCGACGCGGATAAAACCAAAGGCCGGCTTGTAATTGATCCTATCACGGATAAGGAAGCGCTTGATTGGATAAGCAGCTTAACAGACGGCAAAGTGAAAACTCCGCAGGGGTTCCACATCTATTATCTTGATAATAACGGCAACATAACCAATGCCGACGGCATATCGGTGTCAATGAAGCCGGGAGATACACTGCAAAATCCCGTTGTCTATTCTCTGAAATCCGACGGCAGTATGGAGCTGCTTTCAGCCGATGCGAAAAACGGTACGATAACCTTTACCACAGACGGCAGTCCGTATTATGTTCTCGGTGAAAAGGACGGCGGCACTCCGTCTGATCCGGACACCCCCCCCAGACCGGAGATAACAGCCATATGGCATTGTGGATTGCAGTTCTCTTTGTGAGCGGAGCAGGCGTAATCGGAACAACTGTTTACGGTAAGAAGAAAAGAGCGAAATAAAATTATATCAGTGTGCTTATCACACTTACAACAGTCCCTCCTGTCAGATACAAACTGACAGGGGGGATTTGTTATGGGAAAATTCTACTTTTATCATACTTTGCTATATTCACTATATTCCCGCCTACAAAAAAGATGGCTGCTCGTTTGAGTAGTCATCAAGTACATTAAGCGAAATCCGTTATTTCTCTATCTTTCAGATAGACATTGTGCGTGTGATAAGTAAAACACATCAACAAATCGCTGTCTCTATTATCTTCTGCTTTGAACATAGAAAAGTCGTCGGACAGGATAAAAATAAGTCCCAGCAATTTCTTTACCACAATATTAGAAAAGATGCCGTCTGAAAAGGCGGCATCTTTCATAAATATCAGTTATTGTTATATTTGTTCCTTTCAAACGGCTTTGAAAGAGGAATATTCATCGCAGAAGCAATCTTTACTGCTGCGGTGAACATCCTGTATTTTTCAAAAACGATACAAAAATGATTAAAAATGACTGAAAACTCACATCGACTCTTGAAAAACTGCGGATATTCGTATATAATATATATTGTATTATTGTGTATGTCAGAAAGGAGTGGCGTATGAAAGGGTATCTCTCCATACGGGAAACTTCCTACAAATGGGGTATATCGGAGCGACGTGTCAATCAGTATGTGGCACAGGGACGCATCCCAGGTGCAGAGCGTTTCGGGCGTTCATGGGCGATCCCTGATGATGCCGTAAAGCCCACAGATCCCCGTAAACAAACGCCGCCGATACCCGGCACAAACAGTAAAACAAAATGAAACATTTTTGAAGGAGGTCCCGCATGACGAAACAGAATCACAAAACAGGCTTTCTCGTAGCCGGGATGGTTTTCTCTGCGATTGCTTTACGGGTTTTGGGAAAGTTTGATATCTTGAAAGTTCCGGGTGGGATCGCCCGCTCGCTGATCTATATCGCCCTGTATATCGGATGGGGAATTTCCGTCAGCAAACGGATCATTCAGGTACAGGTGCGCCATTATCTGATTGCCGTTTCAGGCTTAATGGTTTTTTGGTTTGTTATCCGTTCAATGAGATACTTTTTTATAACCGATATCGGAATAGCACGGCAACTATGGTACCTGTACTACCTGCCAATGCTGTTTATCCCGCTGTTTTCTTTATTTGTGGCCATCTCACTGGGCAAGCCAGAGAACGCAAGGCTGTCGAAAACGGTGCTGCTGTTATTATCTATTCCCACGGTTCTTTGTCTGCTGCTGGTGCTTACAAATGATCTCCATCAGCTTGTCTTTTCCTTCCCCGAAGGAGAGGTATGGACGGACGATAACATGAGTTATTCATTCGGATATTTTTTCGTTATCGGGTGGGAGATCCTTTGCGCTTTAGCGGCATTTGTTATCATGATAATCAAGTGTCGGCTCTCATATAGGAAAAAATTCTGCCGTTTTTGCTGCTGGCATGTTCTATCGTATATGCCTTTATATATGTCAGCGGCGTGGAATGGATGCAGCTTATCGGCGGAGACATCACTGCAGCGCAGTGCCTGATGTTCACCGGAATATTGGAAAGCTGTATTCAGTGCGGGCTTATCCAAACCAACACCGGCTATGAAGAACTGTTTATGGCCAGCAGGCTCGGCGCACAGATCACGGATCAGGGAAACACGGTCTGCCTTGCCAGCTCCAATGCCGGGGGGCTGACCGATGAGCAGAGAATGAGCGCCGAAACGCATCCTGTTTTGGCGGATAAAACGACACTGATCAAAAGCAAACCGATTCGTTTCGGTCATGTGCTGTGGCAGGAGGACGTTTCAGAGCTTACCGAAGCCATTGAGCAGATCGAAGAAAACTGCCGGGATCTTTCGGAGCGTAACCGCATCCGTCAGGAAAATCTGGAAACGAAAAAGAAAATCCTTTCCTTGCAGGAAAAGAACCGGGCAGCCGATGTGCTCAACCGGGAAACGGCTGGACAGATCAGCATGATTGAACATCTGCTGACACAGTATGATACGGAAAATGATGCGCAAAAACGAGAAAAACTTCTTGCAGGTGCAGCGGTTTTGGGTGCATACATAAAGCGCTACGGCAATCTTATGCTTGTCAGCCATCGGGAAGAAACGGCGGATATTCGCGACCTGTCAAGATGCTTTGAGGATTCTTTTGTGAATCTGGAACTGCTGGACGTGAAATGCCTTTGTACGCTCCCTGCGGATGTTATCCTGGCGACAAAGGATATGCTTCGCATATACCGCACCTTTGAAACGATACTGGAGGACTGTCTGTTCGACCTTCACAGTGTGTGGGTCAATGCCCGTGAAAGAAAGGGACAGTTTCTTGTGTCCATTGACTTTGTCTGCGATACCGATTTATCCGGCCATAAGGCAGACGCAGATTTGTATTCCTGCGAGGACGGAACCTGCCGCTTTACCTTCCAATTGCAGAAAGGCGGTGAGGGCGCATGAAAGCACGCAAAGCTATCGAAAAAATCAAAGCAAAACACGATCTGCGCAGTGCGGTAAAAGAAGCGCTGGACACCCTGCCCTCAGCCGTCTGTTACTTCACGCCCGCAGGCACCGTCAAGCTGTGCAATACGGCGATGTATGAGCTTTACCGTAAAATCACGCAAAGCGACCTGCAAAGTCTTGCCGAGCTGAACGAAGCGCTGGAGGGCTGTGATAACACCACCGGCGTCATCCGGGACGGAAATGTATTCCTTTTCCCCGACGGACACGCATGGCAGTATTCCGCAGAGAAGATCACGACCGCGCAAGGCGAGGTTTATACCGAAGTCATATTCGATGATGTGACCGAACTGTACGAAAAACAGCAGGAACTGAAGTGCCAGTCACGGGAACTGAAAAAGATGTACCGTGAGCTGAAAGTCCTGTCGGACAATGTACTGGAAATGACAAGAGAACAGGAAATCCTGAACCTGAAAACGCGGCTGCACGATCAGATGAATATGGGAGTTGCCGCCATACGGCAGATTTTGCGGCAAAACACCACTTCCGAAGAAAACGCCGCCGCTGTCAGGCAGTTTCGCCGTGCCATTCAGGTATTGCGTGAGGAAAACGTCTATCCCCGGGACGATGTGTCGGAGTTTATCCGGGATGCAGAGGTTTCCGGCGTCCGTGTGGAAATAAACGGCGAGCTTCCGACGGAGGCGAAGCTTTACAAAGTCCTTCTTGCGGTCATGCGGGAAGCCTGTATCAACGCCGCCCGTCATGCGGATGCAACGGCTATGTACGTGGTATCGGAGCAGACAGAAGCTGCCGTCACCTTACATATCACCAACAACGGCAGACAGCCGGAGGGAGACATCACCCCCCGGGGCGGGCTTGTATATCTGGAAAAACAGATCACGAGAGCAGGCGGCAGGATGGAGATACAGTCGCAGCCGGAATTTTTGCTGACGGTTACTTTGCCGGTTGGCGCAGAAAAACAGGAACAGGAGGTGCAGGTATGACAAGGGTGCTTGTGGTTGACGACCAGCGTATCGCACGGGAATATATGGAGAATGTTGTGCGCGGCAGCGAAGGCTACGAACTGGTGGGCAGTCTCACAAAAGCGGATATGGCCGCTACCGTCTGTCGCCGAAGCGCAGTGGAACTGGTACTGATGGATGTCTGCACCCACGGCAGAATGGACGGCATCGAAGCCGCCGCCGAGCTGAGAGAACAGTTCCCGAAGCTCAAAATCATTATCGTCACCTCCATGCCGGAGGAAAGCTTTATCAAGCGGGCAAAAGAGGTGGGAGCGGACAGCTTCTGGCACAAGGAAGTAAGCCCCGAGGAGCTGATCACCGTGATGGACGCCACAATGCAGGGCAAGCATATGTGGCCCGGCGAAACGCCCATTGTCAAGCTGGGCGTTACTACCAGCAAAGAGTTGACCGATGCACAGCTCAAGGTTTTACGGCTGGTCTGCGAGGGACTGGAATACAATGAGATCGCGCAGGAGTTGAACATCACAGTCAGAACCGTTAAATGGCACGTTTCCAAGATTCTTGAGGAGACCGGTTTTTCCAACAAGACCCAGCTTGCCATTGCTGTCACAGGCAAGCGCCTCATTATTCCAAAGCTGCTTGACAATACCGATGACGAGGACGATCTTCCCATCGCGTAAAACAAACTGAATAGCCCGATATACCCGGTTTCCGATGCGAGACCGGGTATTTTTTTTGAAAAAATTTCTGCAATACTGTACTTAGGGACGGTGTGTTTTGAAAAACGATTCGGTATAATATAGATGAACATAGGGTTACTGCGCTTTTTTATGCCCAAATATCATCGGTGCGTAAAAAAGAGAACTTGGAGGTGAGGCAAATGCGGAGAGTAGTGATTGATATGCAGAACGCCCTGTTTGCAGATGCGGTTGCCGAAGCCCTGCGCCGGTTTGACCCCGATTTTGATCCGGTGATGAGCGACAGTCCGGACAAAACGTTGTTTTTGTGCGATGCCGTGCTTGCGAATGTCCTGATTATGGAAGTTACAGCCTACACGCCGTGGAAGCTGGAGGAGCGGATGAAGATCCGTGCCGAGCTGAAGAAAACCAACCCAGACTGCAAAATTGTACTGGTTGTGGACGAGAACACCGAAAAGAAGCTGGCGGACAAGGTGCGTCAGGCGAAGAAGGACGGCCTTGTTGACAATTTCATCTACGGCTCTGTTTCTTCCACCTATCTTTCGGCGGTCATCGACGCTTTGTAAGGAGGACGGCGGTGACGAAATGATATGAATGTATTATGCGCATCTTCGCCCTCCGAACGGATGGGCAATGGCAGAAGCTCTCTTTGCCGTGTGGGAGAGCAGGTAAAACAAACCACACGGTCAAATCACCCGGCAAAATGCCGGAAAGAAACAAGGAGGAATTGCTTATGAAAGCAAAAATGAATCTGTATAAGCTGCTTAGTATTCTGCTGTGCTGTGTCGTACTTACAGGAATACTTCCAATGTCTGCATATGCATGGGAAACGACGACATATTGCGACTTTTGCGGAGAATTTATTGCTGATGCCTGGATCTGCGGCGGCGGTGATCACTGCGGCCCTGATAGCGGACACAGCGACTGCTTCGAGGAAAACCACTGTCAGGACTGCGGAGACTGTCGCGACGACGGTGACTGGTGCGAAACATGCCATATGCACATTCAGTGTGCTATAGATAATGATTGCCACTGTTCTAACTGCGAAGCTTGTATTTCCGGGGGAGGCGTAGTACAAGAAGGCTGCTGTTGAAATTCCGGCAACCGGAAAACCGACCGATCCGACGCCTGAGAATCCCGATTCTCCTCCGACCGGCGATAACGGCATGATGGCTCTTTGGATTGCAGTCCTCTTTGTTTCCGGCTTCGGCGTTGCAACAACTGCCGCTTACGGTAAAAAGAGACATTCCGTGAAATAACGGATAACTGACCAATTAAGGAGGGCGGTGACGGAGCTTCCGCTGCCGCCTTTTCCTTATGAAAAGGATTTCTTCGGAAGTCCCTTTCCGAAAGGCGGTAAATAAAGGTGCTTTGCCGATTTCGGAAAGAAATCGAATAAGGAGAAACCAAATGGACGAACAAGGAAAAGAACTTGAAGAAATACTCGGAATATTTGACAAAGCACCTTCGTCTTCATTAGAAAGAAATAACCAAACTCAAATGCGGCAGAAAAATTTGCAGTCTCGTCAGGTTTCCCAAAATCCAATTGACGCCGAACGGACTGTCCGCGCAACAAATCAAACTGCAAACAAAAGACAACCACCGTCAAGTAAGGGCAGGTATCTCTCGCCTAAACGCAAAGCCGCAATAAAGCGCAGAAAAAGGCAAAGGGCTGTGATTGCCTCGTTATTGGCACTCCTTTTCGTAGTAATATTCATTGTGCTGATTTGTAAAGGCTGCGCAGGTGGTAAAAAAGACCTCTCTGTTTTACAGGGGACTTGGTATTACGACCAATACACAG
>ENA-OURV01002333-OURV01002333.1-human-gut-metagenome-genome-assembly--contig:-NODE-2333-length-13360-cov-8.531530_pt1 | contig 13360 bp, 8 predicted proteins | sample MGYA00242141_ERZ509072 | MGnify/ENA primary metagenome ERZ509072 (study PRJEB26280, sample SAMEA2338763) | human gut metagenome | biome: human gut; feature: human-associated habitat; material: faeces... | reverse complement strand
CAGTTAATGAAAAGTCTCAATACTGCTTTTTCGTTTGCACCACCTTCGATTCTTTTCTTAACGATTTGTATGTCTCTATTATACCATAATGATACCATCATGAAAAATAAAAATAGTTCGTAAAACTGCTCTTTGGTGAAAGCAGCACACTTTTTATTTGCCATAAGTTCGTATTTTCTCCTCAAAAAGTTCGTATTTAAGTATGTTATAACACACAATGCCGTAAATACGCAAAAACAGTTCGTAAAATTGCACTTTTACGAACTGTTTTTATTTTGGGTCAGTTTTGCAAACTGGAAGTTTATGATTAATAAAAGCCTATCTACCCACATGTGTCAACTACTGAAATTACCTTGTACTAAACGGTATGCACAGAGGAGAAGGAGACGGTTAATTACCATCCCCTACTTAATTGCGTTCAGTCAGTATCAGTTATGGAATGTAAATATTGCATATTTCACTATTCAAAGCGATTGGAAGCCATTCAAGCTTTTGGAAAGATTTCATTATTTCCATTCCCCAGCGAATGCCAACAGAATCTATCTCTTTTTGAATATTGTCTTCTGTAAGCTCATCTGCCGAAAGATGCTTATTGTGTTGATTTATCCAGCCGTTCCATTCTTTGCTATTGATTAGGCATACTTTTCTTTCTTCAAAAGTTAAGGTATTAGGTATTTTCTTGTTTAAACGGTATTTTGCCAATTCCCCAATATGCATTACCCTTTGGTGTGGATCTTTTTTTTCTCTTTCAACAGCTTCTTGTAATTGAGCTTGAAAAGCAGGCTCACGCAATTCTGGTTGATTGATCCAATAATCGTTTAATGCCTGTTCCTCTTTCCTCTGCATTTCTTCAATGCGCTGATAGTCAGCATTTTGGTAACTAACAACATATGGGCTTTCGGTAATAGTCGGGCTATTTCCATGCCACAATTGATTTGCAACAGGAGGTTTTACTGTAAAAATTGCTGACCCCATGCTGTAATCAAGTTTAGATATGTCTTGATACTTAGTAACCCATGAATCATTACGGTAGTAAAGATTCAGCAAATAGAGAGCTGCTAAAGCGTGGATAAAAGCTTTGACATTCCCTTTATGTAAGGATGAGTATCTATCATGCTTAACCGCTTGATAAGCTTTTTCCCAATAAGTCCCCTGCCTTTTATGGGCTTCTTTTAACGGCTTTAGAATACGGTTTTCATCTTTAACAAAATTAAAAAACGGAGCAACAACCATTACGGTTTTGTTGTGTGTTTGCCATTTGATGTCAATCAGTTTCAGACAATCCTCATCGAACAAGATACTACTATCTCCTCTTGCCTTCGTGCCACCATTATCAAAATACAATTCTTTCGATATGGCTTCAATCTGAACACAACAACGCACCAGTAAATCTGCAATATGAGGCGAAAAAGTTTCAAGCTGTGTGTTACAAGACTGGGCAACTATACCGCCTTTGCCGTTTACCAACACTTCATCAGTGAAAAAAATATATTTTGATACTTCAATTGCCTCTTTTTCGAGATTTAAATATGTTTGCCAAAAAATATCTGATTTTTTCATTGTTCAGTTCTCCCTTTGAGTCTAAAACAAATTCTGATTTGCATGTCTCTATTATACCATAATGATACCAGCATGAAAAATAAAAATAGGGGCTGTAAAATAAGTCCCTTTTTTATGTCAGTGGTCTGGTGCTTTCTCCCTGGATGATAACAGGAAGCGTTGTATAGCTTTGGATGAGAAGTTCCGGGTTCTGAAGCTTACGGATCATCATGGAGCCTGCCTGCACACCGGTATCATAGACATTGATATCTACAATGGTAAGCTGTGGGTCGATGATGCTGGAATATGGGTAGACGTCAAAGGTAAGTATGGCAATATCATCAGGGATGGAAAGCTGCCGGTCTTTGACGGCCTGGATGACACCTAATGCGAGGGTGTTATTTTCACATACAATAGCGCGAGGCGGTACAGGCTGTGTCAGCATATCAGAAGTAACAGAATAAGCGTGCTGGCAGCTGGAATCGGTATTTCCGATACGGGCAGCCGGAATGTGAAAGCCTCTGTCTAACATGCCTGCTATAAATCCTTTTTGACGCTGGGCAGAAATATAATCGGTTTTGCGTTCTCCGATAAAGGCGACATCTGTATAACCACAGGCTATCATGTGGGCAGCGGCATATTCACCGGCAAGGGCGTGGTTGGTATCTACCCAGCATAAGCGGCTTTCAAAACTCGGATGCCCAATGATAATGTGTGGAAAGCCTGCATCCAGAATAAGATTTGCAATTTCTTTATTAATGGCAGAACCGTGGATGATAAGACCATCGGAGGAACCGCTTGTGATAACTTCACTGACTTTTTCTCCGGGATAGTGTTCTTCAGAAGTGTTGACAAGCGTCAGGGAATAGTTGTTTTCGGACAAGGTATGGTGTACGCCGCACATAATGTCAAACATATGCGGATTCCGATAAGCAGTATCTTTCTCCAGATTGGTAAGATAGACAATATTGGAAGTAGCACCTTTTGCAAAGCTTACAGCCCGGGAGTTAGGGGTATAGTGAAGCTTTTCAATTGCTGCATGAACCTTTTCCACAGTGGCTGGGGATATGGTGGTCCAGTGATTTAAAACTTTAGAAACAGTGGATTTGGAAACACCGGCTTCATTGGCAACATCATTGATGGTAACAGACATAAAATACCTCCTGAAAAAATGTATAAATTTAAAAATATAGTATAGCGGTTTCCTAACAAAGTCAATCATTTTTGACAAATAAACATTGTAAATAAAGGAAAAAAGTGATAAATATAGACTTAGCAAGAGGAACCAATTGCATGAAAAAAATAAGATAAAGAAAACGGTTTCCTAAAGAAACCGGAAAACGGAGGTATTTTTATGAAGAAAAGGGTGTTGAGTCTGTTGCTCTGTACCGCAATGACAATCGGCACATTATCCGGTTGTGGAAAAGAAGCAGGAAATGACGAAGGAAAGAATACAGAAGTACTTGGAAATGATGCAGAGGATGAAATGACAGAAGTAAAAATCTGGCATGATGGGGATGAGAATATCATGCAGACCATTGCGGATTGTGCGAATGAGAAACTGGCAGAGGATAATATCAAGGTTACCTTTGAAAAGAAGAGCGGTCTGACCGACCAGCTTCAGTTATATGGAAATGATGAATCCAACGGACCGGATATGTATCTTTATGCACATGATTCATTGGGAACATTTGCAGAAATGGGGATTTTAGCTCCGATTACGGATGTTATCAGTGAGGATGTAATGGCGGATTTATTACCGATGACCGTAGAAGCAGGTAATTATAAGGATACCCAGTACCTGATGCCGGTTTATTATGAGACATTGCTCTTTATGTATAATAAGGCAAAATGGGAAGGTGATGTGCCGGAAACAACAGATGAATTGTATGATTATATGGTAGCGCATACCGATGTGGATGCAGGAACTTATGCGCTGGTAAATCAGCATTCTACCGCATACAATGTGGCACCGGTGATCAATGGTTTTGGTGGATATATTATTGATAAAGATGCAAATCCTGGATTAAATACACAGGAAACCAAGGATGCTATCGCATACAATAAGAAATTTGCAGCATTGGAGGCAGATGGAGATTACAACACAGTAACTGCATTATTCAATGAAGGCCAGGCAGCAGCAATCATCGGTGGACCATGGCTGGTATCCGGAATCAAGGCAGCGGGCATTGATCTTGGTATTAAATCCTTAGCGGATTTTAAACTTCCGAATGGAAACGGACTGGCACCATATTCAGGTGTACAGAGCATTGGTGTCTTAAAATATGCAGCAGAAAATAAGAAAGAAGCAATTGCAAAAGTATTAGAGACAATTGCAAGTCCGGAAGTAGGTATTGCACTGGCGAATAAATCAAACTGTGCACCGGCAAACAGCAAAGCATATGATGACGCAGATGTTGCTGCAAATGAGATGATTATGGCAATGAAAGCAACTGCAGAAACTGCACAGCCTATGCCAAACATTCCGCAGATGAGCGTTATGTGGGGTCCGGCAGAAGCATTTTTGGCGGCAGTCAACAAATCCGGGGAGGATATTGATACTGCAGCAGAAACTTATCAGCAGGAGGCATTGGATGCTATTGCAGATATGCAGTAAGAAGGAGTTTATTTAGAAGCAATAAAGAGGAAAATTAGGAAGAGAAGTGTGTATATGAAGAATAAACGGAAATTAACGCCATGGCTTTACAGTATGCCGGCACTGATATTGATTGGAATGGTTATCGTATTCCCAATTATTTATACGGGCTATATATCACTGACCAATATGAATCTTTTTCACTGGTCAAATTATGAATTCATCGGACTATCCAACTATAGCAGGGCATTATTAAAGGCAGACTCCGGTTTCCTTGGAGCACTGTTTACAACATTACTTTGGACCACATTAAATATGGTGATACAGGTAGTTGTGGCATATTTTATTGCATTGGGATTTCAAAGAGAGGATTTAAAGGGAAAACGTGTATACAAGACTCTTTTGATGTTCCCGTGGGCAATGCCTGCATATGTGTCCATTCTTTTGTGGAGGGTAGGCATTTATAACACAGAGTTTGGTCTTCTGAATAAGATTCTGGTGGCACTTGGCTTTGGAAAGGTAAATTTCCTTTCCACCAATGTGCCGGCATTTCTCTCCTGCATGACTCTAAACCTGTGGATGGCATTGCCGTTTATGATTATGATGATAGACGGTGCACTGTCCAGCATTGACCGCAGCTATTATGAAAGCGCAGAACTGGATGGAGCAGGTTTCTGGTCAAAGAACATCCATATTACCGTTCCGGCAATGAAAGGAATTATTGCACCGGCGGTTATTATGACGACATTTACCACATTTAAGCAGTTTGATATCGTATATCTTCTTACGATGCAGAAGGGAGCATATTCAGGGGCAACCTTACAGACCATAATTACTTATGCACAGCAGAATGCGTTTGTTTCAAATAACTATGGGCTGTCCTCTGCGGTATCCATTATTATCTTTTTCCTCATCATGGTATTTTCGCTGTTTACCAATCGAGGGGTAAAGGAGGAAAATTATGACTAAGAAAAAGAGAAAACAGATTTTACAGCTTAGCGGATTACATATTTTTTATATTATACTGTGTCTGCTGGCACTGGTACCGATTTTATATGCGTTGAATCTTTCCTTTGAAAGGGGAGGTGGAGCATTGTCCTCCGGATTATCTTTGTTTCCAAAGGAATTTACACTGGATAATTATAAAAATATACTGACGCAGAAGCCGTTTTTGCGGTGGTTTTATAACTCTGCCGTATTAAGCTTCTTTACAATGGTCATTGCTATCGGATTTGCCATGGTGTCATCTTATGCATTTTCAAGATACCGTTTTAAGGGAAGAAATGGCATTTTAAAATTACTGCTTCTCTTAAATGCATTCCCGCAGATTCTGTCCATGTTTGCATTATTCCGTCTTTTAAAACAGATGAATATGCTGGATACGAAACTGGGACTGGTGATTATTTATGCGGGAAGCATGTGCATTTTCTCTATCTGGAATATGAAGGGGTATTTTGATACCATTCCGATAGAAATCGAAGAAGCATCGAAAATTGACGGTGCATCGGATTTCCAGCTGCTGTGGAAGGTAGTAATGCCGCTGGCTCGTCCGGCAATCATTGTAACTTCTGTGATGGTACTTATTTTTGTATGGAATGAATATCTGTTTTCCACAACATTTCTACTGAATGAAAACAGTTATACACTGGCAGGTGGATTATATCAGTTACAGTCCAACGATTACACCAGAAGCTGGGGAATGTTCTCCGCAGCCGCTATCCTGGTATCTGTTCCGGTGCTGATTATTTTCTTCTGTATACAAAAGTATATGGTATCCGGTCTTACTGCAGGTGGTGTGAAAGGATAGAAATAAAATGGAGAAAGAAGCAATTTTGCATATTCCACTGTCACAATTTGCTTTTGCAGAAAAAGAAGACCGGCTGGTAATAAGAATCCGTTGTAAAAAAGGCGATTTAAAACGGTGCGTGCTGCTTTGGGGAGACCGGGTGGCAATGGAAGAGCCACTTCCGGTGAAACAAAGTGAAATGGAACATGTGGCATCCGATATGCTTTATGATTATTATGAAGTTAAGATTACGTCTCCGTATACCAGGGTATGCTATTATTTCCAGTTAGAGGACGATACAGAAAGCCTTTATTATTATGGAAGAGGGTTTGCAGAGAAACTGTCCTGTGGCAGGGCAGAATATTTCCAGTTTCCATATATTAGAAGAGAGGATATTTTAGATATCCCGGAGTGGGCAGAAGACATTGTTATGTATCATATTTTCCCGGACAGTTTTGCAAATGACAGACGGGAACTGACGGAAAAAGCAACAAGGCATATGCTTTTGCCGGATGGAAAAAGCGACAGCAATGGAAAAATTTTACCGGATCGGATTTGCAAGAATCATCTGGGTGGTACACTGAAAGGAATTTGTGAAAACCTTGACTATATCGAAAAGCTTGGAATTAACTGCATTTATCTGAATCCGATTTTTGAAGCAGCGTCTTATCATAAATATGATACCATTGACTATTTTGAAATCGACCCCTGTCTTGGAAATAAAGCGGATTTAAAAGAACTGGTGCAGCAGTGCCACAAGAGAGGAATCCGGGTTATTTTAGATGGAGTATTTAATCATTGTGGAGCAGATTTTTTTGCATTCCGGGATGTGCGGCAGAAGGGAAAAGCATCAAGATATTATAACTGGTTTTATCGCCTGCCGGAAACGATACAGTACGCTGATCCGCCAGATTATGAGGCGTTTGCCTATGTAAAGGAAATGCCAAAGCTTAATACCGGAAATCCTGAAGTGGTGGAGTACCTTTGCAATGTTGGAACTTACTGGATTCGGGAAGCAGATATTGACGGCTGGCGCTTGGATGTGGCAAATGAAATCAATCATGAATTTTGGAGAGCCTTCCGTCATGCGGTGAGAGCGGTAAAAGAGGATATATTTCTAATAGGCGAAATCTGGGAAGAAGCAGGCATCTGGCTTCAGGGAGACCAGTTTGATTCTACGATGAATTATACTTTTTCTTATCTGTGCCGGGATTTTTTTGGAAAGGGAGAACTTTCGGTCAGTGAATTTGATGCCCAGATGCAGCGGATGATTTACCGCTACCCATGGCAGGTGAGCCTGGCACAGATGAATTTTCTGGATTCCCATGATATTCCGAGATTTTTAAGCTATTGCAATGGAAATAGAAAGAGAATGGAGCTGGCATTTTTCTATCTCTTTATGGGAGTGGGCGTGCCATCTGTATTCTACGGGGATGAAGTGTATATCGAGGGAATGAAAGAACTGGAGTATCGGGCAGCCATGGACTGGCAGGCAGTAATGGAGCAGCAGGCAGAAAACAACAGATTACAGGGGAATCTGGCAGAGAAGTTCAGCTGCTGGATTGCACTCCGAAAAGAGCATGTGGCATTACGCAAGGGCAATTACCGGACAATTTACTGCAATGATATGATGGGAGTATATGTATTTTTACGTAGTTTTGGGGACGACAAAGTCTTGGTATTTTTAAATACCGGCACCGGCAGTGTGACACTGACATCAGTGGAGGTTCCGCAGCTGCAGGAAAAAAGGATAATTCTTTCTTCTTAACAACCTTATCACCACATACTATATCCATAATAGAATAAACGCTCTTTTTTAATCCAAATCTATCATAATTAAATACATGGTAAAACTTCTTCATATCCTTTAAACATTTATAATAAATAGTATTAACATTATCATAGCTATATACCTCTTTAACAACTTTATCAATAGTATCCTTTAGTTCATCATTAAATTCATCAAATTTAAATATTTCATTATATACTTTATATTTTTTTGGCATAATATTTTCTCTTTGATAAATAAGATATATATCCGTATAGTATTCCATCTTTTCATGCATACCATTATATTTATAAGTATTCTTATCTTTTTCATCATATCTACCAGACATATATATAGTAAAAGGATGAATAGTGCTATCTAAAGCAAAATGACATATTTGTCCATATAAATAAGACATAACCATAACATTATCATTATAATTCATTTTATTAATATAATTAATTAGTGTAACAAAATGTTTATTAACTAGACTATGCTGCATAGAAGTGTTGATTTTGTGTACTTCTTTAGCCTTTCTAGAAAGATGAAAATCATAAAAAAAATAAGGGTCAGGACCTTGTCCAAAGACCTTTAAATAATTCAAATTAATCTTACTTTTATTTTTAAATTTATTATATACATCACTAGCAAAATAACTATGTGTCACTGAACTTGGCATTTTATCGCCTCCTAAATAATTATATCATTTTTTCTTAAAAATATATACCAATTTTTTCAAATCTATGGTATACTTTATTACAGAATAATGGGGATGAGTACAAATGGAAAAGAATTTTAAAACAATAGATGAACAAATTGAAATACTGAAAGAAAAAAATCTCATAATTGAAGATGAAGAAACAGCTAAAGAAATATTGCTGAGAGAAAATTACTTCTTTTTAATGGGATATCGTCATGTATTTATGATTTCTTCTAAAGAAAGAAAATTTATCCCAGGTACAACATTTTCAGAAGTTTACTCATTATTCACATTTGATAGGAATTTTAGAAATATAATATTTAAAAATGTTTTAGTTATCGAAAATCAATTAAAATCCGTTCTATCATATCAACTATCTAAAAAATATGGTTATAAAGAGAAGGACTATTTAAATCCTAAGAACTTTACCAATGACCATAGTAAATCGCGAAGAGTGCACGATTTAATAGATAAAATGAAAAGACAAATAAGAATAAATGTTGGTACCCATGCTGCCACTATGCACTATATGAATAACTATGGTTACATACCAATGTGGGTATTAGTAAAAGTATTATCGTTTGGTATTGTTTGTGAACTATATACAATATTAAGAGAAGAAGATAAAATAGAAATAGCGGAAGTATTTAATACTACGCCATCACTCCTTGAGGATATTTTAGTAATATTATCTAATTATCGTAATCTATGTGCTCATGAAGATATTGTCTTTGAACATCGTACTGAAAGAGTAGTACCAGATACCGAATATCATGAATATATGAATATACCAAAGATGGACGGTGAATACATTTATGGTAAAAATGACTTATTTGCAGTAATAATTATCTTTAAAATACTACTTAATGAAAGTAATTTTAGACTGATGATGAAAGAAGTAGAATATGAGATAGAATTACTAGATGGCAGAATAGATATCATACCAATAAATAAAATATTAGATAGAATGGGATTCCCAAAAGATTACATAGAAATAATAGGAAGGTGATAATAAATGAAAAAAAATAAAATATTAATACCATTACTAGTATTTGTAGCTTTTATAGGAGGTGCAGCATGGTCGTATTTAGTTATAAAACAATTAGGTCATGAAACAATATTAACTTCTGGTAGTGGAGGAAATTATACAATAAATGAAAATAGTATATCAGCAGCAGTTGATAAGGTATATGATGCTACTGTAGTAGTGGCTAGTTATAAAGGAGAAACGTTGGTATCAACAGGTACAGGCTTTGTATATAAAACAGAAGGATCAACATCTTACATAATGACTAATAATCATGTTGTATCAGGTGGAGGTTCTGCTAAAGTAATCTTTAGTGATGGTACCTCAGCAGATACTAAAATACTAGGAGGAGATACATATGCTGATATAGCAGTATTAACAGTATCTACTTCAAGTATAAAGCAAGTAGCAACACTAGGAAACACAGAAAATATGAAATTAGGAGACACAGTATTTGCAGTAGGTGCTCCTCTAGGAGATACCTATAGTGGTACAGTAACTAAAGGAATACTATCAGGGAAAGATAGATTAGTAGAAGTGAGTTTAAATGGAACTACTAGTGATTACTATATGAAAGTATTACAAACTGATACAGCCTTAAATCCTGGTAACAGTGGTGGACCATTATGTAATGTTAATGGTGAAGTAATTGGTGTTAACTCATTAAAATTAACTCAAGAAACCAGTGGTACGTCAAGTTATAGTGTTGAAGGAATGGGATTTGCAATACCAATTGAAGATGCTCTATACTATGCTGAAACAATAGAAAAAGGTGGAAGTATAAAGAGACCATACATTGGTGTTAGTATGCTAGACATAACTAATAGTTATTACTTATGGCAGGCTAAAATAACTATACCTGATAATGTTAAAGCCGGAGTAGCTGTAGTGGATGTTGAATCTAACTCACCAGCAGATAAAGCAGGTATTAAGAAAGGTGATATAATTACTAAGATTGAAAATGATGATATATCATCAGTAGCTAAATTAAGATATGAACTATATAAACACTCTCCTGGAGATAAAATAACAGTTACATATAATAGAAATGGTAAAGAATTAAAGACAGAAGTAACACTTGAAGAAAGTAAATAGTTACTTCTTTTTTTTGTATCCCCTTGAGCCTAAGGTCTCAAGGAGGCTTGCTAGAGCCTAGGTCTCTATCAAGAACGATTTTGGTAAAAACACTTGAAAAATATGTATTTTTATGATACACTAATGCTGATTTTGAGGGGAGTTAAATTAATATGGAAAAAGAAAATAAAAATTTAGAATTAGAAGATATAGAAAGAGATTTGTATCTTAGAACATTATTAACTGGTGAAAGACTTGGACCATTAACTGGTAAACCAAGTATAGATAGACCTTGGTTAATTAATTATAGCAATGAAGAGATTGCTAGTATAATACCTAAAAGAAGAATTTATATGGATTTAGTAGAATCAAGTAAAAGTTTTAGGGAAGACACATCTATAGAATATTACAATAATAAAATAACTTATGCTGAACTTATTAAAAATATTGATAAAGCAGCTATTGCATTTAGCAATCGTGGTATAAAAAGAGGCGATGTTGTATCAGTTTGTATGCCATATACACCAGAAACAGTATTTGCAATATATGCTTTAAACAAAATAGGTGCAGTAGTAAATGTTATTGATCCTAGAATTAATAAAGAGTTAATTAAAGAATATATGTTAGATTCTAAATCAACCTTTGCAGTAGTAATAGATAAAGCCGAAGAAAAAATAGCCACCATTATAAAAGATACAAATGTTAAAAATGTAGTAACAGTACCAGCAGCTAATTCAGTAAAAAGTAGCCTATTAAGAAAAATCAGTAATAAAAGAAAAAGTATATACACCAAATGGAACGATTTTATAAATGAGGCAGAAGGTAAAGAAGATGTACCAGTAGCAGAATTCACACCAAATGATTTAGCGGTTATAGAGTATACCAGTGGAACATCAGGAAAACCAAAAGGAGTAAAATTAACTAATGAAGCATTTAATGCCTTAAGTTATTTTCAAAAGCAATCATTAAAAAACGAAGTTGGTGATAAGTTTTTATTGATAATGCCACCATTCATTGCATATGGTTTAGTCATAGGTATGCATGATATGCTTTGTCAAGGCCAGCATTTATTAATGATACCAACATTTACATTAGATAAAGCACCAAAACTACTAGGAAAACTAATAGATAAGTACCACCCTAATTACATTATGGGAGTACCTAATTTTCTATTAATATTAATGAACTATAAAAAGGACTTATCATTTTTAAAAGGTGTAATAATAGGTGGAGATCACTTAGATAAAGAAATAGAAAAGAAAGCTATAGAGTTCTTTAAAGAGCATGGAAGTAATGCAAAAGTATTAAAAGGCTGGGGAATGACAGAGATAGCTTCTTGTGGCAGTTTTACTAAAACAGATGCTAAAAATAAGTTAGGAAGTGTTGGTATACCACTTTCAAAAAATATAGTTAAAGTATTACCAAGATTAAATGATCCAGAAAAAAGATACGATATTGATAGTGAAGAATTGCATTATGGAGAAAAAGGAACCGCTTTCATATACTCAAAATCGAGAACAGCAGGATATTACAATAATCAGGACGCTACAGACAAAATAATGTATACTGATAAAGATGGAAGAGTTTGGATAAATACAGGGGACATATTTATGATAGATGCTGATGGTTATATGTTTTTTGAAGGCAGAGAAAAAAGAGTGGTAGTAAGACCAGATGGGCACAATATACCAAGTAGTCAAATAGAATCTATTGCGGCTTCATTTGAAGAGGTAGAACTACCAGTTGTAGTGGGATCTCCAAGCAGACTATATGCTCACGGAAGTGTTGCTTGTCTATGTGTTTCTTTTAAAAATAAAAATATTTCTACTGAAGAAAAAGAGTTAATTCTTCACAAAATAGAAGCAAAATGTAAAGAACTATTACAGCCAAGAGATAGAGCAAAATATTACATTGCTTTAGATGAGATTCCTTATACAATGAATGGAAAAGTAGATTATGATAGAAAACTTACAACATATATCAATGAATTAGTAAGTAAGCAAAACATTTCTGATGAAAATAAAGCATCAACATTCATAATAGAGAAAAATAATAATGTAAAAGTAAAAAAGAGAACAAAATAATTCTCTTTTTAATTTTATTATGTTATAATTATTTTAGCAGAGTAGGTGATTAAATGGCTAATAATTTTTTTACATTGTGCAGTTTTTTCTATAGTTTAATGTTAACAATAATATATTTTAAAAGAAAAAATGTTAAAACAATAGAAACAAAAATATATTCATCGTTAATAATAACAAATATTTTAAATGTTTCTTTAGCAGTAATGTGCTATTTTACTATACTTTATAAAGATATGATGCCATTTATAAATGATCTTATATCTAAAACATTATTGCTACTATTTATTACATGGGAACTTTTCTTTACTGGATATGTTATTGTAATAACAAGGAAAAATAAAGAAAAAAATTATAAGGAGATTTATAAAAAAAGTAGACCATTACTCGCAGTACTATATATTTTAATATCATTTATTGTATATGTACTACCATTATACTATCATAATGAAAATAAAATTGTTTATTCGTATGGGCCGAGTGCCAACTTTATTTATGCATTAACAGCTATATTAATAATAACTTGGATAATATTAATAATAAAAAACTATCAGATATTAAAAAGCAGAAAATGTATACCGGTAGTTTTATTTATAGTTTTAACCTTAATAGTAGTTGTAATTCAAAAACAAAATCCAGGATTATTATTAATAACCGCAACTGAAACATTTATAACAATTATTATGTACTTTACCATTGAAAATCCTGATATGAAAATGTTAGATGAAGTTCATAAGGCTAAAGTAATAAGTGATAATGCTAATGAAGAAAAAACACTATTTTTGTATA
>ENA-OURV01002324-OURV01002324.1-human-gut-metagenome-genome-assembly--contig:-NODE-2324-length-13401-cov-8.483291_pt1 | contig 13401 bp, 10 predicted proteins | sample MGYA00242141_ERZ509072 | MGnify/ENA primary metagenome ERZ509072 (study PRJEB26280, sample SAMEA2338763) | human gut metagenome | biome: human gut; feature: human-associated habitat; material: faeces... | reverse complement strand
TCCACCACGGAGCGCATGCCGTTGTGCGTCCCCGCGCCGCCGCTTGGGCGCACCCGCACCGTGCCCGGAGCTATATCAATATCATCGTATATAATGAGCAGCGCCGAGGGCTCCAGCTTATAAAAGGACATAACCTCCTGCACGCACTGCCCGCTGAGGTTCATAAAGGTCTGCGGCTGCACAAGCAGCACCGTCCCCATGTCCGTGCGCGCCTTGCATTCCAGCCCCTTTGCGCGCTTTTTCCACGGGGACGCCGACAGCCTGCGCGCCAGTATCTCCACCGCGTCAAAGCCCATATTGTGCCTTGTTCCCCGATATTCCGTGCCGGGATTTCCAAGGCCTACAACCGCAAAGACCGTGCCCCCGTCCGGAAACGCCGTCATTGGTTTTCCTCCTTTTCCCATGAGGCCCGCAGCTCCTGAGCCCATTTTTCCTTGATATATTCTCTGCTGCGGGCAACACACAGCGCCCCTGCGGGGATATCCCTTGTAACGGTGGAGCCCGCCGCTATGTACGCCCCGTCCTTAAGCTCCACCGGCGCTATTACATTGGCGTTGGACCCAATAAACACATTGTTTCCCACAACCGAGCGGAACTTATGCTTGCCGTCGTAATTTACAAACACCGCGCCGCAGCCGATGTTGCAGCCGCTGCCCACGGAGGCATCCCCCACATAGGAGAGATGGCTCACCTTGGTGCCGTCGCCTATGTTCGCATTTTTTATCTCCACAAAATCGCCTATACGCGCGTTATTGCCTATCTGTGCGCCCGGACGCAGATACGCATTCGGCCCCACGGTGGTGCCGCTGCCCACGCTGCAGGAAAGCAAAACGGAAGCATTTACCGTAACTTTGTCGCCCAAAACGGCCTTTTCCAGCCTGTTTCCGCCCTTGAGCACGCAGTTTTTACCTATAACGCTGCCCGTGCCGATATAGCTGCCTGGATATATAACGGTATCCTGCCCTATGGATACCCCGGCCTCTATATAGGTGTTTTCGGGATCGATGACAGTAACTCCCGCAAGCATATGCTGCCTGTTTATTTCCTGCTGCATTATTTTCTGCGCCTGCGCCAGCTGCACACGGTCGTTTATACCGAAGGCCTCGCGGGAATCCTCCATGCAGTAAACGGCGATGGGTGCCCTGCGACCGATTATCTCAAGGCAGTCCGTAAGATAATACTCTCCCTGTGCGTTTGCCGGAGTGATCTCCTTAAGCGCCGCCTTAAGCAGCTCAGTGCGGAAAACATATACGGAGGTGTTTACCTCCTTTACCAGCGCCTGCTGCGGGCTTGCATCCTTTTGCTCCACTATTTTGGCAAAGGTGCCGTCCTCATTGCGCAGTATTCTGCCGTAGCCGAAGGGGTTGTCCATATTTGCCGAAAGCACGCACGCGCCCATGCCTGCCGCCCGGTCGCAAAGACGCTCCAGCGTCTGCGCCTTTATAAGGGGCATATCCCCGGCGCACACAAGGGTATATTCGGTGTTTATATCCTGCTGACGGAAGCACTCCATAACGGCATGACCCGTGCCCAGCCGTTTTTCCTGCATGGCATAGCGCACGCTGTCCCCCAGCAGCTCCTTAACCTTCCCGCTGCCGTTGCCCACTATCACCACCGGCTCGCCCATGCCGCGGCAAGCGTTTATTACATGCTCCACCAAAGCCCTGCCGCACACGCTGTGCAGCACCTTGGGAAGCTCGCTTTTCATTCTCGTGCCCTGACCGGCCGCAAGTATAACGCAGGTTATATCCATATATATATTACAGCTCCTTGAAATATATTCCTCAAAGTTTCAAAGTCATAGGTTATTCTATAATTTTGCGGCGGTTATGTCAAGCCCTTTGTCCGGGCGTACCGTTCTGCCGCCCGTCCCGAAAGACCGCGCCGGATGTGCAAGCCAAGCATCGTTCTGCCGAAAGACAATTTTCGTGCCGTGTGATAATTTCCGCATAAAATCACATACCTTGACCGGCAAATGATAATCAAATGCTATATCCGTACTTGCAAAACAAAAATATTGGTGCTATAATGCAGGTACTGCGCGCTGTTACGGCTTTTATTCCGTATTTTTCGCAATTTTTCCTGCAAAACGCGCATTGTGCAAAAACGGTATTCCCCTGCGTGCTTTTCGTTTGGCTCTGCCCTTATACGGGCACACGCGGGTATTGAATACATATACATCTCCTATCTTTTCTTTCGGACAAGGCTGCGGGTTTAGCCCACAGCCTTGTTCTTTTTTTCAGACATAATATTAAAACGGCGGGTATGCCTTTATGCACACCCGCCCGAATTTTATAATAAACATCCCCCCAGAGGCGGCTCATACCGTTTTTTTGCCGCGCTCCTCAGCTTATTTTTCATTCCTTCCGTTGTTCTTCTGCAGCCTGTTTCCGGCGCATTTTCTCTGCACAAGCTTTACCAGCTCCGTTATCGGAATTATTGCAAAGGCCAGCGCCATTGCCGTAAAGTATTCCGCCGCGCTTATGCTTGTAAATTCAAAGGCGGAAGCAAGGAACGGAACATATATAACCGCCGCGGTAGCAGCAAGCGACAGCAGCATTGAGACGAATATATATTTGTTATGGCTGCCTCTTAAGCTCATTGCCACAACGCTGCCCCTTTGCGAGCGCATATTGAAGGAATGGAATATCTCACACATGCTCATTGTTAAAAACGCCATGGTAATGCCATCCGGAGATTCCGCAATTTCAAGGCGTCCGGACTCCATAAAATGCCCCACAAAATACGCCGCCAGCGTAAGAAGCGCAATAACCGCGCCCTGCCATATCATATCAGCGCCCATTCCGCCGGCAAAAATACCGTCGCTTGCTTTTCTGGGCGGCCTGTGCATAACGCCCTTTTCACTCTTTTCCAGCCCCAGCGCCACCGCCGGCAAGCAGTCCGTAACTAAATTTATCCACAAAAGATGCACCGGGCGCAGTATGGTAAAGCCCATAATATCCGCAATGAATATGCTCACAACCTCAGCAAGGTTTGCACTGAGCAAAAACTGTATTGCCTTACGGATGTTGTCGTATATTCTGCGTCCCTCGCCCACTGCGGTTACAATGGTGGCAAAGTTATCGTCCGCAAGCACCATATCCGCCACATTTTTTGTAACATCGGTGCCGGTGATGCCCATACCCACGCCTATATCGGCGCTTTTTATGGAGGGCGCATCGTTTACGCCGTCCCCCGTCATGGCCACAATGCAGCCCTTTGCCTTCCACGCATTTACTATGCGCACTTTGTTTTCGGGCTGCACGCGGGCATATACGGAGTATTGCCCCACGCGTTTTGAAAATTCCTCATCGCTCATGCGGTCCAGCTCCGCGCCCGTTATAGCCTGACTCTCCGATGTGATTATCCCCAGCTCCTTGGCTATGGCCACCGCCGTATCCCTATGGTCTCCCGTTATCATCACCGGCCGTATGCCCGCCTCCCTGCAGCGCTCAATAGCCGCCTTTACCTCGGGGCGTACAGGATCCATCATGCCCACAAGCCCCACCATGGTAAGCCCCTGCTCCAATGCCTCCGGGGAGGTGTCCGCCGGCATATCGCCGCAGCGCCGCACCGCCAGCGCCAGCACCCGCAGAGCCCGGGAAGCATATTCCCTGTTCTGCTGCACAAACCGCTCGCGCGCCGCGTTATCCATGGGCTTTGCTTCGCCGTTTTCAAGGTATGAGTCGCATTTTTTAATTACCTCGTCGGGCGCACCCTTTGTAAATATTATATAGCCCTCATCGGTTTTGTGCACCGTACTCATGCGCTTGCGCACCGAGTCAAACGGTGCCTCCCCCACTCTGGGCAGCTGCTTTTCCAGCTCGCGCTTATCCTCGCCCTGCGCCGTTGCAAAATTCACAAGCGCAAGCTCCGTGGGCTCGCCCGTAAGGCCTCCGTCGGGGGCCACCGCCACATCGGTGCAAAGGGTCATACCCTGCGCCAGCAGCCTTTCATCGCCTGCGTAATGCTCCGTCACCGTCATTTTGTTCTGCGTAAGGGTGCCGGTTTTGTCAGAGCATATAATTTCCGCGCAGCCAAGGGTCTCCACCGCGGTAAGCCTGCGGATTATGGCGCTTTGCTTTGCCATTTTGGTAACGCCCATGCTAAGCACTATCGTAACCACGGCGGCCAGCCCCTCCGGAATTGCCGCCACCGCTAACGACACCGCCAGCATAAAGGTATCAAGGAAGAATTTTGCGTCCGGGTGATGCCCCATCGCATATTCTCTTGCTATTCCGAAAAGGAAAATGAAAATGCATATGCCTATTACGGCATAGGAAAGCACCCGGCTCAGCTGCGCCAGCCGCTTCTGCAGCGGCGTCTGCCCCTCGCCCGCCGAGGCAATGGCCCCGGCTATCTTGCCCATTTCAGTGTCCATGCCGGTTGCGCACACAACCGCCCTGCCGCGGCCGTACACGCAGGCGCTGCCCATATACACCATGTTCCGCCTGTCGCCTAAGGTAACATCGCCGCTTACGCTTTCCAGCTTATCCGTCGTTTTGTTTACCGGCAGAGATTCCCCGGTAAGGGCGGATTCCTCGGTCTTAAGGCTGGCGCACTCTGTCAGGCGCGCATCGGCGGGCACTGCGTCCCCGGCTTCCAGCACTATAATATCCCCCGGTACCAGCTCCTCGCTTTTAATAACCTCTACCCGGCCGTCCCTCAGCACCTTGCTGGTGGCGGCGGACAGCGCCTGAAGCGCCTCTATCGCCTTTTCCGCCTTGCCCTCCTGATATACGCCCAGCACGGCATTTATTATAACCACCGCCATGATGATTATCACATCTGTGGGAAACTCGTGCTCAAGCAGGGTGGTTATGCCGGATACTATCGCCGCCGCTATGAGTATAAGGGTCATAGGGTCGGCAAGCTGCTCCAGCAGTCTTCTTATAAGCGACTTCTTTTTGGCCTGAACAAGCCTGTTGGGGCCGTATTTTGCCAGCCTCTCACCTGCCTGAGCGCCCGTAAGGCCTTCCTCTGCGGCATCCAGCTCCTTCAAGGTATCGGCAACATCGGATAAATAATACTTCATCTTTTCTTCCTTTCTGAAAATATGCTTTTCATACCATCGCTGCCCGTTTTTCCCGCTGCTACGGTTTCGCATCCCTTCGGATGCCCCGCACCCCCGATATATCAAAAAAGACCCTTCAGTATTCCGTTAAAAAGATACTGAAAGGTCTTGCTGCTCATACATCTGCGCTGAGCCCGGTATACCAGCCGGATGCTATCCGACGGCTGTTGACATACCGGCTTAAGCTACTCCCCTTTTTTTGAATATATCAGGTATTGCAATATTGTTTGCATTCTTATAATAACACGCTCCGCCCGTGTTTGTCAACGGTTTGCGCGGACGCATATTTTTGCGGCAAAGCCGAAAATGCCGTTTTATACCCGTTTTTTTCGGTTTTTGCGTAAAACGGGGCTTATTCGCTGCGCAGCGCCTCCACGGCATCCTTATTTGCGGCTATAAGCGCCGGAACAAAACCGCCCAGCATTGTCATAACCGTGGAAAGCACGGCAAGCCCCAGCGCCTGAAGCGGATCCAGCTGCGCCACTCCGGCAAGCCCCGTAAGGTTTTCCAGTATCGCATTTACCGGCAGGCACAAAATATATGCCGCCGCAATGCCCAGCATCCCGGAGAATATGCCCAAAAGGCAGGTTTCCGCCACAAATACGCGCGTTATGTCCTTTTTTCTGGCTCCGAGCGCCCGCAGCACGCCTATTTCCTTGGTGCGCTCCAATACGGAGGTGTAGGTTATTATGCATATCATTATCACGCTTACTACAAGAGACAGCGCGGCAAAGGCAATAAGCACCACAAGAATACCGTTTATTATGCTGTCCGTCATGCCGCTTATGGTGCCGGCAAGGTCGGTGTATATTACCATGTCCTCATCGCTCCTGCCCGTGTTGTAGGCATCCAAATACGCAAGCACCTTATTCTTTGCCTCAAAATCCGCAGGATAAAGCATCAGCATATAGGGCGTATCGTCTCCGCCCAGCAGCATAAGCAGCTGCTCCTTTTCCTCCTTTGTAAGCTCCTGCCCGGTAAGCACGCTTTTATCCGATGCCCGCTGTGCGCGTACAATGTCGGAATCCGTGCTGCTTTTAAGCACCTGCTGCGCCAGTGCGTCGCTGTATGCAAGCCCCGCCGAAAGCAGCGCCGAGGAGGAGCTTTCCTTCTGCCGTATCACCCCGGTTATCCTAACCTTTATACTGTTTTCCGCATTGTATACGCCTTCAAGGTCGCTTGAAGGCAAATAATAACCCCCCGCCTCGTTATAGTAATCGTTGTTGTCCGCAAGGCGGTATTCCGTTCCCACTATGTCCGTAAAGGGTATGGCTTCCGTCTTGTCCGGGTCTATGCCCAGCTTCAGCGCCGCGCCGCGGGGCAGGCGGTTGCGGCTGTCCAGCACCAAAACAATATCCGTCGTCTCCGTCGGATATTCCCCCGCCAGAAGATCGTAATTGCTTTTTATATAATCCTCCCCCTTTACAAGGCTTACGGGATAGGAGGATATCCCCATAGCGCTCATTCCGGAGGACACCGACGCCCCGCCCGAAGATGCGGATATGGCCGAAAGGCCGGAAGCAAAATATTTTTCGTTCCTTTTGCCCACAAGGTTTATATTTACAAGATAAGTTCTGCCCACGCTTTTGCATATGGCGGAATCGATATTGCCTATATACTCAAGATATTCCTTTGAAAAAACATTCTGATGCACCACTCTATTTTCCGCAGGGTCGTATATCAGCGCGCGGTCGGTGTCTGCAAAGCGCTTCGGCAAAGTGCCCTGAAGCCGCTGCGCCTCCTCTGCGGAGGAATTCATGCCCGCCCGGCTGATTATCACCGGGAATTCCGCCATGACATCGGACTGAAAATCCTGTATCTTCACCTTGAAGCCGCCGGAAAGCGCCAGTATAAGGGCTATTCCTATTATGCCCACGCTGGAGGCAAGCGAGGTAAGGAAGGTACGCCCCTTTTTTGTGCGCAGGTTGTTGGACGAAAGCGAAAGCGCCGTTAAAAAGCTCATCCGCGTGCGCTTAAGCTCGAATTTTTCCGTATCCTCCGCTTCGCTGTACGGGTGGCTGTCCGAAACAATGCTGCCGTCGGAAAACTCAATTATCCTGTCCGAATACTCCCGTGCAAGCTCCGGGTTATGCGTAACCATTATAACCAGCCTGTCTCCCGCAGCCTGCTTTATAAGCTCCATCACCTGACGGCTCGTCACCGTATCCAGTGCGCCGGTGGGCTCGTCGCACAGCAGTATTTCCGGGTCGTTCACAAGCGCTCTTGCAATGGCCACCCTCTGCATCTGCCCGCCCGAAAGCTGATTGGGTCTTTTGTGCAGATGCTCGCCCAGCCCCACCTTTTTAAGCAGCTCCACCGCGCGGCTGCGGCGCTGTTTGCGGCTGACGCCGCTTAAGGTCATGCCCAGCTCCACATTTGCCACTATGGAAAGATGGGAAATCAGATTATAGCTCTGAAACACGAACCCGACGGAGTTGTTGCGGTAGGCGTCCCAATCCTTCTGCGAAAAATCCTTGGTGTGCTTGCCTTTTATTATAAGGTCGCCGGAATCATAGCGGTCCAGCCCCCCGATAATATTGAGGCAAGTGGTCTTGCCCGAGCCGCTGGCGCCCAGAATGGACACAAACTCCCTTTGTCGGAAAGCAACGCTCACTCCCCGCAGCGCCTGAGTGGACACCTCCCCCACCCGATAGCTTTTACAAATATCCTTAAGCTCCAGCATATTTCTGCCTCCCTGTATCGGTTTTGTGTTTTTATGCGCATTTTGCGCCCTAAGCGCAAGCGGATGCCCCTGTACGGCCGCGCACGCACCGGTTCATACCGTAAAAGCATATTGCGCCCTTCACAAAGTGTCAAGAAAACATTTGTGAACATTTAATCCCGCTCCTGACCGCCGTCTTTTGCAAAAAAGCTTTTCTCCTAAGCAAACACCCGTCCTTAAAGGGGCGTGAAAAAAGAAAACGGACCGTTTGAAAACGGTCCGCGGTTCGTTTCTGCCGGGCAGAAGCCCTTGCCTGAAGCAGGGCTTCCCCATGCTCGAGGCGACAATTACATACCGTATCTTTTCTTGAACTTGTCCACGCGTCCGCCGGTGTCCACCAGCTTCTGCTTGCCGGTATAGAACGGATGGCACTTGGAGCAAATCTCAACCTTGAGCTCGCTCTTGGTGGAGCCGGTCTCAAAGGTCTCACCGCAGGCGCACTTTACAATGGCCTTCTGGTACTTGGGATGTATTCCTTCCTTCACTGTTGTTCACCTCAATTCGGTATTGAAACGGGCATACGCCCTTTCCTTTTTAATAAGCGTACCTATTATACGCGCTTTATGCGCATATGTCAACCGCAATTTTTATGCCGCGCTTTTTGCTTATTCCGCATCCGGCTCCAGCTTGGCACCCGGGTTCTTTGCAAGATAATCGTCGATGGCTGCCTTTACTGCCTCCTCCGCCAGAAGCGAGCAGTGCATCTTCACCTCCGGAAGGCCGTCCAGCGCCTCCGCCACCGCCTTGTTTGTAAGGGTCAGCGCCTCCTTGAGGCTTTTGCCCTTTATCATCTCCGTAGCCATGGAGGAGGTGGCAATGGCCGCGCCGCAGCCGAAGGTCTGAAATTTTACATCCTTTATAATGCCGTTTTCCACATCAAGATACATTTTCATGATGTCTCCGCACTTTGCATTGCCCACCATGCCTACTCCGTTTGCATTTTCCATCTCGCCCACATTGCGCGGATGACTGAAATGATCCATTACCTTTTCGCTGTACATAATTTGTTTTCTCCCTGTTAAAACTTTTTCCGGCGGCCGCGCCGCTGCTTTTGTTTTTTTATCTCTCCGTGTTTTTTCGTGTATTTTTCTTTATTTTACCGTAAGCGGGCTCATGGCGCGCAGACGCGCCACTATCGGGGGCAGCTGCTCAAGGAAATAATCCACATCCTCGTCCGTCGTTTCATCCCCTATGGTCACCCGCAGGGAGCCGTGCGCCGTTTCATGCTTTAAGCCTATGGCAAGCAGCACATGTGAAGGATCCAGCGAGCCGCTGGTGCAGGCCGAGCCGCTGGAGGCGGCAATGCCCACAAGGTCAAGGCTCAAAAGCAGCGCCTCCCCTTCTATATAGGAAAAGCTGAAGTTCGCATTACCCGGCAGACGGTTGGTGGGATGCCCGTTAAGCCGCACATCGCTTATATTTTCCAGCACCCCTTTTATTATCCTGTCCCGTTTCCTTGTGATCTCCGCATTTACCGCGTCCATATTTGCGCAGGCCATCTCTATTGCCTTTCCGAAGCCCACCGCAAGGGGAGTATCGTCCGTTCCCGGCCGTCTGCCCCTTTCCTGCGCTCCGCCGAAAAGCAGATTGTTCACCCTTACGCCTTTTCTTATATACAGCGCGCCGATGCCCTTGGGGCCGTGCAGCTTGTGCGCGCTTATGCTCAGAAGATCAATGTTCATCTCGTTTACATCAATGTGCTCATGCCCCACCGCCTGCACCGCATCGGTATGGAACACTATGCCGTTTTCATGCGCTATCCTGCCTATTTCCGCAATGGGCTGCACCGTGCCGATTTCGTTATTTGCAAACATAATGCTTATAAGCGCGGTATCGGGGCGGATAGCCGCCTTAAGCGCCTCTATGCTCACCGTGCCGTATTCGTCCACCGGCAAATAGGTCACCTCACAGCCCTCTTTTTCCAGCTGCGCGCAGGTGTGCAGCACCGCATGATGCTCTATCTGCGAGGTGATTATGTGCTTGCCCCTGCGGCTTGCGCTCACCACTCCGCGCAGCGCCCAGTTGTCGCTTTCCGTGCCGCCGGAGGTAAAGAATATCTCTCTGTCCTGCGCGCCTATCGCCCTTGCCACCTGTGCGCGCGCCTTTTCCATGCCCTTTTCCGCATCCCGCCCGAAGGAATGGATGCTGTGCGCGTTGCCGTAAATTTCGCAGAAATACGGCAGCATTTCCTTAAGCACCTCCGGCTTCACCGCCGTGGTGGCCGCATTGTCCATATATACTTTTCTCATAATTTCCGCCTTTCCGCAGCCAAGCTGCCCCGCAGACCCGGCCTTTTCGCCCGAGCCCTTGAATATCAGTCGCCCCGCGCCTGCGCACAGGAATAATCATTAAGCATATCCTTAAGCGTTATGGCATCCAGCGCGCCATTTACCGCATCGCTTATACGGTTCCACACCTTGTGCGTTGCGCATTTTTCCGCATCCTTGCACTGCGCGCCGCGCTGGCAGTCCACTATTGCCATATCGCCCTCAAGAGCCACCACTACCTGGCGCACCGTGATCTCCTCCGGCGGCTTTGCCAAAGTATAGCCCCCCTGCGCGCCGCGCACCGTTTCCACCAGCCCCGCCTTTTTAAGGGCGGACAGCAGCTGCTCCAGATATTTTTCCGCCAGATGCTGGCTTGCCGCTATATCCTTAAGCGCCACAGGCGGCCCGCCCCAGCCCTGAGCCAGCACAAACGCCGCCCTCAGTCCGTAGCGCCCCCTTGTTGTAAATTTCATTTTACGCCTCCCGGCAGTTATCGCTTTTTATAGCCTTCCCTAAACACTACCTTTTTACTATGGTTTAATTGTAGCACCCGGCGCGTATATTGTCAAACCGTTTTTTCAGAAAACTTACCTCTTTAGTCAATACGGCAAAGGATACGCTCCGCAGTGCAAAAAACGGCATACGGCTCATCGCCCCAAAATATATTCTTTCGGGCGTGATGAAACCGCATGCCGGCCAGCGTGATTTTTTGTTTTCCTTCGCGCGGCACCTTTGCCCGCGCCCGTTATTTCCCTTCCGCCTCTTTACTTAAAGCGGCGGGAAATGCCGTTCTCCCCCGTCAGATGCGGCCTTTTCTCCTTTTAAGCAACGGCCAGCAGCACGATATTGCCTGTAAGCGCCGCCCCTGCTATGGCGGCGGCCGCTGCCGCCACTGCGATGCTGCTTTCCTTTGCGTGCGCGTCCCCGGCGGAAGCCGCTTTGTCCGCCATCGCCTTAACCCCGGTGTCGGTATCGCCCGACCGCCGGTTGCCTTTTCCCCTATGCAGGGAATAAGCCCGTCCGTGCCCCGGCGTATAGCCCTTCCGCCTCCGCGGCAGAAGCACCCGCCGGCAGAAGCCGCGACGCCGTGCATATAATAAGCAGCATGCACAAAAACCGTTTTTTCATATTATCCTCCCCTTTTTGCACAATTTCAGTTAAGCGCCGTTACGACAATGTTGCCGTTGAAGCCCCGAAGGATGGTATTGTAGGCGGATTGCTCAAACCAAAACTCCAATGTTATATCCTTAGCGGATGCATCGTAGAGCCTTGTAAAATTAAAGGCGTACTGATCCTTTGTCTGCGGTATTTTTGCGCCGTCCCGCTTTATACGCGTGGCCTCCCTGCAAAAATCGTTGTCGTAGCCGTCCGTCATCTGTACGGAATAATTGCCGCTGTTGTTGAACTCGTTGGAGGCCACTTCAAGAGAGCCGCTTATGCTCAGGCTGTAAATATGTCCTTTTTTAAGCGTGATCTTGTCTTCGTAGGAAGATATCAGCCCTCCGCTGTTGATCTTTTCGCCAAGCCTGATATTCGCACTGCCTCGGCTCAGCAAAACATCGGACACACAGCTTGCCTCTGCATAAAAATATCCCGCACATGCGCCGTTTTGCCCGGCATCTCCCTTTTCCCCTTTTTCGCCCCGATCGCCTTTATCTCCTTTATCGCCCTTTTCACCGTCAGCACCCGCCGCCCTTATGCCGGTATCGGTATCGCCTATCCACCAGCAGCCGTTTTCCCCTATAAACGGCGTATTGCCGTCGGCTCCGTCCTGCCCGTCGCTTCCGTTTCGGCCGTCCTGCCCCTTAAGCACGGAAAGATCAAAAAGATTCAGCCATATCTCGCTGCCGCAGTACCGCCATTGCAGCATATTTCCCTCCGTCCTGAACTCCGGCGTTTTGCCGTCGGCGCCCGGCGCGCCCTGCTGCCCGGAGGGGCCCGTTATATCGCAAAGCGCCACGAGCTCCTGCCACTGTCCTCCCTCATACCTCCACTGTATGTGAGAATCCGTCCTTTTTACCTCGATGCTTTTGCCGTCGGCGCCATCCTTGCCGTTCTTGCCGTTTTTGCCGTTCTCGCCGTTTTTGCCGTCCCGGCCGCTGCTTCCGTCCGCTCCCTTTTCGCCGGCTGCGCCTTTAAGCGTCTCCAGTGTCACAAGGTCGTGCCATTCCTGCTCCCCTGCATATTTCCACTGTATTGCCGTGCCGTTATTGCGCACCTCCGGCAATACGGCGGTATTTTTTGCCGCCCGTCCCCAACCGGCAGCCAAAACAATGCAAAGCACCAAAAGCACGCCGCAAGTGTACCCGTTAACCATTTACTGCTGTTTTTCATCTCTTTCCCTCCATTTGAAGACATGTTGCCGATCCGCCCGCATCTCCGTCCGCCTTTTCATACGGACGGTGACCGCTTATTTATACGGTATGCAGAACGCTCCGCCGTGTTTAATAATGAACGAATGTTCATATATAATGATATCACAGTCCCCCCCGCGCACGCAAGCATTTTCGTCATTTATCCTGTTCCTCCGGCGCGTTCCCGCCATTATTTTCAATATTCTAAAAGCACAAAAACCGGCCCCGAAGGCCGGTTCCTGTTCTGTTTGCCGCCTGAAAAAGCAACAGGCCGCTGTCACAATCTATCTTTCGGGCTCCCTGTACGCCGTTTTCTCCCCCGCTCCCTTAAGGGCAAGCCGCGCACACATAAGATACAGCGCCGCATACAAAAGGGCAAAGCCGCCCACGGCTCCCGCCGTGCACCAAAGCAGCAGCACGCGGTCGCTAAGCCCCAGCAGGCTCAGCATACGGTATACCATGTTGAAGGCAAAGCCCATGTGTACCGCTGCACACACAAGCGGCAGCAGAAATGTTACATACACCTGGGATTTCACTGCGCCCCGCAGCTCCCCCGCACTCATGCCCACCCGCAGCAGTATGCCGTATTCCTGCCGGCTTTCCATGCTTTCACTCAGCTGCTTATAATATATTATCAGCGCCGTTGCCATAATAAACAGCACTCCGAGGAATATTCCCAGGAAAAACAGCCCGCCGTACACCGTGCGGAAATCCCCGCGGCTGTCCGCCGCCGCAACAACATCATAGCCTAAATTTCCGTTTTTTCTGATTTCCGCCTGCAGCTCCGCCCGCGCCTGTATCTGCACCGCGTCGGCGCCGTCCGTATCAAAGCCGAAATAGCATATCTTTCCCGGCAATACGCCGCTCTTTTCCTCTCCGTCCGACGCGCGGCACATATCCTCAAGCACCGACTCGTCCTTTACTACCAGCGCGCACTCGCCTTCCCCGTCAAAGCCGGCATTCGCCGCCGCTGCCGCCGCGCCG
>ENA-OURV01002292-OURV01002292.1-human-gut-metagenome-genome-assembly--contig:-NODE-2292-length-13515-cov-6.772511_pt1 | contig 13515 bp, 11 predicted proteins | sample MGYA00242141_ERZ509072 | MGnify/ENA primary metagenome ERZ509072 (study PRJEB26280, sample SAMEA2338763) | human gut metagenome | biome: human gut; feature: human-associated habitat; material: faeces... | reverse complement strand
ATCAGTTGTCCTCGTTTCCAAGGGCAAGGCCGGCAACAGCGGCAATACCATTATGATCGGCGGCTCTTACGGAATGGACGGTGAGAGCGCATACTATGACTATCATATTCCCGGCGCCGATCCCAGCTTTACCAAGGAATCGCTTTTCAGCTCCATCGTGAATGACGGCTTCAATCTCAGCGACCAAAATCTGGTAGAGCAGTTTGTCAATGACAGTCCCCGCATCGTCTATGAAGTCAAGGAGTGGGGAGAGGAGATCGGCGAACGCTTTTCGTTCTATGCGCCGTCCAACTGGGACGTAACGGGCCGCAGCATGGGCCGTGCGCTGATGAACGGCGTGAAAAAGATGGAAAACGTTTCCGTTTTCAACGACATCATCGTTACCGATCTTCTTAAAAACGGCGACACCGTAACGGGTGCGCTGGGCTACGATGTATACAGCGGCGAGCTGATCGTTTTTGAGGCGAAGGCAACGGTGCTCGGAACCGGCGGCTTCTCCGCATACACACTGCAAAACACCAATACCGATATGACCGGCGACGGTCTTGCCATGGCGTATCGCGCAGGGGCAAAGCTGTCCGATCTGGAATTTCAGCTATTTCTCATGACGGCCGTGGAGCCTTACGATATCCGCGGTTCCATTTTGCCGGCGCTGTGTACGTTCCGCTCAAAGTTTGACTATGATCCGGTCGACCGAGACGGGAACCGCATCGAGGTCCCCGAGAAGCTGCGCGAAATGGAAGCCACCAGTGAAATGTGCAAGCTGGTCCATATGTATTACTTCGGCCATGTGGTCAATGCCGGGAAAGGCTCTCCGAGCGGCGGCATCTACTTTGATTTCAGCCGATTCACCGACGAGCAGATCGACGAGATGTTTGAAGCGGTGATGGATCACTTTGACGGCTTCTACAAGCACGGCTACTACCATGGCGAGAGCATTATCGATTTCCGCGATCTTGCCAAAAAGAAGCGCCGCGTAGAAGTCGGCTTGACCAGCGAATACAGCGTCGGCGGCATTTTTGTCGATGAAAATATGTTTACCGGCGTTCCCGGCCTGTATGCCGCCGGCGAGGCTGCCAGCGGTGTGTTTGGCGCAAACCGCGTGGCGGATGCAGTCACGGAGATGCTGGTTCAGGGATATAAGGCAGGAGAGGTCGCCGCTGCGCGGGCGTCGGAGCAGACGCGCGTTGCCTCGGATGATGCGGCGATCGAGCGAGCAGTAGGCGTACTGGAAAAGCTGCTGAGCAATCAGGGCGGCATTGCTGTGTCGGAGGCGATCGATCGTCTGGGCGAGATCAGCGACAATGCACTTGGCATGGTGCGCAATGAAACGACCCTGCGTGCCGGCGTAGAGGCATTTGAGACGCTCGGCGCCGAAATGGACGGGATCTCGCTGCGCGGCAAAAGCCTGCGCTATAACCGCGAGCTGATGCAGGCGCTTGCCGCCCGCAATCTGCTCGCCTGCTCAAGGGTTGCCGCGAAGATGGCGCTCGAGAGAAGGGAAAGCCGCGGTCTGCATCTGAGAGACGACTACTCCTACATCGACAATGAGAACTGGCAGGTCCGCCAGCTTGCGGAGTTGGTCAACGGAGAGGACAAGCTGAGCAAGAAGGTCCCGGTGGTCACAAGGATTCCGCTGCGCAAGGCAGAAAAGATCGATTACGAATCCTTTATTCTGGAAGAAGATCTTGGTATGAAAAATATGGAGGAAAGCTAATGAACGTAAAAATTTTTCGCTTTGATCCTTCCGTGGATACGGAGCCTCATTACGATTCCTTTTCTGTAGAGGTTTCCGCTGAGGAAAAGATGACGGTCATGGGGCTGCTGGAATACATCTCAAAGCACTTCGACAGCTCTCTGAGCTTCTTTTCCCACAGCGCCTGCCGCCACGGGATATGCGGCCGCTGCACGGTCAAGTGCAACGGCAAGGCGTGCCTTGCCTGCACAACGGTCCTGTCCGGCGAGGACATTACGATCGATCCACTCAAGAAGGATGTAGTAAAGGATCTTGTTGTTCGCAATTAAGCAGGGCAGTGTTATCCTCTGTCACGGAATAAATAAGAGGAGTACAGTATGAATTCAAATAGTATGACCTATCAGGCCTATGTGCAGATATTAAAGGAAGAGCTTCTCCCTGCCATGGGCTGTACGGAGCCGATCGCCATCGCTTACTGCGCCGCAAAAGCACGCGATGTGCTCGGGGAAATCCCCGACAGCATCGAGGTGGAGGCGAGCGGAAATATCATCAAAAATGTCAAAAGCGTTGTCGTTCCCAACACAGAGGGGCGGAAGGGCCTGGAGGCAGCGGCTGCCATCGGCGTGCTGGGCGGCGAGGCGGACAAGGGATATGAAGTGATCGCGAGCGTGCGTCCTGAGACAAAAATGAAGCTCGGCGCGTATCTTGCGACAACACCCATCAAGGTGCTGCCCGCCGACTCGGATCACGTTCTCGATGTATCCGTCCTCGTGCGGAAGGGTGAGCATCATGCGCTTGTGCGTGCGGTCAACGAACACACGAATATCGTCCGCATTGAAAAAGACGCTCAGGTCCTTTTGGACAGGCATCCTTCCGAAAGCCGGGAGGACGAAAGGCGGGCGCTCCTGAATATCCATGATATTTATGACTTTGCCAAAACCGCGCAGTTGGACGATGTGCGCGACGTGCTCTCGCAGCAGATCCGCTATAATAGCGCCATCTCTGCGGAGGGCCTGCGCGGTGATTACGGCGCAAACATCGGCAGGACGCTGCTCCGCGCCTACGGCGACAACGTGCGCATCCGCGCGCGGGCTGCTGCGGCAGCCGGTTCCGATGCGAGGATGAACGGCTGCGAAATGCCGGTCGTTATCAACTCGGGCAGCGGCAATCAGGGCATGACGGCTTCCTTGCCTGTGATCGAATACGCGAGGGAACTGAACGCGACGGAAGATCAGCTTTATCGTGCGCTGCTGGTATCCAATCTTGTTACCCTGCACCAGAAGACCGGCATTGGCAGGCTGAGCGCCTACTGCGGTGCGGTAAGTGCCGGCGCGGGGGCGGGTGCAGGCATTGCCTTCCTCTGCGGCGCGGATCACGAAACGGTGGCGCATACCGTCATCAATGCGGTGGCTGTGACCTCGGGCATTGTGTGCGACGGCGCGAAGGCATCTTGCGCGGCAAAGATATCTGTTGCGGTGGATGCCGGCATCATGGGGTACGAAATGTGCCGCAGCGGCAACAACTTCCATGCAGGTGACGGTATTCTTGCCGAGGGCGTGGAGGATACGATCAAAAATGTCGGGCGGCTCGGGCGCGTCGGTATGCGCGACACTGACCGGGAGATCATGAAGATTATGACAGGAAATTGAAGGTGATCGCATTGTCGGAGAACAACATTCTGCGGTGGATGAAACAGCAGGAGCACGATTTGACGCAGCTTCGGCATCAGCTCCACCGCGAACCGGAATTGGGACACGCGGAATATAAGACCACACGCTTGATCCGCGATGGGTTGCTGGCCTGCGGCGCTGAAATTTTGTCCTGCCGCTGCGATACCGGCGTTGCCGCGCTGATCCGCGGCGGAAAAGAGGGCCCGCTTATCGCGCTGCGAGAGGATATCGACGCTTTGCCTATCACGGAGAACACAGGCTTACCGTTTGCCTCCTGCACTGCCGGCGTTTCTCATTCCTGCGGGCACGATATCCATACGGCGGCGCTGCTGGGTTGCGCGCAGTACCTGTGCGAAAATCGGTCTGCGCTCCGGGGTTCCGTTATGCTGATCTTTCAGTGTGCCGAGGAATGCTGCGACGGTGCGATGACCATGCTGGATGCGGGGCTTTTCGATGTGTATCGCCCGGAACGCGTACTGGGCTTTCACTGCGCTCCTTCGCTCCCACTTGGGAAAGTCGGCGTGTGCCGCGGCGCCGGAAACGCCAGCTGCGATACGGTAACGCTTCGCGTGATCGGCAGGGGCGGGCATGGTGCTCACCCTGAGCTTTGCGTGGATCCCGTCCTGATTGCGGCATATCTTCTCACACAGGTACAAACGGTCATCAGCCGGGAAAAGTCGCCCGCCGCCCCGTCCGTGCTGACGTTTGGCACCATCCACGGCGGCACGGCGCCCAATGTCATTCCCAATGAGGTCGTTCTTCAAGGAACGCTGCGAACGTTCAGCAAGCAGGTGCGCTCTTCCCACAAGGCTGCGATAGAACGCATCGCGGTCTGCTGCGCGCAGGCAATGAACGGCAGCTGTGAGGTTCGATTTGAAAAGGGGATGCCTCCGCTGATCAACGCGAAGGACAGCTCCGACGCAGTGGTCCGCGCGGCGGAGCAGGTACTCGGTGAGACTGCCGTGGACGAGTCGATCGCACCGTCGCTCGGCTCCGATGACTTCTCCTGCCTGCTGGACGAGTGCGGCGGAGAAGGCGTCCAGTTTTTGGTCGGCACCGGCGATGAGAGCGTGCCGAACAGTATGCTCGGGCTGCACGTGGCGGAAAATATTTTTCCGGACGCGGCGATCGTATCGGCCGCTGCTGTGCTTGCGCAGGTCGCGGTGAACATTCTGAAATAGCGGGGAAGCCATGGATTATTTTGAAAGAGCCTGTATGCTGAGGAGTGAAACGGCCGCGCATCGGCGTTATCTTCATCAGCACGCCGAGATCGGTATGTGTCTGCCGATGACAGCTGCTTATATCAAAAAGGAATTGACATCCATCGGATGCACACCGATGGCGCTGGGCGGAGACGGGGTCGTGGCGGAGATCGGAAGACCCGGAAAAGTCGTTTTGCTGCGAGCCGAAGTGGATGCCCTGCCCATGCCGGACGAAAGCGGATTGCCCTTTGCCTGCCCCAATGGGACGACCGGACACACCTGCGGGCACGATCTGCACGGCGCGGCGCTTTTAACGGCGGCCAAAATGCTCAAGGAAAATGAGGCGTCGCTGCGCGGCACGGTACGCCTGCTTTTTCAGCCCGGCGAGGAAACCTTCGAGGGTGCGGCAGCCATGATCGAAGCAGGTCTTCTGCGCTCTCCCCGGCCGGACATCGCCTACACCGGTCATGTGACCACGCGCTACCCGGTCGGTACGATCGCCATGCGCGCGGGCGCGACGATGGCGTCCTGCTATTCCTTCCGTATCCTTATCACCGGAAAGACCTCGCACGGCGCCTGCCCGGAGGAGGGGATCGACCCGATCAATATCGGGGCGCACATCTATCTTGCCATGCAGGAGCTGCTTGCCCGTGAAATTGCTTTCGACGATAAGGTGACGCTGACCTTTGGTATGTTTCGCGCGGGCAACGTCCCCAACACGATCCCTGAGCAGGCAGAGCTGCAAGGAACGCTGCGCACCTTTGATAATGAATTGAGAAAACGATTGATCCGGCGCATCGGCGAGATCGCCCGCAGCACAGCGCAGACCTATTGCGGCACTGCGGAGCTGTTTGTCAATGCGGACGTACCCGTGGAATACAACGATCCGGCGCTGTATGCCGATGCCAAGCGGTATATCGGCGAAAGCACAAAAGCGGACATGGTTGAGGAGGTACAGATGACAGGATCCGACGACTTCGCCTTTATCACGGAACAGATCCCGGCAGTCAATGCCTTCTTGGGCGCTCAGGTGTCCGCGCATACCGGCGCCTGCTATCCGGCGCATCACCCGAAGGTGCTGTTTGAAGAAGACGTGCTGCCCTATGCTGCGGCAGCTTATGCGAGTGTAGCGGACAGATGGCTTCAGGAGTATTGCCTATGAAAACAGATCGTCCTGCTGCACCCAAGACCGCCTGCACGTTTTGGCAGGCGGTCATTCTTCTCGCTCTGGCGCTTTTGATCATCCTCTGCGGCAATCTTGCGCTTCATCTCAACACGGCGCTGACGCTGCTGCTGTCCGCGTTTGTGTCGTCGATTTTTGCGGTGCTGACCGGCACGCGCTGGGAACGGATCGAAGCGGAGATCTCCGCAGGACTTTCCAAGATCTCCGTTCCGCTGGTCATGTTTCTGGAAATGGGAGTGTTGATCGGGGCGTGGGTCGCCTCTGGAACGATCCCGAGCATGATCTATTACGGTCTTCAGGTCATTTCTCCCCGGTATTTTCTGCCTTCGGCGTGCTTGATCAGCGCGGCGATCTCGGCGGCGATCGGCTCATCGTTCGGCACGGTCACTACGGTCGGCGTGGCGCTGGCAGGCATCGGCACGGGACTGAACGTACCGCTTGTGCTTACGGCGGGCGATCGTCACCGGCGCATGGTCCGGAAACACGCTTTCCCCGCTGTCGGATTCGTCCGTGATGCTCTGCGGACTTTGCGAAGAGCCGATGTCCGAGCATATCCGATATACCATGTATACCACGGTGCCCTCGTTTCTTCTTTCGCTGTGCTATTTCTTCCTTATCGGCGGGAATGGCTTTGGCGAAGCGGGCTGGGAAGCAGATCGCGAGCTCATCCTGCAAGGACTTTCCGATCACTTTACGATCCATCCGCTCACCATGCTGCCGGTTTTGCTGATATTTGTCCTGACGTATTGCCGGAAACCGGTGATCCCCGTATTTGCTGCAAGCATCGCGCTTTCTGCCGCTTTGGCGTGCCTGCTGCAGGGAGAAACGCTTCCGTCGGTCATGCAGGCGCTTTCGGACGGCTACTCTGCCGATACAGGCAATGCGCTGATCAACACGCTGATCCATCGCGGTGGAACGGAGAGCATGGGGGCGACCATGGGGCTCATTATCGGCGCGACCATATTCAGCGCACCGCTGAAGGCATCCGGCTGCATCGATGCGCTGTTTGAGCGGTTGATACGCACCGTTCGAAGTGAGCGGGCGTTGATGCTGCTCAATATGCTGATGCATCCGCTTTTGTTCATCGTATGCGGAACTTACTACTCTTCTTATGCGCTTTTGGGCGAGGCGCTTTTGCCGGTTTACGAACGCTGCGGCCTGTCGCGCCTCAACTATGCCAGAATCGTTTCCGACACCGGTGTGACCATATCCGCGCTGGTTCCGTGGGGCGCTTCAAGCGCGATGGTGCTCAGCCAGCTTGGCGTTTCGGCGCTGGAATATGGGAGATATGCCCCGTTTTGCTGGCTCTGCGCACTTTTCGGGCTGCTCTACAGCATCACCGGCATCGGCATCAGACGGGAATCGCCGCCATGGTGAAAAACAACGGCTCGCGCACAAACAAGCAGGCATTCTGGGAGAGATTCTCCGCCATCTACGGCGCGGACAGAGCGCGCGCCGATCAGCCGCTGTTTGATATGCTCCCCCCTAGCCGCAGGCGATGCAGACCTGATCTGCGCCGCCCACTCCTGCAGCTTCGTCTGGTGCTTCAACTCTGCACTTGTCATCCTGACACCCCACAATACAATAGTGGCGGAACGTTTCGCAACGTTCCGCCACTATTGTCTCATGCCTGTCTATGCGCGGGGAGGTTTGCCGCTTACCTTATTCTCATGGTATGCCTGAGTATTTAAAGGAAGTAAATAAGAAATCTCATATCGCAAATATCGCAAAATAGCGGAAATAATGTGAAATATATCAAAATCGCTTGTGAGCGATTGAATAATCTGCTATACTACATAAGCTAAACCATGCAAACAAATGCGGCAGATGAGGTGTGCAAACATGTCCAGTTCAATTAATGAAAATTATATCAGCATAGAAGACGCAGCGTTGTTTCTTAATATAAAGCCAGTAACGCTGCGCAAGTGGATAAAAGATAAAAATGTACCGGCTCATAAAATAGGCAAGCAGTGGAAATTCAGACGCTCCGAACTGGAAGAATGGGTGAAAAGCGGAAAGAGCGCGATGGAATAAAAACTCACCAGGAAGGAACAAAAATATGTCTGAAGTATTACTATATAACGGTGACTGCATCCAAGCTATGGGCGGAATTGCAGATCATTCAATCAACTTGATTCTGACTGACCCACCATACAATCTCGGGAATTTTATGATAAGCAGAGATACCAATCTCAAAAAAATGCGTGATAATTTTTTTGGCGCTGCAGGTTGGGACAACCTTGAATATGATGAGTGGATTAAAGCTATAGACGGATTCTTTGAACAGGCTGCACGTGTCATGAAAAAAGGTGGATCTATGATAGTCTTTATGGCAGCCATTAAAGTGGAAACAACTATCAGTCTGGCTGAAAAGCATGGTTTTTACTATAAGACTACAGGAACATGGCACAAATTAAATCCTATGCCGCGAAATATGAATTTGCATTTTGTTAATTCAACAGAAACCTGGATTTATTTCACATACAAAACGCGCACCGGAACTTTCAATAATAACGGTGCGGTATTGCACGATTTTATTGAGACATCAGTGACTCCCGCCGGTGAGCGCAAATACGGAAAGCACCCTACGCAAAAGCCAGAGGCCTTAATGAGTCATTTTGTTGAGGTATTATCCAATGAGGAAGATTGGGTTCTTGATCCCTTTATGGGCAGTGGTACATCTGGAGTTGTAGCTAAACGAGGAAAACGTAATTTCATCGGCATTGAACTTGATAGAAATTACTTTGATATTGCAAAAAAGCGCATTGAAGGAGATCGAAGTGAATGAAACCCACAGTAATTGACCTCTTTGCAGGTGTTGGTGGATTATCGCTCGGATTTGAGCAGGTTGGATTTGATGTTGTTCTCGCGAACGAGTACGACAAAGAGATTGCGGCCGCATATCAAAGAAACCACCATAAAACTAAAATGGTGGTCGGAGATATTACTGCGTTAGACCTTGAAGAAACTTTTGGTTCATTCGCTGGGAAAATCGATGTAATTATTGGTGGCCCCCCATGCCAAGGATTCTCCCAAAAAGGACAGCGAAAAACAATTCACGATGAGCGTAACTTCTTATTCAAGTATTATGTCAAAGTCGTAGACCTTGTTCGGCCCAGATATTTTGTAATGGAGAATGTCCCTAATTTGCTGACAGCCGAGAACGGTTACTTTCAAAAGGAAATAATCGACCTTTTTAATAGCATGGGATACAGTCTCAATACAGGCATCCTTAATGCGGCAGATTTTGGCGTACCCCAAAACAGACGGCGTGCAGTTATTATTGGTAAAAGAGATGGCGAAGCGCCGGCTTTACCTGTAAAAGCAGAGCAGCGAGTAACCATTTGGGATGCAATTGGTGATTTAGCTTATCTTAAATCTGGTGAGGGCCAAGAAGAACAACAATACGCTGACCTTCCCGTCAGCGACTATGCAAAATCTCTGCGTGGAAACATGTACGTACTTCATAATCATGTTGCTACCAAGCATTCCAAACTGGCATTGGAAAGACTGGCTCTTATTCCTCCTAACTGTGGAAAGGAAGTTCTACCTGACGAGCATCTGACAAAATCTATTTATAGTGGTACTTGGTCCAGAATGATAAAAGATGATATTTCCGTTACTATTACAACCAGATTCGATACGCCATCTTCTGGACGTTTCACACACCCTTATCTAAATCGAGCTATTACTGTTCGCGAGGCGGCGCGTATCCAGTCATTCCCTGACAGCTTTGTATTCATTGGGACGAAGAGCTCACAAATGAAGCAGGTCGGAAATGCAGTTCCACCACGTCTGGCCAATGCCATTGCGACGGTGATAAAAAAAGATATGGAGGACAATGAATTATGATCAGGCCAGAATCTGCTCCTGTATATGACCAAGTAGACTTAAAACTGGGAATCAAATCTTCTCTTCCGTCCGTAAAACCAACGCTCGCATTGCTCTTCCTCATGTGGCGAGAGATGGGCCGCCCATCCGAGTTAGAGTATGCAACTGCACAAGGGGACGCAATTGTACTGCGAACAGATATCGAAGAAGCACTGTATCAGAGACTTCATGAGATTTCTGGCGTGGTGACATTAGAGCAATTCCGGGATAAGACGAACAACAATCTGATGTTCAAAGCGCAGCTTGAAGCATTGTCGGTTGCTTTTGAACTTGTATGGAAAGTTGCAAAAATCAGATTTTCTGATGGTAGGCCTAATAGTGCTGAAAGAACGGGCGGTTCACGTTTCCCTAAAAGAGTGTGGTTTACGCTCAATATGGATCTGCTCGACGCTGTCTGTGGTGATGATGCTGATTACCTCAAAGTCTTTTTTTCGTGGCTTGGCTTTGATCTGAATGCTGATAATGAAAAAGAACGTAATATTATTCGTTTTCTGACCATCATTTCGGAGTCAGCATACTACAAGCTGATCGACAACGAAGTAGGTGTAGTGTTTAACCTAGAAAGTGTGTATAAAGCCGTCTTGTCCCATACCGATGCCGTGGATATCTCTGGTGACAAGGAGGCAAAGGGCTCTTTGCGTATTTTGAAATCTGCCCTTGCAGAAAACCTTATTTCAAACATTTCTGTCCACAACAATGCTGTAACAGCAATTGATGCAGATGCTTTGAGACATTATGCCGACAGAGTGTCTGTATTCCATCAGTTGGAACCTAAGGTATATCTCACAACTCCCACTACAGCTCCAACGATTGATTTTGATGCTCTTCGTCAGGAGTGGATGGATAAGGACAACCAAGAATTTATACTTTCATGCCTTGATTTCATGAAAACGCACGGCTTGTTCACAGATAAATCTCTTGAAACACTCCAGGACAAAGAGCAATGTGCAGTTTTGTTCCGCCACAACTCGCTTAATGGCATTCTCTTGTGTGTGAATCCTAACCAACCGGACGATGAGCAGCGCAAGGATGCTAACGGCAATGCCCGCTACTATTCCGAAAAGTATATCATCGCCGAAAATGAATATTTTGTTTCCTCAGAATGGAGACCCGACAGAGAGGATGCAAGAAAGCCATTAATAGATTGGATTTTTGCACTAATGCAGGAAATTAAATTCAATACAGGCTATCAGAGTGAATTTCCTCGTAACCGTATCCTTTTCGGCGCTCCTGGCACTGGTAAGAGCTTTACTCTGAACCATGAAAAGGATGACCTGCTTACAGATGGTGGCGAATACGAGCGAGTGACTTTCCACCCAGATTATTCCTACGCCAATTTTGTCGGTACATATAAGCCGGTGCCCTGCAAGGACAGCGATGGCAAGGACGCAATCACATATTCTTATGTGCCTGGTCCGTTTATGCGAACCTATGTAAAAGCCCTTCAGAACAGCAGAACTGATGCCCCCAAGCCTTTCCTACTTGTGATCGAGGAAATCAATCGTGCCAATGTTGCTGCTGTGTTCGGTGACGTATTCCAGTTGCTTGACCGTGGTGATGACGAGGTTAGTGAATATCCGATCCAGGCATCCGAGGACATCAAAAAGTATCTGGCAGAAGAACTCGGCGGCAACCCCGACGATTACGCTGAAATCCGCATTCCAGACAATATGTTCATCTGGGCTACCATGAACAGTGCTGACCAGGGCGTATTCCCGATGGATACCGCTTTTAAGCGCAGATGGGACTTCACCTATTTGGGCATCGATGACAGTGAAGCCGGAATTGTGGGCAAAAAGGTTGTCCTCGGTCAAGGCGATTATCGCCGTGTTGTGGAGTGGAATGCTCTCCGCAAAGCCATCAACAATGAGCTGCTCACTTATAAGGTGAACGAGGATAAGCTGATGGGCCCGTATTTCATCTCCAAGAAAAATCTGCCGGAGGGTGAAATGATTGACCCTGCCGTCTTTACCCGTATATTTAAGAACAAGGTCATTATGTACCTGTTCGATGATGCCGCAAAGCAGAAGCGCATTACTCTGTTCGGCGGCTGCGATGAGAAGGCAAAGAACCAGTATTCCAAGATTTGCAGAGAATTTGACACCAAGGGTGTTTACATTTTCTGCGAAGGAATCAGTAGCCAGTTTATTGATAATGTCCCAGAGGATGATGGAGAATGATTTCAGTATTTTTACGAGAACAAAAACGCTATACCCAGGAAGACCTGGTTAAAGAGTTTCATTGCTCCGAGGAAAAGACTGTCCGCATTCTGAAGCGTCTGAAAGAATATGGCGTTCTGAAGGCCGTAAAAGCAAATGACACACAGAAGGATCTCACCGATTTGTTGGATGAGGACATCGAAATCGCTGATGTTGAGGTCGGTGAAAACGAATATCTCTATGTATTCACTTTTGTAGGTGTAATTACAATTGAGGGGCGTGTGCTGAAATGCTATCCGAAATATCTGCTTGATGCCACTACTCCCAAAGCAGAACTGAAACGAGTGCTGAAGGTTCTGGAAAAGTACAATTCCAAGGAACAGATCATTCGTATGTACAACGATACGAGTGACAGCAGCGCATTTAATATGTTGGCTGTTATGCTGTTCCTCCTCCAGGATTATTTTGAGTATGGTGCCTATACCAACACACAGGACATCATCGAATCCAACGGGTCCGGTGACATCCTTTGGGATAAGACCATCAACGAAACATTCACTCTCTTAAGCAACAACCGGCCATATTACCCAGTATTGCTGACTATGAAGCGTGTGAATGACGATTTTGATTTCTTCAAACGCCTGCATGAGTGTATCCTTACTCGATGCACGGAGGAATTACGAGATGCCGACCTGTTGGATTTGTTCGATATTATGGGTGTCGATATTTCCGATGAGCATATTGAGGATTTCGGTGACAAAGAGTATGTCCTGGAACGCATTGCCAAAGAACTCAATGCCCAGTTCAATACCCGCAAACAGCTTCTGCTGAAAACGCTGTATGCCTACATAGCAAACAGCAGCGCACTGGACGATCTGGACTGCTTCAGTATGTTCGGAACGAACAGCTTCAATCTGGTATGGGAAAAGGTCTGTGCGGAAGTAATGGACAACCAGTTGCAGAAGCCAATCGGCGGACTGCGACTGCCTGTACCGTTGGCCGAGCAATACCGCGATATGCGGCATAAGAAACTCATTGATTTGATTGATAAACCGCAGTGGTCTGGGACTGCTCCAAACAGTGAGTTGTTTGTAAAGCAGGCCGAGGATACGCTCATCCCAGACCTTATTTCCATTGTTAATGTCGATGGGAACTATCAGTTTGTTATTTTTGATGCCAAATACTATAACATCCAATTGGAGCATAACAAAAAGCTGCGTGGTCAGCCCGGTATCGAGTCCATCACCAAGCAGTATTTGTACCAGTTGGCCTATCAGCCGTTTGTGGAAGCACATCAGATCGGCGCAGTGCGGAACTGCTTCCTCATGCCGACTTCTTCTGCTGAAATAGTCGAAAAAGGAACTGCATCCCTTTCCATGCTAAGTGAACTGGGACTGCAGGACATTCAGGTGCGATTGCTGCCTGCGGAAATGATGTACCGGCACTACATTGACAACACGAAGTTAGACTTGCAGCTTCTAAATCTGTAGAATCAAAACTAACTGCTAAAGCTGCACCAAGCAATCTCTATGAATTAATCGAAGAAATCACCGAGCAATGCCTTCACAGGCAATGCTCGGTGATTTTCATTATCTGTCTTCATATTCGGTGACGCCGTCGATGTGTCAAGTTCCCGACTCGGCAAAAAAGTCGCTCAATGGGTCCCGTCAAGATTTATGCGCAAATTTATTTGCAGGCTCCGGCTGAGTGAAGT
>ENA-OURV01002288-OURV01002288.1-human-gut-metagenome-genome-assembly--contig:-NODE-2288-length-13538-cov-5.948973_pt1 | contig 13538 bp, 16 predicted proteins | sample MGYA00242141_ERZ509072 | MGnify/ENA primary metagenome ERZ509072 (study PRJEB26280, sample SAMEA2338763) | human gut metagenome | biome: human gut; feature: human-associated habitat; material: faeces... | reverse complement strand
AAAATCCGGATGTCATCATGGTAGCTTCTGGTTCTGAAGTTTCTACACTGGTAGCTGGAGCTGAATTGCTGCACAAAGACGGCATCAAGACACGTATTGTTTCTGTACCGTCAGAAGGCTTGTTCCGCAGCCAGAGCAAGGAATACCAGGAAAGCATCATTCCTACAGGAGCTAAAGTATTCGGTCTGACCGCCGGTCTGCCAGTGAACTTGCTCGGACTGGTAGGTGCCAACGGCAAGATCTGGGGTCTGGAATCATTCGGATTCTCTGCTCCTTACAAAGTGCTGGATGAGAAGCTGGGATTCACTGCCGAAAATGTATATAAACAAGTAAAAGAAATGCTCTGATGAAAACGATAGGACTTGCATCCGACCATGCCGGATTTGAATTGAAACAATACGTCAAAAAATGGCTGGAAGCCAAAGGATGGGAATACAAGGACTTCGGCACCTACTCTACCGCGAGTTGCGACTATCCCGACTATGCACATCCGTTGGCCTTGGCGGTAGAAAACGGAGAATGCTATCCGGGTATCGCCATCTGCGGAAGCGGAGAAGGCATCAGTATGACGCTGAACAAGCATCAGGGTATCCGTGCGGCACTTTGCTGGATTCCGGAAATTGCCCACCTGGCCCGACAGCACAACGACGCCAACGTATTGGTCATGCCGGGACGTTTCATCGACGAGAATATGGCCGACAAGATTATGACGGAATTCTTTACGACTGATTTTGAAGGCGGACGTCACCAGGCACGAATTGACAAGATGCCGGTTCGGTAAAAAGTCTTATGCATTGAGACGATATAGAAAATCCCGTTTCCATCCACGCGATTGGAAACGGGATTTTTTTATTCCTGAGGTCGGTTTCGCCGAAAGAAGTCCAACAACTCCTGATTCGCCCTGCTGTCGAGCGCCACTTCCTGATTTTCCTTGAATATATCCAGTGTAGTGGAGCACTCACCACAAATGTCAATGCCGATTACCTGTTCATGATGTAACACCACAGACAACAGCTGCTCCAGCTCTGGAAGCGAAAGCACTCCCTGGTCCCAGTTGGTAGCAGCGGAGCGAGCATCCAGCACATCCTTGTCAATCGACAGGTAGACCGGACCTTCTACATGCTGGGCCGAGAAACGTTTCCAAGCCTCTTCATGCGAAAGTTCGTGCTCACCATAAAAAATCACCCGGTCACGATACGTCTCCGGAATAGCCTCTTTCAATTTCTCCGAAACCCCGACTAAAATAACCTTCCGCAAATAAGGATTGGTGTCCATCACATCCTTCACCCATCCTCCGCAAGAGATGACACCCTCGAAGAGAGGAGGTTGCATATCCGGATGATGGTCAAATACCACCAAGGAAAAAGGTTTTTGAAGCTTATCAGTCCAAAACTTCGTCAGATAATGATAATTACCCGAGTCGATGAAATGGATAGCCTCCGCCGGATAATCTGCCATCAACTGCTTCAGGGCTTCTGCACTCTCCCTGTCACAATAACATTCCGTACCCTCCAGATGCGTACAATCCAGCCATATATAGTTCCGGTCATGAGAAAAACGCTCCCACTTGTACACATTCGTAAAATTCATAATTATCACTCGTCCGGTATTTGTCGTACTCATATTATTCACCATTTTTACTCTGTGGAAATTCCACAAATTTCATACCTTTACCCGCATCCACACTCAAGACTTCGGCTTGCCGACCTATAAATGTCAGAATGACAGATTCCCGTAAAAAAATGATAAGAAACCTGATTCGTGCATGCAGCAGAAAAAAAAATACCTATCTTTACGAGCAATATGTCAGGAATGACTATATTCACCAAAAATAAAATATAAACCATTATACCAATCATGAAAAAACTATTATTCATTCTATTGGCCTGTTTGCCTTTATTGGGAATGGCCAAAGATAAAAAAGACAATTCAGATCCCAAGTACTTGGCTGGAGCCATTACACTGGAAGACGGGAAAGTAACCTTCACCCATGACATCAAGGCCCCTTCCCTCTCCAAAGAACAACTCTACCAGCAAATGCTCGACTGGGCCAACGAGCGTTTCAAACCTGAAGACAAACTGCAAAGCCGGGTGGTCTACACCAACGAGCAAGAAGGTGACATTGCCGCTTCAGCTGAAGAATACATTGTATTCTCCTCTTCTGCCCTTTCGCTGGACCGCACCCGTATTTATTACCAATATCTTATCCATGTAGATAACGGTATTTGCCACATGACCATGACCCGTATCCGTTACTGGTATGATGAAAACCGTGACGGAGGACAGAGATACACGGCCGAGGAATGGATTACCGACGACATGGCACTGAACAAAAAGAAAACCAAACTGGCTCCTATCTGTGGAAAGTTCCGCCGCGAAACCATTGACCTGAAAGACCAGCTTTTCCAATCGGCTACCGACGCATTGGGACAGAAAGTACTGGCCAACGAAACCGCCACACCCACTGTAGTACCAGCACAAACTCTAACTCCAGCCCAGAATGGCGAACTGAAAGAAGTGAGTGCAACAGACCTTTCTGCCAACTGGAGCAGCCAGCTACAGAACGGACGCATCACCCTGACCGCCAACGAAGAAGAAATCGAAATCAAACCGGAAAACTGGGGCGGATTCGGAAAACTATTTAATAAGAACGTGGCCTACCTGCTGATTGCACAAGACCGCATTGCACTCAGTGCCCTGATGGAACAGTGCACCGAATACAAGCTTACCTTCTATGCCCAAGGAAGCACCCAGCCGGCAGCGGTCATTGAATGCAAGAAGTCCATGAGCCAGAAAATGACGGCCGACGACTTAAAATCACTGAATATCCAGGCAGACAGCAACAAATCGTACACCATGTATACCGGTGAAATCACCCGTACTTTGCTGCGTCAGTAACCCCATCAAAAAACGCCCTTGCGTTTAATCCAAAACACAAGGACGTTTTACTTCAAACGCTTTGACGTTTTATCTAAAACGCAAAGGCGTTTAAAAGAAAACGCAAGGACATTTTTTCCCAAACGTCCTTGCGTTTTTTTATGAGCTATTTTTCATGAAATATCAAGCCTTCTGAAGCTGACGATTCATGGCTGCCGCGGCACGCCGTCCGTCACCCATGGCCAGAATCACGGTAGCTCCACCTCGCACAATATCTCCTCCCGCATAGATGGTAGGGATAGACGACTGCATGTCTTCGTTCACCGCAATGGTTCCCTTGCGGCCCAACTCCAGCCCCGGGATGGAATGAGGCACAATCGGATTCGGCGATACGCCCACACTGACAATGGCCATATCAATGTCCAGTGTCACCGTAGCCCCTGGAATAGGTACCGGACTGCGACGGCCAGATGCATCGGGTTCACCCAACTCCATTTTTTGCAATACCACTTGTTTTACACGGCCTTTTTCGTCGGCAATGTATTCAATCGGATTGTGCAAGGTTAGGAATTCCACGCCTTCTTCCTTGGCATGTTTCACTTCCTCCAGACGGGCCGGCATTTCTGCTTCTGAACGGCGATAAATAATCATTGCCTTTTCTGCTCCTAACCGACGAGCGGTACGCACGGAGTCCATGGCGGTGTTTCCACCTCCAATCACAGCTACCCGCTTACCGAAGGTCACCGGAGTATCAGAATCTTCACTGGCCGCATCCATCAAGTTCACACGGGTCAGGTACTCGTTAGACGACATGATGTTGATAGAGTTCTCCCCCGGAATATTCATGAAGTTAGGCAATCCTGCACCTGAAGCCACAAAGATTCCCTTGAAACCTTCGGCCTCCAGTTCTTCCACACTGAGGGTTTTCCCGATGATGCAGTCCTTCACAAAGGTCACTCCCATCTTCGAAAGGTTTTCAATCTCCACATCTACAATCTTGTTAGGCAGACGGAATTCCGGAATACCGTATTTCAGCACCCCGCCAATCTCATGCAAGGCCTCGAATACGGTCACATCGTATCCCATCTTGGCCATATCGCCTGCGAACGACAAGCCGGCAGGACCTGAACCGACCACCGCCACCTTGATGCCGTTCTTGTCTGCGATTTCAGGCACCGAAATCTGTCCGCTTTCCCGTTCGTAATCGGCAGCAAAACGTTCCAGATAACCAATGGCCACTGCTTCATGCCCCATCTTCAAATGGATACACTTCGACTCACACTGCTTTTCCTGTGGGCAGACACGTCCGCACACGGCCGGAAGTGCGCTGGTTTTCTTCAACGTACGGGCCGCTTCTAAAAACTCTCCCCGCTCAATGTTCTTGATGAAGCCCGGAATGTCAATACCCACCGGACAACCTTCCATACAGGAAGGATTGGCACAATCGAGGCAGCGTTTGGCTTCCGTGAGTGCCTGTTCCTCGTTCAGTCCCAAGTTCACTTCCTCCTTGCGGCTGTGTGAACGATACTCCGGGTCGAGTTCGTTCATCTTCACCCGCGGAATCTGCGTACGTTCTTTCGGCTTCATCTGTTTGCGCAAGGCCTCACGCCAAGCTGCATCCCGCCCGGAAACCGTCGGTTCCGCCTCACACGTCGCAGGATGCTCGTCCAACTTGTGGATTTCTTCCCGTTCAATATCTTTGAAAGCCCCCATACGCTTGAGCATCTCGTCAAAATCCACTTGATGGCCGTCGAATTCCGGACCGTCCACACACACGAACTTCGTCTTTCCTCCCACGGTGATACGGCAGGCACCGCACATGCCTGTTCCATCCACCATAATGGTATTCAGGGATACATCGGTCGGGATATCGTATTTCTTTGTCAGCAAGCAGACAAACTTCATCATGATAGCCGGACCAATGGCAAAGCACTTGTCCACCTTCTCGCGCTTGATGACCGCTTCCACCCCTTCCGTCACCAGTCCTTTCTGTCCGTAAGAACCGTCGTCGGTCATGATGATTACTTCGTCGGAACTTTCCCGCATTTCCTTTTCCAGGATAATCAACTCTTTGGTACGTCCAGCCAGCACGGTGATTACCCGGTTGCCGGCAGCTTTCAAAGCCTGTACGATAGGCAACATCGGAGCTACTCCCACTCCTCCTCCGGCACAGACCACCGTTCCGAAATTTTCAATGTGAGTGGCCTTTCCCAGCGGACCGACCACATCCGTAATATAATCACCTACATTCAATTCACATAACCGAGTGGACGAAAGTCCTACCTCCTGCACTACCAGCGTAATAGTACCTTTTACCGGATCAGCCTCCGCAATGGTCAGCGGCATACGCTCCCCTTTTTCCCCCACACGGACAATCACAAAATGTCCGGCCTTGCGTGATTTGGCAATCAAGGGTGCCTCAACGACCAGCTTAAAGACTTTTTCGGAAAAATGTTCCTTCTGAAGAATTCTGTTCATGGTTTTATCTGATAAAGTTAATTATTAGTTGTTCCTTTTATAAATAAATTACCACAAAGTTAAAAGAAATAACAACACTTTCAAAGATTTTCCAAGCTTTCAATAAGATTCTGACAAGAAGTCAAAAACACATCTCTATCTGTTCCCAGCCGACAGATAGTTAATTATGCATCTTTTTCAAATGTAACGAAAATAGGAGGCAAATAAAACAATGATTATCAATTCAATACGATTAATCAAAAAAAATTTTTTTCAGAAAAAAATGCTATTTATTCCGCAAAAATGACTCTTGTACAAAATTAAAGACTATCTTTGTAAGGTTACAATATGATATAAAAGCTCATGAATGAACGACTGAATCACATCAGACAACTGATAAATGAAGGAAATGTAGATACCGCTATATCCTGCCTGAATGATTTAATCCTCACCGCTTCCTCACCCATGCCGGAAGCTTATTATCTTCTGGGGAACGCCTTTCGAAAGAAAGGTGACTGGCAAGGTGCGTTGAACAATTACCAGGAAGCAATCTCCTTGGACCCGGACAGTCCGGCCGCAGAAGCCCGAAGCATGATGATGGATATACTGAACTTCTATAACAAAGATATGTTTAATCAATAAGAATATAAAGAACTATGGCTAAAATGAAAGGAGTGGTTGTAGTAAACACAGAACGATGCAAGGGATGCAACCTGTGCGTGGTGGCTTGCCCGTTGCACGTACTGTCACTCACCCCAAAAGTTAATCAAAGAGGATATACTTATGTACAGCAGGTAGTGGAAGATACCTGCAACGGATGCTCTTCGTGCGCCATTGTGTGCCCGGACGGATGTCTTACCGTATATAGAGCTAAATGTGAAGAATAAAAAAATGCCCAACAAGCAAAACCTAAGAAATTATGGCAGAAGAAGTTGTTCTTATGAAAGGTAACGAAGCTATAGCCCATGCCGCCATCCGTTTCGGCGTGGACGGTTACTTCGGTTACCCCATCACTCCCCAATCTGAAGTATTGGAAACGCTTGCCGAACAGAAACCATGGGAAACTACTGGAATGGTCGTACTCCAGGCAGAAAGTGAGGTAGCAGCAATTAATATGGTGTATGGAGGCGCCGGTAGCGGAAAAATGGTCATGACATCCTCCTCCAGCCCCGGTGTCAGTCTGAAGCAGGAAGGTATCTCCTATATTGCAGGAGCAGAACTTCCATGTCTGGTGGTCAACGTCATGCGTGGCGGCCCGGGTCTGGGTACTATCCAGCCGAGTCAGGCCGATTATTTTCAGACTACCAAAGGCGGAGGACACGGTGACTATCACCTCATCGCCCTGGCTCCAGCTTCCGTACAGGAAATGGCCGACTTTGTAGGACTGGCTTTCGAACTGGCCTTCAAATACCGCAATCCGGCCATGATTCTGGCCGACGGTGTCATTGGACAGATGATGGAGAAAGTGGTTCTCCCGGAATTCCGTCCCAGACGTACCGAAGAGGAAATCCTGGCACAATGCCCGTGGGCTACCACTGGCTGCAAAGGCCGCAAACCGAACATCATCACTTCACTGGAACTGGATCCGGCAGTAATGGAACAGCGTAACTTGCATTTGCAAGCCAAATACGCAGAAATCGAGGAGAAAGAAACCCGCTATGAGGAACTGGATGCAGAAGATGCGGAATACTTGATTGTAGCTTTCGGTTCATGCGCCCGTATCGCACAGAAAGCCATGGAGCATGCCCGCGAAGAGGGAATCAAGGTCGGTTTGTTCCGCCCGATTACCCTGTGGCCGTTCCCGAGCAAGGCGTTGAAAGAAAGAGCCAAACAGGTGAAAGGTATCCTGACCGTGGAACTGAACAGCGGGCAGATGATTGAAGACGTCCGCCTGGCCGTGGAATGTAAGGTACCGGTAGAACATTTCGGCCGTTTGGGAGGTATCGTTCCCGATCCAGACGAAGTAATCGAAGCCATTAAAGAAAAACTGATTCAGAAATAAATTATGGATACCGATAGAATAAGAGCCGTCTTAAACGTATTGTTTATGATTGGAGCGCTGATTTCCGTAATACTCTACTTCACCTTGGGAGATGACAAAACCGTATTCTTCTACGTATGCGGTGCTTCTCTCTTTCTGAAGATGATGGAGTTCGTGTTCCGTTTCTTTCTATGATAACCTACAGGAGAACCTATTATGACAAAAGAAGATATAATCAAACCTGAAAATCTGGTTTATCAGAAGCCTCGATTGCTGAACGATAACCCGATGCACTACTGTCCGGGATGCAGCCACGGAGTAGTCCACAAACTGATTGCCGAAGTCATCGACGAAATGGGTATGGCCGAGAAAGCCGTCGGAGTAAGTCCGGTGGGATGTGCCGTATTCATGTATAACTACCTAGACATCGACTGCCAGGAAGCCGCACACGGACGTGCGCCTGCCTTGGCTACGGCCATCAAGCGCCTTTGGCCCGACCGTCTGGTTTTCACCTATCAGGGCGACGGCGACCTTGCAAGCATAGGCATGGCGGAAATCGTACACGCGGCGACGCGCGGCGAAAACATTACGGTTATTTTCATCAACAACGCCATTTACGGCATGACGGGCGGTCAGATGGCGCCTACCACCCTTGTGGGACAAAAGGCGACCACCTGCATTTACGGCAGAGACCCGAAAATCAACGGCAACCCCATCAATGTGTGCGAGCTGCTTTCCTCTCTTACCGGTCCCGCTTATCTTGAAAGAGTTATGGTTACCGACGTCGCCAACGTGATGAAAGCCAAAAAAGCCATCAAAAAGGCGTTTGAATATCAGATGCAGAAAAAGGGCTTTACTCTTATCGAAGTGCTGTGCACCTGCCCGACCAACTGGGGACTCAGCCCCGTGGACGCCATGACTTTCGTCAAGGAAAAGATGCAGGCAAAGTATCCTTTGGGAGTTTATAAAGATATCGAAAAGGAGACTAAGTAATGGAAAATAAAATAATAATGGCCGGTTTCGGAGGACAGGGCGTTCTGAGTATCGGCAAATTTCTTGCTTACGCCGGAATGGAAGAAAATCTCGAAGTCACCTGGATGCCTTCTTACGGTCCCGAAATGCGCGGCGGCACTGCCAATTGCAGCGTTGTCATGAGCGACCGCCCCGTAGGCTCTCCGGTGATTGCTACCGCCGACTGTCTCATCGTCATGAACAAGCCCTCTGTGGCGAAGTTTATCGGCATGGTCAAAAAGGACGGCGTGGTGCTGGTCAACAGCTCTCTTATCGAGGACAAAATCGAGCGCACGGACGTTAAGGTCTATTACATACCCGCAAACGAGCTTGCCCACAAGGCGGGCAGCGACCGCTCCGCAAACGTGACTATGTTCGGAGCTTACGTTGCGGCGACCAAAGCGATTGCCAAGGAGTCGGCGCTTAAAGTCATCAACAAGCAATTCGGCAAAAAGCCCGCCGTGTTGGAATCGGCGCTCAAAGCTTTTGAAGCCGGTTTTGAAGCCGCGTCGAAATGACGGTAAAGCAAACCTAAATCACAAAAAAGCGTTCACCCCGAAAATTTTTTCGGGGTGAATTGAAGTGAGGACATATATGGATTACAAAAACAAAATTATTACCGTCGGGCAAGCGCTCGACATGGTAAAGTCAGGTATGAGAATAGCGCTCGGCGACGCGACGGTGGAGCCGCAGGCTTTTTTGGAAAATATTCATACCATAGCGGACAGAGTAAAGGATGTGGAGCTGACAAATTGTCTGGGACTCAGAAGCTATCCTTTTATGGAAAACTCCGCTTACCACGACAGCTTTATCCTGCGCTCTTTGTTTTTTTCCAAGCCCACGCGCGAGGCGGAAAAGTATTTGAGAGTTTCGTATGTGCCCTGCCACCTGCGCCACACGGCGCGCGCCATTCTGGCGCAGGGCAAGCCCGATTTGTTCGTCACCACCTGCACGCCTCCCGACGAGGAGGGCAACATGAGCATAGGTCTTTCCAACATATATTCGTCCGACGTGGTGAAACACGCGAAAAAGGTCATAGTCGAGATTAACGACAAAATGCCCTATACTTACGGCAACAACATAATCAACGTAAAGGACGTGGATTACATAGTGCCCGTGTCCTATCCTCTGCCTCAGGACGTGCCTCCCGCGCCCAACGAAAAGGACCGTATGATTGCGGGACATATCGCCGAGTATCTCAAAGACGGCGACTGCGTGCAGATTGGCATAGGCGGGATTCCCAACTCCGTTACCGAGTTTCTCGCGGAGAAAAAGGATTTGGGCATTCACACCGAGCTGCTCGGAGACGGATTGGCAAAGCTTGCCATGCGCGGAGTTGTCAACGGCAGCAAAAAACAGTTTATGAAGGGCAAGATAGTCACAAGCATCGTTATGGGGACGGACGTGGTTTACGACTTTGTAAACAAAAATCCCGACGTATACGTCATGAGCTGTTCCAAATGCAACGACCCTTACACGGTACGCAAAAACAAAAATCAGGTGTCAATCAACACCACGCTCGAAGTTGACCTGACGGGACAGGCGTGCAGCGAGGCAATAGGTTCAAGACAGTTTTCCGGCACGGGCGGGCAGGCGGACACAACGATAGGCACTCAGATGTCCAAGGGCGGAAGGAGCTTTTTGGCGCTCTATTCCACAGCGAGAGTTCTCAACAAGGAAACGGGCGAAAGAGAGGAAATCAGCAAAATCGTGCCTCAATTGAAGCCGGGCGCGACGGTCTCCCTCCAACGCAACGACGCGATGTACATAGTTACGGAATACGGCGCCGTAAACCTCATGGGACTGTCCGTTTCAGACCGCGCAAAAAAACTGATTTCCATAGCGCACCCCAAATTCCGCGAAGGTCTTACTTTGCAGGCTAAGGCGCTCGGACTGATAAAAGAATAATTTAAATTCAAAAAACCCTCCTCAAACGAGAAGGGTTTTTTATCTTTTTAAAAGGAAGAACCACACTATGTTGAGTATTTGCAGGGGAATGCCTATTATGAACAGCAGCCAGGCGTTGTCGGTAACGAAAATTATGCTGACGAAAAGCGTCAGGCACATTGTCCATATGAGCAAAGACACCGCGCAGAATACAAACAGCCGCATTTTCCACACTACGCTGAAAACCGTGAGCACTATCATTGTTGCGGGCAGCGCGTAAATAAACGCAAGCCAGGCTTTGTCGGGCGGCTCCGGCAGCAGACGGAGCACCACAAAAACGATTGTGGCAACCACCCACACAAGCAGCGATGCCGCGGCAGCGATGAGCGCGCGCTTTTTGTTGGCGGGGGACAAAGGTTTTTTTGTTTTTCCGTCCACAAGCTCGGCAAGCGTAACGTCGAAAATCTCCGCCATTTTGCTAAGCACCAGCACGTCGGGCAGCCCCTCGCCGCGCTCCCATTTACTCACCGCCTTGTCGGAATAATTCAGACGCTCGGCAAGTTCAAGCTGCGTGAGTCCTTTTGACTTGCGCAGCTGCGCTATGTTGTTTGCCACAGTCTGTTTTAATTGCTCCTGTTCTTCCATGCGTTCATTATAGAAAAAAACGGCGGTTTTGTCAAGATTTTAAAGGATTCTACCGTGAGTAGAGAGCCGAAAAACAAACTCTACCGCAAAAAAGGCAACAGTATACCGCATTTTTTGAGCAATAGATAGAAAATCGTTCTTAAAAGTGGTACACTGAACGTAAATTTAAAATAGGAGTTTTTGAGCTATGAGCTATGAAATATTTACCGACAGCACGGCAAACCTTCCGAATCAAATAATAGAGCGTTTTAAGTTAAACGTAATTCCCGTTCCCGTCATTGTCAACGGAGAAATAACCTATTCCTATGAAAAGGACGGCAAGAACGACCTGAAAGTTTTTTACGACAGGCTGCGCAAAAAGGAGAGCATTTCCACCTCCTGCATAAACGAGGAAGCGTTTGCCGAAGCCTTTGAAAAGACGCTTGAAAAAGGCAGCGATATTCTGTACGTGGCTTTCAGCTCCGCGCTTAGCGTCACCTGCGCCAACGGAAAAGCCGTAGCCCAAAGGCTTGCGGAAAAATATCCAGAGCGAAAAATATTTGTAGTGGACAGTCTCGGCGCGTCTATGGGGGAGGGGCTTATGGTTTATCATGCGTGCACCCTCAAAGAAAACGGACAGTCAATAGAGGAGGTCAGGGACTGGCTTGAAAAAAACAAGCTGCGTCTGGCGCACTGGTTTACCGTTGAGGACCTGTATTGGCTTTTCAAGGGCGGCAGAGTCAAGTCCACAAGCTATTTGCTTGCAAGCATACTCAACATCAAGCCGGTCATGCACTGCGACGACGAGGGGCGTCTGACTGCGACGGACAAGGTGCTCGGTCGCAAAAAATCCATAGCGGCAATGGTGGACAAAATGGCGGAAACCGTTGAAAATCCCGAAGAACAGGTTGTGTTTATCGGTCACGGCGACTGCATAGAGGATGCGGAGTTTCTTAAAAACAAAATTTCCGAAAAGATGAAGGTAAAGGAGTTTGTGACGCATTACATCGACCCTGTAATAGGGGCGCACAGCGGTCCCGGCACGTTGGCGCTGTTCTTTCTCGGCAAAAACAGATAATCGTTTATTAAAAACGGGCGAACATAAAAGTTCGCCCGTTTTGTTTTCAGCTGTTTTTTGTTTTAACTGTACGGCTTTACGGGTGAAAAACAGTGGGGACACATACCCATACCGTTGACCGCGCACTCCGGACACATATATATGTTGCAGGAATGACACTCCCAAATTTGCGCGCTGGCGATTTCCCTTCCGCAATTGCTGCATTTCATAAGGCTTTTTACCTCCTCGTCATTTTTATTGTGCCCGTTTTTCCGTCTGTTAATCCGCCAAGCGGCTTGTCGCCGCAACATTTTGAAATTTTTTAAATAAAATATATTAAATCGCTTGACAGTTGAGCAAATGTTCAACTATAATATGCTTGACAGTTGAACGCACATTCAACTGAAAGGAGATTGACGTATGTTTGAAAGCTTACCCGTATGCGATTGCAGCGAACTGCACCCTTCGGCTGTGGAGAGGGCGCGCCGCTCTATGCCTGACGCGGAGCTGCTTGACGGGCTTACAAATTTTTTTAAGGTGCTGGGCGACAAAACCCGCACGGGAATAGTGTGCGCTTTGGACGGCAACGAGCTGTGCGTCTGCGACCTTGCCGCACTGCTGGGTATGACAAAATCAGCCATATCCCATCAGCTGGCATATCTCAAAAACGCCAAGCTGGTCAAATTCAGGAGAGAAGGCAAAAACGTGTTTTATTCTCTGGACGACGACCACGTGCAGTCCGTTGTGGAAATGGCTGTGGAGCATTTGAATCATAGGTAAAAGGAGCGAAAAAATGGAAAAGGCATTCAGAATAGACGGTATAGACTGCGCCAACTGCGCGGCAAAAATCGAAAGGGCGTTGTCAAAGCTAAGCAATGTGGAAAAGGTCAATATCAATTTTATGACGGGCAAAATGCTGCTTGCGGCGGACGAGCAGGCTTTCGACGAGGTTTATGCAAACGCGGTGAGAACAATAAAGAAATTCGAGCCGTCCGCAACCGTCAGACGCGTCTGAAAAGGGCTTGATTATGAGAAAGAGAAGAATCAAATTCGCAAGAATTTGCGTGTCCGCCGCTTTGTTTGCCGTGGCTATGGTTTTTGAACATGCGTTTAAGGCAAAATGGGCTGAAATTGCGGCTGTTGCGTTGTTTTCGGTTTCCTACCTGATTGTGGGCTACGACATTCTGTGGCGCGCTTTGACCAATATTCTGCACGGACGGGTGTTCGACGAAAATTTTTTGATGACCGTCGCTACGGTAGGCGCGGTGGCTTTGGGCGAGTTGGGCGAAGCCGCGGCGGTTATGCTTTTCTATCAGGTCGGAGAGTTGTTTCAGGAAATCGCCGTCGACAAGAGCAGAAAGTCGATTGCCGAGCTTATGGACATAAGACCGGATTACGCTTACGTATTGAGAGACGGCGAAGCCGTAAAAGTTGCTCCTTACGACGTCGCGGTAGGAGATACGCTCGTCGTCAAGCCGGGAGACAGAGTGCCGCTTGACTGCGTTGTTACGGAGGGCGCTTCGTCGCTGGATACCTCGGCTCTTACGGGCGAATCGCTGCCCCGCGAGGTTGCCTGCGGAAGCGAGGTCATGAGCGGCTGTATCAACATGACGGGCGTTTTTTACGCGCGCGTCGAAAAGCCCT
>ENA-OURV01002281-OURV01002281.1-human-gut-metagenome-genome-assembly--contig:-NODE-2281-length-13566-cov-47.027829_pt1 | contig 13566 bp, 9 predicted proteins | sample MGYA00242141_ERZ509072 | MGnify/ENA primary metagenome ERZ509072 (study PRJEB26280, sample SAMEA2338763) | human gut metagenome | biome: human gut; feature: human-associated habitat; material: faeces... | reverse complement strand
GCCAAAGTTATTCCTCTGAAAAATAGAGAAAATCAAACATCTTATCATTATTGTACATTTGCTGCGCATCTTGCTGATGAAAATCAGTAGCACTGTCCTGCTTTTAATTCAATACCGTTTCCACATTGTATTTGAGCCTGCTTGTTTACGAATAGCCTGCCTGCGCGCCTGTCTGTGTGCCGGCAGGCACGCAGGCAGGCGCGCAGGCAGGCAAGTAGGAAGGCGGGCAGGTCAGAGTGCGGGCAGGCTTGCAGGCCAGCGTGTGTATGTCCGCACGCATTTGCATTCACGAGAACTCACACGCAGGTAGGCTTGCAGGCATTCATACGGATATAACTACTCTCTTGCTTTCTCATCCCTCTATTCCCTTTCTTCTGGCAGCATCGGTATTGGGAAACGTGCATTGAGAGCCGAAATAACAACACTTGTTCAAATCCGTTTGCTGACGGATTATTGATTTCACGAGAAATCAGCAAGGTGTCCTTCGGGTTACCCGAAGGCTTTTCGGTTACTGCCGAAAATGGCAGCAGCAAGGTATGTTTCGAGTAACTCGAAACTTTTCGGGTTACTCCCGAAACCTTGCTGCCGGGTTGCCTCTCCGAAGTCGGGCAACCTGTTCCAACCTTGCGGTGTTCTTGGGCTATTCCTTGTATTTTATGCCGTACAGTCTTATCTTGTTGTACAGTGTGGTACGCCCTATGCCGAGCAATGCTGCCGCCAACTTGCGGTTGCCTTTTGCCTGTTCCAACGCATGGATGATTTGTTTCTTTTCCATGTCGTTCAGCGCAAGTGAAGCATCAACCGCCAGTGGCGTTTCGTCAAGCTCCAACGTGTCAGCCGTGACCGTATCTCCTTCGGTATGCAGCACCGCCATGCGCACGACCCGTTTCAGTTCCCTTACGTTGCCGCCCCATGTATAAGCGAGCAACTGTTTTCTTGCTTCCGCGTCAAAGCATTTCACCTGCTTTTCAAATTCCTTGTTGGCAAGTTTCAAGAAGAAGTCTGCCAATGGCATGATGTCCTCACGGCATTCGCGCAACTGCGGTATGTGCAGGGTGTATTCTTTCAACCGTTGGTACAAATCCGCCCGGAAACGCTTTTCGGCAATGGCGGTCAGCAAGTCCTCGTTGGTGGCGGCGATGATGCGCACGTCAGCTTTCTTGTCCTTTGTACTACCCAATGGCCTGAAATGTTTTGACTCCAACGCACGAAGCAGCATTTGTTGCACTTCTATGGGCAGGTTGCCTATCTCATCGAGGAATAATGTGCCTCCGGCGGCTTCCTCCCAGAAGCCTTGCTTCTTGCTTTCGGCTCCAGTGAACGCCCCTTTCTCGTGTCCGAACAGGGCGGATGCGGCAAGCTCTTTCGACAGCAGTCCACAATCCACAGGTATGAAAGGCTTGCCTGCCCGTTTACTTCTTGCATGTATCTTCTCGGCTATGTGTTCCTTGCCCGTTCCGCTTTCGCCCAAAATCAAGACACTCATGTTGGTTGGTGCGACCAGCCTTATCTTGCGGTCTATCTCCCGGAAAGCCGCGCTCTGCCGTTCATGTATGGGCGTATCGTGCCGCTCCATCCTTTTCCGCAAGGTTTTCAGGAGCGGGAAAAGGTTGTCCTCAATCAGTTTCTTCGGGATATAGTCCTCCGCGCCCGACTTCATCGACCGGACGGCGGTGGGAACTTCGTCATAGTCGGTCATGACGATGTAGGGATTGTTCCTGCCCTGTTTCCGCAGCTCTTCCAGCAGGGCGATGCCGTCACCGTCGGGAAGGCGCAAGTCGGCAAGCACGATGTCGTCCTCCTGCATCTTGGAAAACAGTTTCCGTGCGCCGTTGCAGGTGGAGGTACTGACGCTTGGGTATCCCTTGCTTTCAAGCAGGCGGCACACAAAGTCGGAATAGATGATGTTATCCTCAATTACGATTACCCGTCCCATCGTTCCGCCTCCTTCCTTGACAAATCAGCAATCAATTTGCCTTGTGCCAATACAGCGCCAACGGCTGCACTTAACTCTTCATCCGATATTTTCTCCTTATGGATAGCATCATATAATATCACCAACGGCTGTTCCGCCTTTATCAGCATCCACGAGCTTCTCAGGTGATGCACCCAGCCATCCAATGCTTCCATGTCCTTTGTTTCCGCCACCTTGCGCACTTCGTCCATATCGGATAGTGTAGTGGTCGCCAGTTTTTCCAACGTGCGCCGTTTGTCGCCGAAGGCGAGCAGAGGTGAGAGGTCTATGCGGCTTGTCTTGTTCCGTTTGATGCAACTTTCCGTAACAGCCAGCAGTTCGCCGATGGAATAGGGCTTGTACAGCACGGCGGTAAAGCCTTTGCACGTCAGTTCTTCTTCCTCCACATAGCCTGCGGCGGTGGCGGCAACAATGGGGATGGTCTGTGAATTGCCTATTTCCGATGTGCGTAATAATTCCAACACCTCGTAGCCGTTCACCTCCGGCATTTTCAGGTCGGTTATCAGCAGGTCGTAGTCCTTCGTGCGCATCAGGTCTGTCAGTTCGTCCACGCTTTGGCAGGTGTCGCATTCCACGCCGTGCTGCCTGTACATATCGCGTAACATATTAAGCAGCACCAAGTCATTGTCTATCGCCAATATGTTGTAGCCGGAAAGCGATATATGGTTTTCTTGTTTCTTTTCGCCTATCTCTGTTTCTTCCACTTTGGGCAAGGGCAGGCTTACGGTGAAGCGGCTTCCCTTGCCCGGCTCGCTCTCCACGCTGATGTTTCCTTTCAATAGTTTCACCGTATCACTGACAATGGCAAGCCCCAGCCCGAAGCCGTCTTCCGTCACGGCATTGCCCAATCGCTCAAACGGGGTGAATATCCGCTGTTGCTGTTCCCTTGTCATGCCTGTGCCTGTATCCTTTACGGTCAGGGTAAATGTGCCTTTCTTGTATTCCGTTGATAATACAATTGTGCCGCTTGATGTAAATTTTACGGCATTGGAAAGCAGGTTGCTGCCAATGCTTATAATCCGGTTCTTGTCGCCGCTTACAATCTCGTCCGTTTTACCCTCTATCTTGAAGTTGAGTCCTTTATTCTTCGCCAACGGCGCAAACTCCGTTTCCAATGTTTCAGTAATGGAGCATAGCTTGAACGGCTTGACGCTTGACGTTTCCTTGCCGCTGTCCAACCGGAAATACACCAACAGGCTGTTTATCATCCCTGCCATGCGCCCGGCGGCATCATGGATGGTCTGTACGTGGCGCAACCTGCAGTCCGCCTCCGTGTTGTTCAGCAGCAGTTCGGCGTTGCCGCTGATGGCGGCCAGCGGGGAGCGTAGTTCGTGAGTGACATTTTGGATGAGGTTGCGTCGCAACTTGATTAGCTTCTCATTTGCCTCGTTGCTTTCCTGCAACTCGCCGATGAGTTTCTCGCGCCGCTTCCGCTCGTGGTCGTTGCATTTCATTTCCCGGTGGATGGCGAGATAGGACAGGAACAGCAGGACGATGGCGGCGGATATGGTGGCGGTGAACAGCCGCACGGACAATGCTTGCGCTCCGGCAATCTTCTGTTCCCGTTCTGCAAAGGCTTTTTGCACTTGTGTGTCGAGGTCACGTATAAGTCTGTCCAATTCTGTATTCAACGCCCGGTTGCGGTTGCGTAGGCTGTCGGCGTATGCTTCCATCTCCGCCGTCTGCTCTTGTTGAAGGGTTATCAGGCTGTCGCTGAACTCATGCAAGTCTTTGGCGGAGGGGAGCAGCTGTACGGTTTTCTTGCCACCGAAGAATCCCGCGATGCCTTTCTTTTTCTGCGTGACGGTACGCACACAGGTGGCACGTTTAGCCACTTCGGGCAGATGGTTCACTAAAAGGCTATCCGCCTCCCCTTGCCGTTCCACCGCTTCCATAATGTGCAGTAAATGAGTTTCCTTTTCTGCCAAAAGGGTACGCAGGGTGTCTATCTGTGCCGGGCGCACATATTCCCGACAATGGGGTTTCAAGGCTTGCAGCAGGCTGTCGGTGCGCAGACGGAGGGCGCGGTAACGGGTACTGTCGGCTTCCTCCCAGCCAATGACGCTCTCGCCGAGGGTGGCAAGGTGGGTGATGTGGCGATGGGCGGCGTTGATATCGCGGCGCACCTGCCGTATTTCGGCGGACTCGGCTTCTATCTTCTTTATCCGTTGGCGTTCATGCACCAAAATGGCGGCAAAGCTGCTAATGACAGCAACCAATGCGAAATAACCTACAATGATTTTAGACCTTAATGACATTCCCTTTTTTCTTCTGCCTTTCGATATTGTATATTGTTAGTAATAGGTTTCATGGAACAGCAATTCAAAATACAGGGTGTCATTCCGGGAATATATCATGATTTTATCTTCCCTCGCCAGCCAGCCGATGGCGAAAGCCAAATCTGTCGGATTTAATCCTGTTAGTCCAACCAGTTCCTTCATCGAAGCGGTTTTGTTATCACGCAACGTGCGCCATACAATGCCCGCATTTTTACCAATCATGTTTTTATACATACGTTTGAGTTTTTAGTATTATAACCATCCCTGACCATTCACTTTAGTCTAATGTAAGGTGGAGGTCATTCACAACCTCCACCTACTGCGTGATACAAATCTATTATGCCTTGTATCTTCTCAAAATGGTCTTGCGCCTGTGTCAGTTCCACGTTGAGCAGGTTCTGGCGGGCAGTCAGCACTTCAAGATAATTGGTGGACGAGTGCCGCATCAGCAAACTGGTTTTGCGCACCGCTTCACGCAGGGCGGCAATCTGTCCGCTGTCGTAGTCAAGGCGGACACGGGCGGACTGCCAGCGGGTCAGGGCATCGTTCACTTCCTTTCCGGCATCCAGCAGGGATTGTTGGAACAATAACAATGCTTCCTCCTGCCGGGCTTTGGCTTGCCGGAGGTTGGCTATGTTCGTTCCTTTATTGAATAATGGCTGTACCAAAGAGCCGACGGCGTTCAACAGCCAACTGCCGGGATTGACTACGATGCCCCCTGCATTGTTCGTCCAACCTGCTGAGCCTGACAAGTTAATGCTGGGGTAGAAAGCGGAGCGGGCTGCACCGGTGGCGTAATAGGCTTGCGCTAAGTTCGTTTCCGCCTGCCGCACATCGGGACGGTTTGCCAATAGTTCTATCGGTATCCCGACGGACAAGGCTTCGGGAAACGTTTGCTTTTCCAACGTGCCCCGCTCTATATCCCGTGACGGGGATGCCAGCAATGCGGACAGGCTGTTTTCCGTCTGACGGATGTCTTGCAGAGTGGTCGTGATGGAGGCTTCCAACGCCAGACGGCTTGCCCGTGCTTGGAGTACAGCCGCGTCATTCGCTTGTCCGGCACGTTTCAAGGCTTCAAGCGTCCGCTCCGTTTCCTCCCAACTATCCAAGGTTTGCTCGCTGATTGACAGTTGGCGGTCGAGCATCAGCAGGGTGTAATAACTGTTGGCGATGGTGGCTATCAGTTGTGTGCGTACCGCTTGTTCATAAGCGCGGCTGCCTTCCAGTGCGGCTTGCGCACCGCGTTTGGCATTAGTCACTTTCCCGAACAGGTCTATTTCCCAACTGGCAGAGCCTGCCAAGTTATAGGTTTTGGCAGGTTTGCCGCCATCAATGCTGCTCAATCCGCCGTCCGCGTTCAATGAAAGTGAGGGAAGGTAAGAGAGCCGTGCGCCTAATAGCACCGCTTCCGCCGCTTCCACCCGTGTACGGGCTATGCGCAAGTCGGTGTTTTGCGCCAACCCTTCCTTTATCAGGGCTTGCAGGCAAGTGTCGGTGAAAAGTTTGTCCCAAGCGACTGTGGCAATGGACGCCGAGTCGGTTGGCTCCACATCCCTATACAGTCCTTCTGTGTTTATTTCGGGACGGGAATAAGGTTTGTAGATGGAGCAGCCGCCGAGGACAGCCGCCGCTCCAATCATCATCGTTATTATATATATGTGTTTCATATTCATTTTTTCTTATCTAAATTCTCTATTTCCGCTTGTATAGCCCAATCTGTTTCTTGCCGTGAAGCCTATACCGGCCTTATTTTTTCTTGCAGATATTGGAATACGATAAACAGCACAGGAACGAACAGGAGCAATGCCACCGTGCCGACTAGCATACCTCCGACCACGCCCGATGCCAATGAACGGCAACCATTCGCACCCACACCGTGTGCCACCATCAAGGGCAACAATCCGAGCACCATTGCCGCGACGGTCATCAGGATGGGGCGCAGACGGTCTTTTGCAGCCATATACGCGGATTGTACCAGCGACATACCCGCTTGCCGACGTTTCACGGCGTATTCCGTTTGCAGGATGGCGGTCTTTGCCAGCAAACCGATGAGCATAATCAGTCCGGTCTGCATATAGATGTTGTTCTCCAACCCGAAGATTTGCGCGAACACGAAACTGCCCAATAACCCGAAAGGCACGGACAGGATAATGGAGAACGGGATGAGGAAACTTTCGTACAGGGCGCACAATATCAGATAAATCAGCACGAAACAGATGGCGAAGATAATCGTCACGTTATTCGTCGTCTGGCTTTCCTCACGCGAGATGCCTCCGTATTCATATCCGAAGTTGGCTGGCAATACTTTTTCCGCCGTCTCTTTCACGGCATTCAGCGCATCTCCTGAACTGTACCCATCGGCAGGCGTTCCGTTGATTGCGATGGAATTATAAAGGTTGAAACGCGCCACATCCTGCGGTCCGTAAGTCTTAGTCAGCCGGACAAATTGGGACAGCGGTGTCATTTCTTCGCCCACACGCACATAGATATGGTTCAACGATTCGGGCGTGACACGATACTTCGGGTCTGCCTGTATCTGCACCCTATACAATTTGGAGAAGCGGTTGAAATTGGACACATAGCTTCCTCCATAATATCCCGACAGCGTTTCCAGTATCTGGGCGGTGGTGATGCCTGCCTGTTCACACTTGGCTGCATCGATGTCCACCCAGTATTGCGGATAATTAGTTTCGAAAGCTGAGTATGCCATAGCAATCTCCGGACGTTCGTTCAAAGCTGCCACAAACTGGTCGGCCACCTGCTTGAACTCGTCCAGACTGCCACCCATCTTGTCTTGCAGATACAGTTCAAATCCGTTGCCCATACCGTAACCGGGAATCATCGGCGGGGTCATCGCGAATAGTTGCGCATCGGGTATTTCTGGCGCAAAGGCATAAACGCTGTTGGCTATTTCCTGTGCCGACTGTCCCGGTTCGTTGCGCTCGCTCCAATCCTTCAATGAGAGGAAGCAAATACCCATTGACGGGCCAGCCCCGGTAAAGGAAAAACCGGCAATGTTGCCATTGTATTCCACACCCGGAATCTGTTCCAAGTGTTTGTTCACCTCCGCCATAATCCGTTGGTTCTCTTTCATAGATGTGCCCGGCTTAGCGTTCATACTGACCATTACCGAACCCATATCCTCATCTGGGATAAGTCCGGTCTTGGTGGTGCGTATCAAGAATACGAGCAAGACCAACGACAGCCCGATGGTGCTCCACATCAGCCATTTCCGTTTGACGAAGAACAAGACACCACGCAAGTAACGTCCCGAAACGGCTTCAAACGCCGCATTGAACGCCTTGCGGAAACGGGCGGCGAAATTATCTTTCGTCTTGCCCTGCTCGTCTTTGTACGGACGAAGCAGCATAGCACAAAGTGCGGGCGAAAGGGTGAACGCGTTGATGGCGGATATACCTACTGACACTGCCATTGTTATACCAAACTGCTTATAGAACTCGCCGGATGTACCTCCCATCATTGACACGGGAATGAATACCGCCATAAAGATGAGCGTAGAAGTAAGAATAGCGGAAGACACGTTCCGCATGGCATCGTTGGCTGCCATATAGGACGAGCGATAGCCTACATCAAATCTCGCCTGCACCGCCTCGACCACGATAATGGCATCATCGACCACCGTACCGATGGCAAGCACCAGCGCGAACAAGGTCAGCAGGTTGATGGAGAACCCCGCTAAGGACATCACGGCAAAGGTTCCCACAATGGAAACCACAATGCTGATGGTAGGAATCAACGTGGAACGGATGTCCTGCAAGAACACATAGACTACCAGCACCACCAGAATGAGTGCTTCCAGCAGAGTCTTCAATACAACATTCATCGAGGCGTGTAGAAAACGGTTGGTGTCGCTCAGTGTAACAAATTCCAATCCGGCGGGCAAATCCTTGCTTATTTCTGCCAAGGTAGCGTCAATCTCGTCGATGGTGGCGGAAGCGTTAGACCCTGCTTTCTGGTATATCATCGCCATCGAAGACGGAAGCCCGTTCATCTCCGTGGCGTAGTCATAGGCTTCATCCCCCAATTCGATTTCCGCCACTTCTTTTAGGCGCAGCACCTCGCCATTGGGCAGCGAGCGGACAACCAACTCACCGAACTCTTCGGGTGTGGAAAGGCGTCCGCGGTATTTCATCGTGTATTGATAGGCGTTGTCGTGGTTCTCGCCGAAAGCGCCGGTTGCCGCCTCGATGTTCTGTGCGTTCAACACCGCCGTAATATCCGAAGGGATGAGCTTGTATTGCGCCATTTTGTCGGGATTCATCCAGATGCGCATACTGTAATTGGAGCCGAATATCATCATATTGCCCACGCCGCCGATACGCTTGATACGAGGCTCCACGTTGATTTTCATATAATTGTTCAGGAACTGACGGTCGTATTTCCCTTCGGGCGAATAGAGGGCAAATGTTTTCAATTCGGCATTCTGCTGCTTCATCGTAGTCACACCGATGCGGGTCACTTCGGCCGGAAGCAGGCTCAGGGCGGTGGAAACGCGGTTCTGTACGTTCACGGCTGCCATATCCGCATCGCTGCCTTGCTTGAAATAGACATTGATGGCGGCCATCCCGCTGTTGGAGGCAGTCGATGTGATGTAAGTCATATCTTCCACGCCGTTGATGGCTTCTTCCAACGGGACGATGACGGATTTCTGTACGGTTTCCGCGTTGGCTCCCGGATAGGTGGTGTACACCTGTATGGTAGGCGGTGCGATGTCGGGATACTGTTCTACGGGCAGGTTGAATATGGCAATGACTCCCATCAGCACAATCAGCACCGAGATGACGATGGACAATACCGGGCGGTCTATAAAAAGTCTCAGGTTCATAAGGCTATTTCTCCTTTCTTTCGTCTTTTAGGGTAATCTGCATACCATCGCGCAGCGTACCGACACCTTCTATCACGATTATATCTCCTGCGGCCAGCCCCGAGCGGACAATGTATTGCTTGCCGTCATTCAGCTTCTCCACCTTGATTTCAACGGCAGATACGGTATGGTCTTCCGCTACCTTATAGGCCAAAATCTTGTCTTGCAGTTCGGTGGTGGCGGTCTGCGGTATGACAATGGCGGCATCGTCGCGGTGGGGAATGATGACGTTGCCGATGCCTCCACTCAACAGTAGGCGGTCTTCGTTGGGGAAGACACTTCTCACAGATACCGTACCCGTCTGTTGGTTGATGACGCCGCTGATGCTCTCGATACGTCCTTTCCCGGCATACAGCGTCCCGTCGTTCAGTTGCAGGGAGATGGAGGGCATCTCCCGGATAAGGCTGTCCGGCGAGCCATATTCACGGAGCAAGGTACGCAACTGGTTCTCGGTCATCGAGAAATAAACATACATCGAGGAATTGTCCGACACGGTGGTAAGGGGCTGCGGAAGCGATGCGCCAACCAATGCCCCTACCCGATAGGGAAGCGTCCCCACCACACCATCGGAAGGGCTTTTCACTTCCGTATAAGACAGATTGTTACGCGCGTCCGTTTCCTGTGCACGTGCCTGTTCCAGCGAGGCTTCCGCTACGGCAAGCGCGTTCCGTGCCGTGGAAAGGTCGTATTCCGACACCACCTGCTCCGCGAACAACTGCTGCTTGCTGGTGTAGTCCAAACGGGCGGTTTCCACCTGCGCTTCTGCCGCATGGACGTTGGCTATCGCCGTGCGGAGAGCTGCTTGGTAAGGCACTTGGTCGATGACAAACATCACCTCGCCTTTCCTGACCTTCTGCCCCTCGGTGACACAAAGCCGAGTAATCTTGCCGGACACTTGCGGATAGATTTCAATATCCTGCCTTCCACGGATGGAAGCGGAATAGCTCTCATTAATCTCTACCGGCCCTGCGGAGACGGTTATCACCTCGCACATCGTCGGTACATTTCCTCCTGTTTCCTGTTGCTTACAGGCAACCAAAGAAACCATACATCCTATGAGGATGGCTCCAATTGCTGTTCTTTTCATATTCATTTGAAAACCATTAAATTTGATTTTAGCAACTGCAAAGAAAGCGTCCGAAGGAGAAAATGGCAACGGTCCTTTGCGCGAAGCGGTAGAATTAGTGCGTGAAGCGTAAATAGGCGCGGATGGGGCGAAACTGCTTTTTAACTACAGTCCCCAGCGGGGACAGCATCAATCCTACAGGATAACCGCTTTCCCCGGCGGGGACAACACGAATCCTGCCGGAGAAGCACTATTCCCAGCGGGGACAGCATCAATCCCACAGGATAAGCACTTTCCCCGGCGGGGACAACACAAATCCTGCCGGAAAAGCACTATTCCCAGCGGGGGACAGCATCAATCTTGCAGGATAAGCACTTTCCCCGTTGGCAATTCCCGCTCCGTCCTGCCATTCCGACGCTTCACGCGCCATTATCGCTGTTTCCTGCTTGATGGACTTGATTCACTTCCCGGACGGGCGTAATTTTGTCGGCGTGGAAATAAAAGCAGACGTTATGAACGATAATAAAGAAAATGTTAAGACCCTCGTGTTAGAGGTTATCAAGCATCAAGGTGATTCATCTTTTCAGCATTGGATGGAATGCACGGGACTGGAGTTTGTGGAACTGTCATTCGTTATCGGGGCTTTGTTGGAAGACGGGAAGCTGGCTTTGCATACTGTGGAAGAGCGGTGTACAAAGCATCTGTACCAGCCTCACGACAAACAGATTTTTATCCGGTTTATGGAATTGCTCTCCAAATACTTTACCCAAGAAAGGCACGTGGAATTTTATGCGTCCAAAATGTGCATCACTCCCAAGTATCTGTCCACTACCGTGAAACAAGTGAGCGGAAAGACTCCCACTGCCTGGATTACAAACCGGACGATTGAAGAAATCAAGCACAGGCTGCTCCATACGCAAGACACGATTAAAGAAATAGCATATAGCCTTCATTTCCCCAACCTCTCTTTCTTCGGCAAGTTCTTCAAAAAGGCAACGGGGATGTCGCCCAAGCAATATCGTGCCAATAATATGCATTTATCCATCAGTCCGATTGGGGTGTTTGCGAAAAATTGTAATTTTATGCTCGAATAAAGAGATTTCTTATGGAGAAAATCATCGAAGGATATAAATTCGACAGACTAAAAAGCCGTTTGCCATTGGTGGTGGCGGTGTTCTTGCTTAGTTATCCGCTGTCGTTCATTGTAGATAAGGAATATACGATATGGATGCTAAGTGGAAGAATGACATTGACCGAATGCCTGACGGATTTCGGGCTAACATTGCTGTCCAGCTTCCTGTTTGTAGAGATATCCGTATTCTATTGCAGGCTGTTGCTCCGCTTTATGCCCTTTTCGCGCAATCCATATCGCAGTCTGTTCATTTACGCTGTACTGCTGCTTGTGCTCAATAATCTTACAGCCGTCGCATTCTCGTGGCTGACGGATATGGTTTACAATACGGAGGTTTCCTTTTTCCACGAAATGATGTATATGGTCAGTGCCATTGTAACATTCATTTCATATGTTTATACAAACGCCCGGTATATGGAGGCCATCATAGATTCGGAAAATCAGAAGAAGAAATTGGAGATTAACTTGTTGAAGGAAAGCGAGCGCACCACGCAAATGCAGTTGGAAGTGCTGAAAGCGCAGATAGACCCGCATTTTATGTTCAATAATTTCAGTATTCTTTCCGAACTGATTGTGGAAGACCGCACATTAGCGGAGCGGTTCTTGGAGAACCTGTCAAGTGTCTATCGCTACGTCATCCAGAACTTGAAGCGAGACACCGTGCCGATAAGCGAGGAGTTGGCTTTCCTGCGTTCCTACATCTACCTGATAGGAATGCGCTATGAGGACGCCATACGCATTGATGTAGATGAAAGGCTGGAACAAGCCTGCGGGCAAGTTCCTCCGGTCAGTTTCCAGTTGCTGGTGGAAAACGCCATTAAGCACAATCAGTTGTCAGTGCGCCAACCGCTTCATATCAGCATTTTGAAGGAAGAAAACTACATTGTGATAAAGAACGACTTGCGCCCTGTTGCCTCCGAACTGTCCTCCACGGGCATCGGACAACGGAACATCGCCGAGCGTTACTTCCTGTTGTGTAAGGAAAAACCCATCATCGAGAAAAGCGAACATACCTATACAGTAAAATTACCCATAATACCTAACGAGTATGAACATCCTGATTATAGAAGATGAAAAACGGAATTTCAACCGCCTAAAAAAGCTGTTGGAGGAAATGGACGGTACATTCCGTATTGACGGTCCGTTGGCAAGCATCGTGGAAGCGGTGGAATGGTTGCGGACGCATCCTGCTCCCGACCTGATATTGGCTGACATCCGCCTGTCCGATGGACTGAGCTTTGATGTATTGCGCCAGACTACCGTGCCGTCCCCCGTCATTTTTACGACAGCATACGACGAGTATGCCATCCAAGCCTTCAAGTATAACAGCTTCGATTATCTGCTGAAACCCATCAAGGCAGACGAACTTGCCGCTGCCATCGAAAAAGTACGCCGTGCACATACTTCGCAAACAAACGGCGAAGATATGCGCCAGTTATTGGAATATATGCGCCGCAGCAATTATCGTTATCGGGAACGTTTCCTTCTTCCTTACCGTGACGGTTATCTATCTGTACAGGTGAAAGACATCAGCCATATCGCATTGGAAGAACGCAACACGCTCCTGTATCTGAAAAACGGCACATCCGAGACTGTGCCTTATTCCCTTGACGAGTTGGAAACCCAACTCAATCCCGATGCCTTTTTCCGTGCTAACCGTCAATATACCATTCATATAGACAGTATTCTAAGCATTAATAATTGGTTCAACTCCAAATTGAAGATTCATTTGAAGAAGTATCCCGACGTGGAAATCATTGTAAGTCGTGAAAGGGCTGCGGAATTGAAAGGATGGCTGGACAGATAATCTGAAACCAATAGATATTTCCCAAAAACGCCAATCGCTACCAAATGCTTCCACGAAACTGCCAATCCATTGTTTGATGTGCGATATCCCTTTACTTTGCATGCAAAACCGAGTATCAACATTAAAATCTGTATCGACAATGGAAGTTTTGATTATTCAAAAAGAGGCGTTCGAGGAAATGGCGGCAAAGTTCAGCCGTTTCACGGAACGTGTGGATGCCCTCTTTGCCAAGCAAGACGGCAAGTCATTGAACGGGTGGATGGACAACCAGGAAGTCTGCCGACAGCTCAACATCAGTCCGCGTACCTTGCAGACGTTGCGCGACAACGGCACGTTGGCTTACTCGCTAATTGGACATAAGATTTTCTACAAGCCGGAGGATGTGCTGAGCATCGTAAAACTAATTGAGGGCAAACGGACGG
>ENA-OURV01002278-OURV01002278.1-human-gut-metagenome-genome-assembly--contig:-NODE-2278-length-13605-cov-3.680221_pt1 | contig 13605 bp, 10 predicted proteins | sample MGYA00242141_ERZ509072 | MGnify/ENA primary metagenome ERZ509072 (study PRJEB26280, sample SAMEA2338763) | human gut metagenome | biome: human gut; feature: human-associated habitat; material: faeces... | reverse complement strand
ATCTCCAAAGTAGTAGTGGTAACCGGATATCATGCAGATGTTCTGGAATGCCACCTGGCTTCCAATAATGTAGTCTTTCTTCGAAATGAGAACTATGCAAACACTCATATGTTTGATTCTGTCCGAATCGGACTTGAGTATCTGAAAGACAAAGTGGATACGGTGCTCTTTACACCTGTTGATGTTCCGCTGTTCACAGCCCAGACAGTCACTCAAATGCTCTCTCTGGGGCGTCCCCTTGTAACTCCGGTCTGTAATGGCAATCCCGGTCATCCCATTCTGATCCGTTCCACACTGATTGATTCCATCCTAAGTGATGACGGAAAATCAGGACTTAAAGGTGCTGTGGATAACTGCGGGGAACCCATGTATTATCTTAATGTAAAGGATCCTGGTATTATTCATGATGCTGATACACCAGAGGATTATGCTGAACTTCTCCGCATACACAACCAGAGTCTGATCCGTTCTGAAATCCATATTCAGCTAGCCCGGGAAAAAGTTTTTTTTGATGAAAAACTCTATTCGCTGCTTACACTGATCCATGAAACAGGATCTGTCCGCGATGCCTGTGAGCGCATGCACATTTCCTATTCTACCAGCTGGAACCTGATCCATACCCTGGAATCACAGCTTCATGAACCTCTGATCATCAGAAGCCAGGGCGGTACAAGGGGAAGCCATAGCGAACTGACACCATACGGCGAAGAATTTCTGAAACGATATGCCCGTTTTTCAGAAGAAACACGTTCCTGTTCAAAAAAAATATTTGAAGAATGTTTCGGAGGGTTTTTAAATGCGTAACCTTTATCTGGTCCGGCATGGAAAACCACAGTATCCGGATGAACATTCTTACTGTGTAGGACAGACAGATTTCTCTCTATCCATGCTTGGACATCTGCAGGCAGTCCTTCTTAATGAAGAATTGTCCGATAAAATATCAGGGGTATACTGCAGTCCTTTGTTAAGAACTGTTGAGACAGCAGGCCATATGGCACCTGAGCTTCCACATATCATTGTTTCTGATCTGTCAGAACGAAATCTGGGAGAATGGGATGGCCTTTCTTTTGATGAAATACGCCAGAGATGGCCGGACATTTATAAAGCGCGTGGGAATAACCCTGATCATCCGATCCCGGGAGCAGAAACTCCTGCTGCATCTGGTTTTCGCTTTTCGCAGGCAGTTCATAAGATTCTTTGCGCTTCTGAAGGTGATATTGCAGTGGTAACTCATACAGATGTAATCTCTTCTTATTTACATGCATTACATTCTGATATGTACAGCAGGCAGCAGTTTCGTCTGCCCTGCGGCTCTTACTATCATCTGGAAGTGAATGAAAAAAATAATATTTCTTTCTCTGATCCCAGTTATATACTGCCTCATCCTGAATTAAATGACGGACTATGTCTCAGGCTTCGCAATGCTGTTTCTCTGCCCCGTCATGTACAAGCTCACAGTGATGCTGTTACTGAACTTGCCTGTTGTTTATGCAATATGCTGGAATCCAATGGTTATATCTTTGACCAGAAGCTTGTTCGCTCCGGTGCACTTCTGCATGATATTGCCAGACTTCAGAGGCATCACGCGAAAACAGGCGGTGAACTTTTCTTACAGTTAGGTTATCCTGAGATCAGCCAGATCATTTCACAGCACCATGGTCTGTTGGAAGCCACGCTGGATGAAGCAGCTATTGTATTTCTGGCTGATAAACTGATTCAGGAAACACAGCGTGTAACCATAGAAAAAAGATTTGCCGACAGCATGAGTAAATGCAAAAGTCCGGAAGCTCGCAAAGCTCATGAGCAGCAGTTAGAACAAGCCCGCAAACTGCAGGACATGATACAATCACTCTGCCATATCACGCTTTAGTTCAGGCGGGCAGACGTACACAACTGGAGCAGAAAAATCACTTAATTTAGTTAGGAGGTATTTTATTATATGAGAACATTATTTCAGACAATAAAACAACAATTCCTGGAGGGAAACGATCTTGTACTTGTTTCCGTTACAGCATCCTCAGGGTCTACACCAAGAGGTGCCGGTTCCCGCATGCTGGTCGGAAAAAACGGCAGAATTTCCGGAACCATCGGAGGTGGAGCTGTAGAATATCGTGCTGAATGTATGGCATTGGATATTCTTGAAAAAAAGGAATCCTGCGAGCATGAATTCCGGCTGAATCATAAAGATGTTGAAAATATTGGTATGATCTGTGGTGGTGATGTTACGGCCTTTTTCCAGTATCTTGATCATAACGATCCGATTATTATGGAAATCACGGAAACTGCTGAAAAATTCTATGAAGAGCGAAAAGATTTCTGGCTGATTTGCGATCTTCTCACCACCTCCGGTGTGAGCCTTTACAGTCCTGCATGCGGTCTCATCGGAACTGCCAATGTTCCTTCTTCTGTATTATCTTCTTTGTCTCTAAAGCCACACCGATATCACAGTGAAGATTATGATCTGTTTTCTGAACAGATTGGAACCTCAGGAACTGTCTATGTATTCGGCGGCGGACATGTCTCACAAAAGCTTGTCCCAATCCTTGCAAGCGTTGATTTTCGCTGTGTTGTCCTGGATGACCGGCCGGAATTTACAAATCCTGCTCTTTTCCCAGGAGCAGTTGAAACAATACTTTGTGATTTCAACCATCTGGACCAGTATGTTTCTATTACAGCTGCTGATTATTGCTGCGTCATGACACGTGGACATTCCTATGATACCATTGTACAGGCACAGCTTCTCGCTACACCTGCATGTTATATAGGCGTCATTGGAAGCCGTGCAAAAAAAGCTGCTGTATTTCGCCGTCTGATTGAAGAATACAACATTAATGAACAAGATTTAAACCGTATCATCTCACCTATAGGACTGGAGATCAAAGCAGAAACACCGGCTGAAATCGCCATCTCCATCACAGGACAGATGATCCAGGTTCGCGCTGACAGAAAGGCTACATCAAAATGATGGCAAAATCAGTATATAAAACTGTAATATTTGGTGCCGGACAAATTGGACAAATGACCGCAAGACTTCTCAGCAGTCCCTGTCAGCTCCTGTGCTTTGCTGATAATGACCCCCATAAACACGGATCATATATTGGAAATATTCCAGTCTGTTCTCCGGATACTGCAGCAGCACTTCTCCCGGATCTGGTCATCCTGGGAGTTCTGGATGAAGAACGGCGCAATTCTATGATAAAGCAGATGGAAAACTTAGGTTATCACGGACCTTTTCGTGATCCCTCCGTCCTTCGCATGTTTGACGCACGGGTTGCTGTTATGCGTCTTTTATCTGAGCAGATCTATCAATTGGATATTCCGGGAAATGTTGCAGAACTAGGTGTTTTTCGAGGTGAATTTTCTTCCCTGATCAGTGCAGCCTTTCCAGACCGAAAAATCCATCTTTTTGATACTTTTGAGGGATTTTCAGAAAAGGATATCACAATAGAAGCCTCCGGTAATCTGTCCCGTGCCAAAACAGGTGATTTTTCTTCTACTGATATTGACTCTGTTCTTCATGTTATGCCTAATCCTACACGTACTGTGATCCACAAAGGATGGTTTCCGGATACCTTTTCCGATGTCACAGATGAAACTTTTTGTTTTGTATCTCTGGACGCAGATCTCTATGCTCCAACTGCAGCCGCACTTCCTCTGTTCTATGAACGCCTGGCCACCGGAGGAGTTCTCCTGATCCACGATGTGTACAGTACACAGTTTTCCGGATGTCGAAAAGCGGTCGGGGAATTCTGTCTGAAAAACCATCTGTTTGCAGATCCTGTATGCGATCTGCATGGAAGCGCAATGATCCGAAAATTATAAAAGGAAACGCCGGAACCGGTATTTACCGGAACCAGCGTTTCTTTTTCATTTATTTATTGTATAGCCCTTTTCCACGTCCATGCCTAACCTTTATAAAATTCCTTTCAGAACATTTTCCAACGCTTCTCATGGAAGTAATTTCAGGACTGGCCAATCAAAAAAATAACCGCTAGAAGCCTTGATTTCTAGCGGTTCTACGTGCGTTAGAGGTTGCTGCGTGCCAGTGGCACGCGTTTAGCAACGACCGGAGCGAAGCGTAGATCGAACCCGTTCGAGTCCGACCCGTACTCGAATAAAAAAATAAGACAGTGCATTTGCACTGTCTTATTTTTTATTAGCGTGCGTTAGAGGATTCGAACCCCCGGCCTTTTGGTCCGTAGCCAAACGCTCTATCCAGCTGAGCTAAACGCACATCCTTGTGAAGTTCTTATCTCGTGTCCCTCACAACAATGAGTATTCTACTCTATACTGGAGCATTTGTCAACACTTTTTTTGAATTTTTTATTTTTTTCTTTTGATTCGCAAAATTATAACAATTTACAACTATTCTGTAATGATATCAGTACACAGGTACACCAAAATACCATCGCAGTCCTGTTTTCATTAATTCCGCCGCAAAGCCTCGATCGGGCTCAGTTTTGCTGCTTTCTTCGCAGGATAAATTCCAAAGAATACTCCTACTGCACAGGAAAACAAAGTCGCCGCCATAATTGTACTCAGGCTGATTCCCGGAGTGATGGACATTCCCATACTGCTGCTTATGATTGAACAGATCACATATCCGCCAATCACACCCAGAACAATTCCTATCACCCCTCCAATCACCGTCAGAATTGCCGCCTCTGCCAGAAACTGCATCATAATAGAAGAGGTTTTCGCTCCCAGTGACTTACGGATACCAATCTCTCTGGTACGTTCTGTTACGGAAACCAGCATAATATTCATAACGCCGATACCGCCAACCAGAAGGGAAATTCCCGCCACAAAGGAGATAAAAGCAGTCACCATATCCAGCATCTGATTCATAGAGCTCATAATATCCTGAAAGCTCTGTACCTGAAAGTAATCTTTTCCTGCACACTGATGTCTTTTTTCCATCAGTTTTACCACTTTGTCAGCAACATCCTGACTGTTTAAGCTCTTATCTGCCTGCATTGTTACTGAGAAAAAGTAATCGGATACACCGGTGAATTCATTCATTGTAGTATAGGGAACATTAATAGTCACCGGCATTCCCTCATAAGTATAACTGACAAAGGTTCCATTTTCTTTCTGGGTTGTCACCCCGCAGATACGAAGACTTTTGGTCAGTCCATAACAATTGACATCTACAGTCATTCCAACCACATCATCTGTGCCAAAGAGTCTTTTTGCATCTGCATCGGAAAGCACACAGACATTTTTTGCTTCCTGAACTTCATTTTCTCCGAAATATACTCCATGCTTCATGGTGGCATTATTTAACAGCTTTGCATCCGGTCCCTCACCCGTCAGCATAAGAGAAAAATTTCCCTTACCTGTGGTAGTTTCTCCACTGAATGAATCCGAAACATTTACTCCTTCTATACCGTCTACCGCCCGGATTGCTTCCACATCATCCGCAGTGATCCACTCCTCATCTGTCTGTGCCTCATCGCTGACACTGATGGCAATCTGCCCGCCGCCGATATCATCAATTTCACTGTTCATCTGGTTCTTGGTTCCTTCACCCACAGATACAATGGCAATTACAGAAGCAATGCCAATGATAATGCCAAGCATAGTCAGAAAAGAACGTCCCTTATTTGCCATAATGTTATGGACTGCCATCTTGATATATTCATACAGATTACTCATCGGCATCCTCTCCTGTCTGTTCAGGAACTGCCTGTACTTCCATTCCCTCTGTGTAATCACCCAGATCTGCGATCACTTCTTCTCCTTCTTTGATTCCCTTCGTGATTTCCACATAATCTTCTGAGCTGATTCCTGTGGTAATATTTCTCTTTGTCACCAGTCCATCTTCTATCACATAGCAGAAGGAGCCTTCTTTTCCGATATTGACCACTTCCACAGGAAGAGTCACCACATTTTTCGCAGAAGCCGCATAAATCTTAACCTTTGCATCTACTCCCAGGAAAATATCTTCATCCGGATTATCAATGCTTACTGTTGCTGAAATGACCGGCGTTCCTTTTTCATTCTGCACCGCAATATGACTCATTTTTGTTACAGTACCCTGATAAGTATTATCCCCCAAGGTAATCTCAACAGACTGCCCCTCTTTCACTGTATTATAATCATATTTAGAGAGAGTCACATCCACACTTGCCTTGTCTGCATTCTCAATAGTAAACAGTTCCATACCCTGAGTAACTGCTGCTCCCTGCTTAATATCTGCCTTGGATATGATTCCGTTAAATTCCGCGGTGATTCCTTTCTTTCCTTCCTTCACCAGCTCCTCGGCTGATTTTGCGTCCAGTTCGGAAAGATTATCTGTTACTTTCAGTTTCTCTTTTTCTTCTTTTGTCAGGCTTGTGGAATCTGCCTCTGCGATAGCTTTCTCAGAAGCCAGATCTGACTGAAGCTCTGCAAGTTCATCGCTTGCTGTCTCAAGTGCACTTTCCAGAGCAGAAGTATCCGCAGTTACTGTCCCGCCATCACTTCCACTGTAATCATATCCGTAGGAGGAAGAATCTTCCCCATCGCTGTCATCTGCATCTGAACCGTCTGAAATTCCCCATGAGTAATCTGCACTGCTTTCTGTGAAATCAGAAAGTACCGGCATTTTCGGTGTCTGCTGCTTAAGATCATTATAAGTCTGCTGTGCCTGCTGCATTGCGAGCTGTGCCTGTGTTCTTGCAGCCTCCGCATTATCCAGAGCCTGTGTATTCTCATCTGAAGGGTCTGCCTGCCATGTTGCAAATGCCATCTGATATGTGGTGTCTGCCTGATTATAATCGCTTTGTGCCTGATTATACTGTGCATTCAGATCTGAGAGCTGCTGCTGGTACTGCGGAAGAGTCTCCGTCTTGTATGTATAAAGTGCGGCCTGATATTTACTCTGGATTTCCTCCTGTTTCTTTGCCTCTGCCTGGGCTTTTGCCTGAGCTTCCTGCTGCTGTGCCTGAGCCTGAGCTGCTGCCTGTGCGGATGCCTGAGCTGCCGCTTCACGCTGTGCCGCTGCTGCTGCCGCTGAAATCTGTGATTTCAGAGACGAGACATAAGCTTTTTTATCCTTTATTTTCTTCTCAAGCTCCTGAACATTCTTTTTGGCATCCTTCTGCTTCTTCTCTGCTTTGTAAGATTTATTTCTTGTATCCTTTGTATCATACTTTGTTGATTTCAGATTCAGTTCTGCTTTCCGATTATCTTTCTCCAGATCCTCTGTATTAAACTCGATCAGTTTTGTTCCCTTTTTCACCACATCTCCCTGGGCAAAAGAAACCGTTTTCAGCTCTGCATTTACAGGAGAATAATAGGTCTTCTCCTCTTCACTTCCCACTGTTCCTGTAGCATCTACAATTTCCTCAACATCACCCTTCTCTGCAATTACCACCTGAACCTGCGGGATCTGATTTTCTGTGGAATTCCTCTGACCTGCTACTGTAACTCCGCCGGCAACAACGAGAACAGCAGCTGCTCCAATAATAATTTTCTTTTTACTTTTCTTTTTTTTCATAATATTTGTCTCCTTGTAACCGGGTTTATGCATCCAGCTGATTTTTTATATATTCTTCTTTCCCATAGTTTTTATTGATAAAATCTGACTCTATCTTTCCATCCATAATTCTGACTACACGCCTTGCCTGAGCAGCAATCCCATTATCATGTGTGATCAATATGACCGTTTTTCCCTGCTCGTGCATACTTTTAAGAATCTGAAGAATCTCCTTACTGGATGCAGAATCCAGATTTCCTGTAGGTTCATCTGCCAGGATCACCGGTGGCTGGGCCGCGATTGCTCTTGCAATAGCCACCCTCTGCTGCTGTCCTCCTGACATTTCATTTGGTCTGTGATCCATACGTTTCTCAAGCCCTACCATGGTCAGTGACTCTACTGCCAGCTTATGTCTCGTTTTTCTGTCTACCCCTCTGTAAACCAGCGGTAGTTCCACATTTTCAATTGCAGTCAGATTTGAGATCAGATTAAATCCCTGAAAAATAAATCCGATCTCCCGGTTTCTGACTTCTGAGAGTTCATTGTCTTCCATTGTGGACACATCAGTTCCATTCAGAAAATATTCGCCGGATGTAGGCACATCCAGACAACCCAGCATATTCATAAATGTAGACTTTCCTGAACCTGACTGTCCGATAATAGCAACAAACTCACCCTTATTAATTTCCAGATTAATATGATCCAGCGCCCGTACTTCATTCTCGCCGGGATTATATATTTTACACAAATCTTTTACTCTGATCAGCGCTTCCTCCATCTTTCCCTCCCGTCTATTAAATATCCTGCTCCAATCCAGATCTTACAGAATCGCAACCTGTCTTTCGTAAGATATCAGAAATACCTTTTACAATCATAACCTCACTTATATGTTAAAAGGGCAGCGCTTCAGTTTTCCAAAAGCTCTGCCCTTATCTGCGGAATCTGCAAGTCTCTGTTATCAGAAACGATACAGCTTCCACGATTTCTTCATATTTTTATTCCGCATCTGCCTGACTTTTTATGCTTCCAGCAGAAATGCCTTATATGCTTTCTTAGCTTCGTAAATATCTGCCTTACTTGTCACTTCCCATGGTGCATGCATACTGAGCACTGCCACACCGCTGTCAATGACTTCCATTCCATAAAGTGCTGCGATATAAGCGATTGTTCCGCCTCCGCCTACATCAACTTTACCAAGCTCAGCTGTCTGGAACGCAACTTCATGGCTGTCAAAAATATTTCTGACTCTTGCCACATATTCTGCATTTGCATCATTCGAGCCGGATTTACCTCTTGCTCCGGTAAATTTATTTAATACGATACCTCTTCCAAGATAAGCTGCATTCTTTTTCTCAAATGCCTCCCCATAAGCCGGATCATAGCCTGCACTTACATCAGAGGAAAGCATACTGGAATTCTTCAGAGTTCTTCTCAATCTCAGATCACTGTAGCATCCCATTGCATCCAGAAGTTCAGCCACTGCGTTCTCAAAGAAACGTGACTGCATACCGGTTGCACCTACGCTTCCAATCTCTTCTTTATCAGTAAACAGACAGCAGGAAGTGTGTTTCGGGGTGTCCATCCCAAGCATTGCAAGCAGAGAAGTATATGCGCACACTCTGTCATCCTGTCCATAAGCAGCGATCATACTTCTGTCCAGACCACACTCTCTTGCCTTTCCTGCCGGTACGATCTCCAGCTCTGCAGAAAGAAAATCTTCCTCTTCCATATCATACTTCTCTTTAAGGATATTCAGTACATTCTGTTTTACTGCCTCTTTCTTCTTATCATCTTCCAGGTCTTTCAGTGGTCTGCTGCCGATCAGGATGTCCAGATTCTCTCCCTCGATCACTTCTGCCGCTTTTTTCTGCATCTGCTTTCCTGCAAGATGGATCAGAAGGTCTGTGATATATACGATCGGATCATCCTCATCCTCACCGATATTTACTTCTGCTGTACTTCCGTCTTTCTTTACCACTACGCCATGAATTGCCAGGGGAAGAGTCACCCACTGGTATTTCTTAACACCGCCATAATAATGGGTATCCAGATATGCAAGATCCGTATCCTCATATAATGGATTCTGTTTGACATCAAGACGTGGAGAATCAATGTGTGCTCCCAGAATATTCATTCCCTCAGAAATATCATCCTGTCCGATATGAAACAGTGCAATGATCTTCTTCATTCCGACTGTATAAACTTTATCTCCTGCTTTCAGTTTCTCACCCTTCGCAGTCTTCTCTTCCAGAGATTCATAACCTGCTGCCCGTGCTTCTCTGATGATCTGCGTCACACATTCACGCTCTGTTTTTCCCACATTAAGAAAATTGCGATACGCTTTTGCAACCTGCTCCAGTTCTTTTTCTTCTGCTTCTGTATAAGAAAGCCATGCATTTCTACGTTCCATTTACTGTTCCGCCTTTCTTTATGACTGTCATTCATAGTATTGCTTTGATAACGGTAACTATTCATCAGTTCGCTATTATGTAATGATATTGAACAATTACCTGTTTTTCATTATAAAACATCCTCTGAAAATTTTCCATATGATTAATATTTATTTGTCAGTGGACATTATGATTCATTTCCGCTATAGTTGATGGCAGGTTAATGTTTCTCCTCTCAAATTCATTATTTGCGAGGATTATTATAAAAATATCTGCAATACCAGGAGGTTCTGTCATGAAAAATTCAGAGGAACTGCGTCAGCAGCTTCGTTCCATAAACCGCAAAAGTTATCCGGCATATAAAGGGCTGAAAGGTCTGTATCATTTTGGAAATTATATTCTGTCCATCGACCATGTGCAGGGAGATCCTTTTGCTTCTCCCTCTCATGTCAGCATTCAGATTTCACACAGAGATACCGGATTTCCCGTCGAATATTATAAAGATACACTTACCGGGACTACTCTTTGCGACTATCTTACACGTCAGTTTGAAAAACAGGTCAGTCAGTACAGCTTTCGTGCAAAAGGCTCCGGCAAAAGCGGCCTGCTCACTGCCAGTCATTGTGGTCAGGAGATTCTTTCCCGGACAGCCTGTGAAATAACAGAAAAAGGCATAACCGCCCGCTTTTTTGTGGGCTTCCCTGCTAATGGCCGCACGATCAATGCCACTGAACTGGAGAAAATCCTTTTTGATTTTCTGCCTGTATGCATTCAAAAATCCTTTTTCTACTCCAGCCTTAATGCAAAGGAATTACAGAATTATATAGAGCTTGCAGAGGATCAGGAATTTATCCGTCAGACGCTGCCCGCAAAAAATCTCTGCGCATTCATAGCCGATGGCTCCATCCTCCCAAGAGAAAGCGGTATTTCCTCCCGCCCTATGAAAGCTTCCATTCCCTTTACTTCTCCGGACAGTCTGCGCATTTCCATAAATCTTCCCCATAAAGGAAAAATCACAGGCATGGGGATTCCAAAGGGAATCACTCTGATCGTAGGCGGTGGATATCATGGCAAATCCACGCTTCTGAATGCACTTGAACTTGGTGTATACAATCATATCCCCGGAGATGGACGTGAATACGTGATCACAGATGCAACTGCTGTCAAACTGCGTTCAGAAGATGGCCGTTTTATCAAGGATGTGGATATTTCCATGTTTATAAATGATCTTCCAAACAAGAAAGATACCCGCTGTTTCTCTACACTGGATGCCAGTGGAAGCACTTCACAGGCAGCCGGTATCACAGAAAGCATGGAAGCCGGAAGCCACCTTTTTCTTCTTGACGAAGACACCTCCGCAACTAACTTCATGGTTCGTGATGCTTTCATGCAACAGGTTATCCAGCGTGAGAAAGAGCCGATCACTCCGTTTCTGGAACGTGCAGAAGATCTTTATAAAAAAGCAGGGATTTCTACAATTCTTGTTGCCGGTAGTTCCGGGGCATTCTTTCATATTGCAGATACAATTATCCAGATGGACAATTACGTTCCAAAAGATATTACAGCTTCTGTCAAAAAATTATGCAGCCAATATCCTCTGCCTGCTGTTTCAGTTACTGATTTTCAGCTTCCGCACAGCCATCGCATTATGAGCAGACCTGCCGAATCTTCTAAGCGCCTCAGACATAACAGTCGTGGAAATCATTCCGATTCCGGTGCCGCAAAACCTGAGCGCCTGAAAACCAGAATCTCCGGAACAGATGGCTTCTCTCTCGGCAGACAGGAGATTGATCTCCGCTATACAGAACAGCTTATTGACGCAGAACAGACCGCTGCCTTAGGTCTCCTGCTGAAATATGCAGTTGAACATCTGGCAGACGGCAGACGTACCCTGCCTGAGATTGTGCAGTTTCTTTGGAAAAATCTCTCTTTACATGGTCTGTCCTTCTTTACGGAGAATCAAAAAATTTCCTGTGGTTACGCTACTCCCCGTATTCAGGAAATTTATGCCTGTCTTAATCGTTACAGAGGTTTATAAGAAAGAATCCTGCTTCAGTGACATAATAAAATCACCGCTTCTCCGTCGATCTTGTCGGCTAAGCGGTGATTCACGTTCATTTTACACTTTTTAGGGAAAGGAAAGATTTTCTCTTAAGGTACGTCATTTCCTTAAGATGTAAATATCATAACCTATAAATGTGAGAGAAATTTGTCTAATTTCTAATATAATTATAAAATTTATAAAAAAACTGCAAAAATTTGTTACTGTTCACTCCGTTCTCAGCAACACAAAAATTTTACACTTTTAGAAATTTTGTAGGAATCAGTTGCATCTCCCTTTCAATCCGTTATAATATTAGATGTATGTAACTATTTAATAATCAAAGAAATCTCTGCGGAACAGTTATCTGATATAGAGCTGCATAACACAACAAAGGTTAGTACACCGTTTTCGAAATAACTATACCACTCACTTGTCTGCGAATCCGATTGGTATAGTTATTTACGAAACGATGTACCTGGAAAGAGGAAAATAAATGTTTAGAAAAATAGATAAAACCAGTACATTCAACGATGTTCTGAAACAAATTATCGAAAATATCCAAAACGGAGAATTACAACCCGGCGACGCACTTCCTGCTGAACGTATTCTGGCAGAAGAATTCGGAATCTCCAGACCAGCATTACGAGAAGTCCTGAAGGCTCTTTCCCTGCTCGGGATTACTGTCAGCGTACATGGCGGTGCCAATTATATTGCAACTGATCTTCACAGCTGTCTTACTGAACCTCTGTCTATCATATTTCAAATGTACAACAGCAAAATTCAGGATGCATTGCAGCTTCGAGGCGCACTGGAAAGCAAAGCTGCTTTTCTCGCTGCCCAAAACTGTACACCGCTGGATGCTGCTGAACTCCAGCTTATCATTGCCAGACTGGACAGCACTCAGGATGAAAAAATCCGCGGTGATCTGGATCGTGATCTGCATCTGAAAATTGCTCAGATTTCTGACAATCCATTAATACTGAGTGTCTTAAATGCCTCTGCACAGATTACCGAAAATATGATCGTTGGAATACGTTCCTATCTTATGCAGAAAAATAACGATGCACCGGAGATTGATTCCCAGCACACTCGGCTTGTTCAGGCAATAACCAATAATGATGCACCTCTTGCAGAAAAAGTTATGAACGAACATATGCATACTATAGAATATCTCCTGAATGAAATTACGTCTGACAACCTCACAATTTCTGATAACGTTCAACAACCATAAATTACCCTGATCATGTTATCAAAAATTATATGTCAGACCCACTTATCAAACCTATGGCAATCCTCTAAAATCATACTTTATCTGGAGAATTGCCATATCTGCTTTACAATCATTCTGTTTCTTCACTGAAAATCTCGCACATCAGCCTTGCCCCTGTTTTAAATCCCATGGCAAAACTTTCTTCCAGCTCTTGTGGATATATTTCCATATGTTTATTCATCAGTTCATCCAGTTCTTCAGCAAGCTCATCTGTCAGTTGAACTCTCAATTTCTGATAGCACTGGTATGCCTTCTCTTTTTTCTCTTTACATAAATCATCATGCATTACTGACATTTCATTTTTTTCTCTATTGTCATTATCCATATACATACCATACAATTTCCGAATCACATTTTCCATATATTTACCCAGTCTCTCTGAAAATATTTATTTACTGCATTCTAGAGCGTGTCTGAAAAAGGCTTTCTGCAAGATGTG
>ENA-OURV01002275-OURV01002275.1-human-gut-metagenome-genome-assembly--contig:-NODE-2275-length-13626-cov-6.447867_pt1 | contig 13626 bp, 10 predicted proteins | sample MGYA00242141_ERZ509072 | MGnify/ENA primary metagenome ERZ509072 (study PRJEB26280, sample SAMEA2338763) | human gut metagenome | biome: human gut; feature: human-associated habitat; material: faeces... | reverse complement strand
GGCCCGGTGGTTCAGTTGGTTAGAATGCCGCCCTGTCACGGCGGAGGTCGTGGGTTCGAGTCCCATCCGGGTCGCCATTATGCCTCGGTAGCTCAGTTGGTAGAGCAAAGGACTGAAAATCCTTGTGTCCACAGTTCGATTCTGTGCTGAGGCACCATAAACCAAAAATCCTGCTTTTTTAAGCAGGATTTTTTATTTTTCAGCAACTGACACTTTAAGCATTCAGCAATTAATTTTACAATAAAAATAAACAGGCAGCAGCTTTACCGGTTATCAGTATGCTTCTGCCTGTTTTCTTTAAGCCGCCGTATTCTGCGCACGTTCGCGGCTTTTCATCTGCACCAGATCCATTTTGGTCAGTCCCAAATCAACATTGTCATTCAGCTTATAATCTATTATTGTACCGGGCGGGCAGTCAATTTCCCTGCCTTTAAAAAACATTCCCGAGAACGGCACCACAAACCCTATTGCCGTGCCTACCGCCATGTTGGCGTAATTAATGCCGCCTTTAATTTTTACATCCTGCTTAAAGCTGACGGGTTTGCCGTTGGCAAGCAGCACATCATCAAGCTTAATGCGTATAACCGCGCTCTGGTTAAAAATGCGGCTGCCGTGCGCCTTGCGTATAACACCGCTGAATTTTGTCCCTTTCGGCACGATAACAATATTTTCTACCGCAAGGTCATCCTTCAGTTCAAAATTAACGGTGTCGCCTTTTTTATTAACATTGCTGTCAAGTTTATCAAGCAGTATTAAATTTATAACCGTATCTTCCGGAATATATGCGTTGCCTGTTTCCACATCTTCTATTTCATCCGCAAAAGCGGCGGAAGAAAGTACTAAAAGCATTAAACACACAACTGCCAGCACCGATAAAAATTTTTTCATAATCACCGCTCCGTTACCTGTTTTGCATCAGCCTGTTGGCGTAATTACGCATTTGCTCGTTGGCCTTTTTGGTAAAACCGGCAGGCGGCAGTGCAAAGGCGGTTTCGGCATCTACAGTTTCGCTCATTTCTACCACGGTAAAGCGCGGCAGGGTATTTACTTCGTAGCCTTTCCATTCGGCAGTGCCTTTGGCAAAGTAAAAGAACATTACGCGTTCGCCCTGCGTCATCTGGTCATAATCATAGCCTGTAAGACTGTCGTTGCCGCTCTGAGGGCGTTCGTTAAACCAGCTTACTAAAGTTTCCGCAAACGGCAGGCTCATTCCCGGCAAGGCCGGAAGTTCATCATAAGTTTTATTAACGTAATCTATAAAATACCAGCGCCCACCTTTAGCGAAGCTGCAGTAATCGCGCACAACTTTGCCCTCGCCGTCCGTTGTTACGCTGCGCTCGGCATTAATGCCGTTCATTTCATTATATTCCGTGCGTATGTAATGCACTTTCTGCGCCGCCGTCAGCTTTGCATAAGCATCAGGCTCAAGCACTTCTTTCATATCAATGGTCTGTTCAACAACAAGATGCACCGGATGCTTATCGCTGTTTAAAGCGCCGCCCAAAAGCTCGATTGTGCGCTGCCCCGGCCCGAATTCCGCTGCCATAACGCACGCAGCATTAAAAAGCATCAAAGTAAAAACAGCCGTAAGGCTTAACAAAAATTTTCTCATTGCTTTCACCTCATTTGTAAGATAATTTAATTATAACATATTAAATAAGAAATTTACCGCCTGCTGCCCGCAGTTCTTTTGTAAATTTACTTCGGGCATTATCTGAATTTTTAAATATTTTTTACAAAAAGCATAGCATTATTGAATTAGTGTATACTTTTTCCTTGCTATTATGGCATTATATGGTATAATTAATTTTATAAAGCGAAGTAACGGCATGGCTTCATCATTACTTTGCAAAATAAAAAAGAAAAGAGGTATCTCACATGACTGACGAAAAGAAGAAAGTTGATGTGAAGGAAACAGCCGATTCCATCATCCGTGAAACCAAGGCTAAATCCAATAACAGCCAGTTTGTTTTGTGGTTTGCGGCACTGATTCTCGGCGCTGTTTTAGGCTGGATGGGCATTCCGGCGCTGAACGAATTCTTTAATTTCGTAGCAACCGTATTTACCCGCCTGTTCCAGTTCATTGCAGTTCCTACTATCGCGCTGGCGGTTATCACCACGCTGGCAGCTCTTGGCGGCAACAAAGAAACCGGTATTATTTTTGCACACGCTGTTGTGTATACCTTACTTACTACATTTTTAGCCGCCTTCATCGGCCTTGGCCTGTACCTGTACATTGCCCCGGATAACCTGCCGGCAGAAATTGTTAACGCAGGCTCCGACGTTGTTAAAGGCCAGAGCGTAGCAGCACTCAGCTACTATGACCACATTCTCGGCGTTATTCCTAACAACGTACTGGCTCCGTTCCTTTCCGGCAACGTACTTTCCGTTATGCTTATCGCTGCTGCCGTTGGTCTGGCACTGGCTTTCATGCCGAAAACCGAAAACCGCGAAGCACTCCTTAAAATCATTCAGGGCGTTCAGGAACTGGCATTCACCCTTATCCGTGCTATCCTTTACGTTCTGCCGATTGGTATCGTTGCTTTCGCAGGCCAGCTTTCCGCACAGATTGAAGCAGGCGTAATCGTTGGCGCACTGGGCAAATACACCGCAGTTGTAATGCTCGGCAACGCTATTCAGTTCTTCATCGTTCTGCCGATTATCCTCGTAATCCGCGGCCTTAACCCGATTTACGTTATGCGCCAGATGGGCCAGGCAATCGCTGTTGCACTCTTTACCAAGAGCTCTGCCGGCACCCTGCCTGTAACCCTGGCATGCTCCGAACAGAACCTGAAATGCAACCCGAAGGTTTCCCGCTTCGTACTGCCTATCTGCACCACCATCAACATGAACGGCTGCGCAGCTTTCATTCTGGTAACTTCTCTGTTCATTATGCAGAATGCCGGTTTTGAACTGACCATGACCACCATGCTGACCTGGGTATGCATTGCAGTTCTTGCTGCAGTAGGCAATGCAGGCGTACCGATGGGCTGCTACTTCCTGACCCTCTCTCTGATGGCAGGCATTGGCGCACCGATTGGCTTAATGGGTATTATCCTTCCGATTTACACCATTATCGACATGATCGAAACCGCTGAAAACGTATGGTCTGACGCTTGCGTATGCGCAATGGTTGACCATGACCTTAAAGGCAAACTTTCCGACGACGGTGAAATTCCCGCCGCTCTGTAATAAGCCTTAAAGCCTTACAAAAATTAACACCCGTGCTGTAAAGCGCGGGTGTTTTTATTATGTGCTGCCATAAAAAAACAGAAAGCTAATTGCAGCACCCAACAGAAAATTAAAAATCCATGCCGTACAACTCTTTAAAAGCACCTGTTCCAACAGCAAAATTAAAATCTGCCACAGCTGCCCAATACAGCACAAAAGCCAGAAGCAAATGCCTCTGGCTTTTTGAATTCACTTATTCTTAATTTTCAGCGCTTACAAAATTCTTAAAAATACCAAGGATTTTTTCCACATCGTCCATGTAAATTTCGCCTATATTGCCAAGGCGGAAGGTTTCCGCATCGGTAAGCTTGCCGGGGTAAATTACATAGCCATGGTCTTTTAAATAGGCGTACATTTTTGCAAAGGTAAATTTGCAGTTTTCTGGATAGAAGAAAGTTGTAATAATAGGCCCCTGATGTGCTTCGTCGATATAGGCTTTAAAACCAAGTTCTTCCATGCCTTTGCGCAAAGCCCTGTTGGTTGCGGTATAGCGTGCATTCCTTGCGGTAATTCCGCCTTCTGCTGCCAGTTCTTTAAGCGCCTGGCTGAAAGCTGCCACAACATGGGTAGGAGAAGTAAAACGCCATTTGCCGCCGTCTTTTTCCATGGTTTCCCACTGGGCATATAAATCCAGCGAAAGGCTGCGGGCAATGCCTTTGGTTTGTTTTAAATCGCTGACGTTGGCAATAATAAAGCTGAAGCCGGGCACGCCCTGAATGCATTTGTTGGCACTGCTTACAAGATAGGTAATGCCAAGCTCCGGCACGTTAATATCAACGCCGCCAAAGCTGCTCATAGCGTCTACAATAAATTTTTTGTTATATTTTTTTGCAAGTTCGCCAATGGCTGCAATGTCATTTAAAAGGCCGCTGGTAGTTTCGCTGTGCACCATGGAAATATGGGTAATGCTGCCGTCAGATTTTAAAACATCCTCCACAATGGCCGGGTCGGGCACATGCGCATAATCTTCTTCGTAAACAACGTATTTAATGCCGTGGTAATCGCACATTTCCACCATGCGTTTGCTGTATGCGCCGTTTTGCAAAACCAGCACTTTATCCGTACTGGAAATTACGCCGGAAAGCACGCTTTCAACGCCAAAGGTTCCGCTGCCCTGCATCAGCACCGTAGTGTAATCGCCGTTATCCGCATGGGCAAGTTTTAAAAGGCCGGTGCGTACTTCCTGTGTCATGTTTTTATAATCTTCATCCCAGGTGCAGCGGTCAATCTGCATGGCTTCCTTAACGGTTTCCGTAGTCGTTAAAGGGCCGGGAGTTAAAAGTTTATAAGTATTTTTATCCATTTATGTCACCTGATTTATTTTTTGATAAGGTCCTGATGTTTTTGCAAAAGTTCTACGGTTAAAGGCTCTTTGTAAACTTTCGGGTTAGCCGGTTTATTGGCGTCGTCAACCTTTTCGCCTTCAAACAATGCTACCGGGTAAATTTTTAAGAGTTCCGGGCGGGCATTTTTAAGAATGCATTCGGCAATTTTTTTAGCCTGTTCGTTTTCGGCAGCATTTTTATCAATAACAGCAACGGATTCAGTCAGCATAAAGTTGCCTTCAACAGGGTCTACATAATCAACCGGCAAGCCTTTGGCTTTATCGGCAACAGCCTGATGGCGCAGGCCGAAGCCTACTGCAACTTCACCGGCACGGATTTTTTTCAGCGGGCCGGAGCCGGATTTTTCCAGATGCGGCATAGCGTTGGCTTCGATTTGTTTCATGATTTTGGCGCCTTCTTCATCGCCGTATTCGTTAAGCACAGCCTGGGTCATCAGCCATGCGGTGGAAGAACCGGTAATATCAGGTACGGAAATATGGCCTTTATACATCGGGTCTGCCAGGTCTTTAATGGCTTTCGGCATCGGCAGGTTGGCTTTTTTAAGTTCTTCGGTGTTTACAAACAGTGCGCCGCAGTTGCCAAGCACAGGCACATAAAAGTTGGGGTGTTCTGCCAGCGGTTTGGCTGCGTCTTTAATTTCAAGGAACATCGGATGCTGTTTCTGGTCACTGTCTAAATAATAGCTGGTCATGGTTACAACATTGGCTTCAATGTTTTTGCCTTCCGCAGCAAGTTTACCGCCAAGTTCGGAAGTGCCGAAAGACTGCATGATATATTTTCCTTCAAAACCGTTTTTATCAAGCGCGTTTTTCATTGCGGTCTGCGCTTCTTCATCGGAATTGGTGTAAATTACGGTTTGTTTTACTGCGGCTGCGTCCTTGCCGCCTTCACTGCCGCCGCATCCGGCGATACCTGCTGCCAGGCAGCCAATCATCAGTGCTGTGGTCAACAACTTAGCAAAATTTTTCATTGGGATTCTCCTTTGCTTTGAATAAATTTTTAATTTTTTTATAAAGAGGAATTTCCTCCTGTTCAGCAAGTTTGTCGAAGAAGGTTTTAGCCACCACGTTGGTAAAGAAAATCAGGAGCGACAATACAAACACTGCGTCAAATTTTTCAAAATATTGCAGCTCCTTAATTTTGGTGGTAATAACCATTGTCCGCGCACCTGCCAGAAAAACAATGGCGCTGATGGTTACCATGGCGTTAACGAAAAAGTAGCTAAGCATCTGGCAAATGGTTGCCCTTGAATTTGGTATTACTACTTTAATTACCGTTTTAAGCCAGGTATCGCCCATTAAAAGGCCCGTGGTTTCCCACGATTCATTCATTTTGGAAAGCGAAGATTTAATCATTAAATACGGCGTGGTAAAAAAGTGCAGGATGTTTGCAATTATTAAAATTGCAAACGTGCTTTGCAGCGGTGTGCCCGAAAAAATGAAGATGAAGGCAACGCCAAGCACCATGCCCGGCACCGTATTGGTTACCATGGCAATAACGTCCATAATAATTTTGCAGTATTTGTTAAGGTCGCTGCGCGCATTAACCATAGCTGCCGCGTAACACAGCACCGTGCCTGCCACCGCCGTAATGCCCGCCACCATTAAGGAGTTTACATAAACATCCACCAACGAATTATCGCTGAGCACGCGTTTTAAGGTATCAAGCGTAAACACCGGCTGGTACGGCCAGCTTTTTACAAACGGCACAATGAACATAATGGCAAAAACCGAAACAAACAGCAGTGCAACCGCTGCAAAAAACAAGCCGAAAGCACCGTCGCGCATAAAGGAGCGCTGCACCTCATAACGGCTGATTTTGTTATAGCGGAAATTAAATTTTTCCATATAGCGGAGCAGCATAACGCTGATAACGGAAGGCACCAGCATTGCCATTGCTATAACGCTGCCGCGTTCAAAATCAGGCAGGGCGCCCATCATTTTCATGTACAGTTCAACGGCAATCATATCGTATTCGCCGCCGATTGATACCGGAATACCGAAATCCGTAAAGCTGAGGAAAAACGATAAAATGAACGCCGCCATCAGGCTGCCCAAAAGCGGGCGCACACTAGTCATCCACAAAGTGCGCAGCGGGCTGTCGCCCATAATTTTAGATACCGTAATAAAGTTCTTGTCGATATAAAAGAACGCGTTATACAGCACCAGAAACGCCGGCGGCAGGGTATAAACAATAAACGAAATCAAAAGCCCCCAGAAGCCGTAAATCGGAAACAGCTGCTCACCGACAAGTTTTGTTATCAGCCCCTGCTTGCCGAAAGAATAAATAACGGCAAAACCGTAGGTAATGGAAGGCAGGAACATCGGCATCATAACCACAAGCTGCAAGCCTTCTTTTATTTTGCCCGGTATGCGCGTTAAATGCAGCCCGTAAGCCAGTATAAACGCCGCAACCGTGGTAATAGCAGCTTCCAGGGCAGAGATTGCAAAGCTGTTGCGGAATGCCGTTAAAAAGGCATCATCAGTTAAAATTGCTGCATAATTGCCAAGGCCTGTGCCGCTGCCTGTCTGTAAGGATTTGTATGCCAGGTTTGCCAGCGGCAGCCCCAAAAAGAAAGCAAACGCAATACTTACAAACAAAAAACAAAATTTTAATTCAAAACTTTTTCTGTTCATCTTGCAACTCCGGCAAAAGCACAAGGTTCGCCAAACAGGCGGAAAATGTTATCGCGCTTAATGCGCAGCTGCGACAAAATAAATTTTTCCACAAACTGGGTACGCGGCTGGGTAACGATTACATGCGGCTGGTCGAACTGGGAAATCTGCCCCTCGTTAATAATCAACACCTTGTCGGAAAGCGTCAGCGCTTCTTCCGGGTCATGCGTAACAATGATGGTGGTTAAATGATACTGCTTGGCTATAAGCTGAATACGCTCTTTGATGGATTCTTTAATAACACCGTCCAGCGCGCTTAAAGGCTCATCCAAAAGCAGGATTTTCGGTTTCATAACCAGCGTGCGTGCCAGGGCAACCCTTTGCTTCTGCCCGCCGCTCAGCTGGTCAATGCGCTTGTTTAAATGCTCTTTTAAGCCCAGCAGGCTGATGAGTTCCTGTACTTCTTCAGCACTGGAAATACCTGGTTTGTTGCGCAGGCCGTAAACGATATTTTCGTAGGCATTCAGATTCGGAAACAGCGCATAATCCTGAAATACGATGTTAAAGCCGCGGTCTTTCATCGGTACGTTGGTTAAGTCTTTGCCGTCAAAAATAATCTGCCCGCCGTCAATTTCAGTAAGCCCCAAAATTGCGTTCAAAAGCGTTGTTTTGCCGCTGCCGGAAGGCCCCAGAATAGAAACTATCTCGCCGTCATTAATATCCAGCGAAATACTGTCGAGAATGACTTTGCCGTCATACGATTTGCGGATATTTTTTAATTGCAGCATTTTTTATTCCTCCATAACATATTTAAACTGCTTTTATTTGCGTCTTTTTTCCTATTTTAACCAGCCATTTTGCGCCCTGCAAGCGTATTTACCGCCTTTTAACCCTACTTTTCCCAAGTTTTACATTACTAACTTAAACGAAATATTTTCTTAATGATGTTAACCGGAAACAAAAATATTGCCGTAAAAAGCCGCAAAAAAAAGCAGGCAGTGCTTTAAACACTGTCTGCTTTATGCTGTAAACAGCAAATTTTTTATTATACGTTGAAACGGAATTCTACAACGTCGCCGTCCTGCATTACATAATCCTTGCCTTCAAGGCGTACAAGGCCTTTATCGCGCGCTGCCGCTTTGCTGCCGCACGCTACAAGGTCATCATAAGATACAATCTCGGCACGGATAAAGCCGCGTTCAAAATCGCTGTGAATTTTACCGGCTGCCTGCGGTGCTTTGGTGCCGCGTTTAATTGTCCAGGCACGGCTTTCGGTTTCACCGGCGGTTAAATAGGTCATCAGGCCCAAAAGCTTAAAACCGGCTTTAATCAGGCGGTCAAGGCCTGCTTCTTCAAGCCCTGCCATTTCCAAAAATTCTTTGGCTTCATCCTCCGGCAGTTCGGCAATTTCCGATTCCATCTTGGCGGAAACAACAATAGTTTCGGCGCCTTCTTCTTCGGCATATTTCCTAACGGCCTGCACATGCGGGTTGTTTTCCGGCGTAGCCACTTCGTCTTCGGCAACATTTGCAACATACAGCACCGGCTTCATGGTTAAAAGGTGCAGCTCCGTCAAAAATTCCTTTTCTTCATCAGTCAGCCCAAGGCGGCGTGCCGGAACGGCTTCGCCTAGGCATTCCATAACCTTATCGAGAACAGCTTTTTCCACCGGCACTTTTTTATCGCCGGTTTTTAACAGCTTAACAAGGCGTTCCTGGCGTTTTTCCACTGTTTCCATATCGGCAAGGCACAATTCGGTATTGATGATTTCAATATCGCGCAGCGGGTTAATGCTGCCTTCCACGTGCGTAATATTGCCGTCTTCAAAGCAGCGCACAACCTGTGCAACGGCGTCAACCTCGCGGATGTGTGCAAGGAATTTGTTGCCGAGGCCTTCGCCTTTGGACGCGCCTTTTACAAGCCCTGCGATATCGACAAAACGCATGGCGGCAGGCACGATTTTCTTGGATTTGAACATTTCGCCCAGCACGTTAAGACGCGCATCAGGCACATCTACAACGCCCACGTTCGGTTCTATGGTGCAGAAAGGATAGTTGGCAGCTTCTGCCCCTGCTTTGGTAATAGCATTAAACAGCGTGCTTTTGCCTACGTTAGGCAGGCCTACAATACCTACTTCTAAATTTGTACTCACATTTATCGCTCCTTAGGTTTTTAGCTTACTATCTTATTATTTTACAATAATTGGCGTTAGAAAGCAAAAAAAGTGGTTATTAAAGTTTTTGTAATAACCACTTTTTGATTAACGTTTATGACTTGGACAAAACTTATGTTCCGGGTCATACCAAATTGCATGAAAAATTTGACCGTCTCTCACACCAATAATTCTCAACTTATTTTGCAATGCAAATGAAAAAATCGAATCAGCAGTATCAAATTCTGGAAATTTATACTTAAATCTTTCTTTAGCTTCTTTAGATAAACTTTCAAATTCTAAAAAATGATTTTTGGATTTTCCCGCATCATGTGTCTGCCGGTCTAATTCTGTCCATGTCATACTTGCGTAACTTATCATCTTGCCTAAAATTTCCTTATGTGGAAATGTTACAGAATTAAAAGCAAAAGCAAAAGGTCCATCTTTATCAATATTATCAAAAGCCCATATAACTTTTAAATTGTCTGTACTAACATCCGGTTTTTCTGTTCTTTTTACAGTTTTACCAAACTTTTTTGTTTTTTTCTCTCGTTTTACCATTATAAACTACCGTAATATTCCCCCATACTTTCTTTAGTAATTACAGCATTGCAATATTCTCCCTCTTTGCAATTACCTCTCGCATTTTTCCATGGGGCTTCACCATGCGTTTGTTCTCTCAGCTGATACGGTTCCATGTCACCGTAATCGCGTATAATAATATCAATAGTTTCTTTCTGCTCATTATCAAGTTTTTCAGGGTTTCCAATGTTTATATCTTCATATCCAACTAAAAATCTGCCTTGATGCTTATGAAATAATTCAGGGCATACCGGACCATTTGCCCAAGCTTCGAAATCCTCATCAAACAATGAATTACCAGTCCATGCTAATTCCCACGCCTGAGAATAATAGCAAAGTTTCTGTAATTTCCATGTACTAATTTTCCCAGTTTTACTTAAAATATATTTTGCTACATCAAAAACACTTGCCATATTCCCACCTCCTTATAGGCAAAAGAAAACCCGCGGCAGAATTTATAGTATATCATATTACACTAATTCTTTAACACGGGCTTAATTCATTCTATAAATATTCTATCACGCTATCCGAAAGTTTTCAACAATTACGGCTTACTTATCCACAATTTATTCACAAAATAAAAAATACTATAATCATTATACCAATCCAAAATATTTTTCAAAAAATTTTTTAAGTTTTACTATAATCCCTTCTTTCTTCTTTTGTCTGCCTCCGCCAAAACGTGATACCGGCGGCATAATTAAATCAATATCAGTTCCTGTTGTTTTTAATTCGCCGTCGCGGAAAGAATTGTCAATAAATTTAACAGTTTCATCTGGTTTTAATTTTTCTTCGTTGATAATAGCTTTCAGCTCTGTATCTTTTTGTTCTTTAACAAAATTCCGCCAATCCTCATTAACTTGCGTATTGGCATTAACAGTTGCAATAAAACCTTCGATAAGTTCTTTTTTACTGCGTAAATCAATACTGGAATTTACAGCTTTATTAATCATTGTCAAAATTTCTTTATCTTCGCAGTTAGATTTATGATATTTTTCAATCAACAGTAAAATATAATCAATGTTAATTTCAACCTGCTTAATAAGTTCTATTTCAAAAACTACATCATCATTAATATTTTCTTTTTCCGCTTCCGGCGGACGCCATTCCTGATACAAATCAAGATATATACTCTGATAATCCTGAAAATCCCTCTGCGAAAGGATTTCATTGCCGGCAAACTCGTCAAAAGGAGTTAAAATATTTTTAAGCCGTAAAATATTGCCGAACAATACAATAAAATCTTTTTGTGCTTTTTCGCTTTTAATTTGTATATCCAAAGGATATTCCTGCTGCAACTTTTCAATAAGCTCTACATATCCGTTATGGTGTTTCCCGTTTTCGTCATAGCCATAATAATAAGCCTGATAATTTTTAAGAAGCACAACTCCTCCAGCGTCTTTATCACCAAACAACGCAATAGCTTTGTCGGTATCTTCTTCAAGATTACGGAAACAAATTATATTACCAAAATTTTTAACAGAATTTAAAATACGGTTAGTACGCGAAAATGCCTGCACAAGCCCATGATACCGCAAGTTCTTATCTACCCACAAAGTATTTAACGTAGTAGCGTCAAAACCTGTTAAAAACATATTTACCACTATTAATAAATCAATTTCACGGTTTTTCATACGTTTGGAAATATCTTTATAATAATTCTCAAATTTATCAGCAGAAGTATCATAAGACGTACTAAAGATTTTATTATAATCATCAATAGCTCTTTCCAAAAACTCACGTGAAGTTTTATCCAATCCTCCAGTGTCAAAACTTTCATCAGGCAGCAAACCATTATCTTCTGGTTCATTTGCACCAAAACTAAAAATAGTAGCTATTCTAAGCTGCCTGCCGTTTTCTGCTAACTGCTTTTTAAACTCTGCATAATATTTAATCGCAACAGGTATAGAACTAACCGCAAAAATAGAATTAAAACCTGCTACACGTTGGTCATTTAATTTATAAAAACTATTACGCATAGTTAAACGGTCAAAATTTTCTAAAACATAAGTTACTATTTTACTTATACGCTGCTGCGATGCCAAAGCGCGTTCACGGTCAATAGCAGTAACCTGTTTATCTGCGATATTCTCTTTTTCCTTAATTGTACTATGGTAATAAATACGGAACGGTAACACATTCCCATCGTTAATAGCGTCAACAATAGTGTAAGTGTGTAATTTATCACCAAAAGCTTGTTCTGTTGTTTTTAAATTTGCCTTACCACCGGCAGACGCATTAACAGCAAAAATTGGCGTGCCTGTAAAACCAAACAAATGATAATTTTTAAACGCCTTTGTAATTTTGGTGTGCATTTCACCAAACTGGCTGCGGTGGCACTCGTCAAAAATAATTACCACATGTTTTTTATAAACATCGTGAGTCCTATTCCTGCGGATAAAAACATCCAGTTTTTGAATTGTCGTAACTATGATTTTGTATTCGTGTGGATTTTCTTTTTCATCTTTATCTTCCAACTGCATTTGCAAAACACGGGTAGATTTATTTCCATTAGCAGCACCCTTGCAAAAACGGTCATACTCACACATAGTCTGGTAATCCAAATCTTTACGGTCTACCACAAATATATTGTCTTCACCGTCTATACAGAGATAGAAAGGAGAGGAGAAAGTACATGTGGCAAGGTCACCACCAACGGTGTTTATATTATTGTCCGGTGATGCAAGTCCTGCTACCGTACTAACACTGGTTTGTGTCTTGTATAGGAATTGGTCTGGTGCTTTGCCTATGTATTCTTGACCGTCGGGCGTTCTTCTTTCTACAAGAATATTCATCTCTCTTTTGAAGGTGAGTCCTTTGGGAACAAATGCATAGATTCTGCTACCGTTACTGCTGACTAATCCGGCAGGATGTCTGATCCCGTCTACATCTTCAAAATAGACTTTCATGCCAGTGGTGTCTGTACCGAAGTTGCGGCCTTCGATGATCATCGGAGTGGCTATACCTCCGGAATCAGGATAAAATTCTGTAATCTCAATAGGCTGGTTTGGGTTGAACCCGCTGCTTCCATTGATGTCGTCATCTGAACAGGAAGCTAACCACGCGAAAGCTGTAATGAACAGCGTCCAATAAACTCTTCTTTTTCGCATTGTTTTTCTGTGATAAAAGGTTAATAATTAGATTGGTTAAAAAAAATGATAGGGAAACCTACTCTTATGTGTCTACGATATGGGTAGAACTAGGGTATGCATACAAGGGGGTATACGTTTGTTTTTGTATGTATGAGTAAGTTTGAAAATATATGGGTGTGTTTGACTGCTATTATTCATCTTCTTAAATTGGGGGTATTGAAGTTGATAATGAACTCAGAATACATATTATATCTATTCTGAGCTGTGCTGAAATGCAAGTAAAAAATGAGAGCAAATACTCCGTTTTTGAAAGGCGGAGGTTTGTTACTAGGAGTTTTCATAAATGTTAATTTAAGGTTGTAATCATATTGATTAATTGGGGCTAAGTCGTAATAGGACTTGGTATTTTCATACCCAAAAGTATATTTTCTACAGTTTCCATAGGCTATTCAAAGGTTATTAAGTACATGTACTATTCTTAGACGGTGTAAAGTTATTAATAAAAACGAAAAATACAATATCTTTTTTATTTTAATTATCAATAAGCACTATTTTTTTAGGATATCAATTCTACTAAATAGTTCACAAATTGTCATCTCAAATATTTA
>ENA-OURV01002268-OURV01002268.1-human-gut-metagenome-genome-assembly--contig:-NODE-2268-length-13665-cov-4.963336_pt1 | contig 13665 bp, 9 predicted proteins | sample MGYA00242141_ERZ509072 | MGnify/ENA primary metagenome ERZ509072 (study PRJEB26280, sample SAMEA2338763) | human gut metagenome | biome: human gut; feature: human-associated habitat; material: faeces... | reverse complement strand
AATAGAATGCTCGCAGAGCGTGCATTCTATTGTTTCATAGGAAAATGCGTCCTATGAATTTTATCAGCCATCAGACCACTCACACATTCTCCAGGGGCTCTACGCAAGGGCAGATGATTTCGGGCTTTTTGGTAGCAGGTGCTGCCCAGCGAACCGCGTTGGTGATGACCTTCTGAATGTTTTCATTATGGAAGGTCGGGTTGGCTTCGTGTCCGGGCTGGAAGTAAAATATGTTGCCAAGACCACGCCGGAAGGTTACGCCGCTTCTAAATACTTCGCCGCCGTTGAACCAGCCGATGAATACGGTTTCAAGAGGTTCGGGAATATCGAAGAATTCGCCGTACATCTCTTCCACGTCCAGTTCGAAGTGCTCCGGAAGACCCTGTGCAATGGGATGACCGGGATTTGCGCACCAGAGACGTTCTCTGGCACCGTCACGCCATTTTAAGCTGCAGCTGGTTCCCATCAGTCTTCTGAAGATCTTGGAAAAATGTCCGGAATGCAGGACGATCAGGCCCATGCCGCGCAGAACGTGATCCTGAACCTTATCTACAACCGCGTCGGATACCTGATCGTGAGCCATATGGCCCCACCAGATCAGGACGTCAGTGTTGTCCAGAACGTCGTCGGTCAGACCGTGCTCGGGATCATCCAGACATGCCAGACGGCATTCGATGTCGTCGTTTTTGCCAAGAAACTCGGCAATTGTTGCATGCAGGCCGTTCGGATAAATGGCTGCAACCTCTTTGGAGGCTTTTTCATGGCGGAACTCATTCCATACAGTTACTCTGATCATGTGATTACTCCTTTTCTACTTTTTATGAAAAAAGAATCGTGTTCTTTTTTTCTTCATCATACCTGAAAACAGTAAAAACAGCTAGCCTGCTTTTGCTGTTTTTTTCATATGAAATTGCTGTTTTACGGCAAAGGACTTCTGGGATTTTTTCGGTCCATGTTTGCGCCTTCAGAAAAAAAGGGGATGTGGAAAAACAAGGAATAATGTTGTATTATGTGGATTTATATGTTATTATGTGTAAAGATCTTGTAAAAGAAATGAAACATGTGGGATTTCAGGAGGAAAAGGGATGCTTGCAATCGAACGGCAGGAACAGATCGTAAGCCAGATCAGGAGGGACGGAGCAGTTCGGATTCACGAACTCACAAAGCAGTTTGGTGTGTCAGTTGAGACGATCCGCAGAGATCTTCTGGAATTGGAACGGCAGGATTGTCTGCATCGGGTACACGGCGGTGCAGTCGGCATAGCTGTGGCAAAGCAATATCACCGGCTGGAAGAAAGGACAGAAGAAAATCCGCAGAAGAAGGAAGAGCTTTCCGGGTATGCGGCAGGCCTGATCCGGGAAGGAGATGTGCTGATGGTGGATTCCGGAAGCACTGCGATAGCGTTTGCAAAAATGCTTGCAGAAGAGTTTGAACGGCTGACAGTGATTACCTATTCCTTGCATGTGTTTGAGATACTGAAGAAAAAAGAAGGATTTACCCTCTATCTGTGTGCAGGGGCATACCTTCGGGATGAAAATGCATTCTGCGGGCAGTGGGCATTGCAAATGCTGGAACAGTTTCATGCAAAGACAGCATTTTTGTTTCCATCCGCTATTTCTCTGCAGAACGGCATAATGGACTATGATCAAGAGCTGTACCATTTACAGCGGGCGATGATGAAGCATGCGGATCGGAGTGTTTTTCTGGCGGACAGTGACAAGTTTGAAAAGAGCGCGCTGCTAAAGCTTGCGGATGTCAACGAAGCCGTAACATTTGTCACGGACAGCGGCCTGCGGAAAGAAATCCTGGAGCTCTATCAGGAAAACGGAATAGAAATGATCAGAGGAGAACAGAAGCAGTGAAACAAAAGGATCATCAGGCGGAAAGAATATTAATCGGATTTTGTGTTGCTGCATATTTTGTCAGCTACATTACACGGATCAACTACGGCACAGTGCTTCTGGAAATTGTCAATTCAGAAGGAATCACGAAAATGTCAGCATCCATGGCGGTAACCGGAAGCTTCGTGACCTATGGTATCGGACAATTGATCAGCGGATGGCTCGGAGATCGGATCAAGCCGCGCTATCTGATGTTTATCGGACTGATGGTCTCTGCAGGTATGAATGTCTGTGTTCCACTGTTTTCAAGACCGGCTGCGATGCTTGTTTTCTGGTGTATCAACGGTTTTGCCCAGGCACTGATGTGGCCTCCGATGGTCCGGCTTTTGTCAGATTATCTTGACCAGGATACCTATAAGAAAAGCTGCGTCTGGGTCAGCTGGGGATCTTTTGCCGGCACGATCTTCCTTTATCTGTTTGCACCTGTCTGCATTGTGTGGAAAGGCTGGAGAAGCCTGTTTTTCCTCTGTGCAGGCTGTGCGGTCCTCTTTGCATTTGCGTGGATAAAAGCCATCGGTTCTGCGGAAAAAAGAATGCAGAAGGGTTCTGCAGGGAGCTTTACGAAGGCAACTGCAGGTGCCTCCCGTGGCGATACGGGCACGGAAAATGGCACAAGCCTGGAAGAAAATACATCTGCTTTGCAAAAAACAATTCCCTTACCGGAAAAAACCGCGCCGATGCTTGCGATTATCATGCTTGCAATTATGATGCAGGGCATTTTGCGTGACGGTATTACGACCTGGATGCCAAGCTATATTTCCGAAACCTTTCATTTGGCAAGCTCTATTTCGATCCTGACCGGTATTGCTTTGCCTCTGTTTGGTATTATGTGTTCACAGATCGCATCCCTGATCAATCGGAAGCTGATCCACAATGAATTGCGCTGTGGGATGGCAATCTTTGCTCCCGGATTTGTGGCAGCGTTTCTATTATGGCTGATGCCAAACGGCAATGCAGTGTTGTCCGTTTTTCTGTCTGCGCTGATTACGGGATGCATGCACGGCGTCAATATGATTCTGGTCAGTATGATTCCGCCGTTCTTCAAAAAGTTCAACCGTGTCGGTTTTATCTCCGGACTGGTAAACTCCTGCACCTATGTGGGCAGCGCAATTTCCAGCTATGGGATTGCGTGGATTGCGGATAAGAGTGGCTGGAACTTAGTTATCCTGTTCTGGACAATCGCCGCACTGTGCGGTACGCTTCTGTGCCTGATGGGTATCAAGCCCTGGAAAAAGTTTGTGAGAAAATGTGTGTGAAATTTTAAAAGTACAACGTGCGAAAGCTGTAGAAATCTCGTTCCCGCGGGAGGAAAAAATTCAGAAATATTTTTAAAATATAGAAGAAAACCAGGCGGTATGCTGTCCGAATCAGGAGCATGCCGCCTGGTTTTGGCTTCCGCCCACTGCGGTTGACAAACCGCCTAAAACAGGTCACAATGGTAGATACAAAGGAATAACTGTAGGAAAAAGTCCGGGAGATGCCCGGAGGGAGAATTATGGAAAAAGAAATCAGAAGACACTTTTCGAAAATTGGTTTTGCTTATCTGGCAGGATCGATTGTAATATACGCTATACAGTTTCTGGCGGCGATGGTCGGTAAAAAATTCGTGCCGGGTGTAATGGCGGATGCAAACAGCTCGTTTATCGTACTGATGCTGACGATGTATGGGATTTCCATGCCGTTTATGGGCTGGCTGGTCAGCAGAATTCCGGCCCAGAAGATCGAAGAAAGGAAAATGACCGCAGGACAGTGGATCATAGCATTTCTCATGTGCTACGGTCTGATGTACGCAGGAAACCTGATCAGGACGGCGCTGACCTTTGGGATCGGAATGGTAAAAGGAACCGGCGTTGATAATCCATTGGTATCGACGGTGATGCAGCTGAATCCGTGGGTGACGTTTATTATTGCAGTTTTGATCGCGCCGACGGCAGAAGAACTGCTGTTTCGGAAGCTTTTGACGGAGCGGATTGTAAAATATGGAGAGCTTACGGCGGTGCTTGCCTCCGGACTGTTTTTTGGACTGTTCCATGGAAATTTGAATCAGTTTTCCTATGCGTTCCTGCTCGGTCTGTTTTTGGGATTTATTTATGTAAAAACCGGAAAACTGCGATATACCATCGGACTCCATATGGCGGTCAATTTTATCGGCTCTTCCCTCGGCACATGGATGCTTCGGGTAACGGGCTATATGGATACGATGGAAACACTGACGAAATTTTTAAATACAAAGGATCTGACGGTTCTGGCGGATCTAGGGAACGGAATTGTCGGAATGTTCATTTTCGGCTCTTATGCGTCACTGATTCTGATGATGGCAGGAGCCGGACTGATTCTGACGTGGCTGAACCGCAAAAAGTTTGTATGCTGCGCACCGGAAGAGAAAGTTGCTTCCTTAGGTAAAAAGAAAGCGGCGGTCATGATTGGAAATCCCGGAATCTTACTGTATGGCGCATTCTGGATTGGAATCATGATCTGGCAGTTGCTACAGTAAAATGTTTACAGGAAAAGTGAGGAGCTATGATCGAAAAAAGACGAAGAAAAAGACATGGAAGCCATATTTTTCTGATTACACTGATTTTGACGATTGCGCTCGGAAGCGTAGTTTTGGGCTGCAGCATGATCTGGGCTGTTGGAAGCCCACAGCTTGTAGCGGTGAAGCTGGAAAGCCAACTGGCGAATCTTGTGGAAGATGTTCAGGCGGCGGAAAGCGTTTTGGCGAGTGCACAGTCGGCAAAGCCCGTGGGGAAATATGATGCACTGCTTGCAGATGAGGCGTTGTGTCGGCAGCAGAATATTTATGCAAAAACGGCGGCAAGCCCGAATGAAACGACGATTGTGTTTGCGGGGGACATTCTGTTCGACGACCATTATGCGGTCAAGGTAAAAATGAACCAGCGCGGCAGGGGCATTGAGGGCAGCATTTCGCAGGAAATGCTGGATGTGATGCGCAGCGCGGATATTTTTATGGTAAATAACGAATTTCCCTACAGCAACCGTGGAACTCCGACAGAAAACAAGAAATTCACCTTCCGTGCTAAGCCGGAATATGCCTCTTATCTGCTGGATATGGGCGCGGATATTGTGTCTCTGGCAAACAACCATGCCTATGATTATGGAAAAACTGCCCTGCTGGATACGCTGGATACCTTAAATGGAATCGGAATGTCCTATGTCGGCGCAGGACGCAATCTGGAAGAAGCGATCAAGCCGGTTTATTTTATTGTAAATGGCCAGAAGATCGCATTTGTTGCCGCAACGCAGATCGAGCGGACAGAGAATCCGGATACAAAGGAAGCGACGCAGAACAGTCCGGGTGTATTTCGCTGTTGGAATGTGGACAAACTGTTAGAGGTAGTTGCAAACGCCAAACAGGTCAGCGACTATGTGATCGTTTATATTCATTGGGGAACGGAAGCCACGGATCAGTTGGATTGGGCACAGAAGGATCAGGCGGTCAAAATTTCGAATGCAGGTGCGGATCTGATCATCGGAGATCATCCGCATGTGCTGCAGCAGTTCGGTTACTGTGAGGATACACCGGTGATGTACAGCCTTGGAAACTTTCTGTTTAACTCCAAAGCACAGGATACCTGTCTGGTAAAGCTGACACTGGATGCAAATGGCTTTAAGAGCCTGCAGTTTATTCCGGGCAGACAGCAGGACTGCAGCGTAACGATGTTGCACGGGACGGAAAAGGAGCGCGTGCTTTCCTATATGAGAAAGATTTCTCCGGACGTAACGATCGATGGGGACGGATTTGTGACAAAGAAAGGATGAGAAAATTATGTGTACAGCAGCAACGTATCAGACAAAAGACTTTTATTTCGGCAGGACGCTGGATTATGAGTTTTCTTATGGAGACGAGATTGTGGTAACACCGCGTAAATTTCCGTTGGATTTTTGCCATATGGGAAAATGCGATGCGCATTATGGGATGATCGGTATGGCACATGTGGCGGATGGATATCCGCTGTACTATGATGCGGTCAATGAAAAGGGTGTCGGCATGGCAGGATTGAATTTTGTCGGCAACGCAGTGTATCAGAAAGTGGAAGAAGGACGAGAAAATGTGGCGCAGTACGAGCTGATTCCATGGGTGCTTGGACAGTGTGCCAATCTGCAGGAGGTCAGAAAACTGCTTGCAAAGATGAATCTGGTCGGAACGCCCTTTGGAGATTTTCCTGCTGCACAGCTGCACTGGATCATTGCGGATGCAAGTGGGGCGATAACGCTGGAATGCACGAAGGACGGGCTGCAGGTCTATGACAATCCGGCAGGAGTTTTGACGAATAACCCGCCCTTTCCGATGCAGATGTTCCAGTTAAATAACTATGCAGGATTATCTCCGAAGCAGCCGGAGCACAGATTTTCCGGTCAGATTCCGTTTACAAGCTACAGCAGGGGTATGGGCGCGATGGGGCTTCCGGGAGATCTCTCTTCGGAGTCGAGATTTGCACGCGTGGCGTTTGTGAAATGCAATTCCGTTTCCGGGGATTCTGAAAAAGAAAGCGTCAGCCAGTTTTTCCACATTCTGGGCTCGGTTGATCAGCAGAGAGGCTGCTGCGAGGTGGCGGAGGGAAAGTATGAGATCACGATTTACACGTCCTGCTGCAACGCTTCCAAAGGGATTTACTATTATACAACCTATGACAACCACCAGATCAGCGCAGTAGACATGCATAGAACCGATCTGGACAGCAAGACACTGAGCTGCTACAAGCCGGTTACGGAGGAACAGATTTTCTGTCAGAACTGACGCAGGAGGCAGAGCTATGTCAGAGGAACGGAAAAAAATAGTTGGCGTAAATCTTGGCAATTGGCTTGTTCTGGAAAAATGGATGCAGCCGTTTTTGTTCGAGGAAAACTGCGCGGAGGACGAGGTCTGGCTAAACCGCAAGGTTCCGGCAAAAAAGCTGCGTCCGCTGATGAAAAAACACAGGGATACCTATATCGAAGAAGCGGATTTTGCAAAAATCGCTGCGCATGGTATTAACGCGGTGCGCCTGCCGGTTCCGTATTTCGTGTTCGGGGACAGAAAACCATATTCCGGCTGCATCGAATATGTCAATCAGGCGATGGACTATGCGGAAAAGTATGGGTTAAAGGTGCTGATCGATCTGCATACCGTGCCGGGCGGGCAGAACAGCTATGACAACGGCGGCATCACCGGCGTCTGCAAATGGCACCGGAATCCGAAAGAGGTCGCTTATGTATTATATGTGTTAGAACGGCTGGGGAAGCGTTACGGGCATCGGAAAGGGTTGCTTGGCATCGAAGTGCTTAACGAGCCCATCAGCTTTCGGGTCTATCTGTTTGCGCCGAGTCGGAAGCAGGCGCTCGATCAGGGAGAAGCAATCGGCAGCAGCCATGTGCCCATGCGTTTCCTGAAAACCTTCTATAAAGAAGCCTATGAAACGCTTCGGGCGGTCATGGATCCGGAGAAGCTGATCGTGTTTCATGACGGGTTCCGGCTGAGCCGCTGGAAAGATTTTTTTGGAAAAAACGGTATGAAAAATGTCATGTTGGATGTTCACGTTTATCTGTGGGTGCTGGACAGCTTTCTGCATTTCCATAATCTGCTGCCGTATCAGCTTCTTTTACGCTTTTACGAACGCCAGATTCGACGGGCGGGACGCTATACGCCGGTGCTGGTGGGGGAATGGTGCCTGTGCAACCGCGTGGCGGATCGCTATGGGAAATCTTCCTATGAAAAAGACGAAGCATGGCGTAAAAAGGTCTACCGGAGGGTTGCGCGGATGCAGTTAAAAACCTGGGACGACTGCAACGCAGCAGGCTCGTTTTACTGGAATTACCAGCTCTACCGCGACAGACAGGAACCGATGTACACAACAAGCCTGGACAGCTGGGACCTGTGCCGCTGCTGGAGCCACGGGTGGATGCCGAAGAACATGCGGTGAAACAGTAGTTTACCGCGGGAAGATTCCACGAGGTTACAGTTCACCCGCGCCATTCACAAAAGCGCGTCTTCGACGCTCTCCGCTGCTTCGCAGCTCCTTTTGCTCATAAAATGGCGCTCCCTTCGTACCTTCTTGTAAGCAGATTTCCATGCAAGCGTGAAATCTGCTTACAAGAAGGTACGAGTGAACTGTAATAAAAAAATAGAAAAACTCCTTGACAACCCTTCCCTATTATGCTAATGTAAACAAGGTCGTTGAGACCGTGCCGAAGACAGCAGGTACCGGATAACCGGTGTAAGAAGAAACGCCTGCCGAGGAGTGAAAGAAATGCGATGAATTTCCCTCTCTGTCTTTGGATAGAGAGGTTTTTTTGTACGAACAACTTCTTTTATTCGGCAGAAGAATCTAAAAGGAGGTAAGAAAATGGCAAAAGTTGAACTGAAAGCACCTGTAGTAGCAGAGATCGCTGAAGCAGTGAAAGATGCGCAGTCTGTTGTTCTGGTAGACTACCGTGGTCTGACCGTTGATCAGGATACCGCACTTCGTAAGCAGCTTCGTGCAGCTGGTGTTACTTACAAGGTGTACAAAAACACAATGATGAATTTTGCGTTCAAGGGAACAGATTTCGAGGCACTGGCTCCGTATCTGGAAGGCCCCAGCGCAATCGCAATCTCTACTACCGACGCAACCGCTCCTGCAAGAGAGCTGGCTAATTTCGCTAAGACAGCTGAAAAGCTGGAGATCAAGGGCGGCGTTGTAGAAGGCAATGCATACGATGCAGCAGGAATCATGGAGATCGCTAAGATCCCTGGAAGAGAAGCTCTTATTTCCAGATTGCTGGGCAGCATGCAGTCCCCTATCACCAACATGGCTCGCGTTCTGAATCAGATCGCAGAGAAAGGCGGCGCAGCAAACTGCGAAGCAACACCTGCAGAAGAAGCACCCGCTGCAGAATAATCTTTTTTCCGAAAAAGAAACTGAGCCGCAGATGCGGCTGACAAAACAATAATTTAAAACGGAGGTAAATTAAAATGGCAAAATTATCCGCTCAGGAATTTATTGAAGCAATCAAAGAGATGACCGTATTAGAGTTAAACGATCTGGTAAAGGCTTGCGAAGAGGAGTTCGGCGTATCCGCAGCAGCAGGCGTTGTTGTAGCAGCAGCAGGCGGCGAAGCAGCAGCAGCTGAAGAAAAGACCGAGTTCGATGTAGAACTGACCGAGGTTGGCCCTAACAAGGTTAAGGTTATCAAGGTTGTTCGTGAAGTTACCGGTCTGGGCCTGAAGGAAGCTAAGGAAGTTGTAGACGGCGCTCCTAAGGTTCTGAAGGAAGGCGTTTCCAAGGAAGAAGCTGAAGATATCCAGAAGAAGCTGGATGCTGAAGGCGCTAAGGTTACTCTGAAATAATTGAGACCATATCTTACCACAAAGGCGTTCGCGAATGCGGACGCCTTTCCTTTTTATCGTATAGGAAACTTCGTTTCCATACGATAAAAATGCTCCGCGCGGATCGCACTGCGGCGGAATGGTAGAATGTCGCTTACGCGACCCGCCGCAGGCGGAGAATCCTGCTTCGCAGGATTCTTTTTTGCTTTATTTTTTAAAAATATCAGTTGACAGACAGAATGGATTGTGTTAGATTGTAGTGTGCACTATTGTGTTAGAGTATGCCATTTTTTATGCAATGGATTTACTTGCTTAGATACCGAAAAGTAATAGTTTCAAGAAATCAATGATAAGAACGGGGTGAAGTGTCAATGGAAAAAAACAGAATACGTCCAATTGCCACCGGCAAGAACATGCGTATGAGTTATGCACGACGGAAAGAAGTATTGGAAATGCCCAACCTTATAGAAATTCAGAAGAATTCCTATAAGTGGTTCCTTGATGAAGGTTTAAAAGAGGTGTTTGATGATATTTCTCCGATTTCCGATTACAGCGGACATCTGAGTCTGGAATTTGTAGACTTCGAGCTGTGTGAAGAAGACGTGAAGTATTCTATTGAGAAGTGCAAGGAAAGAGATGCAACATATGCAGCTCCTCTCAAGGTGAAGGTACGTCTGTATAATAAGGAAAAAGAAGAAATCAGTGAACACGAGATCTTTATGGGCGATTTACCGTTGATGACCGAGACCGGCACGTTCGTTATCAACGGAGCGGAGCGTGTAATTGTCAGCCAGTTGGTGCGTTCCCCCGGCATCTATTACGGCATCGGTCATGATAAGATTGGTAAAAAGCTGTATTCCTGTACAGTAATTCCGAACCGTGGCGCATGGCTGGAGTATGAGACTGATTCCAACGACGTATTTTACGTTCGTGTGGACCGTACCCGTAAGGTACCGATCACCGTACTGCTGCGTGCCCTGGGTCTTGGCACCAATGACGAGATTCGCGAAGTGTTCGGCGATGAACCCAAGATTGAAGCCAGCTTTGCAAAAGACACTTCTGAGAACTATCAGGAGGGTCTGTTAGAGTTATACAAGAAAATCCGTCCGGGTGAGCCTCTGAGCGTAGAGAGCGCAGAAAGCCTGATTAACGCGATGTTCTTCGATCCCAGAAGATATGATCTGGCGAAAGTAGGACGTTATAAATTCAATAAGAAGCTGCTGCTGCGCAACCGTATCCGCGGCCACGAACTGGCTGAGGATGTTGTGGATACCACAACCGGTGAAATTCTGGCAACAGCAGGCACCAAGGTAACAGCAGAACTGGCTGACCTGATTCAGAACAGCGCAGTTCCCTATGTATATATCCAGACTGAGGAAAGAAAAGTCAAAGTGCTTTCCAGCATGATGGTTGAGCTGACCCACTATGTAGATTGTGATGCCAAGGAGCTGGGCGTGACAGAGCTGGTATACTATCCGGTACTGGCACAGATTCTGGAAGAGTATTCTCAGGATCCCGAAGCGCTTGCAGAAGCAATCCGCAAGAATGTGCACGAGCTGATTCCGAAGCATATCACCAAGGAAGATATTTTGGCTTCCATTAACTATAACATGCATCTGGAGTACGGCATCGGTAACGAAGACGACATCGACCATCTGGGCAACCGTCGTATCCGTGCGGTCGGCGAACTGCTGCAGAACCAGTACAGAATCGGTCTTTCCAGACTGGAAAGAGTTGTTCGTGAGCGTATGACCACTCATGATGCAGAGGAGATTTCTCCTCAGGTTCTGATCAACATCAAGCCCGTACAGGCTGCAGTTAAGGAATTCTTCGGATCTTCCCAGCTGTCTCAGTTCATGGATCAGAACAACCCGCTGGGCGAGCTGACGCACAAACGTCGTCTGTCCGCACTGGGACCTGGCGGTCTGTCCCGTGACCGTGCCGGATTCGAGGTTCGAGACGTACACTACTCCCATTACGGAAGAATGTGCCCGATCGAGACACCAGAAGGTCCTAACATCGGTCTGATCAACTCTCTTGCAAGCTATGCAAAGATCAACGAATACGGCTTCATTGAAGCGCCTTACCGTAAGATCGACAAAACTGATCCGGAAAACCCGCGCGTAACCAATGAAGTTGTATATATGACAGCGGATGAAGAAGATAACTACCATGTGGCGCAGGCAAACTCCGAATTGGACGAGGAAGGACATTTCATAAATGCCAACGTATCCGGTCGTTATCTGGATGAAACATCCGAATATCCGAAGACAGTTTTCGAGTACATGGATGTATCCCCTCAGATGGTATTCTCCGTTGCGACTGCACTGATTCCGTTCCTGCAGAACGACGATGCGAACCGTGCACTGATGGGATCCAACATGCAGCGTCAGGCCGTGCCTCTTCTGATCACCGAAGCACCTGTAGTAGGTACCGGTATGGAAGAAAAGGCAGCAGTAGACTCCGGTGTCTGCGTGGTAGCCAAGAAAGCGGGAACCATCAGTTATGTATCTTCCAAGACTATCCGCATTGATTATGATGACGGTGAGAAGGAAGAGATCCATCTGACCAAATTCTCCCGCAGTAACCAGTCCAACTGCTACAATCAGAAGCCTATCGTATTCAAGGGCGATCATGTGGCACAGGGACAGGTCATTGCAGACGGACCTTCCACTTCCGAAGGTGAGCTGGCACTGGGTAAGAACCCTCTGATCGGTTTCATGACCTGGGAAGGTTACAACTACGAGGATGCAGTTCTGTTAAGTGAGAGACTGGTACGTGATGATGTGTATACTTCCGTTCATATTGAGGAGTATGAGGCAGAAGCACGTGACACTAAGCTGGGACCGGAAGAGATCACCCGTGATGTACCCGGTGTCGGTGATGATGCACTGAAGGATCTGGATGACAGAGGTATCATTCGTATCGGTGCAGAGGTTCGTGCCGGTGATATCTTAGTCGGAAAAGTTACTCCTAAGGGAGAGACAGAACTGACAGCAGAAGAGAGACTTCTCCGTGCAATTTTTGGTGAGAAGGCAAGAGAAGTACGTGATACTTCCTTAAAAGTTCCTCACGGCGAATATGGTATCGTTGTGGAAGCCAAAGTATTTACAAGAGAAAACGGAGATGAGTTATCTCCAGGAGTAAACCAGGCAGTCCGCATTTACATTGCACAGAAGAGAAAAATCTCTGTCGGTGATAAGATGGCCGGCCGTCATGGTAACAAGGGTGTCGTTTCCCGCGTGCTTCCTGTAGAAGATATGCCTTATCTGCCCAACGGACGTCCTCTGGACATCGTGCTGAATCCTCTGGGCGTGCCTTCCCGTATGAATATCGGACAGGTGTTAGATATCCATCTGTCCTTAGCAGCAAAAGTTCTTGGGTTTAATGTTGCTACACCAGTATTCAATGGTGCAGACGAGAACGATATCGCAGATACATTAAGAATGGCAAATGACTATGCCAATACATCATGGGAAGAATTTGACGCGAAATGGCGTGATAAAGTTAATGATGATGTAATGGATTATTTATATGAAAACAGAGACCATAGAAAAGAATGGCAGGGTGTACCAATTGATACAACTGGTAAAGTAAGATTAAGAGACGGTCGTACAGGAGAAGAATTTGACAGCCCTGTAACAATCGGATTCATGCATTACCTGAAACTGCATCATCTGGTAGATGATAAGATCCATGCACGTTCTACTGGTCCTTACTCATTAGTAACTCAGCAGCCACTGGGTGGTAAAGCTCAGTTCGGTGGACAGCGTTTTGGAGAGATGGAGGTATGGGCACTGGAAGCTTATGGTGCAGCATACACACTTCAGGAGATCCTGACATTCAAGTCCGATGATGTTGTAGGTCGTGTGAAAGCATACGAAGCGATCATCAAAGGTGATAACATCCCTGAACCAGGTGTTCCAGAATCTTTCAAAGTATTATTAAAAGAATTCCAGTCACTGGCATTAGATGTTAAAATTCTTGACGAGAACGCTGAAGAAGTTGAATTAAGAGAAGATGTTGATGGTGGAGATGCAAATCAGGATCTTGCACCAATGATCGAAGGAGACGGAGTCTTCAATAATTATGAAGAAAGCGAATCTGAACTCGGTGCTTTAGGATATAAACACGGAGACTTATCAGAAGGTGAAGATAACACAATCATGTAGATTGGCGAGCAATTTAGGAAGGAGCAGCCTTAAATGATGGAATCAAGCAATGAATATCAAAGCAATAAAATTTCATTTGATGCAATTAAAATCGGGTTGGCTTCCCCAGAAAAGATCCGTGAGTGGTCTAGAGGAGAAGTAAAGAAACCTGAGACGATCAACTATCGAACATTAAAACCTGAAAAAGATGGGCTTTTCTGCGAGAAGATCTTCGGGCCTACAAAGGACTGGGAGTGTCACTGCGGAAAGTACAAAAAAGTTCGCTATAAAGGTGTTGTCTGCGACC
>ENA-OURV01002267-OURV01002267.1-human-gut-metagenome-genome-assembly--contig:-NODE-2267-length-13671-cov-6.648428_pt1 | contig 13671 bp, 14 predicted proteins | sample MGYA00242141_ERZ509072 | MGnify/ENA primary metagenome ERZ509072 (study PRJEB26280, sample SAMEA2338763) | human gut metagenome | biome: human gut; feature: human-associated habitat; material: faeces... | reverse complement strand
TGCGGTTATATCCATGAAGGGGATACCCCGCCGGAATTCTGCCCTCAGTGCAAAGCGCCTGCTGCCTGTTTGTCTATTTTTCAAAATAAACCCCGATGTCTCCGACACCGCCATCCACCGAGATGCTCTTTTCACGACCCTGCTCAACGGTATATTCTTCGTCCAGCAATCCCACATTCTTGCCGCCAAAACGGATTTGTCCCACGCCGCTGTCGATGTGGCAGTCAAATTCGTTCTCTTGCGCTCCCTGCACAGTCAGGCTGATTTCACCCACACCGCCGCTCAGCTCGATTTCTCCGCCGAAGCTGCCGCTGACCTGAACCGCTCCAACTCCGCCGTACACCTCCAGCTTTTCGCTGACCTGAATCTCGTTCGCTTCAACACTTCCGACCCCTGCAATCAGCTCCATCTCTTTGCTGCTGATTTTCTGGATGCATGCTTCTCCGACACCACCGTCCAAAATGAATTCATCCAGTTGTAACGATTGCGGATAGGTCAGAAGGATGCGGTCCTGCCGGTTCCTGCCATCCGTCTTGATTTTAGACGGGTCGTAGCTGACCGTCAGCTTGCCGTCTGAAAATTGGTACTGCAACCGCTGCGGCGCCGTTATTAACGGAAAAGGCAATTTATGTGCCGTATGCAGCCGTTATGAACAAGAAAAACTGCATGATGAACTGGTAAAATTTTTATTGATGGAGCCGTGGTCCGATTACGAAAATTGTAAAAAAACGCTGAATTGTGATAAAATATTGTATGACAGTGTTAAAAATCATCTGCGGCAGCATTATTATGCCAAAGTTGCGGATGAAACTGCCAGCAGCAGTGAAAAAATGCTGGCGGTTATTTTTAAAACAGGAAAAACTCCTGACTTGATTGACGATAAAACATATCAGAATGTTTTAAATAATTTGCGGGGGAAATAGCATGTATTTACATTTGGGTTCTGATTTTGTTATTAAAAATACTGATATTATCGCTATTTTTAATATCAGAAACCAGAAAAACAATGTATTTAAAAATTATCTGCAAAAGCAGTGCGAAAAACATAAATACGAGGTTATAGATTTATCGGAAAACGGTGAATATTCCAGCTGTATACTTACTGACGACAAAATTTATCTTTCCGGCATTTCGGCGCTTACGCTGAAAAAGCGTGCGGAAGATGATTTTGGCATTGAAGTTTATAACCGCGACAGGGATAATTGATGGAGGTAAAGATGTCCGTTTTAGAAGAAGCAACAGAAGTAAAAGGTCAGTACGGCGCGAGCCAGATTCAGGTTCTTGAAGGGCTTGAAGCGGTACGCAAGCGCCCGAGTATGTATATTGGCAGCATTTCCGGCAGGGGCCTGCACCATCTGGTGTATGAAGTTATAGATAATAGTATCGACGAGTCTCTGGCCGGTTATTGTTCTTTAATCGAGGTTGTTATTCATCATGACAACAGCATTACCGTTAAAGATAACGGGCGCGGTATTCCTGTTGATATGCACAAAGTAGGCAAGCCTGCCGTGGAAGTTGTTATGACGATACTGCATGCCGGCGGCAAATTCGGTGACGGCGGCTATAAGGTTTCCGGCGGCCTGCACGGTGTAGGTGTTTCCTGCGTAAATGCCTTAAGCGAACATATGGAAGTTGAAGTGCGCCGCGGCGGAAAAGTTTACGGCATTGAGTTTGCACGCGGCAAAACGGTGGTTCCTCTGTATGAAAAAGGCACTACCGAAGAAACCGGTACTACCGTGCATTTTAAACCGGATGCCGAAATATTTACCGAACTTGTTTACAGTTATGAAACTTTAAGAATCCGCATCCGTGAGCTGGCCTTTTTGAATAAGGGCGTAAAAATTATTTTAAGCGACGAGCGCAGCGGCAAAACCGAAACCTTCCATTACGAAGGCGGCATTATCGAGTTTGTAAGATACGTTGACGAAAACAAGGATAAAATTAACGAAGAACCGATTTACATTGAAGGCATTAAGGAAAACAATATTGTAGAAGTGGCAATACAGTATTGCGATACTTACAATGAAAATATTTTTACTTTTGTAAATAATATTAATACCGAGGAAGGCGGCACGCATTTAAGCGGCTTTAAACAGGCGCTTACGCGTACTATTAACGATTATGCCCGCAAAATCGGCACGCTGAAGGAAAATGACGATAATTTAAGCGGCGACGACGTGCGTGAAGGCATTACTGCCGTTATCAGCATAAAGGTGCCGGAACCTCAGTTTGAGGGCCAGACGAAAACAAAACTCGGCAACAGCGAAATCCGCCCCATTGTTGATAATATGGTCAGCGAAGGGCTGGCAGAATTTTTTGAAGAAAATCCTGCTGTTGCCAAGAAAATCGTGGAAAAATCGATTATTTCCGCACGCGCAAGGCTGGCGGCACGCAAAGCAAGAGAACTTACCAGACGCAAAAACGCGCTTGAAATAAGCAGTCTGCCTGGTAAACTTGCCGACTGCCAGAGCAAAGATGCAGCAGAAACGGAAATTTACCTTGTCGAAGGTGATTCCGCAGGCGGCAGTGCCAAGCAGGGACGAGACAGACGTTTTCAGGCTATACTTCCTTTGCGTGGTAAAATTTTAAACGTAGAAAAAGCACGTCTTGATAAAATTTTAAGCAGCGAAGAAATCCGCAACATGATTACCGCTTTCGGCTGCGGCATTGGCGAAGAATTTGATATTAACAAAGCCCGTTACGGCAAAATTATTATCATGACAGATGCCGACGTAGACGGCGCCCATATCCGCACACTGCTTTTAACATTCTTCTACCGTTATATGCAGCCGCTGATTAAGGAAGGGCATGTGTTTATTGCCCAGCCGCCGCTGTATCTGGTACGTAAAGGGCAGAAGCACATGTATGCTTACAGTGACGATGAACTGCAGAAAGTGCTTGATGAAGTAGGCCGCGATAATAACCCTTATGTGCAGCGCTATAAAGGCCTTGGCGAAATGAACCCGGAACAGTTGTGGGAAACAACCATGAATCCGGAAGCACGTACTGTTTTGCAGGTACATCTGGAAGATGCAGCAGAGGCGGACGCAATTTTCTCCGTGCTTATGGGCGATAAGGTTGAGCCGCGCCGCCAGTTTATCGAGCAGAATGCCGGCAAAGTACGTAATCTTGATTTGTAATAAGGTGAAATGTAATGAAAATAAGAAAAAATTTATCTGATGAGGATATGTTAAAGGGCTACGAGGAAGAAGTAAGCTTTGAAAATGCCGTTTACGGCGATGAGCCTGTAAAAAACAAAAAAATAAAAACAGCTAAAAATGCAGGCGGCAAAGAAATTCTGTTGCCGGAAGAAGCCCTTGAAAAATTAAACCGTTATCTGCTTGAATTAAGTATGGATTGGTTTAAAAATAATAAAGGCAAAGCAGACTGGAAAGTTTATAAAGAAAACGGGCAGATTATTATTAAACCTGCCGCAGCCAAAAAGAAATCCTGATGGAATTAAATTTAAATTTACCGCAGGGAAATTTTATATTAAAGAACAGTGCTGAAAAAGAGGATTTTGTTATCGCCGCAGCCGGTGGCAGAAAACCTGAACTTTCATGGTTTAAAAAAGCTGTTTGCGGAAGAAAAATTTACTGCGCCGACAGAGGTATAGAAATATGCTTTGACGCAGGCTTTAAGCCTGAATTGTTATGCGGTGATGCTGACAGCGCCGCTCCGGCATATTTGCAGAAAGCAAAAGATGAAAAAATAAAAGCATTGTTGTTTAATCCTGCCAAAGATGATACCGACTTGCAGCTTCTTTTAAACAATTTGCCTTTAAAAAGTAATTTGCTTATTACGGGAATTTGGGGCGGGCGTTTTGACCATCTGTACAGCAATGTCTTTTCGTTATGCTCTTATAAAAAAAGAACTAATACAGCAGTAATAATGGCTGATGAGCAGGAACTGATGATTTTGTTAACAGCAGGCGAAAGCCTTGAATTTACTGCTGGTGCTGATTTTCAAGCGCTTTCGCTGATACCGCTTGAAAACAGCTGCGTAAGTTTAAGCGGAACGAGATGGCCGCTAAAAAAAGCAGAACTTTTAATAAGTTACCCTTATGCCATAAGCAACGAAATTACTTCTGAAGTTGTAAAAATGGGCTGCCACAGCGGTTTTGCCGGTTTTTATTTAAAAACAGCAAGTAAAGAACTGCTGTAAGAGGTATTTGTAAAATATGGAAAATCTTGATTTATTTAATATAGTTTTATTTGTTGTGACCGGTTTTGTAGCAGCATTTATTGATTCCACCGTTGGCGGGGGCGGACTGATTTCAGTGCCTGCACTTTTAACATCAGGTCTGCCCGTAAGCATGGTGCTTGGAACCAATAAACTTGCCGCAAGCATGGGTGCCGTTACAAGCGTAATTTCATTCTGGCGTTCCGGCAATATAAATAAAAAATTGGTTATATCCTTGGTGCCAATGTCAATGATAGGTTCCGTGTGCGGCGCTTATACGGTGCATTTGCTGCCGCAGGATTTTATGCGCAACCTGGTTGTAGTTATGCTTGTGCTGATTGCAGCTTATACTTACAGGCATAAAGAATGGGGCAGTTTTCAAAGCCGTACTGATTTTAGTTTCTGGGCACTGGCCGGGGCATTTTTAATGGCTTTATGCATGGGCTTTTATGACGGTTTTTTCGGACCAGGTACGGGAACGTTTTTAATTTTCGGTTTTTTATTTTTGGGATGCGATTTTGTTACGGCAGCCGGTAACGGCAAAGCGCTTAATACGGCCAGTAATCTTGCCGGATTGGCAACATTTATTTTTAACGGTTCCGTGGTATGGGTTTACGGTATTATTATGGGTTTGAGCATGATAGCTGGCGCATACTTTGGAACAAAAATGGCAATAAAACATGGGGCTGCTTATGTAAGGCCATTATTTTTAACGGTAACAACGCTTTTAATAGGCAAACAGATATATGACATTTTCTTTAAGTAATTGCTGAGGTGATATTGTGGAGTTAGAAACAGGAGCAGGTAAGGTTTTACCCGTTTATATCGAAGAAGAAATGCAGAAATCATATATTGATTATGCAATGAGCGTTATTGTGCAGAGGGCCCTGCCCGATGTGCGTGACGGTTTAAAACCTGTACACAGGCGTATTTTATATGCTATGCAGGAAGCGGGCATGGCTTCCAACAAGCCGTATAAAAAATCCGCCCGTATTGTCGGTGAAGTTTTAGGTAAATACCATCCTCATGGTGATAAGGCTGTTTATGATGCCATTGTACGACTTGCGCAGGATTTTTCCACCCGTTATCTGATGGTTGACGGCCATGGCAACTTCGGCAGCGTGGACGGCGACAGCGCTGCGGCAATGCGTTATACAGAAGTGCGCATGACAAAAATTGCCGAAACCATGCTGGAAGACATTGAAAAAGAAACGGTAGATTTTGTTCCCAACTATGATGAATCTTTAAAAGAACCAAGCGTACTGCCTGCCAAAGTGCCTGCACTTTTAATTAACGGCAGCGCCGGTATTGCGGTAGGCATGGCAACCAACATTCCTCCCCATAATCTGGGTGAAGTTGTTGACGGCCTTGTTATGCTTATTGATAATCCTGATGTTGAAGTTCCGCAGCTGATGACGGCCATTAAAGGGCCTGATTTTCCGACCGGCGCAATAATTCTGGGCACGGAAGGCATTAAAAATGCCTATAATACCGGACGCGGCATTGTTAAAATCCGCGCGCGCGCCGAAATTGAACCGATGCAGAAAGGCAAGCACCGCATTGTTGTAACTGAAATTCCTTATCAGGTTAACAAGGCACGCCTTATTGAAGGAATTGCCCAGCTCGTAAAAGACGGCGTTATTGAAGGCATTACCGATTTGCGTGATGAATCTGACCGCCGCGGCATGCGTGTGGTAATTGAACTGAAAAGTGACGCCGTGCCTGATGTTGTGCTGAACCAGCTTTATAAGCATACCCAGCTGCAGACAAGTTTCGGTATTATTATGCTGGCACTTGTTAACGGTCATCCGCGTATTCTTAATTTAAAACAGATTTTAAATTATTATCTGGAACATCAGAAAGATGTTATTACCCGCCGTACAAGATATGAACTCGGCAAGGCCAAAGAACGCGCCCATATTTTGGAAGGCTTGAAAATAGCGCTTGACCATCTTGATGAAGTAATCAGCACTATCCGCAGCAGCGCCAATGCCGATACCGCTAAAGCTGCGCTGATGGAAAAATTCAGCCTCAGCCAGCGTCAGGCACAGGCCATTTTGGATATGCGCCTGCAAAGGCTGACCGGTTTGGAGCGCAAAAAGATTGATGATGAATATATAGATGTTTTGGAAACCATTGACTGGCTGGAGAGTGTTTTGGCAGACGAACATAAAGTTTTGGGCATTATAAAAGAAGATTTGCTTGAAATGAAGAAAAAGTTCGGCGACGCACGCCGCACGGAACTTTCCATTGATTCTTCTTCCATGGAAATTGAAGACCTGATAGCCGAAGAAGATATTGTTATTACTATCAGCCATCAGGGATATATCAAACGTCAGACGCTGGATAATTTCCGCAGCCAGAAACGCGGCGGCGTGGGCAAAACCGGCGGCAGCGGCAAGAAAAACGATGATTGTGCAGAGCATTTGTTCCTTTCTACAACGCATCATAATATTTTATTCTTTACCAATAAAGGCAGGGTTTACCGCCAGAAGGGCTATGAAATTCCAGAAGCAGGCAGAACTGCCAAGGGTACGGCAATTATTAACCTGCTGCCGATAGAACAGGGCGAAAAAATAACAGCCGTTATTCCGGTTAAAGAATTTAAAGAAGACCAGTTCATGTTTATGGCTACCAATAAGGGCACTGTGAAAAAGACCAATCTTAACGATTTCAACAGTGCGCGCAAAGCAGGGCTTATTGCCATGACGCTGGATGATAACGAAGAACTTATCGGCGTTGAGCTTACCGACGGCAGCAGTGAAATTGTGCTGGCAACGCGCAGAGGCCTTGCAATCCGTTTTGACGAGCAGGATGTGCGCCCGATGGGACGTACTGCTCACGGTGTACGCGGCATTCAGCTTGGTTTTGATGACGAAGTTGTTGCTATGGACAGCGTAACTAACGAAAACGAAGAAGTTTTGACGGCAACAGAAGAAGGTCTTGGCAAACGTACTGCGGTCAGCGAATACCGTAAGCAGACCCGCGGCGGCAAAGGCGTAATTAATATAAAAGTTACTGAAAAAACAGGTGCTGTTGTTGGTATGAAGGTTATTAATCCCGAACAGGAAATACTTTTAATAACCGCAGCCGGCATCATCATCCGCATTGACGGCGAAGGTATAAGCCAGTTTGGGCGTAATGCACAGGGCGTTAAACTGATGACTTTGAACGAAGGTGACAAAGTAGTATCTTTGGCAGCCGTACAGCAGGATAACGAATAAAAATAAAATCCGCAACGGAATATTCCGTTGCGGATTTTTTATACGCAGTTTTAAGTTTTACCAGCCTATGCCAACCCAGGGGCCATGATGGTGCCCTCCGCCTATGCCAATGCCTATTCCGATAGGAATGTGCATGCCGTTATCTGTATCTTCATCAAGTTTCATGAACCAGAATTTATAAATAACTGTGCCGTTGGCGGCAGTTTCATTTTCTTCAATGCCGCCGGTAATACGGTAACCGTAGTATTTGCGGCCTGATTCTTCGCGGCTCTGGATAAATTTAACGAGATAGTTATAAATTTCTTCGTTATTGGTGTAAAGGTGGTTTACGCGTTCTGCCGGTGCTTTTTTAAATAAATCGCGGCGAGTATCGTCACCCTTGGTATCAATTACATAAGCAATATACTTGTTTTCTTCAAGCTCAAGGTAGCATTTATCGTTAGTGCCCTGCTGAAGTTCACTGTTCATTGCTTCTTTGTCAATTAAAATTTTAATATCATCGTTTGCGTTTTTATCTTTTTTTTCTTCTTTTTGTTCGGCTGCAGCGGCCGGTTCTTTGGCAGTCTGTTCTGTTTCGTTATCTGCTGCCAGAGCAAAATTGGCAAAGCAGAAAAAACATAAGGTTAAAATTAAAGCCAGTTTTTTCATAGGCACACCTTCTTTCTTACTTTAATTTTAAAATACTGTAAAGGCAGTGTCAAATAATAAAAAAAATGGGACATTGTCTATCCCACAGCGTTTTTACTTAAATTTTTCTGAAAACTCGGCGCGCAAAATATTCTTTTTTTGTAACAAATGTGTTAAAATTACTTTAAATAATGATTAAGAAATCAGTTTAGGATGTGACGAAATGGATTTTATCAAAGAGGCGGATATCGTCGTTGTTGGCGGCGGTGTTGTAGGCTGTGCAATTTTGCGCGAACTTTCCAGGTATAATGTAAAATGTGTTTTGCTTGAAAAAGAGCCGGATATTGCCTGCGGTACAACCAAAGCCAACAGTGCTATTCTGCATGCTGGTTTTGATGCACCTACCGGCAGCATGAAAGCAATTACCAATGTTTTAGGCAACCGTTTGTATCATCAACTGGAAGATGAGCTGGACCTTGATATTAAATGGACCGGTTCTCTGGTTGTTGCTGTTAATGATGAAGAAGTTGAAACCTTGAAAGAGCTGCTTGAACGCGGTAAAAATAACGGCGTACAGGGCCTTGAAATTTTAAACCGCGAACAGGTTTTGGAAAAAGAACCTAACCTTACAACTGCTGTGGCTGCTTTGTGGGCACCGAGCGCCGGTGTTTGCTGGCCGTTTGAAGCTGCGCTGCGTTTTGCACAGTGTGCCGTTCAAAACGGAGCAGAAGTTATCCGTAACTGCCGCGTAACAGGGTTTGTTAAAGAAGACGGCAAAATTGCCGCTGTTGAAACAAATCTCGGCGCAATTAAAACCAAATGCGTTGTTAATGCAGCCGGTGTTTATGCTGATGAAATTGCCTATCTTGCCGGTGATAACAGCTTTAAAATTCATCCGCGCAAGGGCGAATATATTTTGTTTGACAAAACTGCCTGCAATGATTTGGTATATGGCGTTGTATTCCCTACTCCTGCCAAAAATTCCAAAGGCATTCTGGTTTGCACAACCACTCATGGCAATACCTTTATCGGGCCTAATGCCAACGATATGGAAGATAAAGAAGATACTTCCGTTACCGCAGGCGGCATGGACCAGATTATTGCTTCTGCCCGCAAGCTGATACCGAACCTGCCGATGGGTGCTGCCATTACGGAATTTGCTGGTCTGCGTGCTGTTTCTGATACCGGTGATTTTATTATCGGTGCATCTGAAGTTGAAGGCTTGTTTAATGCTGCAGGTATGCAGTCTCCCGGTTTAACCGCAGCTCCTGCCGTGGCAGAAGAAATTGCCGAAGCTGTTGGCAAATTTATGCCTTTGGAGAAAAAAGCAGATTTTAAAGCTGCTTTGCCGAAACAAATTCACTTTACACGTTTAACTGATAACGAAAAACATGATTTGATTGAAAAAGACCCGCTGTTCGGACGCGTTATCTGCCGCTGCGAAACAGTAACCGAGGGCGAAATTGTAGCTGCCATAAAAGCTCCCTGCGGTGCAACTACCGTTGACGCTGTTAAACGCCGTACCCGTGCCGGTATGGGACGCTGCCAGGGCGGCTTCTGCGGGCCGCGCGTAACGCAGATTTTAGCACGTGAACTTGGAATTTCCGTAGCCGATGTGCTGAAGGAACGCAAGGATTCCCATTTATATTACGAAAAAACAGATGTGAAAGGCGGACAGGAATAATGAGAGAGCTTTATGATATAGTAATTGTCGGCGGCGGTCCTGCCGGGCTTTCGGCTGCTTACAGCGCATGGCAGAACGGTGCCAAAAGCGTGCTTGTAATTGAGCGTGACCGCGAACTGGGCGGTATTTTGCAGCAGTGCATCCATAATGGTTTCGGCCTGCATCATTTTAAAGAAGAACTTACCGGACCCGGTTATGCACACCGCTGCATTGAACTTGTAAAAGACAAACCTGAAATTGAATGCCTGACCGATACTATGGTTTTGAGCGTTGAAAAAGATAAAACCGTTATTGCTGTCAGCCCGGAACATGGTTTGATTAAAGTTCAGGGCAAAACCGTTATTTTAACCATGGGCTGCCGTGAACGTACCCGCGGCGCTATCCGTATTCCCGGCGAGCGCCCCGCAGGCGTATTTACAGCCGGTGCTGCACAGCGCATGGTAAACATGGAAGGCTATATTCCGGGTCATAAAATTGTAATTTTGGGCAGCGGCGATATCGGCCTTATCATGGCGCGCCGTATGAGCCTTGAAGGCTGCAAAGTGCAGGCTGTTCTGGAAATCTGCCCGTTCTCCAACGGTTTGACCCGCAATATTGTACAATGCCTTAATGACTATAATATTCCTCTGTATCTTTCGCATACAATTGTAAAAATCCATGGCAAAGACCGTGTAAACGGCATTACCGTTGCCAAGGTTGATGAAAAAATGCGCCCGATTCCGGGTACAGAATTTGATATCGACTGCGATACCGTACTTTTGTCCGTCGGCCTGATTCCGGAAAACGAACTCAGCCGCGGGCTTGATTTAAAAATGCACCCGCTTACCAACGGCCCGGTTGTTGACCAGCACCGTCAGACCAGCCTGCCCGGTTTTTATGCAGCAGGCAACGTTGTGCATGTGCATGACCTTGTTGACTTCGTTTCTGAAGAAGCGGAAATTGCCGGTAAGTTTGCTGCGCTTGAAGCACAGGGAAAACTTGATAATGATACTAAATTTGTAACGGTAACGGCAGAAAAAGGTGTGCGTACATGCGTTCCCCAGTGCCTCAATCTGCCCAAAGCAGGAGAACAGGTACGCTTGTTTATGCGTGTGGCAAGCCCCGAACGCAAGGTTAAACTGGTAGTAAAAAGCGGCGAAAACGTAGTTTTGCAGAGAATGCTGCCTGTTGCCAAACCCAGCGAAATGATTGCTGTTGATATACCTGCTGCCAAAGCTGAGCTGATAGGCGACAGCCTGACTGTATTTTTGGATAAGGAGTGATAAGGCTGATGGCTGAAACACGTGTAATGAACTGCATTATGTGCCCTATGGGCTGCGAAATGACTGTTACTGTTGAAAACGGCAAGGTTATTGATGTGAAAGGCAATACCTGCCCGCGCGGCGCCAAATATGCAAATGACGAAGTAACAGCTCCCAAAAGAATGCTGACAACAACCGTACGCATTGAAGGCGGCATGCTGCCTTTACTGCCGGTAGTGTCCGAAACTGTGCTTCCGAAGGAAAAAGTTTTGGACTGCGCTGCTTTTTTGCGCGGCGTAACTGTTAAAGCGCCGGTAAAAACCGGAGATGTAATTGTAAAGGATATCTTGGGCTTGGGCGTTAATATTATTGCCAGCCGCGATATGCTGTAAAATTTTTATTGTAAGAGGTGCCTAAATGGACTTTCTGGATAATTTAGTTCTTTCGGTGAATGACGTTTTATACGCTTATGTTCTTATTATTCTCCTTGTCGGCCTTGGTATCTGGTTTACATTCAGAACCGGCTTTGTGCAGCTGCGCTGCATTAAGGAAATGGTGCGCCTGCTTTGTACCAATGTTGGTGCATCAACCGAGAAAAACCATATTTCCCCGTTTCAGGCTTTTTGTATCAGTACTGCTTCCCGCGTAGGTGTTGGCAATATCGCAGGTATCGCCATTGCAATTATCGTAGGCGGCCCGGGTGCAATTTTCTGGATGTGGGTAATGGCACTTATAGGCTCCGCTACCGGTTTTGTTGAAAGCACGCTGGCGCAGATTTATAAAGTTCCGCGTGCAGAAGGCGGTTTCCGCGGCGGTCCGGCTTATTATATTAAAAATGCACTGCACAATAATTTTATGGCTGTTTTGTTTGTAGTTTTAATATGCAGCACTTATGGCCTTATTTTTAATTCCGTGCAGGCAAATACCATTACTTTGTCTTTGCAGGGCGCTTTTGGCTTTGACAGGACTACCGTAGGCATTATCGTTTCCATTATGACTGCTATGGTTATTTTCGGCGGCATTAACCGTATTGCCAAAGTTTCTGAATGGATGGTTCCTGTAATGGCAGGTATTTATCTGTTAATTGCTTTTTATGTTGTTATTAAAAATATCAATTTAATGCCGCAGGTTATTTACGATATCGTTACTTCTGCATTCAGCCTGAATGCTGCTTTTGGCGGCGGCATGGGCCTTGCCATGATGACCGGTATCAAACGCGGCCTGTTCTCTAACGAAGCAGGCATGGGCTCAGTTCCTAATGCTGCTGCTACCGCAACTACTGATCATCCTGTAACACAGGGCCTTATTCAGGCTTTAGGCGTATTTGTTGATACGCTTTTGGTATGCACCGCATCGGCATTTATTGTAATGCTCTCCAAAGATTACATGGGCGTAGGGCTCAGCGGTATTGAACTTGTACAGTATGCGCTTGTGGAACATATCGGCGCATGGTCGTCTATTTTCCTGGCGGTAATGATTTTCCTCTTTGCGTTCAGCTCTATTATCGGCAACTACTATTATGGTGAAATTAATATTGCATTTATGTGGCAGAGCAAAAAAGCGCTTAATATTTTCCGCATATTTGTAGTATTAATGGTTATGTTTGGTTCCGTTGCCAAAGTAAGCCTGGTTTGGAACCTTGCCGACCTGTTTATGGCACTTATGGCAATTACCAACCTTATTGCTATCAGCAGGCTTGCCCCGAATGCTTATCTGGCGCTGAAAGATTATCTGGCACAGAAAAAAGCAGGTATTAAAGATCCTGTTTTCAAAGCTTCTGTATTGAAAGATAAAACCGGCGTTGAAGTTTGGAAAGATTGATTTGATTTTGTAGTATTATAAATAAAAAAGACCCATATGCTGCTTTTGATTTACGGCAGTGTATGGGTTTTATTTTTATATTGAAATTGACTGATAAGTCATTGTATAATATGTATAAAATATATTATAAGATAAAATTATGAAATAAACATGAAAAGGAATGATATAAAATTGAAGTTTAAATTTCAGATTACGCCGCAGGATTTATTAAGTATATTTTTGCTTTTGGCATGTTACCCGTTAGCGCAATTTTTACCGCCTGAATGCGGCTGGGAAAACGGCCTTATAGAAAATGCTCAAGCCATACTTTTATTGATTGGAGCAATGTTTTGTTTTAACTGTGCCTATTATTATTTTAAAGGTATGGGATTTACGGTAGGGCTTCTCTATTTGGATATGTTTATGAGGGAACTGAGCTGGGGCAGGGTGTTTTTCCCTACAGGAATTTATACTGAAATGGGGCCTGAGTTTATAAGTATGAACAGCATTTCTCAGCATAATTTTATTAATGCTGTTATTGGCGCTGTTATTGCTGTTATTTTATATGGCTTTTATAAGTTTATGCCATGGAAAAAACTGATTTTCGAAATTAAATTTCCAATAATCAGTGCGGTTATTGGAATTATTGCGTTGATTTTGCAATATAGCGGTGAACATGTCTGGTTTAGTGCTTTGACTCATCCTCAAAATCAGATTCTGGAAGAACTGTCAGAAGTAATAGTTTACCTGGAAATGCTTAATATTACGCAGTACTACGGATTTGAATATCTGAAATATGTAAAAAATAAACAAAAAATCTAAAAAAAGTGTTGACACAGATTTAAGTAAGTGCTATTATATACAAGTCGCCGGAAAACGGCAGCACCTTGAAAACTGAACAAGAACCAAGAAA
>ENA-OURV01002265-OURV01002265.1-human-gut-metagenome-genome-assembly--contig:-NODE-2265-length-13675-cov-6.979001_pt1 | contig 13675 bp, 9 predicted proteins | sample MGYA00242141_ERZ509072 | MGnify/ENA primary metagenome ERZ509072 (study PRJEB26280, sample SAMEA2338763) | human gut metagenome | biome: human gut; feature: human-associated habitat; material: faeces... | reverse complement strand
CGCGGGACACCCTGATTAAAAGTCAGGTGCTCTACCGACTGAGCTAGTGGATCACATCAGTTACTAAAACGTCAAGCCCGTTCCAGCAACAAAATAATTATACAAATTAATCATTGCTTTGTCAAGCATTTTCAATAATTTTTCTGCAAAAATTTTTATGCGCGCTGTAGGTTTCCGGCAGGCCTGCCTGCATAAATTCTTGCGCACACAAACGCAAAACACAGCGCAAGAAAAATTATGCCGCCAAACAACATGCTGCCCATTCCCCAAGAGGCTATTATTTCGCCGCACAGCATGGTGCCGAAAGTTGTTCCGAGGTTGGCGGCTGTTAAAAACAGGCCGTTGGCAAAATCCGGTGCTTCCGGCGCGGCAGAGGTAATCCAGTATTGGTTTATATTTACATTAACGCCGCCAATAATGCCCCATACAAGCGTTAATGCCACCACCGCCGGTGCGTAAGCGCCCGTAAAATACACCGCCATATATACGGCCGCCAGTACCGGGGCAAACAGCACCGCCGTGCGCAGCGGCGCTTTGGTAAGCAGCCTGCCGCCGATAATATTGCCCAAAATATTGGCGCAGCCGTATATAAACAGCACCACGCTGATATTATTCCACGAAAGGTGCGTAATTTGTTCAAGATAGCCGGAATAAAAACCGAATACGCCAAAAACGGCGCCGTTCATAAAAATAATGCCTGCAATAGAAAGCCAGAGCACCGGGCGTTTTAACAGCACAAGCTGTTCTTTGCAGGAAGCGCGCCCCTCTACCGGCAAACGCGGCACAAAAACAAGCGTTGCCGCAAACGCCAGAAGGTTGCCTGCCGCAAATACCGCCATTGCCGCGTCAAGCGAAAAATTGGCCGCTACAAAGCTGCTTATGGGCACGCCCAGCACCATGCCTGCCGAAACGCCTACAATAACTTTGGCAACAGCTTTTAACCGGTCTTTTTCCGGTACAGAAGCACCGGCAACGGAAAAGGCCAGCGAACAGTACACCGGATGCAAAAAGGCAGGCAGCACGCGGGCAGCAAGCGCCACGGCAAAATTATCCGTACACATTCCCACTATATTGCCAAGTGCAAAAAGCCCCAGCACCAGCAGCATTACTTTTTTGCGTTCCATGCCGGAAAACAGCAGTGGCATAACCGGCCCGGAAAACGCTACCGCCAGCGCAAAAAGGCTTATCAAAAGCCCTGCCTGCGGTATGCTTACGCCAAAGCGCTCCGCCAGAAGCGGCAAAATACCTATAACGCCCATTTCGGTATTGATAATGCTGAACACGCCAATGGTTAAAATAAATATCATTAAATTACTGTTTGATTTTAACAATGCAGTTTCTCCTTTAAATTTTTATAATTAAAGCCGCTTTAACAAATTTATTATAAAAAACGCCATTGTTAAAAACAAATACTTAATTTGGTTGTTTTATATGCTTTTTAAGTATAAATTTTTACAAACGCCTGCTGAACTTTTGCACTAAAAATATTTACAAATAAAATAATTGGTGTAATATATAGTATGATGTAAGCAAAAGCTAACCATTACGCATTTCAGTTTAACAATATGCTTTTGAGAAATAAAATACTGGAAAATATTTTAAACTTGTGTTATCATAGAAAGCAGACGCAATTTTAAAAACAATATTTTTTATTAATTAGCAAAAGTCATTCCTAAATGGAGGATTTTATATGCAGATAGGTTTGGATATCGGCAGCACCACTGTAAAAATAGCCGTGCTGGATGATGCCGGAAAACTGCTTTTCAGTAAATATGCCCGTCATGCCAGCCGCATTACGGAAACCATAAAAACCATACTCGATGAACTTGCCGCACAGATGCCGTGGCTTAAAACAGCACATCTTGCCATCAGCGGCAGCGCAGGTATTGGCGTTGCCGAAAGCTGCGGCGTGCAGTTTGTACAGGAAGTTTTTGCAGAAAAAATATGTACGGAACGCCTTAACCCGGATACGGACGTTGTTATTGAACTGGGCGGCGAAGATGCTAAAATATTATTTTTAGGGCGGCATTTTGACGCCCGCATGAACGACAGCTGTGCAGGCGGCACAGGGGCTTTTATCGACCAGATGGCTTCTTTGCTGAACGTACCGGCCGAAGAACTTGACAAACTGGCAGCCACTGCCAAAACACGCTACACCATTGCCAGCCGCTGCGGCGTATTTGCCAAAAGCGACATTCAGCCCCTTTTAAACCAGGGCGCGGAAAAAAATGACCTTGCAGCAAGCATTTTTGACGCCGTTGCCAGCCAGGCGGTAACAGGCCTTGCCAAAGGACGCCCCATTAAAGGCAACGTGCTTTACCTTGGCGGCCCGCTGACCTTTTTCGGCTGCCTGCGCGCCAGCTTTGACAAAATTTTAAATTTACAGGGCACCTGCCCCGAAAACAGCTTATATTATGTGGCAATGGGCTGCGCTTTTTGTGCCGAACACACCGTAGACCTTACCACGCTGGCGGAAAAAATGCACGCTGCGGATGCCACCCGCCAATTTGAGCATTTGCCGCCGCTGTTTAAAAATATTGAAGAATATGACGCCTTTGTTGCGCGCCATAACCGCGACAATGTTCAGCGAGGCGATATTGCAGCCGCCAGTGAAGCCTATCTCGGTATTGACAGCGGCAGCACAACCATAAAAATTGCCGTAGTTGCACCGGACGGCAAGCTGCTTGATTCTTTTTACCAGAGCAACAAAGGCAACCCGGTTGTCGCCGTGCGCGATTACCTGACCGGATTTTACGAAAAATACCCTGACTGCAAAATACTTGCCGCTGCCGTTACGGGCTACGGCGAAGAACTTATAAAACACGCATTCCACGTCGATTACGGCATTGTGGAAACCATGGCGCATTTTATTGCTGCAAAAAGCCTTTTGCCGGAAGTGGATTTTATTCTTGACATCGGCGGGCAGGACATTAAATGCCTTAAAATACACAACGGCTGCATCGACAACATCTTTTTAAACGAAGCTTGCTCCAGCGGATGCGGCAGCTTCTTGCAGACTTTTGCCGGTATTCTCGGTTACAGCGCGGAAGATTTTGCCAAAATAGGCCTTTTTGCCGATAAACCGGTTGACCTTGGCAGCCGCTGCACCGTATTTATGAACAGCAACGTAAAGCAGGCGCAGAAAGACGGGGCTTCCGTTGCCAATATCAGCGCCGGGCTTTCCATAAGCATTGTTAAAAACGCACTGTTTAAAGTTATACGCCCTTCCGGGCCTGATGACCTTGGCAAACACATTGTTGTGCAGGGCGGTACTTTTTTAAACAACTGCGTGCTGCGCGCCTTTGAGCAGGAACTGAACCTTGAAGTTGTGCGCCCCGATATAGCAGGTTTAATGGGGGCTTACGGCGCGGCCTTATATGCACAGGAACGCCGCAAACTGCATCCGCAGGATTCCGCGCTGCTTAAAGCGGAACAGCTGCGCACTTTTTCACATACGGTTAAATCCGTTACCTGCGGGTTATGCAGCAACCACTGCCACTTAACGGTAAATATCTTTGCCGACGGCAAACCCTATATCAGCGGCAACCGCTGCGAACGCCCGGTTACGCACTGCGCGCCCAACGACAGCCTGAACCTTTACCGCTACAAGCTGCAGTTACTGGAAGAATTTAAGCCAGTACCAGGCAGGCGCGGCAAAATCGGCCTGCCGCTCGGCCTTAATATGTACGAACTGCTTCCGTTTTGGCATACCTTTTTTACGGAGCTGGGCTTTGAAGTAATTACCAGCCCCATTTATGACAAAACCATTTTCCAGAAAGGCCAGAACACCATTCCGAGCGACACGGTATGTTACCCCGCAAAAATGATGCACGGCCATATTAAATGGCTGCTGGCGCAGGGCGTTACAAGCATTTTTTACCCCTGCATGACCTACAATGTTGATGAGGACACAGCGCAGAACTGTTATAACTGCCCGGTTGTTGCCTATTACCCCGAAGTTTTGGCGGCAAACATTGAAGAATTAAAAAATATTCACTTCTTTTACGATTACCTTGGCCTTTTGAATAAAAAACTGCTGGCCAAAGAATTATACAAAATGCTGAACCCCGTTTATACGGATTTGGGCAGTGCGGAAATTAAAAACGCGCTTACCCCCGCATTTAAGGCTTACCGGGATTTTGAAGCCCGCGTTAAGGAACAGGGCAAAAAAATAACCGAAGAAGCCTTAAGCAAAAACATGCCGGTTATTATCCTTGCAGGGCGCCCATACCATACCGACCCGAAAATCAACCACGGCATAGACCGCCTTATTACAGGGCTTGGCGCTGCTTTAATCAGCGAAGATTCAGTAAGCGGCAATATTGACCGCAAAGATTTGAACAAAGACCTGGAAGTTTTAAACCAGTGGACCTATCACAGCAGGCTGTATGCCGCCGCTAAATTTGCCGCGCAGAACCCTGCCATGAACCTTGTTCAGCTTGTAAGCTTCGGCTGCGGATGCGACGCCATTACGGCCGATGAATGCCGCCGCATACTAGAAGAAAGCGGCAAAATTTACACCCAGATAAAAATTGATGACATTGAAAACCTTGGTGCGGCACGCATAAGGCTGCGCAGCCTGTTTGCGGCACTGGGCTTTGAATGCTGAAATAATTTTTGAAGGAGCAATTTTTATGTCAGAAACTGTGCTACCGGTTTTTACCAAAGAAATGAAAGCTACGCACACCATACTTGTGCCGAATATGCTGCCGTTTCATTTTGCATTGCTGCGTTCCGCGCTGCAAAGCTGCGGCTACAAAGCCGAAATTTTACAGAACACCGGCCGCAACGTTATTGAAACAGGGCTGAAATACGTTAACAGCGATATATGTTATCCGGCGCTGCTCGTTATCGGCCAGATTATAAGCGCGCTGGAAAGCGGCAGATACGACCTCAGCAAAACGGCCGTTATGCTCAGCCAGACAGGCGGCGGCTGCCGCGCTTCCAATTATATATACCTTCTGCGCAAAGGCATGGAAAAAGCAGGGCTCGGCAATGTGCCAATCATCAGCCTTAATGTAAACGGTATGAACGAACAACCAGGCTTTGAGCTTAACCTTGCCATGATAAAAAAATTTATGGCCGCCATTATTTACGGCGACACTTTAATGTACCTTGTCAACAAAACCCGCCCTTACGAAACCATTAAAGGCGCGGTTGATGAACTGTCAGGCAAATGGCTGAACAAGCTTGAAGCCGCTTTTATGGAAGGCAAAGCGCAGGCTACCGGAACCATGAAACAGCTTTCGCGCGCTCTGGCGGAGGACTTTGCCGCCCTGCCGCAAAAAGCGGAGCATAAAATAAAAGTTGGCATTGTCGGCGAAATTTACATTAAATACGCTGGTCTTGGCAACAACAATTTGGAGCAGTTTTTACAGAAGCAGAACTGCGAATACATGCTGCCAGGGCTGCTGAACTTTATTATGTATTGCGCCGACACTTACTTAACGGACTACAAACTGTACGGCGGCAAATTTTTTAAATACGGCATATCCAAAATGGCAATGCTTTATTTAAAACGCCTCGAAAAAATCATGCTTTCCGCACTTTCAACACCGCCCTTTAAGCCGCCTGCATCTTACGAAGAAACAAAAGCGCTTGCCAAAGGCGTTATAGGCTACGGCAACAACATGGGCGAAGGCTGGCTTTTAACAGCCGAAATGCTGGAACTTGCCAAAAACGGCTACAACAACATTATCTGCGCACAGCCCTTCGGCTGCCTGCCTAACCATATAACCGGGCGCGGCATGCTTAACAAAATCAAGGAAATTGCTGAAAATGCCAATATCCTGCCTATCGACTATGATTCCAGCGCTTCTAAAGTAAATCAGGAAAACCGCATTAAATTAATGCTGGCTACTGCCGAATAAAATTTTAAACAAAAAAATTACCCCGTTGCCAAAGAACTGACAACGGGGTTTATTTTTACCGTTATTTAATTAATTGCTGCCCTGATAAACCATACCCTGAATATCGGTATCGGCTTTAACCTGTACAAAGGTGGTGGAGCCTGCCGGAATATTTACGGATTTACCGGTTACAAAAGCACCGCCGATAATACCTACCGGGCCAAGCACTACCATGCCGCCGATAGCGGCACCTGCTGCACCGGCAACAGTTTCGGCTGCCTGTTTGGCAACATCACCGAGGAATACTTTAACGCGGGTATTATCAATAGCGTAAATAAAACCAAAGTCAACATCAATGCGGGCATCCTGGCCGAACATACGCGGGCCTACAACCTTGGTTACTTTGCCAACGCCTTCAGCGCCTTTCGGCAGTACCAGCACATCATTAACAAAAACATTGTCGGCAACTTTGTATTTTACAACATCGCCTGCTTTTGCGGTTTTGCTGCTGAGGTCTTCGGCAAATTCAAGCTTGATTACGGAATCTTTCGGCAGAGTTACGGTTTCAACAACAACAATGCCGTCCTGGAAAGCAAGGTTTGCCAGTGCTTCAAGGCGTCCTGCAAGAGAGCCTGCGCCAACTTCGCCATTCAGCATGGTTTCCAGTGCTTCAATGCGGCTTTTGGCCGGACCGCCTGCCGTGCTTTCGGTAAACTGCCATTCAACGGCGTTCAGCTTGGTTAAAAAGCTTGCTTCGCCGCTGCCTGCATAACCGTTGATATAGTCATACAAATTATCAACTCTATTTAAAATAGGGTCAGTGGTAATGGTGCCGTAAACATCATCTTCAAGGCTGTCCATTCTGCTGACCAGTGCGCCTGCCTGTTCCGTACCGTACAGGGTAACTTCCAGTGCGCCCATTTTTTCACTGGCAGACATTGTTTTCGGCGCAGCGGAGGCTTCAATGGCAGCGCTGGCAGAAATTTCGTCACCTGCTGCGGCTAAAGCTACGCCCGGAAAGGCAGATGTAACAGTAAGTGTTAACGTTAAAAATAAAGTAAGGAGTTTTTGTTTCATTTCATTACCTCCGTGCAAAAATATATATTAATTATATCATAAAAGAACTTAAAAAAACAGTAAACTAATTGAAAACCGGGCAAGCATTAAAGCAAAGCCCGGTTTTATTTATTATTTTAAATATTTTGCAAAACTTGCCGCTACGGCATCTTTCATTTCGTCCATTTTGGCAAAGCGCCTTCTGTGCTGGGCACGTTTGGAAGGCTTCAGTTCCTCCATGGATTTTCTGTATTCGGGAATGGGTATTTTGTAAAAACGCTTGTCGTCAAGCTGCGTTCCTTCACATTCCTGCCAGAAGGCATCCAGTGAAGTTTTCAGTTTGCGGTCCACGCGGATATGGTTCATGGCGTAATAGCCTTCGTTGCTGACGGCGTAAATGCTTTCGCAGCCCAATGCCGCCGCCACGTTGCGGATGCCGTAAAAAATAAGGTTTTTGGTGCGGTAGCCGTAAAAGGCTTTGGTCAGCCCTTTAATAACCTCCGAGCCGTTGGGAGTTCCCTGCAATGCGCCAATCCACAGCGCCGGTTCGCCGTTTTTTCCGGGCGCCAGCCAGAACATAATCTGGTACAGCGCTTCTTTATCCCACATCAGCACCAGCGAAAGGCATCCTTCCTTGCGCTGACCGGCGTGGAACCATAATTCCAGCGTCAGCGGCTTTTCTTCGTAGCTGTCTTCCCACAGGCGCAGCATTTCGCCATCTGCATAAAGCCTGCGCAAAGCGTCTTCGGTTAACTTGCTTTCCAAAAATTCCACATGCCCTTTTACAAGGCTGATGCGTTCATCATAGGTGGAGTTTTTGTAAAAGAACTGCCTTGTCGCCTGCTCCACAAAACTTGTTGTATGGCGCAGCATATCACGGCGCAGCGGCGTTGCCGCAAAGAAATCCAGCAGGCCGCCAATCTGTTCGCTGTGCAGCATGCAGCGGGAACGGAAAACAACGTACCTTTTCCATTCTTTCAAGCGTTTGGTATTGTACAGGCTATGCCCGATATGTTGTAAAATTTCTGTATCCATGTCAGCCTCGCAATTGTTTGATATGTTACATTATACCATATTGCAGGCCTTACTGCCAGTTATGCTTTGTCGCGGTCATACATCGGGCGCAGGCGGTCCTGCATGGGAATTTTATCGGCCGCAGCCGCAAGCAGGGCCCATTCATACAGCGTGCTCTGTGCGCCAACAGGCTCCAGACGGTTGGTAACGCGGCGGTAAGTGCCGTTGGATTGCATCATGTGCGCGCCGACGTTATCGCGCAGGTACAAATCAAGCACTTTTTTAATACGCTCGATATGCGCCGGCGTTTCAACCGGGAAGAACAGTTCAACGCGGTCGTTAAGGTTACGCGGCATCCAGTCTGCACTGGAGAGGAAAAGCTGTTCCTTGCCGCCGCCCTGGAACCAGAAAATACGGCTGTGTTCCAGCTGCCTGCCGACAATGCTGCGTACGGTAATGTTGTCGCTGATGCCGTCCATGCCAGCGCGCAGGCCGCAGATACCGCGGATGATAAGGTCTATTTTAACGCCTGCCATGGAAGCCTCGTACAGTTTCTGAATAACGGGGTAGTCAATCAGCGAGTTCATTTTGGCAATGATATGCCCGGTGCCGCCTTTTTTAACAATACTGATTTCGTTGTCGATAAGTTCATAAATCTTTTTGCGCAGTCCAAGCGGTGCCATAACCAGTTTGTTCCATACCGGCGGGTCCGAATAACCGGACAGTACATTGAAGAACGCCGAAGCGTCGCTGCCGAACTGGTCGTTAGCAGTCATCAGGCCCATATCGGTATAAAGTTTGGCTGTGTTATCGTTGTAGTTGCCTGTACCAAGGTGTACATAACGCTTAATGCCGTCTGCTTCCTTGCGCACAACAAGAATAATTTTGGCGTGGGTTTTAAGGCCCATCAAACCGTAAATTACGTGGCAGCCTGCTTCTTCAAGCCTGCGTGCCCAGATGATATTGTTTTCTTCATCAAAGCGCGCTTTTAATTCTACCAGTACCGTTACCTGCTTGCCGTTTTCGGCAGCGCGGGCAAGGGCTGCAACTATCGGCGAGTTGCCGCTGACGCGGTAAAGCGTCTGCTTGATGGCAAGTACGTTCGGGTCGTCGGCAGCGTCGCTTACAAATTTAACTACCGGGTCAAAGCTTTCATAGGGATGGTGCAAAAGCACGTCGCGTTCACGCAGAACCTTAAAGATGTCGCTGTCGTCCGGCAGTTCCAGCGGGCGCTGCGGCACAAATGGCTCATACAGCCAGGGCCACATGCCCGGCAGCGAAGCAAATTTAAAGAAGCAGGTTGCATCAAGCGGCCCGTTAATTTCATAAACCTCCTGCTCGGTAATGTCCAGATTATTGTACAGGAATTTTCTGATGCGGCTGTTGGCTTTATTGTAAATTTCCAGCCTTACGGAAGCGCCGCGCGTACGTTTGCGCAGGGATTTTTCCACTTCTTTCAGCAGATTGTCGATATCGTCCTCGTCAAATTCCAAATCGGCGTCGCGCGTAATGCGGAACGGCACAACGTCCAGAATTTTGCAACCGCTGTACAAATCGGAGCAGTGCTCGTTAATAACGTCTTCCAAAAATACAAAGCTGCGTTTTTCCTCGCCGGGAACTTCCAAAAGGCGCGGCAGTACGGAAGGCACCTGCACGATGCCCATGCTGTCTTCACCCTCCTGGTTGGTAAGTTCTACCGCAAGGTTCAGCGTTTTATTTGCCAAAAACGGAAACGGGCGCGAAGCGTCAACCGCCATCGGCGTCAATACCGGGAAAATTTCTTCCTGGTAATAAGCCTCCAGCCAGCGGCGGCCTTTTTCGCTTAATTCGCTTACGCGGCAAATGTAAATGCCCGCCTCGCGCAGTTCCTTAACCAGCGAAAGCAGATATTTGTTTAACAGCTTCATCTGGTCGTGCGCCGCTTTGCTTATTTCTTCAAGCTGGGCTTTAACGGTAAGCCCTGCCGCATCGCGTTTGTTAATGCCGTTTTCGTACTGGTCCCACAAGCCTGCCACGCGCACCATAAAAAACTCATCAAGGTTAGACGCGGTAATGGCAACAAATTTCAAGCGTTCCAAAAGCGGCGTGGTTTTTACGCCGGCTTCGCGCAGCACACGCAGGTTAAATTTTAACCAGCTGAGTTCGCGGTTAAAAAAGTATTCCGGTTTATTAAGATTAATTTTTTCGTTCTTTTCCATTTATCTGTCCACCCGTTCCAAAACTGCCTGTAATCCGTAAACTTCTTCAAAGAAAGATGCCTTGGAGGCAAAAGTCCATTCTTCTATCGTCAAATCTTCAAGGGTAACGGCTTCCACCTTCATTACGCCGTTTTTAACGTTAACGCGGCAGCTTTTGATTTTTTGCTTATAGCTGCGGTCCATGGCATCGGCAAGGCGCACCAGCGCGGCTATTTTTGCTACCAGCGGCATAATTTCCGGCGACATTTCTTCCACTTCGGCATGGCGTTTGCCGCTGAACAGCCTGTGCGCATGGTAATAGCTTGCCAGCGCCACTATTTTTTTATCCATTTCGCTGAAGCCTAAAATGTCGCACGACATAATCAGCATATAGCTGTACAGCGAATGGCTGCGCAGCGAAACGTATTTGCCGATATCGTGCAGCAGCGCTGTTGCCTGCAAAAGAATGCGGCTGTGGCTGTCAAGCCCGTGGTGTTTGCCGAGTTTATCGAACATGGCAAGGGCAAGCTTGGCCACCTGGCGCGAATGTGCTTCGTCATACTGGTAACGCTCACCGATGCTGTACAGAAGGCTGAGCTGTTCCTGCTCAAGCTCGTCGGCATAATCCTTGCTGGCTTTCGGGCCGATATGCAAAAGGCAGATGCCGTCAATAAAGCGGTCATCCGTAAGGATAATTTCCTGAACCGGCACCAGTGCCAGAAGCTGCTCGTACAGCAAAATTGTCGGCACAACCAGTTCGGCCACATCTTCGTTGATTTTAAACACTTTAATAATCTGCGGCAGGTTCAGCTCATGCACGGTTTTAAACAGCTGCATGAACTGTTCCGTTTTAATGCGGATAACACCGGCTTTAAATTCAACGCCCATCATCTGCAGCAGAAGTTCCGATTCCGCGCCTGTCAGCACAAGATAATGTATCTGCTCGTTTTTCAACGCGTCCCTTACCGCGCCCATCGTACTTGAAAGGTATTCGGCAAGAGCCTGGTTGAATTTCATTGAACTGCGCTGATTGCGGTTAAAGCTTTCCTTAACGCGGATAACGCCGATATTAAGGTTCTGCTGGTAGCGTATAATATTATCTTTTACAAAAGTAATGCCAAGCCCGCCGGAGGAAATATCCATCATCAGCATGCTCTCATCAACGCCGGTCAGGCCGTCAAGCTTCATGGTGCGGCGTATTGAAGCATACTTGGTATAAATTTCTTCCGGAAGGTCAATAACAGTTACTTTCAAGCCCGTCCTGATATAAATCTGGTCTAACAGGAACACGCGGTTTAAAGCCTCGCGCACTGCGGTTGTTGCCTGCATGCTGTATTCTTCAACTTCATATTCCGTCATCAGGCGTTTAAAGCCAACCAAAAGCTCGCAAATTTCATTTACCATGCTGAACGGAATGATTTTGTTTTTGAAGGTTTCTTCGCCCAGGCGCACGCGGCGGTTGCATTCCTCCAGAACTTTCATGTTGTTTAAGTTGCGGTACTGCACAATCTGCATGCTTATCATCTCAGAGCCGAGATGTATTGCTGCAAAAATTTTATATTGTTTTTTTCTCACATGACCACCTCATTAAAGCATTATGTATTAATTCGACACAGCACACTTAAATCCTTGCCTTTAACAATTTTTTTACAGCGCCTTACCATCCTTTTTACAAATTATGCGTTTTTTGGCAGGATTTTTTACTTTTTCCGGTAAATATATATTTATTATGCGGTTTTACTGAATGTAAAATGACGGGAGGTATGTATTTTGCAGAGGATAGCTATTATAGATATCGGTTCTAACTCAGCGCGCCTTGTTATAACTCATATTTATAAAAACGGCGCCTACAACATGGTATACAACCAGAAAGAAGCCCTGCGCCTGAGCCAGAAAATTGACAAAAACGGCAACCTTACGCAGCAGGCGTTTACCGACACCATTGAAACCATGAAAAGCTTTGCCTATATGTGCAAACTGTACCACGCAGACAGGATTATTGCCGTGGCAACGGCCGCCATCCGCAATGCGGGCAACGGTGCGGAGCTTACGCGCCTCGTACAGAGTGAAACTGGCATCAGCCTGCACATTATAACGGGCAACACCGAAGCCTATATCAGTTACCTCGGCGTTATCAACACCCTTCCCTACCACAGCGGCATTATTTTCGACCTGGGCGGCGGCAGCACGGAGCTGATTCTGTTTCAGGACCGCAAAATACTGGAATCCGTTTCCGTTCCTATCGGCGCAGTAAACACCACCGCACTTTTTAATACACGCAACACCGTAAGTTCTTCCGTTTACGGCGAATTAAGCTTCTTTCTGCGCACGCGCCTTGCGGAATACCCATGGCTGAAACAGCCCAAGCTTCCGCTTATCGGCGTAGGCGGCACGGCGCGTACCATAGGCAAAATGCACCAGCGCGCCACCAAATACCCCACAACCAAAATCCATAACTATAAATTAACGGTACAGGCCTTCCGCGGCATTTTTAACCGCCTTAAAAACAGTACGCTTGAAGAACGCCGCAAAATTTCCGGTCTCAGCAGCGACCGCGCCGATATCATCATTGCCGGCGCCGCCATTATTAACGCGCTTTTTGAAGTTACCGGCAGCAAGCAGCTCATAACCAGCGGCTGCGGCCTGCGCGAAGGACTGTTTTACGATTACTATTCCAAAGAACGCGGTATACCGCTTATTGCCGAAGATATCTTAGCCCGCAGTACGGATAATATTTTAAACCTTTACACGCCTGACCTCACGCACAGCCACCATATCACCAATCTGGCGCTGGCCATGTTTGATGCCTGGAAACCGCTGCACGGGCTTGGCAAAAACTGCCGCCGCCTGCTTAAAACGGCAGCGCTGCTGCACGATATAGGCATTACCATTAACTTTTACAGCCATGCGCGCCACAGCGCCTATATGATTCAAAACGCGAAGCTTTTCGGGCTTACGCATAAAGAGCAGCTTCTGGCTTCGGCCGTTGCAGGCTGGCATAACGGTATTTCCAAAAGCTATTTTTCGCGCGACCCACTGTATATGACCATGCTGACGGAAAACAACTGGCAGACGGTAAGCAGGCTGGCGCTGCTTTTGGCCCTGGCCGAAAGCCTTGATTACACGCAGACCGGTATTTTAAGCATTACACGCGCCGGCATAAATAACGAAGGCGCTTTTCTGGAACTGAAAGAACACGGCAACCCCGTTATTGAACTGCACCAGATACGCGCGCATTTAAAATGGTTCTTTAAAACTTTCGGCAAACCGCTGCATTTTAAAGTAACGGGAGGATAATAAACGAATTATTTTTCAATCTGCAAAACTTAATATTAGTAATTGAAAAATAGGGAACAATATGTTAATATTCATTTAAAAAGTTCCCTATTTTAATATAATAAAAAATTAGCATCAACGGCAATAAATTTAGTATTATCGGTATTTGCCCATACATAATCAAAACCGCCGGCTCAGCCGGCGGTTTGTTCGCCGCTCGAAGCGGCTGATACAGCTGCATCTCAAGATGCCTGATTTTTATTCGCCAGCTGCAATTATTTTTACTCACTGCCCCTCATGCGG
>ENA-OURV01002259-OURV01002259.1-human-gut-metagenome-genome-assembly--contig:-NODE-2259-length-13695-cov-2.545968_pt1 | contig 13695 bp, 5 predicted proteins | sample MGYA00242141_ERZ509072 | MGnify/ENA primary metagenome ERZ509072 (study PRJEB26280, sample SAMEA2338763) | human gut metagenome | biome: human gut; feature: human-associated habitat; material: faeces... | reverse complement strand
TGTTCCATATAAGACTAAATCATCAGAAGTAACTGCTTTAACAAATGATTCAAAAGCAGTTATAACAAGTGGAACAGGTTCATTTGATTTTATAAATTATGGAACAACAACAAATACACATAATATTGTAGTAAATGCAGAAAATTGTGATTCTAAATATGCAAGTGTTCCAGGAAATACATGTACAAGCAAAACATATACAATCACTGTTACTAGAACTTCTCCATCAAGTAATAATAATTTAAGTAATTTAACAGTAAATAATAAAACAGTAACTAATTTTAATAAAAATACTTTAGAATATACTTTACCAAATGTATCTAATGAAACAACAAGTTTATTAGTAGGAGCAGTAGTAGAAGATACAGATAAAGCACAAATAAAAAGTGGAACAGGAACAGTTAATTTAAATATTGGAGATAATACATTAAATATAGTTGTTCAAGCAGAAAATGGAGACGAAAAAACATATAAATTACATGTTAGAAGATTATCAAATGATAACAAATTAAAAAGTTTAGAAGTTAAATCAACACCAAGTGCTAGTTTATCACCAGCCTTTACAAGTACATTCTTTGGAGATTATAACTATAATTATACAGAAGATGTAAGTTCTATAGATGTAAAAGCAATTGTTAATGATACAGATAAAGCAATGGTTGGAATAGTAGATGCAAATGCTTCTGAAACACTTACTAGCTCGTTAAATACTGCATCTAAAACATTTACAACTAATACAAGTAATGTAACAATTGTAGTAACAGCAGAAGATGGAAGTATTCAAAACTATACTTTAAACTTAGTAAGAGCAAAATCAACAGATGCAAATTTATCTAGTTTAATAGTAAATCCTGGAAAACTTGTTCCAGTGTTCAGTAAAGAAACAAGAAATTATATTGTAACTGTAGATGGAAGTGTAACAAGTATAAATGTTAATGCAACACCTCTATCAAAGTATGCTAAAGTAGAAAGTATTACAGGAAATACAAATCTTAACTTTGGAAATAATCAAGTGGAAGTAGTAGTAAAAGCAGAAAGCGGAAATACAGTAACATATACAATAAATGTTGAAAGAAAGAAATATGACATTGCTTTATTAGATGATATAAAAGTAGATGGCGTAAGTATAGACAATTTTAATAAAAATACATTTGAATATACTTTAGATAAAGTTCCATTTAGTAAAAATAAAATCAATGTAGATGCAACTAAAACAAATGAGTTATCAACAGTAAAAGGTTTAGGAGATATAGAACTAAAAACTGGTGATAATCAAATAGTAATAGAAGTAACAGCGCATAATGGTACAACTAAAAATACATATAAATTAAATATTGAAAGAGAAAAAAATAGTGATAATTTAGTAAAAAGTATAAAAGTATCAGGAGTAACACCAATATTAAATGATGATGGAACATATAGTGTAACACTTCCAAATAATAAGACAACATTAACACCTAATGATGTAGATGTTACAATAAGTGATGATGCTAGTATAGAAAAAAGTCCATCAATAAATTTATCAACAAAAAATGATAACATATATACATTTAAAGTAACTGCTGCAAATGGAGATGAAAAAACATATACTATAAAAGTAACAAGAACAAAATCTAATGATACAAGTATAAAAAAGGTAACACTTACAATTGGAACAGATTCATCAAGATATTGTTTATTAACTGATAATAAATGTAAAATTGGTGTACCAAGTGATACAACTAAGTTCTCCTTATCTTCTGAAATAAATAGTGAAAGTGTTATTACACCTGCAAATGGTACAGAATTTACTATGTCATCAACAGAAAGAGTAAAAGATATTACTTTAACAGTAACAGCAGAAGATGGAACACAAAATGAATATACAGTTACAGTTGAAAGAGAAAAATCATCAAATAATAATTTAAGTGATATAAAAGTAGATAATGTAAGCGTATCAGGTTTTAACAAAGACAAATTAATTTATAATTTAACTGTACCAGGTGCAACTGATAGTGTAAGTGTAAGTGCAGTTGTAGAAGATACAGGAAAAGCAACTATAACAACAGATTTAAGTAATAAATTTAATTTGAACTTTGGAAGTAATCAAATAGATATAATTGTAACAGCAGAAAATGGAGATTTAAAAACATATACTTTATTTATTGAAAGAAGTAAAAGAGTAAATGCTTATTTAAAAGATTTAAAAATTAATGATAAGACTATAACAGGATTTAATAAAAGTAAAACAATATATGATTTAGGAGAAGTTGATTATAATACAACTGCTCTAAAAGTAGAAGGAATTGCTGAAGATGAACTTGCAACTGTATTAGGTAATGGACTTATAAATTTAAGTACTGGATCAAATACAATTACATTAACAGTAAAAGCACATGAAAACGAAAAAGTATCTTCTTGTGGAAGCAGTACAAAATAATTTTTCTCTTTTTCTTTCAATAATGCCTTGCCTTCCCATTTTAATTCTACATAATATACCGTGGAATCCAACGTACGCTTTAACACAGCACTTTGCGTGTCCTGTTTAAGAACCTCGGTAGAGTGTTTATCATTGGCATCCCAATCACATGCATTATCGGTATGAATACCTGTAGGATAAGGAAAATGAAATTTTATCCCTGTATGCAAGTGACTGTCTATATGGGCTGAAATCATATCTTGTGCCGGATGGCAAACCGTCCGTACATTAAATTCATTCCCTTTCCAAGTAAACCGACTGAGTATCTCACCTTCCCATAAATTCAGAGTCTGGCTGATTCTGGTAACATCGGAAATAGCAGCCTCATCCCCCCATTCAAACCCGATCACTCCTAAATGTAACCGATGTGGGTTGGCACGAAACCAATCAGATGCATTCTTTTGTCTTTTATCTTCTTGAGATTGAACTGCATACAATTCCTTATGTCCTCGTCCAAAATCATATTCACTCAATGTTTCTTCGTGTCTATAACCGTCCATATTAGCAAAACTATGCCATCCCCATTGACTTTGCGTACCTAGAGGGACACCTTTTTTATAAGCGTCAGGAAAAGTTTGCAATCCTGTAATATCTACTGTAAATGCAAATTCGCCATTCCCTACTGAAAGCGAAGCCAACGAATCGAAAGCTGAAAATTGAGGATTATTCCGATTCACTAACGCCTTACGGTCTATTGAAATCTGCTGTACGGGATGAGTACAGGCACCGAACATCACTAATAAAGAGCAAAATAACAATATTTTCATTACCTAAATTTTTATACACTGTAAATAGATATTCATTTTTACGACTTCCTTATATCCTATGGCATAGGATGTAATCCCTCCCAACGCACATTCCATTTACCATCTTTGGGAAATCCCGGATTACTGACCGAGCAACCGTCCCACCCGGCACACATCATAGAGACAGCTAATAACAGCCCTCCATTACCAGGCAAATAAGAACGAAGACGAGTCGAACGATAATTGTTACCACTAGGCAAAAGCAAATCCTCCCGGTTATCCATAGTTATGGCACGCAAAGCAACCTCAGGCTGCAACAAGCGAGTAGCATTCATTGCCAGTGTGGGGTAATTCCAACTCCAGGATCCTCCGGACCAATTCCAATTTTGAGCTGCACGCACCAAAGTCTTTTGCATTTTTTCTTGATCAATGAGCCGCGACTCAGGCAACATGCCGTAAGCCAGCAAATTTTCAGAAGAAGTCCCTGTAACATAAAAAGGATCATGCTTACGTTTGCTTTTCTCGCCTTCCGATAGAGAAACAGAACCGTCTGCTTCTTTAGGACGCTGGCCATTAATGTATCCACCGGCCGGCATTTCCGGTAATTTTTCAGCAGGAATACCATTCACGAAATCAGGTATTCCTCTACCCTTTTCCGCCGGTAAGTAAATGCCATCAGGACTAGTAGCAAGAGGAGCTAATTTAGCAAGAATTTCATCCCACTCCGCATGACGTTGCAGCCCAAGTCTCTCCCGCCATTTCTGAGCTATGGACAAGCCAAAATGCCAATAAGCCATTTCAAAAGCAGGATTAAGGGTCGTCTCTTCATTATAGGATTCATTAGCCGCACAAGCTCCCTGAATAATGTAACGATCATTATCAGAATCATAATTAACAAACGAAGCCATAAAAGCAGCCGTCTGCTCTACCATATCAGCATACTCACGAAGAAATTCTTGAGAAGGACATGCACGATAGATAAGTTCTGACATATAAATGACATGGGGTTGTTGCCAGATAATAAAAGAGCCGACATCCGATGGTGCCTCTTTAGAAGATGGATCAGTCATTTTCATCCAACGTATGCCATTAAATCCCTGTCTGGCTGCAATATCACATGCCATCGGTACGGCAGTCTTATACCATTTCAATTGTTTCTCCAAAAGATCTGCTTTATTCCAAAGCGCATAATGAAAACTGTGCCACATTACCATTTCTAAATGAAATTTACCATACCATGTATTATAAGTCAGGCCGGTTTCAGCAGGAGGGTAATTTTGCGCTTCCTGCGAACGGAGCAAATATTGAGACAGCACAACCCGACGCTCCAAAAGCGAAGCACGGGGATCCGTACAGGAAGAAAAATCAATAACACCGGATGTCTGCCAATAATCCCTCCAACAACGGTTGGCCGAAAGCAGATTAGCCTTGTAATCAGGCTGAGGCACTACAGGTTGGTGCTTATAGAATCCGACATTGAAAGTCCACTGCTTATCGGAAGGTATCAATTTCAACCTGTTCTTCCCAGTTTGAGAAAGAACAGCTTTACCACTCCAACTGATTTCCACATAATAGACAGTAGAATCTACTGTACGACGAATAAGAGCCCGTTGAGGTTCGGAAAGAATAATGTCGGTAGAGTGGCAGTCATCGGCTGTCCAGCAAGTAGCATCGTCAGCTGCCTCACCTGTAGGATAAGGGAAACGGATGCCAACTGCCAGCTTTGCCGATGAAGACACAGAAGCAGAGACAATGTCACTATCGCCATTACAAGAAGTAGTTACCGTAACCGGAAGTTTTCTCCATAGGAAATGGGAATGAAGTTCTCCTTTCCACATGTCGAGAGTCTGGTCTATTTTAGTAATATCGCTCACCAACAAGCTGTCAAATCCTATATTTCCCAAATGCAGGCGGTGCGGATTGGCACGAAACCACTCTGCCGCTTTGGCATTACGTTCAGGACCTTCTGGAAATTGTACGGCATAAATCCCATGAGGATGACCGGGAAGCGGATGATCCTGTAGAGTTTCAACTATCTTATAGTCCTCCTTGTTAGGAAAACTGTGCCATCCCCATTCGCTATAGGTACCTAAAGACAAGCCTTCTTTATAATATTCGGGAAAAGTCTGCAATCCCGTAGCATCGGCAGTAAAAGCGAACCGCCCATTTCCGACTGTCAAAGAATGAAGAGAATCAATTTTTGTAACATGAGGGTTATTACGCATCACCAATGCATGACGGTCAATAGCAGTATCGGCACAAGCTGTAACCAGCAGCATTGCTGCCAATACAACAATAAAAAATGTTTTATTTCTCATCATAGACACTATTTAGTAAGATACTGAATAAATGTAGACATACCATTCATATATTCCTTGATGGAAATGACTTCAGAAGGAAGAGGAGCATTAGAGAAGCCCGGATTCTCTTTCGAAACACTAGGCAAACGACCGGGTAAATAATCTTTTTTCTTCAAAATAGTGAGCAGACTATCTACTTTTTGTGTATCCGCTTGCTGCATTTTACCACGCATTAAATGACTTAGTAAAGTTCCAGAAATATCCGTTTGACCTATAAACGGAGAATCTTTTGTCACTTCCTCTTTGGAGAGAGAGAGCAAATGCTGATACTCATCTTTTAAAGATTGCAAATCAATAGCCCGCGTAGAGCTATAATGAGTTATGAGTCCATGATAATCATAATCCACCCAATAATGATCTGGATCATTATGAAGGTAAAGAGGTCTGTTAGTGCCTACTTCTACAAAAGTAGGACACAATATCTGTCCCGGTTTTACAGACTTACCCAATTGTTTCATTTGCGCGTCGTTATATCGGATAGATTCTAGAAATTCAAATGCATCCGGAATACGGGCTAAATATTTAGTATCCCCAGTCCAACGATAAAAACGCATCAAGTTGCGACACATCTCGGCAGTAGCTGTAGCCGCATAACCTGCCGGTTCAAAATCACGAGCATGACCTGGAGAGTAATTGAGATCCAACTTATGCTGCATAGCCCAACCTGCCTGAGGCTTTCCTCCCTGCAATGCCAAGACACAAGTCATAGCCCGCTGAAGAGGCTCCAATGCCCGAGTTTCACCTAATAAAGTGTAACAAGCCAATAAAAAATTAATATTGTTAGTATGAACTCCATCATTAATGGTAATAAACGAAGTATAGTCTTCCTTATCACCTTTCACATATTCATAATGGAGAGGATAGCGCTGCGGCCACCCACCAATAGGATACTGACTCTCCAAAACAAAATCAAGACACCTTTCTACCGGATATTTATACTTCGGATCCAGAGTCAGTAAATACATACGCAAAAGGAACATTCCACTATCGTAGGTAGCCGCATCATCATAAGTACAATTTCCATAATAATGAGCATGTTCCTGAGCACAATGAATATATCCTTTCTGTACTTTGGAATACCATTGCTTAAGCGAAGTTTCTCCGGAAAAGTCCAACATATAAGGCCATCCCCCACTTGAATGCTGTCCCCAGATAAGAGCATCTGCCGCTGCTTGTGCCGCTTTCAGGTAATAAGATTCTCCAGTCAATTGATAAGCATTCAAAAATACATTTCCCATAGCAGGTGTACCAGCTTCTATCCATATCATACTTGGTTTAGCTTCCAGTTCCCCCCAACAACGGGAGAAATCAGGACTGTAATTCCATAAATAGCCACCACGGTTGCTGACCTTCTCTACCATGAAACGTGTAGCTTTCATCATAGCCACTTTTATATCAGAGGCCGGAATGTTTTTCTGTGCTCCAGCAGACAACAAAGTAATGAAAAGCATTACCGCCATACATATCATTTTCATACTGTTTTTTTTATAAGATAGGAAGAGAAAAGAAACAAAAAATCATCACTATTCTTCCCCCTTCCTATATAGAAATGTTTATAATTTATTGATTAATAAGCAGGATGTTGTTGACCGGTTAACCCAGGATTAACATCAATAATGGCTGTGGTGCTCAAAGTATAAAGTTCAGCCTGATTCTTGATAAACCCACGATATAACTCGGTAATCCAGGCGGGCAACGTGTTATTGTTTTCTTTATAACCCAATATCTTGGATTGTCCGGCTATACCGGAATTAGTTTCTCCTGCAATATTGGGAGTAATAAACATATTTACCCAATTCCAAGTGCCTCCATACCGGGCAACCAGTTCACTCATTTCCGTTTCTGTGGGCTGATGATCGAAATCTATATAAGTAAGACCTACCAAAGGATCCTTCCAAGATGTAGAAGTTGCTTCTTTATATGCCCGATAAGTCTTCACCTCATTATAAGGAACCTCACGCATAGCCAGTTTCTCGGTATTTGCTTTTGTTTCAGCCAAAGTTTCAGCCAACAAGTTCCACCGGATAAGATCAGTACGCCGCCATCCTTCTGTAGCTAATTCAAAGGCACGTTCCTTCACAATCGCTTTAAAAAAAGTATCATAAGTAGAGGGTGTGGTACCTATACGAGAGGCATCTCCTGCAAAAGCACGCAGACGAACTTGTTCATAAGCTGCCTTAGCTGCTTCCGTGGGCCCATTGTTCAAGTAATTTTCAGCTTCTGCGTACATTAACAATACATCCGAATAACGAAGTATAGGCCAATTGACATCCGTTTTCAAAGTGGCCGTACGGGGACCGGCTTTCCAATTGCAGCGCCATTTTCCCAAATTCAAAGCGCCATAAGGCACAGCAATATCGTTACCAGCCGCATCAATACTGTAATTGCCCACTGTAACATCCCGACGGGTATCATCATCGGCAAAAGAAAGATAAAAGGTAGGATGAATCAGTTGCAAAGGCAATGTTTTACCATAAAGGGCATTGGAAGCATGAATGCAAAGTCCATTTGTATATCCCACACGACCATTGGTTGTATTGCCAAACTCAGCATATTCAAACATTACCTCTTCAGGGTTATAAACGCCACCCTCGTTCAAGGCTCTAAACACATCCTCATATTTAGAAAGCAAGCTGTTTTCACCTTTACTAATCACTGCTTTACAAGCTTCATCAGCAATGGTATATAATTTTCTTACACGCGATTCATCCAAAGGACGGCGCATCTGAAGAGTAGATTTATCATAAGTATTCAGATCCCAATGCAAAGCATAACCTGCTGCATAAAGAGCTGTACGGGCCAATAATCCATAAGCAGCATTCTTGGAAATCCGCTCAGGAGTAGAGAAAAATCCTTCACTATACCAAGGAAGTACTTCGACAGCTTCTTGCAAATCGGCAATAATGCCATCATAAATCTCATCCCGATCAACACGGGAAGAAGAAAAAGTCGTCATATCCAATACAGGAACAGTAGAATAAGGTACATCCCCAAAATAACGAATCAAATTCAGAAAGCAAGTAGCCCGAACAGCCAGACATTCAGCTATATAAATGTGACACTTTCTCTCGTCCTCTCCCGAAAGGCTCATTGCACGTAATCCTTTCAAACATGAATTACAACGCTCAATGCTGGAATAAGAGGTAGTATAAATGCCTGTGGGACAACTTTGATCATTGAGCACATAATTGGCCGCATAATTATTAGCATTCGAATTACTCTCAGTAGACCACATTTCATCTGTTCCATTCTGAGCCTTATACCAAGCATCCTGCATCCAGACACCTGTGTAACAAGCAAGAACAGCCATCTCAACTTTATCAATGGAAGAGAAAACACTTTCACTGTCTGTCTTCGATTTAGAAGGAAGATCCAGAAAGTCAGAACAAGAACTGAAATTGATCGCCAAAAAGGCAACAGCTATATAATATACTATTTTCTTCATAATACAACTCTCCTATTATTATAATGAAAGATTAATGCCAAATACAAATCCTTTGGAACGTGGATAAGAAGAATCATCAATACCCGGAGTTAAAATAGAACTTTCCTTAGAAACTTCGGGATCATAACCTGAATAATTCGTAATAGTGAATGGATTATTCAATGTACAATATAGACGCAAATTACTGATAAAAGCTTTACTTAACCACTTTTTCGGGAAAGTATAACCTAAAGTAATAGTGCTTATGCGAAGATAAGAACCATCTTCCACAAAACGATCAAGCGGAGTAGTAATAGCTGCGCGGTTGTCATTATGAATACTCCACAGAATGTTCAGATCATGCTGATTAGGATTAAGCTCAGCTATACGGTTGAGGTCCGTAGCTTCTTTTCCAGTACGGGGATCCAGCAGAGTGAAACGATTGGCAGCATCCGCAAGCATATTTTGGTACGGTTGGTATGGACCGACAAAACGCTGGGTAGACATATTAAAAATATCATTACCATAAGAGAATACCATAAATACAGAAAGATCAAAGCCCTTATAAGAAAAAGTATTTTTAAAACCTCCGGTAAAATCCGGATTAGCATTCCCGATGACTGTCATATCATCAGAATTATAAACAGGTGTCCCCTTATCATCCGTCTGCCCCGTAGTATTTACATACTTGATATCACCCGGTTTATATTGAGTTTTTACAGATCCTTTCTGATAAATAACACCATCTTTCAAAACATATTTATCACCATTCTGCACAAAATCGTCGGTAGTATAAACTCCATTGGTCTTATACCCATACATCTCACCTAAAGAATGACCTACGATGGCACGGTATAGAACAGAAGAATTGGTACCACCACTGACGCTAGTCTGATAATATTCATTCTCACCGTCTATTCTCAAGACCTTGGAACGATTGAAGGAGATATTGAAATCGGTAGTCCAAGTAAAATGTTTGTTGCGGATGTTCGTACTGCTTATAGCTATCTCAAGACCGCGATTACGGATAGAACCGATATTCTGATATTGGTGCGTATAACCGGTTGATGTCGGGATAGCCACTTTCATAAGCAAATCATCGCTCTTATTGTTATACCAGTCCAATGTCAGGTTAACTCTGTTTCCCCACAAACCCAAGTCCAGTCCGATATTCGTAGAAACGGTTTTCTCCCATTTTAAGTTATTATTACCTACTGTGCTGCCAGGTGCCAAAGCCGCCGTTTCCTGATTGCCCACAGGATATACCGTAGCATTATAGGCAGTAGCATACATATAATTATCAATATTACAATTACCGGTAGTTCCATAACCTACTCTCAATTTGAAATTATTGACAACATTTCCGATAGCATTATCTTTCCAGAATCCTTCTTCAGAAACGCGCCAAGCTGCCGCTGCTGAAGGAAAATAGCCCCAACGATTACCCTCGGCAAATTTAGAAGAACCGTCTGCACGTAAGGTTGCTGTAAAAAGATAGCGGTCATTAAAAGTATAATTGAGACGACCGAAAAAAGACAACAAAGCATTTTCTTCTAAAGAAGACTTCCATGTATCGGGAGTGGCCATACTAATATCATTAAGACCGAAATTAGTATCGGGAAATGCCTTATAGGCAGTTTCTGTACCAGATGTATTTGTATAATATAATTCGTGTCCTAACAAAACGCCCAAATCATGCTTCTCAAACGTATGTTTCCAATTCAATGTATTAGTCCATTGATAAGCATATCGTTCCTTATTATCAATACTGCCATAAGGTCCGCCTTTGAGTTGAGCATTGGCCGTACGACCATCATCGAAATTAGTTGTTTTGATTTGGGCCCAATTATAACTACCAGCTGTACGGAATGTAAAATCCTTCAAGAAATCAATGTCCACACCGGCATTAACACTAAAAATACGACTAAGTTTTCTATTTATTATAGCATCGTTGGTTATCAATGGGTTATACACATCATATTCGTTACTGAAAGTACGGAATTCGGTATTTAACTCTTCATTAATAAGCTGATCATCAGTAAACAGGATTCCGCCAGTTTCAGGACGCAAAATAGCTTGTTTTAATCCGGAATAAGAACCTCCACCTAATGTTTTGGCGTAATTAAAAGAAGAATTCATATCAAAACGTACATTTTTCCATAGCTGGGAATTTACTTTAGTACGAATCGTATTACGGTAATATCCGTGATTTTTTACGATACCGTCTTGCGACATATTATTGTAGCTTACCAATACTTGAGTTTTTTCCGTTCCGGTAGAAAGAGATAGATTATGGCTTTGAGTAAGAGCACTTCCACCAAAAATCTTATCTTGCCAGTCTATTCCGGAACGTCCGCCATAAGTTTGCTCTATATCAGACCATGCTCCCGTATAAAATCCATCATCCGTATAATCCCCTCCAAACATACGTGCATACTGGTTCATTTCTCCGGCAAGAGTCCACCATTCATACTGATATTTGGCATACTGTTCAAGATTGAGCAAATCCAGTTTCTTGCCCAACCAATCCACAGATACATAGCCGTTGTAATTCACAGTTGTCTTGCCACTACTTCCACTTTTGGTCGTAATAAGAACCACACCATTTGATCCACGCGCTCCATAAATAGCTGTTGTCGAAGCATCTTTTAAAATATCAATAGTCTTAATGTCATTTACATCAATATTCTTCAAACCATCTTCCGACTGGAAGCCATCAATAATATAGATAGGTGTAGTAGACTGAGTAATGGAAGTACCTCCACGAACGGTAATATTCACTTCAGCCCCAGGAGCTCCGTTCTGTGAAACAATATTCACTCCGGCAGCTTTTCCTGCTAGCGCTTGAGCCGCATTAGTAACAGGAACTTCCGCTAAATCTGCACCGGTAACTGAAACAGAAGAACCGGTCAAATCACGTTTTTTCACTACTCCATATCCTATAACAACCACTTCTTCAAGGGTTTTAGCATCCTCTTTCATCACAATTTTGAAAGAAGATTTTCCATTTACACTTATTGTTTCAGTTACATACCCCACATAACTGACAATCAAAGAAGCATTACTTGAGACATCATTCAATATAAAATTTCCATCAAAATCCGTAATAGTTCCATTAGTAGAACCTTTGACCATCACCGTAGCACCTATTACAGGCTCTCCTTTATCATCAACCACCACGCCCTTTACGCTACGACCTACCTGTTGTACGATGGCTACCTCTTTCGTTGCGGAAGAAATGGCAGACTTTTCAGAAAGAATAATATTCTTATCCAAGACTTTATAGGTCGTATTTGTTCCGGAGAAAAGCTTCTTTAAGACTGAAAAAACATTCTCATTTTTGACATTCAAGGTTACTTTACGTTTCAAATCGACCTGCTTATTATTATAGAAAAAGGTGAAATCCGTCTGTTTTTCAATTTCGGTCAGGACTTCAGAGACCGTCCGAGTCTGAGAACTGATGTTCAACATGGTTCTCTGTGCATAATTATTGCTAGCATATAACAAGCTGGCAAAACTGAAAAGAACAAAAAGAGTTATTTTCAGAGACAAAGGCAGTTTACATACTGGTTTCTTCATTTTCGTAAATAGATTTAATTTTAACTTCATAATTTGATTACAGATAAAAAGTAGTGTGTTTTTTCTGTAGATTGTTTTACGTAGGATGTTTCAACATAGCTTGTTATTTTTAAAAGATTAATAAACTTCTATTTTCTGTTTTTCTTGATGAATATTATTACTTTCTGCATACTTAAATTTTATATTTGAAGATACGCTGATATATTCCAGAATTCGTCCCAAGCGTTGTTTCTCAAGTACACCGGTAAAAGAGGCTTCAAAACATTTGGGATTCTTTACTACGAAATCCACATCAAAACGTTTAGATAGCATTTTAAGAACTTCCTTAAATGGAGTATCACGAAAAATAAGTTTTCCGTCTTTCCAAGAAGTGATAACCTCTACATCTGCCTGATCAATTTTTATTTGTTGCTGTGCAGCAGTATAAACAATTTCCTGTCCCGGCTGAATTTCCTGTTCCGTCCAATTACTTTTCTTATTTTCATATGCCATGGCAATGCTTCCTTCCACCAAAGTTGCAGTTATTGTTTTATCATCAGCATAGGCTTCCACATTAAATTGGGTACCATAAACTTTTACAACAGCTTTCTGCGGCGTTCGGACCATAAAAGGCTGACGGGAATTCTTTGTTACCTCAAAGTAGGCTTCGCCATTCAATTGGACATTACGACTTTTTTCGTCAAAGTGAGAAGGGTAAACAATAGTTGAATTGGAATTAAGAATTACATGAGTTCCATCCGGCAAAATAGTAGAAGTTATCATTCCCGGATTAGTACGAATCTCTATAAAATTCACTTTATTCTGCTCATTACCATTCATCCATAAATACAAAGTAGACAGTAGCAAAGGTATGGCAAGAATAGCAGCGGCACGTTGTGCCCATCGCCCCCATTGTAGCTGTCGTTCCCTTCTTATCCTGCCTCTGACTTCCTTCAAAGCAGCCCGTGCATCAGTCCGTTTTAAGGTATCCATTGTTTTTGTGGCAAAAGAAAGATAATAAATCTGTTTGGCCAGCTTTTTATTTGCTTCGGAAGAGATAATCCATTTTTCAATCTCATCTTTCTCACTTAGAGTCACTTCTCCTTCAAAATAACGGAGTAAAAGCGCTTCATCTATTCGGGTATCTGA
>ENA-OURV01002258-OURV01002258.1-human-gut-metagenome-genome-assembly--contig:-NODE-2258-length-13697-cov-23.118678_pt1 | contig 13697 bp, 8 predicted proteins | sample MGYA00242141_ERZ509072 | MGnify/ENA primary metagenome ERZ509072 (study PRJEB26280, sample SAMEA2338763) | human gut metagenome | biome: human gut; feature: human-associated habitat; material: faeces... | reverse complement strand
ATTTATCGATACAATTTAACGAAAGAAGGCTCTGCGGTGACAGAAAAACTGTCACCGCAGAGCCTTTTCTATTTTTTACCTTTATACTATTTAACGAAAGGTCGTGAGGGTGTGCATTTTCGGCAAAGGGGTGTGCATATTTTAATTATTCCTAAAATTAACAAAAAGCCGCAGAAAGCCGACCTTTGACCTGTAATAAGCAAACCACTATACCGTCCCGGTTGCAATCTGCTCGAAAATATGATATAATAACCTCAGACATAAAATCCGCCGAAAGCGGATTTTGCCGTGCTTTGCACGGCTTGCGGAGCACCGCAAGTCTGAGAACATTTTTCCGTCAAATCCTTTTGTCTGTTGACAAAAGCACGGCGTTCCGCCGTGTCGGCTGACGCCGATTTGATTTGTGGTATAATAACATATAATAATTCCGAATTTGCAGGTGAGAAGATGGACGCATACCGTATCGCAATTTGCGATGACGATGATATAATACGAGAAAATTTATGTTCTCTTTGTAGTGATATTTTAACTGATGACAGTGTTGAATATGAGCTTGAGCCTTTTTGTTCGGCTCAAGAGCTTGAAAAACGGCTTAACAGCGAAAACTGCCCCTTTGACCTGCTGATATTGGATATTCAGATGGACGGCATGACGGGTATAGAACTTGCCCGTTCTTTAAGAGAAAAAGGTAATCGGGTGTCAATCATTTTTGTGACAGCGTGTGAGGATTATCTTAGCGAAGGATACGGCGTTCAACCTATTCATTTTCTCTTAAAGCCTGTACGGCGGGAAGCACTGGCAAGTGCGATCCACACTGATCTGAAGCTGAATTACATACCGAAAACCGTTGTGGTTCACATCGGAAATAAACTGGTGCATTTATCTTTTTCGGACATACGATATGTCGAGAGCTATAATCACAGCATAGTAATCCACCAAAGTACAGGTAACAGCACCTATTATTTTTCGCTTTCGGATTTTGAAAAACAACTTCCTGCGGGGCAATTTGCCCGCTGTCATAACAGCTATCTTGTGAATTTGAATGAGGTGCGTGAGATCGGTAGAACGGAGCTTTCTCTGCAAAGCGGCGAAACGCTCCCGGTGGGAAGAGCCTATTACAAAGCCTTTCAAAGCGCATTTGTGCGATATATAAATCAATAACAAAGAGGTCACCGCTTATATTCGGCGGTGACCTCTTAATATTTATTTTTTAGGCAGCTTAAGCGCTGTCTGCACGGTGAAGATCCGATCCTCCGAAGTGAAAATATCCAGTATGCTGTGGTAACGCACGGCGACGGTGTTCATCAGCTTTAAGCCGAAGCCGTGGGTTTCGGCGTCATTTTTGGTTGTGAGATAGTTGCCGTCCGCGTCCTGTCTGTGCTTGCCGGAATATGAATTCTCACACTTTACAGCAAGAAAGCCGTTCTTTGTTTCAATTTGAAAGCGGACAAACCGTTTTCCGTCGGTAACCTCCGCGGTGGCTTCCAACGCATTATCAAGCATATTCATCAAAAGCTCGCATAAATCGCTTTCGGCAACAGTCAGCTGCGGCGGAACAGAAACGAGCACATCAAATCTGATGTCGGACTGTGCCGCACGGTAAGCGGCGTCCTGCAAAATCGTATTGACCGTGAAATTTTCGGTAAACTGCGTTTGTGCCAAATGATCGTTTTGCTGTTTTATATCTCCAATCAGCTGTCCCAGCGTCTTATAATCGCCCTTCTGATACAGTGCGTCAAGGGCGATTATTTTATGCTTCATTTCATGGCGAATGGCGGCGCTGTCGGTCACCTTGCTTTCTATCGCATGATAGCTGTTCATGATAAGCTCGTTGCGCAGACGGAGCGTTTTGGCTTCCATCTGCTGCGAAATGATCGAACGTGTTACGGCATAGGCGGAGATGACCGCACATACGGCGACTGTCCAGACGGTGATCCAATACAGAAGCCCTGAATAATCATAAAACTCCGTGACATCTGAGATCAGCCTGCCGATATATTTTGAAAGGCGGCTGTTTGTGAAAAACGATACCATGTATGCGACAGCCAATGTAACGGCACTTACGGCGGCGGAAACCCCAAAGTATTTCCAGAATTTACGTTGTCTGTTCATCACAAGATATACTATCAAAAGCACAAGCAACAGAATGCCTATTTCCTGCCGATTAAGGAAATCGACCAATCCGTCATCGAGAAAATGATGTCCCATTCCTTTGGTGATCCATTGCATAGTAAGCCCCACAGAGGCGAGGAAAAGCGGTATCAGACTCCAATCAGCATTTTTGCGCGCAATTCCCAAAAGAAACAGACCTGCGATCATCAGCGATATGAAAGCGGTCGCACCTGCTGGAATGCTGTAATAATTCGCATAGGCGTAGCTTTCGATTTCTTCCGCATCTACAGGCACAAAGCGTGGAAAAGGCGGGAAAATAATGCTTGTCGTGTCGGTCACCGTGCCGATAACGGTAAGCTTACATTCGGTATTAAGCGGCAGCGGAATAATCGCCTGGGCCTGCCCTGCCGCCCCCTCGGGTACAAGTGTCTCGGACTGCCACACCGCTTTTTCGTCTATGCTGACCGTCAGATTCATTCCTGCCGTTTCAAATACCAGATTACCGTATTTGCTGTTTGCGGGAATGACTGTTTCAAGCCGAAACCTTTCACCTGTTTCAGGTGGTACGGAATAGTCAAGCTCGGTGAGCGAATCATCTTGTCCGATTTTGACGGCAGTTTGCCAGTCTATATATTGTATAGATGTATCAAGCTTAGTGAAATTCTGCAAAAACCATATCATTCCGATGCAAAGGATCGGAAACAGTGCCGTGCATATCCACCGTAAAGATTTTTGTATATTGTTCTCCATTATGACGAGAAACCTCCCGTTTACAGTAAAATTCATTGTGCCGATTGTCCGTATACTATTTTACATTAAAATCCGTCGTTTGACAAGCGATATTTTATTTGTGTAATTCTCTGCGACGTAAACGACAACAATACAGCGTAAACGACACGCCCGAAATCTCCGCATTATGATATAATATTTAATAAGAGCTATATGACTCATTTTTTTATTTTCTATTCTGCCGCTGTATGCGGTAAACCCAATTTAGAAGGAGTATGAACTATGAACAAGAAATTCATTTTTCGACGAGCGATAAGTGCGGTACTCGCTGTTGCGATGATAGCCGCAAGTCTGCCGTTTTCGTCATTTGCCGAGGACGGCTCGGACAGTCCGACCTTTTCATCTGATGCGGCAAATTCACTGATGAAAAACACCGTCCCCGCGGGGTACGACAAGACGACCAACCCCTACGGATACGATGTTGACCGCCCGTTTGCGATGGTGGAGCAAAACGAGCTTTTTTATTTGCAAACCACCGCATCATCGGTCAACGGAAAAATTGCCGATGTGGGAACGGCGGAAAGCCTGCTAAGCTTTATATCAAATAACAACACCGCATCGGACGGCTCTCTGCCGGACTTGAGCTTGTCCAGTAGTATTCAACAGCTTTCGTTTATACAGTCGGTAGCATTTGACCCTACAGGTTCCGGAAGAAAAGACTATGTTGTCTATGTCGGGGTTCACAGAACACGCAAACAAGTTTATGCCATTTTGTCCAATACCGTAACGGGTAAGCAGTGCGGCACCTATATTATTAATTTTCCCCTCGACTGGATCGCAGATTCCGACGGAGACTTTCAGGTCAACGGCTATGAGACAAACGCACTTCTTGATGTCGTCGCCGGCGACTTCGATAATGATGGCAAGGAAACCGTTATTGTCTATGTACCCGGCACAAAAAAGTCGGCAACATGGGTTACTACCGACCTTTACCAAGATATAAATAATGTCGGTAGTCTCCTCTGGGAATTGCGTTACGATGCTGACGGCAATAAGTTGACTAGTAATCACAATAATACAACCACAGGTGATGGCAGATCTTTGGGCTATGACCTGCTTCACGACCTCTATATTGAGACATACCAAAGCGGAAAATCGGTAAAAGGTGCAAGAAACGACAGCATCGGCGGCTCAAAACAAGATACATTGTATAACGCCATGCACAAGCTGAGCGTAAAAATGGTGGTCGGTGATTTCAACGGCGACAATATAGATGACCTTGCCGTGCTTTCGTATTTCCATGTAAACTGCATAACGAGCGACAACAAAAATGTATACCGCCCGCAGGTAAAAATTAAATACGGCGGCACTATGCCGAAGGAAGGCTCTTTTATCGATCAGAAAGCAGATGAATCTTTCTATGTCTGCCCCGAGGGCAAGCTCTCCGATGGAGAAGTACAGTCGTCAAGTAGTATGAACGCCTGCAATATAACGGCAGGTGACATCAACAATGACGGTTACGACGACCTTGTTGTTGCAGGTATTAAGGCTGAAATCGAAGGTTACGGTGAAACAGATGAAAGCTATCTTGCCTATACAACGCTTCTGAACAACAAAAACAATGGCTTTATTCAATCTGATTACAAAACCATGTCAACAAACGAGTGGACATATAAAAGCACCGATGGCGAAGACATTGTTTCTCCTTTAGCGGTGGAGGCGGTTGCTTATAACGGAGCCAGTGCCGCAGATTTTATCTTTATCAACGGCACGCTGTATACATACAACACCGCTACCGGCGAATTAAACACGGTTGCCTCCCAGGGCTATAAAATGAGCGGCTTTCAATTTGACGGTGCGCTCGGCGGGCACGAAGAATTCATCCGCTCGGTTGCTGTAGGTAATTTTGACGGCAACAATGCCGGCAGAGAGCAAATCGTATTTGTGACTTCCTGCCGGGACGGAGACGATACTTATTCTTTCAAAAAAGGTTTGATTTCCGCCACTTATAACGATACTGCCGCCGATTACGGCGCGGCTACCGGCTTTAAAACAACACTCTCCGATTGGGGTCCGAACAAAGCAGACGGCGGTTATAAGGGCGGCGGTGCACAGGTACTGCTGACTGCCTGCGACCGTGACCAGGACGGCGTTATCGCACGATATAAGGGCGTGAGCTACGCCTACAGCGACCCCGAGGTCAAGGCAGTTATGCAGGCGGCGCCCTACTTTGCGGCACTGGGCGATTCGGCAAATAACGAGACCGACTATACCATAACCGAAAGCTACGAGCTGGAGCAGTCCTCTTCAAAAAATGTTTCCTACAGCGTGGGTATGTCCTACAGCTACGGCGGACTGTTTGCGCCTTTTGAGTTGGAGATCTCTGCCGGCTATTCTCTTGAATGGAGCAAGAGCTTTTCCGAAGCACTGGAAACCGAATACGCCATGACCGTCAAGGCGCAGGCGTATAATACGGCACTCGTTGCAAGAACGCCGGTATTCATTTACTGCTATGAGGTGCTGGATGAAAACGGCAAGTGGTCGGACGAAACGGCAATAAGCCTGTCTATCCCACAGCAACCGGTGTATCAGCAGATGAGCATTGACGACTACAACAGCTTTGCTGAAGAATACAACTCCTATATGGAGAAAAAGGGCAATCGCGCCATCACTAAGGAGTCGGATAAGACCTCAAAAGACGAAGCCTGCTATTATCCCCTTGAGCAGATCAACGAAGAGGAAAACTGGCTGAACGGCAACGAGGGCAACCCTTATATGTACAATCAGCTGGGCTGGGGCGCATACAGTGCACTCGGCGCTCAGCAGCTCAGCCAGAACACTATCCGTCTGGGCTATGCGGGAGGTCTGAATGAGGTTTCCTATTCAAAGAGCAATATCAAATCGGTTTCTGAGGAGATTTCTCACGGATTTTACTTCAACTTCTCCATCAGCTTCGGTGTATTCGGCGATGGTATACTATTCTCGCATGATGTTGGTTTTGAAACCAGTCTGAGCTACAGCAACGGTTCGGGCGTTTCGACCACGAAAACCTCCTCGCAGGGGTGCATCGGTGCAGTCAATGATATTGACGGTCCTGCTCTTGCCGAGGAGGGAATCCCCGCAAGCATTTACACGCAGTACACATTCGACTGGACGCTGGGACAGTGGTTCCGTCACCTCTACGGTGAGGAAGGCAACAAGACTGTCTTTATCGGCTACAGCCTGTCAAATGTCAGCACACCCGCTCCTGCGGTAGATGATCTGGAAGCTGAACTGTTCGCAGATGATGCAGTGCGCCTTACATGGTCTCAGCCCGACAAGACTCCCGGTTGGCCGGAGGTAGAGGGCTACTATGTGTACAGCATTGAAAACGGCGAGTATACGAAAATTTCCGATCTGCTCTCCGCCGACACGACCTCCTATGACATTGAAAACATGAAAACCAACACCGACTTTAGCTTTGTTGTTACCTCCGTTTGCAAGGTGGACGGTAAAGAAAAGGAAAGCACATGGTCGAATATCGCCGAGGTTACAACGGCAAAGAAAGACTATAATGTCAACTACTCTGTCGATAACGAAGATGCCGCCGACATTAAGGTGCGCCATCTCGGTAATGTTGAGATCAAGTCGGGAGATGAGATAAGCGAGAGCGAGATCATCAAGGTAAAGGTCACCCCAAAGAGCAAACTGTATGAGCTTGTATCCATGACGCTTGACAACGGCGGAGAAACAATGGTATTCACGCCGGAAGCAGACGGAACTATCGAATGTGCCTTTACCCTGAACGGTGAAGCAAATATTCAGGTTTCGACCAAGCGTGCGGTAACTTCCGCTCAGGTCACATTTACCGATACATATACGGCGGACGGCGCGGTAATAGGTACGGTCAGTGCGACAGTGGGAGATGCTCCGCTGAGCGCTCCCGGCGGCACAGTCACCGATGATGTAACATTTGCCGCAGTACCGGAAAGCGGCTACGGACTTAAATCGTGGAAGATCACCGATGCGGATAACAATACCGTAACCATAGATGCCGCAGGCTCAGACACCTATACGCTGAGATTGGCATCGGAAGAATACACTGTTGAAGCAGAATTTGCTTCTCTTTCCGAGATCGGCAAGCAGGTAAAGGTAAATATCCCCGCAGAGGGCGGTACAATAGAGATCACCGACGCAAACGGCAATATTATAGAACTGAATGACAACAACAGCGTGTATGTTCCTGTTGATTGTGAACTGACATTCACTGTCAAAGCTGACGCAGACTGCAAGTTCCGTGCATGGACAGGCGACGCCGAGGGTCAAAGCGGCGAAAGCTTCACTATGACTATTACAAAGGACACTGAGATCGGTGCAGAATTTGATGTTCCTGTCCGTCTGACGCTGACCTATTCTGCCGCAAGCGGCGATCAGACAGGCGCAGTGGCAACTAAGCAGGGTTATCAGTCGGGTACGGGTGTTATTGTCGGCACAAAAATTGTTCTTACCGCACAGGCGGCAGAAAATTACAGAGTGCAGAAGCTCGTCATTACCCGTGACGACAAGGTCGACACCGTAACGACAGATGATAAGCTGTACAGTCAGTACGACTATGAAATCGTTATGGATACCAAAACCGACATTCAGGTGTATTTCACCGAAATCGAGCAATATACTGTTACAATAGACAGTATCCAAAATGCCGATATGACTGTTAAAAACGGAAACGAAGATTTTGTAAGCGGTAATACCATTCGCTACGGAGATGAGATCACCGTTACAGTAAAGCCGAATGAAAACTACCGCCTTGCAGACACGGCTTTGTGGATCGACAACAACGACGGCAGTTATACCTATAAGACAGGTGCTGTCAAGGCAAATACAAATATCTCGGTAAAAATCGAGAAGATACCGGAATATACGGTTACATTCCCCACAACTATTGAGGGCTGTATCCTTTCGGTTAAAAACGGTAAAGAAAAAATCTCTAGCGGCGATAAGCTCCTTGAGGGAACACAGCTTACAGCAACCGTGACACTTGACCCGACCTTTATTCTCAAGGGCTGGTACATCGGCGGCGAACTGCTTTCCGAAACAAACAAAAACGAAATAACATTTACTGTAGACAGCGATATACTCCTTACTGTCATAGTGACAGATGTAAAGGGCGATACAGGTGACACCGGAGTCGGTGTAAAATCCGTTGTCATTGACGAAGACGGAAAACTGATCATTACTCTGACCGATGACTCTGTACTTGATCTCGGAAAAGTAACAGGAGAAAAAGGCGATGCCGGCATAGGCGTTAAATCGGTAGCGATAGATGATGACGGAAACCTCATAATCACTCTGACTGACGATACAGTATATAACCTTGGTAAGGTCACCGAGGCTAAGGGCGACAAAGGCGACAAAGGCGACAAGGGTGACAAGGGTGACAAGGGTGATACCGGCGCTACAGGCGTAGGCGTTAAGTCGGTAACTATCGACGAGGACGGAAATCTTATTATCACCCTGACCGACGACACTGTGCATAATGCAGGCAAGGTAAACGCAAGCAACGGTGAAAACGGTAGAAACGGTGCTGACGGAGTCGGCATTGAGAATGCTGTTGTTGACGAAAACGGCAACCTTATCATTACACTGTCAGACGGTACTGTACACAACCTCGGCAAAGTCACCGGAGAAAAAGGTGACGCAGGAAAGGACGGTCAAGACGGTTCAAACGGCAACGGAATACAATCGGCTGAAATTGATGCCGACGGCAATCTGATTATCACGTTTACCGATGGCGTTGTTACCAATCTCGGTAAAATCGTCGGCACTGACGGCAAGAACGGTACGGACGGAAAAGACGGTAAGGACGGCGTTGACGGAAAGAACGGTATCGGAATCAAGGGCTGCCGCATTGATGACAACGGCAACCTGATTCTGACACTGACTGACAATACGACGTTGGACGCGGGCAATATTTCCGCTATCAGCGACAACGTTAATGTTTCCAAGCCGCTTGCAACCGCGGCAGTATCCGTTGCAGGCACTTCTCTGCTCTGGAATGTCGTGAGCGTTGCAATCAGTATCATAAGAAAGAAAAAATTGGTCTGAGCGTAATTGAGGCTTCCGGTGAAGCAGTGCATCGTGTACGATAAGAAAATATGAAGGAACACCGCCGCACAGAGAGTAGCTTCTCTATGCGGCGGTGTTTACTGTTTGATTTTATTGAGATGGCATTGATTTTTAGTAGAGCGATCGTTTTATTGCCTCACTTTAACCTTAGTACCATTGTAGAATACAAAGGTTATCTCGCTGTTCCTGTGGACTATTGCTTTCTCTACCATCACAGTCCATAAAGTGTCGTTCCACTCGCTCAATACGGTCGGCTGTTTTTTCAGAGTTCTTATGTAAAGCGCTACAGCCTTATCTTTTTGACTGCGGAGGGTACGGAGGTTTTGCAGGCGTGCCAGTTCTGCAGCCGCTGTTTCGTACCTTTTGGTAAGTGATTCATACTTTTTCAAGTACGCTTCCTGCGATTGTGCGGTGACTGCATTATCCTTAACTGCAGCCTTGACAAGTTCGGCAACAATCTGCGTTTCCTCAAGGTGACGCTCAATATCGGCGTCTAGTGACTTGAAATCGGTCAGCTTTTTGCGCATCAGTTCGCAGTCCTCAATGATTTGCTTTCTATTTCCCATCATCTGGTTATAGGCTTTTATGAAGAGCTGCTGTACGGTTTCCGTATCCACAGTTGGCGTCAGACAACGTTCACCGCCTTTGAATTTATTGTTGCACTGCCAAACAGTGCGACGGTAGCGGTCGGTGGAATGCCAGACCTTTGAGCCGAAGAACCCGCCGCAGTCCTCGCAAACCAGCTTTGCAGAGAGTACGCTTTTTCCGCTGTATGCGTTGCCGAGTGCTTTTCGTCTGGCAAATTCAGCTTGGACGTGATTCCATTCATCAGGTTCAATAATGGCGGGGTGGCTGCCCTCAACATAATACTGCGGCACCTCGCCTTCATTTAGCTTTGTTTTCTTTTGCAGAAAATCTACTGTAAAAGACTTTTGGAGAAGTGCGTCACCCTTGTATTTTTCATTTGTCAGAATACTGGTAACTGTGGTTTTGCTCCACTTTGCCTTACCGCTTGGTGACGGTATTTCCAAGTCCTCAAGATACCTGCAAATTCCTGCTTGGGTTTTGCCGTCAAGAAATAATCTGTAAATCAGCCGAACAACGACGGCTTCTTCCTCGACAATGGCAGGCCGTCCGTCCTCGCCCTTTTTATAACCGAGGAAATGCTTATATGCCAAATGAATCTTGCCGTCAGCGAAGCTCTTGCGCTGACCCCACGTAATGTTTTCGGAAATACTGCGGCTTTCTTCCTGCGCCAGTGAGGACATTATGGTTATGAGCAGTTCGCCCTTGCCGTCGAAGGTGTAAATACCCTCCTTTTCAAAATAACACTCAACGCCGTTTTCTTTCAGCTTTCGGATAGTTACAAGGCTGTCAACCGTGTTTCGAGCAAATCTGCTGACCGACTTTGTAACAATAAGGTCGATTTTACCCGCCAATGCGTCCGCTATCATCTCCTTGAAACCTTCGCGGCGCTTGGTATTTGTGCCGGAAATTCCTTCATCGGTATAGACCCTTACGAAATCCCACTCCGGCTTTGACTGAATGTATCGGGTGTAGTAGTCCACCTGCGCTTCATAGCTTGTGAACTGCTCATCACTGTCAGTTGAAACTCGGGCATATCCGGCAACACGCCTTTTCTGCACGGATGCCTTTGGCAGATGCGTCAAGGAATTTACAGTCGCCGGTATCATCGTAACTTTAGGCATTATGCTTGCTCCTTTCTAATGTTTTCTGACGGGCGGCTTCTTTCATCTCGTCCGTCCAACTTTGACTGCGTGAGCGGTCTTTCCAAATTCGAGTAATTTCCGAACCGTCCTTGAAATAGAAAATCAGGGTATTATCATTGCAGACGCGAATATGCTGAATTCGGTGGCAAAGCCACTCGTGAGTAAAATCATTCTGACCCAGGACATCAGCAGTGACTTGCTGTAGAGTAGACTCCGGTATCTGCTTAGACGCACAAGCTGCTTTACCAAGTGAATTGTATGTTCCGCACACCCAGACCGCTCCCGTTTTTGTGATCTTTCGGCGATAGTTTTTGCCGCAGTTATCGCACACCATAAGGCTTGAAAAGGGATATGTTTTCTTTGGCACAGACTTCTTGTTAAACCGAGCCGCCCGCCTTGACTTTTCCTCTTGAACAGCTTGAAAAGTTTTTTCGTCAACAATGGCTTCGTGGCTTTCTTCAGCAAGATACTTCGGAAGTTCGCCGTTATTGAAGATTTTCCGTTTAGTGATATGGTTTTCACGGAATGTCTTTTGCAGCAAAAGATTACCCGTATAGGTGTGATTGCTGAGTATTCGTGAAACTGCGGACTGATTCCATTTACCGCCAAACCGTGACGGAACACCCTCCTCATTCAAGCGTTTTGCAATAAGCTGGTAGCCGCTGCCCGAAAGGTATTCATTATAAATACGGCGGACGATTTCGGCTTCCCTCGGAACAATAACATAATGCTCGTTTTCCATACGATACCCCATTAAAGTCCTATCCCAGGGAATACCGGATTCAAAACTACGCTTGATTCGCCACTTCTGATTTTCGCTTGCCGAGCGGCTTTCTTCCTGTGCGTATGAAGCAAGAATCGTCATCATCAATTCTCCGTCACCGCTAATTGTGTGAATATTCTGCTCCTCAAAATAAATATCCACCCCCAGAGCTTTGAACTCACGAACTGTCTGTAGCAAAGTGACTGTGTTTCGTGCAAAGCGGGAGATGGATTTTGTAATCACCATATCAATTTTACCGGCACGGCAGTCTGCGACCAAATTCTGAAAACCTGCTCTTGAATCCTTGGTGCCTGTCTTGGCTTCGTCGGAATATACACCCGTATAGAGCCAGTCACCGTGGTTTTGAATGAGGTCGCTGTAATAGCTGACCTGTGCTGAGAGCGAATGGAGCATAGCGTCCTTACCGCTCGACACACGAGCATAGGCGGCTACTCTCTTTTTTCTTTCCAGCTTTGGCGGTTTTGATACGATGGTTATTTTTCCTGACATAACGTCACCTCCTTATAGTGTGACATATTACCTCTAAAGCCATCATATATCAAGTCCATTCCGCAATATAAACTACACGAAGATATACCGTATTTTTCGTTCATAATTGTATCAATATCGGCGTAATCTTCCGGGGTTATAATCCCCATCGACAGCATTCGTTTTGCCTGGAGCATGGAAGCAAGGTAGCTTTCCAACCGATTTCTGTAATTGTCACTCATCAGAAGTATGCCCCTTTCTGAAACGGTCTGTTATGTAGCAGGCATGAGAACAGTATTTTCTGTGATTGTTTCCGTAAGCTGTGAAATGACGTCCGCAGCAGGCACAGGTATATTCATAATTTGCTTTTCGGTTGACGCAATCCCTGTGTTCATTCCACCATGTATTTCGACAGGAATCGGAGCAGAACTTTTTCGGTTTCTGCTTAGCAATGTTTTTTATCAGCTTTCCGCACTGTTTACAGGCCACGGCATTCTTTGATTTGTCACCCAGACCGTTGCGGCGGCAGAATGAGCGCACCGTATTATCTGATATGTCGAGTGCTTTTCCTATTTTAATATAACCGACGCCTTGTAAGCGCATTGTTCGTATTTGTTCTTTTTGCTGATTTGTCATTGAGCTTTCCTCCAATCCTAGGGATTACCTCAATATCTACTGGAGAAAAAATAGTCATCCGGTCCGAAAAAAATAATGCCCACCAAGGAAATCAATCCAAGGTGGGCATTATCACTGTAGTTGTTAAGTTTTATCTGAGCATTTCATTTACACGTTTCTGCACCTCCGAATAATCATACCCGGCTTCAGTCAACTTTTCCTTTCGTTCGGCTCCATTCCCCCACAGACCCGCAATAACCTCAACTGCAATCTCATCGGTAGTTTTCCTGTATAGCTTTTCATTGACTCTTTTCTGAATCGCATTGTAGTCGTATCCGGCGGCAGTAAGCAATCTTTCACGCTCCGCACCGTTATCCCACTTGCCGGCAATAACTTCATCGGCAAGTTCATCAACGGTTTTCTTTTCGTGAGCGGATTTTGCATAATCGAAAAAGCATATATCCCCGTCAACATCGTATCCGTCTATTCTGTCAAGTCCCCACTGCCACATAGTCTGACCGTAGCTGTACTTTGACGGACAATTGGGGCTGTTAGTCCAGTGGGCAAGCCAGATGTCGTACTTGCCGATGATCCTGTTCTTGTCGTAATAGTTCTCCATAAAAGACGGATTTGCATAAACACCCGGCTTGAATCCCGCCTGCCTTATCTTTTCGCAGAAAGCAATAGCCATCTTTGTGCGTGTGTCCGTACTCAGAACGCTGATCTGCTTTTTCTCCTCCATGTCGAAGAATACTGGATATGTCGGGGACAGCTCCTTAATCACAGAAATACATTTCTCGGCTTCAGCCTCTGCCTGTTCAACGCTCATTGCATAGCTGTACCAGTAAAATCCGTAATCAATGCCGTATTTCTTGCAGTCAGCCACGAACTTATCCATAGTAACATCTTTCTTTGTGGAAAAACCCGCACGGATAATTGCGAACTTCACACCCGCCTGTTTCAGCGCAGGAAAGCTGATGCCCTCCTGGCAGTAGCTTAAATCAACACCTTTAATCTTCATCGTCGTCCTCCTTTTCCGAACGCTTATGCAGCTGCTCCAGCACGTCTTTCAGTTTCTTCGGAACGGGCAGACCCAGGTGCGCGGCGTTCTCAAGCAGCGAAATACCCTCGTTCGACAGATAGAAGAATATCAC
>ENA-OURV01002256-OURV01002256.1-human-gut-metagenome-genome-assembly--contig:-NODE-2256-length-13703-cov-5.140167_pt1 | contig 13703 bp, 14 predicted proteins | sample MGYA00242141_ERZ509072 | MGnify/ENA primary metagenome ERZ509072 (study PRJEB26280, sample SAMEA2338763) | human gut metagenome | biome: human gut; feature: human-associated habitat; material: faeces... | reverse complement strand
ACTCTGACCGCTGTACCGGCACCGGGCGCCTCCTTTACCGGCTGGAGCGGAGATGCATCCAACACAGCACCTACCATCACCCTCACCATGAACCAGGCTATGAGCATTCAGGCAAATTTTGATTTAGGGTAACACCAGCCAGTTAGCAAGCCCCTGATACCCGTCCCGTATGCTCCATCCCAGGACAAACCGGGGGATGTACGCCTCCACATAAGTAAGCAGCGGCGGAGACATGATCGATTCGTACCGGCGGTGAAAAGCTGCCTGCAAGGATGGGACATCCGGCTTTGGCATGCCAAGCAACTGACTTCGCTCCGTAAACAGCACCTGCAAAGGAGCAGCATCCCCGTCAGCAGTTGATTGACCAGCAGTTCTGCTGCGCTGATGTGCAGATCCTCCGGCTCACAGTGATAGCTCCGGGCATATCCTGCAAACAATGTCGCCAACGCAGAAGCAGGAACCATCCGGCACAGCTGATTTTCCAGCAGCAGGCAGGAATAATAAGTATCCACGAACCACACCCCCTCCTCCAGCAGTGCATACGCCTGCCGCCCAAGGAGGGGGTAATCGATACCCATGCAGTCGTTTCGTGGATCAAACCGGGCGGAATATCCCTTGCAAAAACGATCAAAAGCATGCTCCATGGCATACTGATAGGCACCGATGGGCAGGCGGCACCGGATGGCATAGGCTTGCCGGAAAATCTCTTTGCAACGGGTAAAGGCATCCAGTATGCATTCCATGCCCCGATGGCAGATTTCTTCCATGTTCCCCTGCTGCAGCAAATGAATCCCCTCCAAAAGGGGCAGTCGGCTCAGGTATGCATCACACCGGAACAAAACCGCATCATACAATTGCCGGGCAGTGATACGGGGTATGGTACTGCTTGCCCGCTTTGTGTATTCCGCCGCCGTTTCCGCAAATATCCGATCCAGCCCCAAACGGATTCTTCCGCACTGGGTATCATCCAGCAAGCCATTTTCCCGGCACACTCCCAGCAGGGAAAGCGTATAGCTCCTGGGATCCAGAGCATCCGGCTCCACCGGAACAGCACATTGCGGTTCAAGCATCCCGATCCGCCCCCATTCCCCCTGCTGCACGGTCATGCACCTGTCGGTAAAAATACTCCAGTTCCCGACTTTGCAGCAGCTCCAGACTGCCGCCGCAGCGATGCTCAAACCAGGCAAACAGCAGCTGCACCAGCTCCTCATCCCCGATCAGCTCCAGGCTTTCCTCCTTGGCAGTGTAGAAAATGTCCAACAATTGGAGCAGAGTGGACGCATACTCCTGCTGAGACAGATAGCTGCTCCGGCAAAAAGTTTCCGCCAACAGTGCGGCTGCACTGCCCCCCAACCGGATCCGCTCCCCATCCCGGCACAGAACAGACTCCGCATGCACCAACTCCCCGGCCTGCTGTTCTGACAGCTGTAATCCGTACTGACGGGCTGTCTGGTTCGTATCCAGCAGCAGTTGCTTGTCAACATCGTCAGGATAAGCCTTTGGTAAAAATGCCTCTAAATTCATAAAATGTCTCAAAATTTTTATCTGTTTTTGCTATTGACAAAATCAAATAATCGTGGTATGATGAATATATATTACATAATTATCATACCACATCGGTTCAGATACGTCAAGCGGCTCCGGCAAATTTCTGCCGGAGCCGCTTTATTTTTAGGATGCTTTAGGGAATTTAAGCATCCTTTTCATCATAGCATGCAAATACTGCATCCACCGCTTTCTGGTCGCAGGGCTTTGCAAACATGCTGACGATGGGTACGAGCACGATGGACAGAACCATCAGAATCGCACCTACGTTAATGGGAGATGCCAGGTTGAACGGGCAGGATGCCGCTGCCTTGACAAGACCCGGGAAGGATTTTGAAAAGAAAGAGAACACGCACATATGGAACACGGTACCGCCGATGCCCACCACAAAACTGGTCCAGACTGCCGCTTTGGTCACCTTCTTGGAGAACAAGCCCCACATAAACGGGCCAAGAAATGCACCTGCCAGAGCACCCCAGGAGTAGGACATGAGGGTGGAGATGGAAGTGGTCTTGTTAAATGCGATCAGCACAGAAATCAGCAGGAATCCGCCGATCAGCACACGCATGATGGTCACTTCCTTCTTATCAGTCATGGATTTCTTCATTGCCGGCTTGATCATGTCGATCGTCAAGGTAGAGCTGGAGGTCAACACCAGGGAGGACAGGGTGGACATGGATGCGGAAAGCACCAGAACCACCACCAGACCGATCAGCAGATCCGGCAGCGCAGTTTGCAGCACCGCAGGGATCATTGCGTCAAACTCCGGCTTACCGTTGGAAAGGGTTGCGATCAACGTCTTGCCGCTGGTATCCGCTGCATCCGTGGTGCAGAACAAGCGATCAAAGCCCCCCAGCAGATAGGATCCACCTGCTACGATCAAAGCAAAGACAGTGGAGATCACGGTACCCTTTTTCACAGCGTCCTGATCCTTGATTGCGTAGAACTTATGTACCATCTGGGGCAGTCCCCAGGTACCCAGAGAAGTCAGAATCACCACGCCCAGCAGATTGATTGGATCCGGACCAAACAGAGTGTTCAGCGTGCCAGCCTTGGCACCGTTGGTGTCGATCTGCTTCAATCCCTCCAGTGCAGTCGAAAAGCCGCCTTGATTGTGAATCACACAGTATACCACAGCTGCAATGCCCACCAGCATGACAATGCCCTGTACAAAGTCATTGATGGCAGTTGCAGCATAGCCCCCCAGGATCACATAGATTGCTGTCAGCACAGCCATTGCCACAATAATCAGCATATAGGAAGCATCGGAGGTCAAGTTGAACGCCATGGCGAACAAACGGGACAAACCATTGTAGACGGATGCCGTATAGGGAATCAGGAATACGAACACGATGGCTGCTGATGCCAGCTTCAGGCTTTTGGACTGAAACCGGTTTTCAAAGAATTCCGGCATGGTTTTGGAGCCAAGGTGCTTGGTCATGATCCGGGTACGTTTTCCCAGGACGATCCAGGCAAGCAAACTGCCAATGACAGCATTGCCCACCCCGATCCAGGCAGCGGACACACCGTAATTCCAGCCAAATTGACCGGCATAGCCGATGAATACCACTGCGGAAAAATAGGAAGTACCGTATGCAAAAGCGGTGAGCCAGGAGCCGGCTGTTCTGCCGCCCAAAACAAAGTCGCTGACGGATTTGGTTTTCCGACTGGTGTAAAAACCGATTCCGAGCATGATAATGATGTAAACAACAATCATCCCGATTGTACAAGCGAGTGTCATGAAAAGAACCTCCTTTTTTGCTTTAAACAGTTGCGCTTTAAATTACGAAAGTTATTATAGCAGAATCCATCGAATTTGTCAATAACTTTTTCAAAGGCGAAATTATTTTTATTTTTTGCATTTTCCCCATAGAAAAACCGTGCAAAGCATACTCTGCACGGTTGAAATTTCTTATCCATTGTCCGGCGCACTGATCATGCAGGTGGGCACATAAGAAAACCTCTCTTTCAGACGGTTGATCGTATCCCGGGTAAAATTCTTCCCCTCCAGGATCAAATTTTGCAAATGATTCAGCTGCGTCAGAGATTCCGCATGATACAACTCCCCCTCTGAGCATACATACAGATTCCGCAGCTGGGTCATAGATGCCAGCAGGGACAGATCCGTCAGCCCCATGCCATCCAGCTCCAGTGCATGAAGCTGCTTGAGGGCTGCCAGATCCCGAAAATCAAAGGGGGCAGGATCCTCCGTTGCGCAAATGGACAGCATCCGCAGCTGTTCGCAGTCCCGGAGCAGATACAAATCAAATGCCGCCGTGTCGATCAGGGACAGGGTATCCAGATGATCCATCCCTCCCAGCACGGAAAGATCCCCGAACTGCCGGATATCACACAAACTCAGCATGGTCACGTTGGGAAAAGCATACAAGAAGGACGGATCTGACAGAGTTTCCCCTGCAATGGTCAGATCCGCAAGCTGGACGTAAGAACCGGTATCCTGTACCTGAGTCAGATCGCATCGTCCCAATTCCAATTCCTTCAGATTTGGGCAAAGTCGTAAAAATGCAAAGGACTTGATCTGTAAACCCGTCAGAGACAATTCCGTCAGTCCCTCCAGCCATGCCGGATCCAGCTCCCGCTTTCCAAACAGGCGGCGGAATATTCCCCGCTCCTGTTCCTGCATTTTGTAAAGTTGACGAAACAACTCTTTGTCCTGTATATCCGGGTGCTCCCAGGTGATCATAGTCCGCTCCTTAATCCCGCCAGCGTTTCCGGAACGCCAGACAGGTCATATTTTCTGCCTTTTTGAATTGCTTTGTAAAATAGCTTTGATCGTGGAAGCCGCAAAGCTCCGCAATCTCATCAATGGACTTATCCGTAAACCGCAGCAGCCGCTTGGCATAGTTGATACGCATCGCAATAATATGCTGAAAGATGGTTTCCCCGTAAGCCTTTTTGAATTCCCGTGCCAGATAATACTTGCTGATGTAGAATTTCTGAGACAGCTCATCCAGGGTGATATCCGTACAGAACCGTTCATTGAGATATGTAAGAATGATCTGCAGCTTGGCACGCAGAGCATTGTCCTCTGACCGAATGCTCCGGAAGGTCAGCAACTGGGTCAGCAGATGTACCAGCAGTTCGGAAGTCAGAATCTCCGTTTCCGCCGTTTTTTCCTCATTGATGCGCATCAGTTCCTGTAACACATCAATGAATTTGGCTGTGGAGGCAGGGCAGAATACCACATCGTTCTGGGCGGAAAACAGCTCAAAATAAGGCTCTGAGGAGCAGCCATTAAAGTGAACCCACATGACCTCCCAGGGGGTGTCGCCGCTGCTATGATAGGAATGGGACTGGCGGCAGTCGATAAAAAAACATTCGCCCTTTGTCAGCGTGTAATTGGCTTCCCCATAATGCAGCACGCCCTTGCCGCCAAGCACGATTGCAAACAAAAAGGACTGGAGGTTTGTCCGTTTTGTATTATGCTTCTGACAGGTTTTCAGATAACCGGTCTCCTGCAGATAGAAAAAGCATTTCTTTGCCATAGTGCTTGGAGTGCTGATGATCCGCACATCCTCCTCGGCAAATCCATGCGCCTCGGTGTTTTCCTGTAGCATGCTGTTTCACCCCGTCCATCAATCCCGGCGAATCCGGGTACCCTTTTTGCGCTTGTCCCGTACCAATCCCCGAATTGGCTTTGTCCGCTTGGGATAGATCCGGGTAAAGTAAATGCAAACGCCCAGATACAGCGCCGTCAGCACAATGGAAAGAATCAGCGCAGTTTTCATCCATTTGGAATGCCTGAATTCCCGGGCAGCAGACAAATTGAACCGGACAAAGGATTGCTCCACATCACTGGTGGCGATCAGATCCACCTTTTTCAGAGTCTCTCCCCCGAACCGAAGCTCAATACTGCCCAGTACCTGTCCCTTCTGTACCGGAGCCTTTACGCTATCCTCCTTGACCACGATCCGCTGCACCACGCTGCGATCCACCGTATCCGGCCAGAGCATCACCAGTTCCTCCCGGGGCTTGAGAATCACATAGTTGTTTTCGTTCTTGGCATTTTCCACCGGGATCTCGGCAATCTCCTCGTTCAGGCTCAGGATCTCCTCATAATTAAAATGGCCGAACGCCCAATCCAGCACTGCTGCTGCATCCTGTAAATGATAATAGGTATTCTCCTTGTTCTCATTATAGATCGGGGACTGCATCAGAATCACCAGATAGTGATGTCCATCCCGTGCAGCATCCACCATAATATTCCTGCCGTATTCCTGTAAGGTGGCAGTTTTCAACCCAGCGGCACCCTTATAATAAAACCGGCTTTCCTCATCCATCATAATATTGGCATGGCTCCAGGTCAGCGTGCCGCTCTGGTGATTTTCCTGGGTGCGGATCTGGGGCGAATAGCTTGACGTCCGGGCGATCTCCAGCACCTTGGAGGCATGCTCCTGGATATACTGCATCATCAGCAGCATGTCTTCAGCCGTGGTTACCTGGTTTTCATTATATCTGCCGTCCGGATTGGTAAAATGAGTATTTTTCATACCGATCTCTTCTGCTTTCAGATTCATCATCGCTACAAAACCCGGCACGCTGCCATGCCCGATTTCATCTGCGATCACGACGGACGCCTCACAGGAGGAGGTCAGCAGCATGGCATATAGCAATTCCTCCAGGGTAAACACATCCCCCCGGTAGATCTCCCCATACCGCAGGTCGCTTGGATAGCTGTAATCCACAAAGGCATCAAACAGGGAGCCCTTGACCGTCACCTGGGTACCTGCAAGATCCTGGTTGTTCTCCACGCAGATCAGCGCAGTCATCAGATTCACCAGAGCGCCGGGCATCATTTTCTCGTCCGGATTTTTGGCGTACAGTACCTCCTTGGTATCCGTGCTGTACAAAATCGCCGCCTTGCTCTGCAGATCAAAGGTGGGTGTAAACATAGCGGATGCACGCAGACCCGGCAGGCATATATGCAATGCTGTCACACAGCAGATCAACAAAACAGCTGTATTTTTTAACGAATTGATCCAACGCATATTGGTTCCCTCACTCTATTTCAAATCCGGTTTCAGATGTTGTCTTTTTATTATACCAAATTTTTAAGCGTTCGACTAGTCTTTTTCGAGAAAATTTCAAAAAATATATTTACCCCGGACAAAAAATATGCTATACTGTCCAATGGAACAAAAACCGATCGAATCAGCAAGTAGGAGGCACATATCCGTGATCTATGTAACCGGTGATATGCACGGCGATTTTTCCCGTTTTAAGGATTCCCCGCTCAAAAAGCTGAAGGCAGGCGACACGCTGCTGGTGTGCGGAGATTTCGGCTTTATCTGGGACGGCTCCCGGCTGGAGCAGAAGCTTTTAAAGAAAATCGGCAATCTGAAATACAATGTAGCATTTGTGGACGGCTGTCATGAAAATTTCGACCTGCTGGAGGAATACGACGTTACCGAATGGAACGGAGGGCAGGTGCATCACATCTGCGGCAATCTGTATCATCTGATGCGTGGCGAGATTTACGAGATTGAGGGCGAACGGATCTTTGCCTTTGGCGGCGGACACAGCGGCGATTTTGACATCCGCCGGGATACGGACAACTGGTGGGAGCGGGAACAGCCCAGCTATGATGAAATCATGCATGCGGTGGAAACACTGGGCAATGCGGACAATGCGGTGGATTTTATCATCACCCATGAGCCTCCTGCGTCCTTAAAGGACTGCCTGAACGTGGACACCTCCCAGCGGCTGGAGGTGCATACATTCTTTGAGGACATCATCAAAGTCTGCACCTTCCGCAAATGGTATTTCGGCAAATGCCACATGAACAAGCGGATTCCCTTGAAGTTTTATGCCATCTTTGATGAGGTACACTGTCTGAACGAACCAGATTAGGGAGTGTTGACACTAAGATAATATGCAGATTTTCGAGCATAAATTTTACGTAGACAAGGCAAAAAGTCGCAGGCAGGCTGTCGCCTGTCAAGACTTTTTAACGCAGAATGCGTGAAATTTTGCCGAAAAGATGCGTTTTAGGCTTAGTGTCAACACGACCTAGTCTGGCAGAATCCACGACACGGCTTGACGAACAGCCGAATTTATGGTATAATGAAAAGAGGCGGGGAAATGCACTCCCCGCCTGTTCATTTTTTCAGACAATGCCGTGCAGAGCTTGTACGGTACTGTCAGCAGCAATCCCCAAAACGAAAGGACACAACATGCAATTTAACGAACTCGCACTTTCCCAGCCCCTATTGGACGCAGTCGCACAAATGGGTTTTACAGAAATGACAGAGATCCAGGAAAAAAGCATTCCGCTGATGATGCAGGGAATAGATCTGATCGGCAGATCAAACACCGGCACCGGCAAGACTGCCGCATTCGGCATTCCGGCAGTGGAATCCATCTCTCAGGAGGATCCCCGCTCGGTTCAGGTTCTGATCCTCTGCCCCACCCGTGAGCTTGCCATGCAGGCATGCGAGGAACTGAAAAAGCTTTCCCGGTTCATGTCCTGGGTACGACCCTGTGCCATATATGGGGGCGCCAGCATGGATCGGCAGATTGGTGATCTGAAACGTGGTGCAAACATTGTAGTGGGCACACCGGGACGGGTTATGGATCACATGAACCGGCGCACCCTCAAGCTGCAGAATCTGAAAACCGTGATCCTGGACGAGGCAGATGAAATGCTCAACATGGGCTTCCGGGAGGACATTGAGACCATCCTGTCCGGAGTGCCTGAAGAACGGCAGACTGTACTGTTTTCCGCTACCATGCCCCCGGAAATTATGGCAATCACAAAACAGTTCCAGAAGGATCCGACAGTCATCAAAATCGCCGCAAAGCACCGGACTGTGGATACTATTGAGCAATACTATTACGAGACTGCCATGGGCAGAAAGACGGATGCACTCCGGCTGCTGCTGTTGGCATACGAACCCAAATCCGCTATGGTGTTCTGTAACACCAAGCGCACGGTGGATGAGCTGACAGAGGCACTTTGCGACAAGGGCATCCAGGCGGCAGGGCTTCACGGAGATATGAAGCAGATGCAGCGCACCCAGGTGATGAACGCATTCAAAAGCGGCAGGATCGGTGTTCTGGTGGCAACGGATGTGGCTGCCCGGGGCATTGACGTAAACGGCATCGACCTGGTGTTCAACTACGATCTGCCCCAGGACAACGAGTACTATATCCACCGCATCGGCAGAACCGGCAGAGCAGGCAAATCCGGCACCGCCCTGACCCTGGTCAGCGGCAGGCGGCAGGTGTTCGCCCTGCGGGATATTGCAAAGTATACCAAAGCGGAAATCATCCAGAAGGCACTGCCCACCCGGGCGGATCTTGCAGCAAAGAAAACCCAGCAGCTGCATGACGCAGTGGCACAGGCATGCGCCGAACAACCGTCTTCCAGAGCAGAGGAACTGCTGAACCGGCTGATGGAGGAGGGATATACCGCACAGCAGATCGCCCAGGTATTGCTGGAGGAAAAACTGTCCGCATCCTTACAGAGCATTCCCGAATTTGACGCACCCCAGCCCATCCGCCGGGAAGGCAAGCGTGGCAGAAGCGCCGTTACCACTGCAAAGGTGGATATCAACATTGGCAGACAGCAGCGCATTGCGCCCAATTTCATTCTGGGCGCTCTGGTAGATGCCACCGGCCTTTCCGGCAAGGACTTCGGCAAAATTGATATCTTCGACCAGCACACTACTGTGGAAGTACCGGAAGCGGAAATGGATTTTGTCATTGATTCTCTGAACGCCGGCAAGATCAACGGGCACCAGGTCACCGTCAAGCGCTACGAGGGCAAGGAAACCGGCAGCCGCAGCGACTTCCGGGGTAAGTCCCGGAATGACGGCTTCAACCGCCGTCCCCGGGGCAGGAATACAGACCGGCGAAACGAGCATAAAAAGCAATCCAGACGATTCTACGGATAATGCGAAAGGAAGAGCGTATGAAAGCCAAGAAAAATCAGCAGCCGCCCAAGAAGCCCATGGGAATGCGTATTTTTATTCTTGTACTGGCAGGGATTCTCCTGCTGTCTTTTGTGATTTTCCCGTTGATCAATATGTTCTGATCCGCAAAGCAAATACCCCACAAAGCGTTTCCGCATGCTCCGTGGGGTATCTTATTTTTCACTACGGTTCAAAGTAATACCGCACAAAAGCACGCTCCAGATCATCCCGGAACCCCAGAGAACGGTAAAAGCCCTGTGCGGACGCATTTTCCTGCAGGCAGGTGAACACGATTTCCAGGCACTGCTCTGCTTCACAGATCCGGCATAGCTCTGCAAAAAGCGCTTTTCCAATACCCCGGCTCCGGTATGCCGGATCCACGCACACATACCAGATGGTCGCCATGGGCCGCATGCCGTCAAACACCGTGTGAAAGAAATGCAGGGTGGCATAGGTCACGACCCTGCCGTCCAGTTTTCCCACTACCAGTCGGTAACTGGGATCCCGGCTGCACAGAGCGAAAGTCTGCTCCACCTCCTCCAGTGGCACGGACTCGAAAAAGCTCTGCATGCACAGCGCATAGCAGGCGGCAAGATCCTCCCGCTGCAAAGGTTCAAAGGTCAGTTCCATTCAACAAGCTCCTCTCCTTTAGCAGTGTAGCATGCGGGCATCCATTTGTCAAGAATCTGTAAAAAGTTTGCCCTAGCAGGCTTTCCCACTTGAAAAGCCCGGCGACGTATGTTATACTACATATGTATTGATCTCAGAAACAGGAGGTTATCACTATGAGCCGAATCAAACAGATTTTATGTGTATCCGCTGTCCTGGGTGCCGCATGCTTTGCGGTGGCAGCAGGCAGTCTTTCCGCTTCCGCCGCAACAAAAGAAGACGTAATCGCCGCCGCACGGGCTGCCGGCTTTCCGGAGGTCTATGTGCAGGCAGGCATCAACAAGCTGAACGAGGAGGAGTATACCTCAGAGGATTATGACTCCTTCATCGCCGCACTGCACACCTATGAGGATGAGATCTGGGAAAAGATCAACCAGCAGTTCGGTACTGTCACCACTGCCCCAGAAAACGGAGGACCTTCCACCACCGTCACCACCACTGCTCCCGTGCAAACCGAGGAATCCGGCAGTGTCGTCACCACCACAAAGCAAAAGCCCTTTATCAATATGACGCTGGAGGAAAAGGTGGCATACGTCCAGTCCCTGCCGGAGGAAGAACGGGCAAAGTTCATGGCATCCCTGTCCAACACCGAAAAGAACAGCATCATCAAGCAGCTGAGCCTGAACGATAAAACCGACATCATCAACAAGCTGATTGAAACCGGCAAGACCATGGGCTTTTACTTTACTGTGGATGATCTGGAGGATGACAAGCTGACCATTTCCGCCCGGGATGAGGAGGGCAAGCTGATCGATGTCTCCTCCATGGGCGTTGTGGTGGACGATACCGGCATCTCCCATACAGGGCTGATCTCCGGCTTGCTGACCGGGGTTGCCGCAGCCGGTGCCGGACTCTATCTGATCGGCAGAAAGCTTGGAAAGGAACAGCATGAATAAGACAGAACAACCGGAGCATCCGACAAGGAAATCCAGAACAGGACTGATCGCTGATATCTGCACCCCCCTGCTGCTTCTGGTGCTGTGCGGTGCCATTACGGCAGTAGCAGCCATCAAGCCCTACGAAAAGCTCCAGACCTATCTGAACATTGCCTTTATGGACAATTTCAAAAATTCCGATCCCCAGGCAGGGCTGCTCATCAAGAATAATCAGATCAATACGGAGCATCAGGGGCAGACCTATACCGAGGGCAAAATTCTGGTGCCTGCATTCGGCGAACAGTACGCCACTCTGAGCTGCGACTCCATTTCCCTGAATGTGCCCGTATACTGGGGTACCACCGCCGCTCTGCTGGAGCGGGGCGCCTGCCAGGCAACCAGCTCCGTTGTCCTGGGCAATCCCGGCAATGTGGTTATTGATGCACACGTCAACACCTTTTTTGCACACCTGGATCAGATGTCTGTCGGGGATACGGTGGTGCTGTATACCCAGTACGGCAGATTCACCTATGAGGTTTCCGAAACCGTCACCTTTCAAAAGACGGACAAGCGGTATGTAATCCCCACAGAGGATGACAGGCTGACCCTGTATACCTGTATCAACAACGTATTCGGCTCCTCGGACGACCGGTATGCGGTGATCTGCAAGCTGACGGAACGTGCATTCTATCAGGAAACGGAGGGGCAGAATCCATGAAGGCATCCGGCAAATACTTCGCAAACATTGTTATAACCATTCTGCTGGTGTTCAGCCTGCTGGCAGCGGAGGGCACTTTGTTTGTCCGGCTGTATGCAAGTAAGGCGGACACCTGCCTGTCGGTCATGGAGGAACAGGACCTCAGCGACCGGATCTACACGTCCCTGGAGGCACGGTTTACGGAACAGGTTTCCACCAGCGGCATCCCCGCTCAGGTATACATGGATGCCCTCACCCGGGAGCAGCTGGACTCCGGCGTCCGGGCAAGCGTCACCTCCGCATATGCTTATCTGCACGGCACCTCCGACAGCTACGCCTTTGAAATGGATCTATCCTCCCTGGAAGCAAGTATCCGTCAGTTTTTCAGCGATTATGCTGACCAGATCCAGTACCCCAAGGATGAGACCTATGAAAAAAAAGTCAATGCGGCTGTGGACAACGCCAAAAAGCAGGTGCTCCAGACCGTGGATGTGTTCCGGTTTTCCACGCTGGAATCCGCCGGTCTGCTGTCCAAAATCCGACGGGTCATGCCCTGGCTGAATCCGGCTATGGCTGCATCTGCTGCCGTGGTATGCGTTCTGTTGGGGCTGCTGGCATGGATCAACCGGAAACGCCCCCTCCGGATCCTGTACTGGAGTGGATGCAGTCTGACGGTTGCCAGTTGCATTGCGCTGATCCCCTTGATCTACGTCAAGGCAACGGATTATTTTGCTGCATTCACCATTAAGACCACTCAGATTTATGCGGCAGTGACCGGCATGCTGAACCGAATGACCGATGCCTGCCTGCTGCTGGAGGGCATCATGCTGGGCTGCGGCATACTCTGTCTGGCGGCATATACGATTGGAGCCTGCCGCACATCCAGGCAATAAGATAACCCAGAAGATCCTGTGAAAGCAGGATCTTCTTTTTTTGCCGCAAATCACTTGTTATTCCAGCCGGATTATGCTATAATAATATGTATATAGGTAACACCGCACAATGATTGCGTGGTGTAGACTGTAAGATCTGCCCGTGTGAATCGGGGGAACGGAGCGTATTATGAGAGAGTTCATTATTTCCGCAGAAGCCTTCTGCGATATGGATCCGGCATACATGCAGCAGCAGCATGTGAATCTGATGGGAGCGGTATACGCTCTGTCCGATGACGAGTATCAGGAAAATACACCCAACTGTCTTGATCCCAAAACCTTTTATGACCGGCTGCGCAAGGGAGAAATGCCCCGCACTTCGCAGGTCAGCGTGGAACAAGCCAGAGCCTCCTTCGAGGAGATCGTCCGCAGCGGCAAGGATGTGCTGCACATTTCCTTTTCCTCTGCGCTGAGCGGCACCTGCCAGTCCTGCACCATTGCAGCCAACGACGTGATGGAACGCTACCCGGACAGCAAGGTGCTGGTGGTGGATTCCCTGTCCGCTTCCATGGGGCATGGTCTGCTGGTGGAGTATGCTCTGCGGCTCAAGGCGGCTGGAAAAACCATCGAAGAGACTGCCGTTCTCGTCACCCAGAATCGGCTAAAATTCTGTCACTACTTTACAGTAGATGATCTGAACCATCTGCACAGGGGCGGCAGAGTGTCCAAGGTTTCCGCAGTGGTGGGCGGCATGCTGGGCATCAAGCCCATTCTGAATGTCAATGAAGAAGGCAAGCTGATCCCCTTTGCAAAGGTGCGTGGCAGAAAGCAATCCCTGCTTGCACTTGTGGAAAACATGAAAAAGAAATATCACAACGATCTGGATCTGCCTGTATTCATCAGTCACGGAGATGCCCCGGAGGATGCAAACTTTGTTGCCGACCAGATCCGGGAACACTTCGGCATCCAGGATATCCGCATCGGCACCATCGGCCCGGTCATCGGTGCCCACGCAGGGCCCGGAACCGTTGCCCTGTTCTTTATCGGCAAGGACAGAAGCATCTGACCGAAAACAGAAAGGATGTAACCCAATGTCAAAGCTTTTTCCGCT
>ENA-OURV01002253-OURV01002253.1-human-gut-metagenome-genome-assembly--contig:-NODE-2253-length-13713-cov-3.428101_pt1 | contig 13713 bp, 7 predicted proteins | sample MGYA00242141_ERZ509072 | MGnify/ENA primary metagenome ERZ509072 (study PRJEB26280, sample SAMEA2338763) | human gut metagenome | biome: human gut; feature: human-associated habitat; material: faeces... | reverse complement strand
CAGCATCGGCACCCAGCACAAAATTCCGGTCGGTTTTTGTGAAGGGTGCCGATTGTGATACTGAAACAATTTCCGGAGAGCCTTTCCTGCAGGGCTGACAGTCAGGAGGCTGTAAAACAGGTATGTTCTCAGCTCCGTTAAGGGTGTTTCGTTCGGCGCGGCGGTTGATGACATGGGGCATTCAAGCAAAGCCGGGGAGAACATCTTCTGGGCGATGAACCGGAACAAGCCGGGGATCATCAAACGGATTCTGAACGCTCTTGAGAGGTTTATTTCGCGTATCCGGGGCAAGGATGCTTATCTTGCGGTCGAGCAGAGGCAGGCGGCGGAGAGGCTGAGAGATATGCTGACTGGTGAGCTTAAGAGGGCTTACGGGACGGAGGTCAAAGGCGAAGCTGCGGTTGAGACCGACGGGGGAAAACGTCACAGTCTTGCGGGGGCGAACTCGCAGACAGCCGATCTGAACTCGCTCGGCGGGGCTTATCAGATGTATCAGAACGGAGTTTCGATGGACACTATCCGAAAAAGAACCGGATGGTGGCTCGGAAAAGACGGAAAGTGGAGATATGAGATAAGCGACAAAGATATGAGGTTCAATCCCGAAGGTTATGTTGACAACCCGCAGACGGTCGGAGACTATGTGAAGCACGACAGGTTGTTCGCGGCTTATCCTTGGATTGCGGATATTCCGGTGCATATGGTTGATGTTGTGACCGGAGGGTCGCCAGCAACGAACGGGAAATTCTCTCCTGACGGAAAATTCATCGAACTCAAAAAAGGACTGACTTCAGAAAAAGCAAAATATGTACTTTCACATGAATTGCAGCACGCTATTCAGCAGGCAGAGGGGTTTGTTCGCGGGACAAGCCCGAAAACCGGAATGTTTTATGCGGTGAACCTCGCCTATGATCTCGTAAAGAACAATCCGGAATTCGTTGCCGAAAGTAAGCCGCAGGACAAGATGAACTATCTTATCGGATATCTTGAAGCCAAGGGCGGAGCCTCGCTCGGGGACTATGCGAAATATTATTATTTCCAGAACTACGGAGAGACAGAAGCAAGAAATGTATCTCAGCGGCTTGACATGACGGAGGAAGAGCGCCGGGCTTTGCCGATAGAAAACAACGGCGAAGTATTCTCTTATGACGAGGTTTTCAAAAAGATCGTTGACAACCTCAAAGCAATTGGATATAATAAGAAGCAGATTGATACGATCCTGAAGGAGGGAGTTTCTTATGATATCGAACAAACGGATGTACAGACATCTGCTGATGAGGTGGTCAAGAGAAGACGAAATGACCGAGGAGAGACTGCACGACTGTCTGATGCGGATGAGAACGGAAGGAGACCGGGCAAAATATACCGGACCGGAAAAATTCCGACCGCTGGCGTTTCTGAAAGTGCCGAAATACTGGATTCTGAACGACGCAACGGAGGATTACGACGAGGAAACAGGGGAACTGATAGCCAGAATGGGGCGCTTGGTGCGGGTTCGGAAGCCGGAAAAAGACTGAACGAAGTATCAAAACCCGAAAAACGGTTTTCTCTCTCGTCGAACGTTGAGCAGATTATCGAGAACGACTCCGGAGAATTCGTTGCGGAGAGCGACGGGAACGGAGGCACGAGGTGGTCTCTGTCGACGTACGAATCGTCCGGTCGGGAAACGCTGAGGCAGTATCTTGACGGTCAGGTATCGGAATCCGGGCTTACCGAAGCCGACGCGAAGGCTGTGCTTGATTCCATGGACGACATCTATGAGATATGCCGGAAATACGAAGGAGAGTATGTGCCGTTCGGTGCATGGAGCAGAGCCGAGGTCGTTATTGACGAAAAGGGCAATCCGGTATTTTCCGTTGTCAAGCCCAACGGAGAGTATGCGATGAACCTTGACTTCTCGCTTGTCTGCAAGAAGAGACGTGCGCTTGACGCGGTTCTGAACAGGCTTATCGAGACCGGAGCCATCAACGATTTCGGATTCGGGCAGGAGGAGATCGTCAGGGTGAACGAGATCATCCGCGAACACGGATTTGAGATCGCCTGCGATATGTGCTTTGTTGACGCAAAGAGATACAGACAGGCGGGAGTTGCCGACCAGTTCGTTGACCTTTACAATTCCATAGTGAAGAGCATGGCAAGGGACGGGCAGGAGATCGATTACTTCAACTTTGCGAACGATTCCTCGCTTTCTCACACCGAAGGCGGCATAGACAGGCTTTCGGACGCCGAGCTTGACTTCTCGGAAATAAACGAGATCACAAAGCCCGGTGCCAAGAAAACCGTTGAGTACAGGATCGCGCAGTATCTGAAGACGCACCCGTCCGACAGAAAGCTGCTTTCCCGCGGAGACTTCATGTCAACGGCGGGATTTGACGCGGTGAAGATATCCAAGCCGGGCATACTGAAGCTGTACAATTCCAAAAAAGGAACAGGAGGACCGAAAGCGGCACAGAGCGACGTTCAGTATCTGAATGACATTCTGTCAAGCAAAAAGTTCAACCGCAGTGCAGCATATGATGTCGGAGGTGTCAGGGTACAGTCGTTCTCGGATTATGTGCCGAGGCTTGTATTTGACTATGTTCAGATGATCGGAGATCTTGCGGCGAAGCGGCTTCCGGCTCATGCGTATACCAAGGAACCGCTGTTTGCCAAGCAGTTCGGTCTTACCGGCATGAAGATCAATATGTCGCTCATGCCGGCGAAAGGAAACGGGAAATATGCCGGACTGAATGCGGACGGCTCTTATGCGTGGGCGAGAGAATCGTTCCCGGTGGAAGAGGCATTCCGTATACAGGCTGATCCCGAATACGGGAAGAACGTCGGCACAATTGCGGTCGGGATCTCGGACGAACACATATGGAAAATGCTTTCCGACCCGTACATCCGCATGGTTATACCGTATCACAAGAGCGGCATCAACCCGGCTGTGGCGGTGAAGCTGAAGATCGGAGAGTATACTGATTACACCGGTCAGCAGAATACCCGGCGCAGAGACGGAAGACAGCTCACGAAAGCCGAGCTTAAGAACATTCCCGATATAAACCGGCTTATGCACAGAGACGGTCTTGATGCCGTTGAAGCGTCGAGGCGGTATGTCGAATGGTGTGAGGACAACGGATACATCCCGAAGTTTGAGAAGTTCGCTTACATGACCGACAGCGACGGAAACCGTGTATTCAACGAAAACTATTACAAGCTGCTTGAAGACTTTACGACGATGGTGGACGGAGAATTCCATCCGCAGGGAGACGTTACGGCAACGTTCCCCGGCTCTGATTCTGCATTCGGGTCTATGGCTGACCTCATAAAAGAGGGGCTTGAGGAGGACGCGGTGACGGCTAACAGGCTCAATGGCGAGGTCGACGGTCTGGCTGAGGAGGTCAGGAGCGCGCTTGGGAGAGAGGAGAGCGGGAAAAGGTTTTCTCTCACCCGTGCGAACGACGAGTACATGAAAGCCGTTGAATCCGGGAATGTCGAGGAACAGCAGAGGCTTGTTGACGAGGCGGCGGAAAATGCGGGGTATAATACGGTGCTGTATCACGGAACGCAGTCCTTCGGGTTCACGCAGATCGATGTCAGCAAGTACAGCGACGACGGAATGTCGTTCTTTGCGACGAGCAACCCGGAAATGGCACAGACGTACAGCGCAAAGAGCGGGACGCGGGAAATCAGCAGGAAAAGCGGAATTGAGAATCTTTCGCTTCCGCAGGTTGTTGACCGACTGAATGCGGTTGCGGCGGCAGACACGTCCGATTATGACAGGTATACCTACCGCATAATGAACAGGAGTGATACCGAGACGCTGAAAAAGAGCATTCAGAGCGGAATAAAAGAGCTGAGAGCGGAAACCGAAAGGCTTATTTCCGAATATGCCGACAGGCTGGCAAAGGATTTCAACGGAGAAGATGAGCTGAAGCACAGCAGGCTGAGAAGTCTTCTTAACGCGCTTGACAGCGATTCCGCAAGCAAGCTGTCTGCAAATCTCTATACGGTTCTGAACCACAACGAGATATTCGACGATGCGGCAAAGGTGAAATTCGGAAATCTTGAGGCTGACATACGTCTGCTGGAAAAACTTGCGGCTTTGAAAACCGATGAAGATGTTGTTGTGCGCGAGGACACAGACAGATACGATATTGTTGTTGAAGATCAGGAGAAAGCGAGAAACCGCCTTGAAAAGCTCGATAATTCCGGGAACTACGTCCTCCGCGGCAGAACCGAAGGATTCCTTGAAATCGACGGCAACGGTCACAACTGGAATGACATATTCACGACGCTTGAGCCGAAGGGCGGAAACACTCTCAAGGCAGAATATGACTTTGGCTCCGAATCGCTGAAGCTGAGCGACAGGGACGGAGAGTTTGCGGTTATTCCTGCAAAATCGGTTGCCGATGCCGTTTCTCCCATGGCACGTGCGTTTGCCAGACGGTACGGAACCACGTTTGCAACAACGGTGCTTGCACAGACGAAAGACCAGCTGAAAAACAGCGCGACGGCGGAGGTAAAAATTAAGTCCACCGGCAAGACCAACACGAGAGACATTGCGAACTTTGCGAGAGAACAGGGATATCCGGGAGTAAAGATAACCGATATCTACGACAACGGCGGCAGGGGTTCCGAGGCGGGAAGAGGCGATGTTTACATCTTCTTCAACCCGGATCAGGACGTCAAATCCGCCGACCCGATAACCTACGACGACAGCGGAAACGTTATCCCGCTTACCGAGAGGTTTGACAGCGGGAACCGGGATATACGGTGGTCGCTTGCCGGAACGAACGAGGACAGGGCTGAAGCCGCAGAGTTTTCCGACAGCGGAATCAGGTATTCTCTCCGAAAAGAAGACCCGCCGAAGAAGACTCTCACCGGATACAAAGTCTTTGTTGTCAAGAACGGCAAGCTGTACCCTCCGATGGTAGCGAACCCGGATGCGGCAGATACTCCGGTCGGAGTATGGCTCAATGCGGATATAGGCGCACAGGCTCCCGACAGCAAGACCGGCAGGAAACAGGTAAAAGCCGGAGGCAAGGGGACGCAGGGAGGAAGCGGAAGCCTTGCTTTCAGACCGGGATGGCATCTCGGAGAAACGCCTCTTGCAACACAGTTTGACAGAACGAATCCCGAAACCGGGAAACGGGAGCTGTTCCCGGAAAACTTTGTCTGGGCAGAGTGTGAGATTGCGGCGGACAAGAACTATCAGGAGGAGGCTATGTCCTACGGCTACACGAAGAGCGGAAAATTCCAGCATTCGCTTGCCGGACTTCCGAAAATTCCCGTAGACGGCTACTACAAATACAGGACGAACCCGAATCCCGACACTGTTCCGTGGCTCATAACCGGCGCGATGAAGGTAAACCGTCTTCTTGACGACGCAGAAGTCAACCGTATACTTGAGAGCAAGGGGCTTCCTCCGAAGAACCGTGTGGGAGGAAACAAGACGCTTGCAGATCTTGGGCTTGAGGAAACGGCGAAAATGCTGAACGGAGACGAGAATATACGGTATTCCCTTGTGAAATCTTCACAAAGCGAGCTGAAAACGCTTCAGAAAGAGAACGAAAAGCTGAGGCAGGATGTTGACGCTCTGAAGCAGGAGCTGCAGCTTACGCACGGGAGAAAGCTGAGTCGGGATGCGCTGATAAGCTCGATACAGAAGATTCTTATCGACAGGTACGGTGTGAAGCTGTCGGCGAAGGAGCTTTATCCTCATGTAACCAATCTGTACGATATGTTCTACAACAACACCGTTGACGGAAAGCGTTTGAAGAAGGATGAGCGCGTTGACACGATGAGGATCATCGAAGAGATGGACAAAATCGTCGATGCGGTCATTGAAAACGCGGTCGGAGTTGACGACACGTATGTTGAGATGAAGAAACTGCTTCCGGAGCTGCGCAATGCCAAGCTCGTTGTTCCCGTGGACGCGAGAGCCGATGCTGCGCAGAGCGCGGGGTTTGAGAACTGGGCGGAATTCAGGAAGGCGAACTTCGGCAGAGTCGGGTTTGCGAACGAAGGGCTTCCTGTCGACACCTACTACACGGAGCTTTCGGAGAGATATCCGGAGCTGTTCCCTGACGGAATAACCCATCCGGGAGAGCAGGCGGCGCATATTGCCGACGTTGTAAACACGATACGCGAGAGCGGCATTAACGAGTATCAGCTGTATGACATCGAAGATGAGCGTATCAGAACGTCGATAAAGAATGACGTCATGGACATTATCGGGAATGCCGAAAAGCTGCAGACTTTTGCCGACAGGGCGGCGCAGAAGGTTGAGGACACGAAGCTGGCGGAGGCTATGCACTACGGTGCCGACATCGCGAAGCTGAAGAGGCTGAATGCCGAGAAGGTCGCCGATATCAAAGCCGAAAACCGGAAGCGTCTTTCGGATATGAGGCGGAAATATCAGGACAGGGTGGAAAGTGTCCGCGAGAGATATGCGGAGGCGAGAGCAAACCGTTCCGAGAAGCAGAAACAGACGGTTCTTCGGAACAAGGTTTTGCGCAAATACACCGAAGCGTCGACGATGCTCGACCGTCCGACGACGGAGAACCACTTCACCGAGGCGATGAGGAAACCGCTTATGGAGTTTCTTGCGGCTGTTGACATCACGACAGGAAAGAGCGTGGCGAAGCAGGGGATATACGACAGGATACTGAGGGTCATCGAAGCGGCGAATAACATGGCGGCAGAGGACGGCAAAAACGGGCTTGGCATTGCCGAGACCGACCTGAATGTTCAGGAGAAGCAGCTTATCGTTGACTCCGGCTTGCTTGAGAGAATGTCGGCTTGGGTGGAAGCAAACAAGGGAAAGAAGCTGACGGAGCTTTCCTCGGCGCAGCTTTTCGATCAGATCGTATCCAATGAACCACCGGTAGGCTACGTTCACCTCGATCTCCTTCAGCAGCCTTATTTCGCTGCAGATACCGTACGAATATCCTATGAACAGCATACGGAAAAGAACCTCCGGCTCGATAGCAGGGCGTCCGTTATTCTCGCAGTAATACGGCTTGCAGATTCTGCGGGTACGAGCTCTTCCAATACTATACTATCTCAAGCCTGACCTGCTTAACGCTTCTTTCCGTAAACTTTGCTGTCCCTCCGGGCTTCTTTTTGTTCCTTTTATACTGCTATTATACTACTTTTTTGATCCTTTGTAAAGGTCAAAGGGCTCAGAACTCTCGTTCTGAACCCTTTATCAGTGATCTGAGCAGTGCGGCAGACCGCACTGCTGTTTTTTTGAGAAAAAATGTCCGAACGTGCAGAATTCCGTTGACTACCGCGCCGTAATGTGATAGAATATATAGTATTGTGTGAACATAATGAACGGGGGACGTCAGAAAATGAATACTATCGGCTTCAATAACGATATGTACATCAGAAAGCAGTCCGAGATGATCGGGAAGAGGATTAGCGAGTTCGGAGGAAAGCTCTATCTTGAGTTCGGAGGAAAGCTGTTCGACGATTTCCATGCGTCGCGGGTGCTTCCCGGCTTTGCCCCGGATATAAAGCTGAAAATGCTTCTGAATATGAAGGAGAGAGTGGAGGTCGTCATCGTTATCAGCGCGGAGGATATCGAGAACAAGAAGATCAGGGGCGATATCGGAATATCCTATGACGCCGATGTCCTGCGTCTTATCGATGCCTTCCGCGACTCCGGTCTGTACGTCGGGAGCATTGTCATCGGAATGTACAACGGTCAGCGCTCCGCCGATGCCTTCAGAAAGCGCCTTGAAAGCCTCGGCATGAAGGTCTACCTGCATTATCCGATCGAGGGCTACCCGCTCAACGTCCGCCATGTGGTCAGCGAAGAGGGGCTCGGCAAGAACGAGTACGTAGAAACCACCCGTCCGCTCGTCGTCGTCACTGCTCCCGGACCGGGAAGCGGAAAAATGGCGACCTGTCTGTCCCAGCTCTATCATGAGAATCTCCGCGGCGTCAAGGCGGGCTATGCAAAATACGAGACGTTCCCGATCTGGAACCTCCCGCTCTCTCACCCGGTCAATCTCGCCTACGAGGCGGCTACCGCAGACCTCAACGACGTCAATATGATCGACCCGTATCACCTTGAGGCATACGGCAAGGCAACCGTCAATTACAACCGCGACGTCGAGAGCTTCCCGGTTCTCCGCGCCATTTTCGAAAAGATCTACGGCAGGTGTCCCTATAAGTCCCCCACCGATATGGGCGTCAACATGGCAGGCTTCTGTATCGTAGATGACGGGGCAGTCAGAAAAGCCTCCTGCGAGGAGATCATCAGGAGATATTACAAGACCCTCTGCGATGTCATAAAATGCAGAGCCACAGCGGACGCCGTCAACAAGATAGAGCTTGTCATGAATCAGGCGGGACTCCAGACCGACGACAGAAGGGTAGTCCGCGCCGCGCTTGATAAGTCGAAGGAAACGGGAGACAAGCCCGCCGCGGCCCTTGAGCTTCCCGACGGCAGGATCGTCACCGGAAAGACCTCGTCGCTGCTCGGTCCCTCTGCCGCCGTGCTTCTCAATGCACTGAAGGCGCTCTCCGGGATCGATAAGGATACCGACGTTATAAGCCACTCGGTAATAGAGCCTATCCAGAAGCTGAAAACCGAGATTCTCGGCAACCATAACCCCCGCCTCCACTCCGATGAGGTACTGATAGCTCTGACTATAAGCGCCGGCTTTGACTCTCATTCCGCAGAGGCACTGAAGCATCTTCCGGATCTCCGCGGCTGCGAGGCGCATTCGACCGTCATTCTTGCCCAGTCCGACGACGGAGTCTTCAGAAAGCTCGGCATAAACCTCTCCTGCGAGCCGAAATATACCACGAAAAAGCTGTATCATAAGCAGTGAAATAATGCGCCGTCCCGGTTTATCTGCCCGGAACGGCGCATTGCGCGTTAATATGACATTATTCGCTATTGACAAATTTTTATAAATGGTTTATCATTATATTGTCCGAAAAAACTTTATGGATGGTTGCCGATATGGGAAATGACGAAAAGAACATGGTTGCGTTCCGGCTCTCCCGGAGAGGGTACGACCGGCAGGACGTGAACAGGTATATCGAGGAAATGAGCCTGCGCTTCACCGCGTCGGAAAACGCGCTGCGCAGCCGCATAAAGGAGCTTGAAGCGCGCCTTTCCGGGGAGGACTGCGAAAAATCCCCGATTGCGGAAAAGCTGACTGCCGAAAACCGCGCCCTCCGCGAGGAAAACCGGCGTCTTGCCGAAGAAAACAGCAGGCTTTCCGAAGACTGCCGCCCGGAGGACAGCGCAGAGTACCGGGAGATCAGCGAAAAACTCGGCGATATAATCCTGAAAGCCAATCTCGATGCCGACAGGGTGAAAAACGAGGCTGAGGCAGAGGCTGAAAAGCTGATGTCGGAGGCATCGGAGCGCGCAGATGCAGTCAGGCTGAAATCCGCGGTTGACGCAAGGGTTCTTTTGTCAAACGTCCGTACAAGCCTCGGTGACCTGACGGAAAAACAGCTCTCCGCACTGAAAACCGTCTCGAAGGACACTGTTTCCGAATACGAAAAGCTGTATAAAGAGCTTGAAGAGCGCTTTGACGCGATGGGAAAGCTCACCTTATAAACCTGATGTACCCGAAAAACGGCACATCCTTTGCTCTGCACCGCGCGGCGTGTGCGGCGGCATAAATAATGTAGAATGCGGCTGTCAGCCAGAGAGCAATGCCGACAACCTTTTTCAACACAGCAAACACCACCCCGACAGCCGGGATCATGGCAAGCAGTCCGAATATCCATCCGGTGACAAACCCGCAGATTAGACAGACAAGCTCGACAAGCAGTACGATAAGCCCCTGATTTGCCCAGTACCTGCCGTACCGCGATTCCGGAACCGATACAAGCGGCACGAAAAAGAGTATCCCGGTGCAGGCGCAGATGCACTCAGGACGGCACCGTCTCATTTCGGAATATCTGAATTTGTCTGTCAGGTCTCTGCCGTCGAACCGGAGCTTCACATCGCTTCTCCTCAGTGTAATATCGTTGATTCCCGTTTATATGCATTAATTATACATCCTTCGTGCAAAAATGTCAATACCGGATTCCGGAACTGCGGAATCGATGTATTTTCGGAAAAAACACTTTACTTTTTCGGAAAAGTGTGATATAATAATTCCCGCAATGTGTTTTCCGCCCTTAGCTCAGCTGGATAGAGTATCAGATTCCGATTCTGAGGGTCACAGGTTCGAATCCTGCAGGGCGGGCCATCCCGATGTTACAAAAGGGAAACTTGCAAAAAGACCACAAGATATTGTGGTCTTTTTGCTATTCTAAAGCCGTTTTTCTCAATATCTTGTGCGTGGGTACTTAAAATTGTCTTGCGTTAATTTATCTTATTACGATCAAATGAGTATTTTGTTAGAACGCTTGTATACGACAGGCGGAGATGCGGAAAAATACGAACTTGAGATTAAAAAGATTAACGATATCAGTGTTGATTGAATTGAAGCGGGAATCTATTGATAGTTCAAAAGTTTCCCTTCTATAACATTACGCCAAAACGAAAATCCGTTCTCGGAAGAGGGCGGATTTTCGTTTTGCATTATTCATTTTCATTAATATAGAACGGATTACCGTAAATGCTTTTTGAATTCCGAGGGAGTTTCATTGGTGGCTCTTTTGAATTTATTTATAAAATTGGAGCAATCATTAAACCCTGACAAAAAACATGCTTCTGTGACGGATTTGCCTTCCCGTAACATTATTTGAGCTTTTGCAATTCGTATTGTTGTTATATAATCGTATACGGTCATTCCCACATACTGCTTAAAAATCCTAGAAAGGTATGTTACAGAACAATGTAACATACATGTTATTTCTTTCATAGAAAGCTTTTGATTATAATTCTCCGAAATAAAACGCATGGTGTTGAGAATCATATCCGGCATTTTATAATTCACGGGTTTTAATGTTTCTGCATAATAAAAATCATTACATAAAAGAATGATTTGCAGTATAAATGAAAACAATTTCATATCATTTGATTTCTCATCATTTTTTATATATTTAATTATTTCCGATACAATTTTATTGATGACATTTTGCCTTTCCGCATCAAAATGTATGCAGTTTCTTCTGTTCGTTGAATTGTCTGTTAAAAAGTTGATTATCGAAGTATCGTTTGTAAAATATTCAAAAAATGTTAGGGGCATAAATATATCCAAATAGGCATAGCTTCCGCTTTTTAAAAACCGTCCGAAATGAAGCTCGTCGGGTCTGAAAAATAAAATATCGCCTCTATTTCCTCCGATTATAGCATTGCTTATTACCGCATTTATTCCATCGGTCATAAGTATGCTGATTTTATATTTACTATATATTGCAACCTCTGTATCTCCCGCTCCGAAATTACTGTTTGTATAAACAACAGAAATCTGCAGTTTTTCATTGAAAAAAGCGATATCCTTTTGTACTTTCATATTATCCGTCCATTTAGTTTAATATTTTCATATTTGTTGTAACGTTTTTTTATAGAAATATCATTAAAAAGCTGTTATAATAGCATTATAACATAAAAGAACCGATTTTTCAATATTAAAATCAAGTACAGCAAATAAATGTTGCAAGGAGGCTGTCATTATGAAAGAACTGCAAAAAACCGCGAGGGTGGAAAAATTAAGAGATTATTATTTTAATAATTCAAAAATGGCAACGGATAAAAATACGGTGTGCTGGAAGTGTCACAGTTCGCTAATGTTATATGTTGAAGGCTGGGAAAATAACGCTTGGAATGCAGACACAGCAAGAATACGCCGCTCGGCAGCCGAAGCGTATATGCTTGAAAATACAAGACCCGTAATAATTCCGGGAGAGCTTATTGTGGGTCAGCCCTGTTTTGACGATTTTTCGCCCGAGGAAGAAGAAAGATACAAGGAATGTCTGAAGCTTGAAAAAATTATGCCGAGAAAACGCGGACGCGCCGACCACCTTGCACTTGATTATCAGCTTTTGCTTGATAAAGGAATAAACGGAATTGTCGAAATCCTTGATAATGAAATAGGCAAATTAAACTTAGGCGACGGAAGCTGTACCGAAAGATATGAGTTTTTATATTGCTGTAAAATTGAACTTCAAGGACTTTTAAAAATGTGCGATTCATATTCAGCAAAGGCAAAGGAGCTTGCGGACAATGCAACAGGTGCGCAGCGAGAAGAATATTATGAGCTTTACGAGGTTTTAAAACAGGTACCGTCAAATCCCGCGAGAACATTTAGGGAAGCCCTGCAAAGTATTCATATGTTCACCTGGAGTCTTTACGGAATATATTCTTTCGGAAAGCCCGATGTATATTTATTGCCGTATTACAGGCATGACATAGAAAGCGGAATTTTAACTCCCGAAGCGGCACAGGAGCTTATAGATTGTTTCTTTTTGCAAAGCATACCTAATATGAGTTCCTGGGCGGCAGAGGGATTAATGCTGGGCGGCCGTGATGAAAACGGAAACAATGTAGAAAACGAACTGACTTGGCATTTTTTAAGGGCAATCGAGCATACACATCTTCCCGATCCGAATGTGGGCTTTTGCGTAACCGAAGAAACAAGCGAGGAAATTTTAAATTACGCGGCAAGGCTTATCGCTGACGGTCATTGTCAGCCGCAAATATGGAACAGTGACGAAGTGACGCGGTCAATGCTTAGCAACGGCTTCGATGAAAAGGCGGCTAATATGTTCACCCTTTCAACCTGCGTTGAAACAACGCCGATAGGCTGTTCGGGAATATCAATTACAAGTCCGTATATCAATCTTTTAAAGGTCTTTTTAGAGGCGTTGAAAAAATGCGATGATTCTTTCAGCTTCGAACAGGTATTCAATAATTTTGAAACCGAGTTTGAAGGTTATGCAAAAAGAGTAATCCTGCAGGAAAATCTATGGCAGGTCGAACGTGCAAGAAACAGCACCGACCCCATGAGGATTTCCGTTCTCATTCACGATTGTATTGAAAGAGGAAAATCCAACGATTGCGGCGGTGCGAGATATAACGAGCTCGAACCGAACATTTTGGGAATGCAGAATGTAACCGAGAGCCTTAATGTTATTAAAAGAATAGTATTTGATGAAAAGCGTGTTACCATATCTGAATTGAATAAAGCTCTTGAGAAGAATTTTGCGGACAACGAGGATCTGTTACTTTATATTCGCAACAAGGTTATTCATTTCGGAACAGGTGATAAAGAAGCAAGCAGGATTGCTAAAAAGGTTGCCGATATGGTACTTAAAACCTTTTCATCGATGAAAACAGTGCGCGGTGCAAAAATCATTCCGGGAGCGTTTTCCTACAGAGAGCATGAAATTCAGGGAAGAACAACACCCGCGTCTCCAGACGGCAGAAAAGCAGGTATGCCCCTTAATGACGGGAGCTGTCCTGTGCAGGGTTATGATAATTTGGGACCGACACTCTCCCTTATTTCTACCGTCTATTGGGAACCGTCAAGGTTTTTGGGCGGTACGTCTGTTAATGTAAAAATAAACAAGGGCATAGACCCTAAAAAAATATCGGCGTTGATACGGGGATACTTAAAAACCCACGGTTCACAGCTGCAATTTAATATTGTTGATTCCGAAACGCTTTTAAAGGCACAGGAAAACCCCGAAATGTATAAGGATTTACTTGTCAGAATAGGCGGCTACAGCGACTTTTTTGTGACGATACCAAAAGAGCTTCAGGACGAGATCATCTCAAGAAGTCAAAACGAAACAATATAGGAGAAT
>ENA-OURV01002250-OURV01002250.1-human-gut-metagenome-genome-assembly--contig:-NODE-2250-length-13740-cov-9.844574_pt1 | contig 13740 bp, 10 predicted proteins | sample MGYA00242141_ERZ509072 | MGnify/ENA primary metagenome ERZ509072 (study PRJEB26280, sample SAMEA2338763) | human gut metagenome | biome: human gut; feature: human-associated habitat; material: faeces... | reverse complement strand
GCCCATGTAGTCGTTGCAGTCGCCCACAAGGTCCAGCGTCAGGCCGTTGGGGATGAAGGCACCAAAGCTCTGGCCGCCGGCACCCACGCAGTGGGCGGTGTATACATCATCCGGCAGGGTGTTGCCGAATTTGCGGGTGATGATCCATCAGCCGCTGGGCGGGGCCCAGGGGCAGGCATCGGACATCGAGATCACGGCCCGCGAGATCCGCAAGACCAAGCAGGAGCTGTACGAGATCATTGCGGCCCATTCGGGCGCTCCGATCGAGAAGATCGAAAAGGATGCCGACCGCGATTATTGGCTGTCGGCCCGGGAGGCCAAGGAGTACGGGCTGATCGACGAGGTGCTGACCAAGCGGGGATAATATTTCTGTTTCAATCTGCAGGGGACGGTCGATTTCGGGAGAGAAAATGCATCGTTTCCGATCAGCGGAGGCAGAGCGGGGCGCTCGATAGGCCGAGCGGAATAAATGAAGAACCCGGTTCGATATTTCCGGTGTGCGACGTCGGAACGAGGCCGATCGACGGCCGGGTAGAGATGATGACGGGAGTTTGTTTTCGACTTTATCCCGGCAGAGGCTCGTCCGAAAGTTCGACCGGGAACGAGAACGAAATTCGAAGGAAAACTAAAGACCTATGGCTAAAAATTACGGAGAAGACCTTTACGGCAACGAGAGCGATGCGTGTTCGTTCTGCGGGGCCAAACGCCGCGACGGTGCGATCCTGTTGAGTTCGTCCAAGGGTTGCAATATTTGCAGCAAATGTATTGCGAAAGGATACCAGATGCTCATCGAAAACGATGTGCTGCATGACGAAGCCGCATCCCGTCGCAAGGAGCAAAAGAATACTTCGTTGAAATTCGAGGATTTGCTCAAGCCCAATGAAATCAAGGAGTTTCTGGATCAGTACGTGATCGGGCAGGACGATGCCAAACGCTATATGTCGGTGGCCGTATATAATCACTACAAGCGGCTGCTGCATGCTTCGGGCGAGGCGAGCGAAGTGGAGCTCGACAAGTCGAACATTCTGCTGGTCGGCCCGACGGGTACCGGCAAGACGCTGATGGCCCGCACGATCGCCAAATTGCTGAACGTGCCCTTCACCATCGTGGACGCTACGGTACTTACCGAGGCGGGATACGTGGGCGAGGATGTCGAGAGTATTCTCTCGCGGCTGTTGCAGGTGGCTTCCTACGACGTGGAGCTGGCCCAGCGGGGAATTGTCTTCATCGACGAAATCGACAAGATCGCCCGCAAGAGCGACAATCCGTCGCTTACGCGCGACGTATCGGGTGAAGGAGTGCAGCAGGCTTTGCTGAAGATTCTGGAAGGCACGGTGGTCAATGTTCCGCCCCAGGGCGGGCGCAAGCATCCCGAGCAGCAGTTCGTGCAGGTCGATACGCGCAACATTCTGTTCATCTGCGGCGGAGCGTTCGACGGCATCGAGAAGAAGATCGCCCAGCGGCTCAACACCCGGGCGATGGGTTACGGACGGATGAATGCCGATTCCGTGGACCGCAACAACCTCATGCAATACCTTATGCCGCAGGACCTCAGGTCGTTCGGTCTGATTCCCGAACTGGTGGGCCGCCTGCCGGTGCTGACCTATATGGAGCCGCTCGGCCGCGAGGCCCTGCGTTCGATCCTCACGCAGCCCAAAAATGCCATCATCAAGCAGTATGAAAAGCTGTTCGAGATGGACGGCGTGAAGCTCGTGTTCGACGACGAGGTGTTGGACTATATCGTCGATAAAGCCATCGAGTACCGGCTCGGTGCCCGGGGATTGCGTTCGATCTGCGAAGCGATCATGATGGACACGATGTTCGATATCCCCTCTTCGGGAGAGCGTCGCTTCGAAGTGACCTTGCCTTATGCCCGGGAAAAGTTCGAAAAGAAGAAATTTTTGGCGCTCAAGCAGGTCGGATAGACCGGATTTGTATTAAATTTGTACCACCGAACGCGGGACTGCGGCGGGGGACCGGTGTGCAGTCGCGCTCGTTCGATCCGAACGAGCAGAATGAGGAAAGAAGGAAGATCTTCGGCTTCGTCCTTCGTTTCCATATATTTTCTGCCGGTAACGGGCCGAGTTGTGCATATTCGGCCGATTCGTCCGGGATGGGCGCCGAATGTCGGCCCGGGCTGTGAGGCCAATACATAAAAAATATAAAAGCATACAATCTCTTATGGTTACTAAATCCGAACTCACGCGCGTTGCAGACAACATCCGTATCCTGTCTGCAGCGATGGTCGAGAAAGCCAAATCGGGACATCCCGGCGGCGCAATGGGCGGCGCGGACTTCATGGCAGTACTTTACACCGAATTCCTCCGCTACGATCCGGATCAGATGGATTATCCTTTCCGGGACCGTTTCTTCCTCGATCCGGGACACATGTCGCCGATGCTCTACTCGACTCTCGCGCTGGCCGGAACCTATACGGTGGAGGATTTGCGTAACCTGCGGCAGTGGGGCAGCGTCACGCCGGGCCATCCCGAAGTGGACGTGCTGCACGGTGTGGAGAATACGTCGGGTCCTCTGGGCCAGGGGCATGCCATGGCGCTGGGCGCCGCGATCGCCGAGCGGTTCCTCGCGGCTCGTTTCGGGGAGTGGCAGTCCCACAAGACCTATGCCTACATCTCCGACGGCGGTATCGAGGAGGAGGTGTCGCAGGGCGTGGGCCGCATCGCCGGCCACTTGGGGATGAACAATCTGATCATGTACTACGACTCGAACAACGTTCAGCTTTCGACCAAGGTCGATGAGGTGGATACCGAGAACGTAGCGATGAAATACGAGGCGTGGGGCTGGAACGTCATCACCATCGACGGCCATGACGTAGAGCAGATCCGCGAAGCCCTCACGGCCGCCAATGCCGAGAAGGAGCGTCCGACGCTTATCATCGGCCGTACGGTTATGGGCAAGGGTGCGGTCGCGGCCGATGGATCGAGCTTCGAGGACAAGGTTTCGACGCACGGTCAGCCGCTGACGGCTGCCGGAGCCGATTTCGCCGCTACCGTCCGTAACCTGGGCGGCGATGCAGAGGATCCGTTCAAGATCTTCTCCGAGAGCGGCAAGGTGTTCGACGCCCGCCGCGAAGAGCTTCGTGAATGGGTGCGCACGCAGCGCGAGAGGGAGAAGACGTGGCGTTCCGAGCACAAGGAGCTCTCCCGCAAACTCGATCTTTTCCTCTCGGGTAAGGTGCCGGAGATGGACTACAAGGGACTCGAGATCAAACCCGACGGTGCGACCCGCGCCGCCTCGGCTTCGGTGCTCTCCTTCTATGCGGAGCGGATCGAAAATATGATCGTCGCCTCGGCCGACCTCTGCAATTCGGACAAGACGGACGGCTACCTCAAGAAAACCAAAGCCTTCTCGAAGGGTGATTTTTCGGGCAAGTTTTTCCAGGCAGGCGTTTCGGAGCTGACGATGGCCTGCATCGCCAACGGTATGGCGCTGCATGGGGGCGTGATTCCGGCGTGCGGTACGTTCTTCGTCTTCTCGGACTATATGAAACCCGCCGTGCGTCTGGCTGCCCTGATGCACCTGCATGTAATCTATATCTGGACGCACGACTCGTTCCGTGTGGGCGAGGACGGTCCGACGCACCAGCCCGTCGAGCACGAGGCTCAGATCCGTCTGATGGAACATTTGAAGAATCACCGGGGGGAGCGTTCTATGTTGGTGCTGCGTCCGGCCGACGGCGAGGAAACCGTTACAGCTTGGAAATTGGCGATCGAGGAGCATCGTCCCGTCGCGCTGATCCTGTCGCGGCAAAATATTAAGAATCTGCCCGCACTCAATCACAGCCGCCGTGAGGAGGCTGCCCAGCTTTCGAAAGGCGCCTATATCGTAGTCGATGCCGCCAAACCGGCTGTGGTGATGCTCGCTTCGGGTTCCGAAGTCGCTACGCTGGTCGAAGGTGCCGAGTTGCTTTCGAAGGAGGGAATCGCGGTCCGTATCGTGAGCGTGCCGAGCGAAGGACTTTTCCGCGACCAGCCCAAATCCTATCAGCAGACCGTTCTGCCACAGGGTGTGGTGCGTTACGGCCTTACGTCGGGTCTGCCCGTGACATTGCTGGGACTGGTAGGTGAAAACGGTATGATTCACGGTCTGGATCACTTCGGTTATTCGGCACCCTACAAGGTCCTCGACGAGAAGTTCGGTTACAACGGCCAGACGGTATATGAAGAGGTGAAGAAGTTGATCGGTAAATAAGCCGGTTGTAAAACGGATAGAAGACAGGCCCGGATGCCGATAGGCGTCCGGGCCTGTCTTCTGTTTGTTCCGTCGTTCTCCCGTTGATTTTTTCACGGGTCTTTCCGCTGTTTTTTGCACCCGTCGGGTTTCCCGAAGACTTGTCCGGCGATGTTCGGGGAAGAACGGGTGCAGCTTTGAAATCGGATCATGGACAGAGTGCCTTGGGGCGGCCTTTTCCTGTTATTGTTGATAACTTTTCCATAAAATGCCGGAGGGGCGGACCATCGAATGCGATTAAACCCTATATTTGTTTTCGGTATCGGTTCCCGATGTGGAGGGCGAATCCACCGGGATTAAAAGGGAATCCTGTGAAAGTCAGGAACTATCCCCGTAGCTGTAAGTTTCTTTTGGGCGGTACATTCTCTCAGCCACTGGCCGTTCGGGCCGGGAAGGCGTGCCGTCCGGAACAAGTCAGAAGACCTGCCGTACCGGGACGAGATTCGTTGCTTTCGGGTGAAAAGCGTCGGAACGGTTTCGGATGCTTCGTCGTATCTATTGCCGGTTCTGTAAATTCCATTCCTGCCTGTGTTGTATCGGGTCGGATCGCTGCGAATCCGTCGTTCAGAAGAGGTGTATTTCGGTTTTTCCGAAGGGTCGGTAAAAAGTCGTCGGATCGGACGACACCGATCTGGCCGACGAAGGCGTACGGTATGGCTCGGAACGTGCGGCTTGTCGTGTTTCTGCGGAGAAAGCCCGGCGGCTGATATTTGTTGCCGTCGAGCCGGGTCGGAATCGGCCGAATTTCCGTCGGTGGAGTTATCGGTGTGGGGAATTCGAGCGTTGAAAGTATGAGTATAATAATATAATATTTGAGGAGAAGTTTAATCGTTATGGAAACATTCATTGTCAAGAGGGACGGAACGCGGGAGGCGTTTTCGATGGAGAAGATTCAGCGGGCGATCGCCAAGGCATTCCTTTCGGTCGGGAGTTTCGCTACGCAGGACGTGATCACCAACATCCTGAGCCGGGTCAGCGTGACCGACGGCATCTCGGTCGAGGAGATCCAGAACCAGGTGGAGGTCGCGCTCATGGCCGAGCGTTACTACACGGTAGCCAAGGCTTATATGCTTTATCGCCAGCGGCATACCGAGGATCGGGAGGTGCGCGACAAGTTGCAGTTCCTCATGGAGTACTGCGATGCTTCGAACGCCGCGACAGGAAGCAAGTTCGACGCCAATGCCAACGTGGAGAACAAGAACATGGCTACGCTCATCGGCGAGCTGCCCAAATCGAATTTCATCCGTCTGAACCGCCGCATGCTCACCGACCGCCTCAAGGAGATATACGGCAAGGAGTTGGCGGACAAGTATATCGAGATGCTGAACGACCATTTCATCTACAAAAACGACGAAACTTCGCTGGCCAACTATTGCGCTTCGATTACGATGTATCCCTGGCTCATCGGAGGAACGATTTCGATCGGGGGCAATTCGAAAGCCCCGACCAACCTCAAGTCATTCTGCGGCGGCTTCGTGAATATGGTTTTTATCGTGTCGAGTATGCTCAGCGGCGCCTGCGCCACACCCGAATTTCTGATGTATATGAACTATTTCATCGGCCAGGAGTACGGCACCGACTATTTCAAACGGGCGGACGAGGTGGTCGATCTCTCGAAGAAACGGCGCACGATCGACAAGGTCATCACCGACTGTTTCGAACAGATCGTCTATTCGATCAACCAGCCGACCGGAGCGCGGAATTTCCAGGCCGTGTTCTGGAACGTTGCTTACTACGACCGCTACTATTTCGAGAGCCTGTTCGGAAATTTCCTCTTCCCCGACGGCAGCAAGCCCGACTGGGAGTCGCTCAGCTGGCTGCAAAAGCGTTTCATGAAGTGGTTCAACCGCGAACGGACCCGCACCGTGCTGACCTTCCCGGTCGAAACGATGGCTTTACTCACGGAAAACGGTGACGTGAAGGACAAGGAGTGGGGCGATTTCACGGCCGAAATGTATGCCGAGGGACATTCGTTCTTTACCTACATGAGCGACAATGCCGATTCGCTTTCGAGCTGCTGCCGCCTGCGCAACGAAATTACGGACAACGGGTTCAGCTACACGCTCGGCGCCGGAGGCGTATCGACCGGCTCGAAGAGCGTGCTGACGATCAACCTGAACCGTTGCATCCAGTACGCCGCACGTAAGGGTATGCCCTATCAGTTCTTCCTCGAGGAGGTGGTCGATCTGGTGCACAAGGTGCAGTTGGCCTACAACGAGAACCTGAAATACATGCAGTCGAAGGGGATGCTGCCCCTGTTCGATGCGGGCTATATCAATATGTCGCGCCAGTACCTCACTATCGGTGTGAACGGACTGGTCGAAGCAGCCGAATTTCTCGGCATTCCGATCAACGACAATCCCGATTACGAACGTTTTACACAGGAAATTCTCGGAATGATCGAAAAGTACAACAAGAAGTACCGCTCGAAGGAGGTGATGTTCAACTGCGAGATGATTCCGGCGGAGAACGTGGGAGTGAAACATGCCAAATGGGACAAGCGCGACGGCTACAAGGTGGGGCGCGACTGTTACAACAGCTATTTTTACATCGTCGAGGACGAATCGCTCAACATCGTGGACAAGTTCCGACTGCACGGCCGCAAATACATCGAGCACCTCACGGGCGGCTCGGCCCTGCACATGAACCTGCAGGAACATTTGAGCCGGGAGCAGTACCGCCACCTGTTGCGCGTGGCTTCGCAGGAGGGATGCAACTATTTCACGTTCAACATCCCGAATACGGTCTGCAACGATTGCGGGCATATCGACAAGCGCAACCTCAAGGCGTGTCCGAAATGCAACGGCAGGAATCTCGATTATCTGACCCGTATCATCGGTTATATGAAGCGTGTCAGCAACTTCTCTCAAGCTCGGCAGCAGGAGGCCGCGCGTCGTCACTATGCTACGCCTGGCCAGCTTTGATGTGGTGTTCCAGGAGATTCCGGGCGAAGTGACCCTCGCTCTGAATCTTTCGGGGTGTCCGAACCGGTGCGCCGGGTGTCACAGTCCCCATCTGTGGGAAGAGGTCGGGGAGCCGCTGGACGATAATTTGCTGAATAGTTTGTTGTCGGGATACGGAAATGCGATTACCTGCGTTTGTTTTATGGGAGGCGATGCAGCGCCCGGCGATGTCGCGCATTGGAGCGCCTGTGTGCGGGCTGCGACCGAGGGCCGGCTGAAGACAGGCTGGTATTCGGGGCGTTCTGAATTGGCCGCAGGTATCGACCCGCGCAGTTTTGATTATATCAAGCTGGGACCGTATGTCGCACATTTGGGAGGCTTGGATTCCGCTTCGACGAACCAGCGGCTTTACCGGGTGACGGACGGCGAAATGAAGGACATTACGGCGGAGTTGAGGAACAGGGATCGTATGTTATTGGGTTAATTGAATCATATTAAAAGGCTGCGAGGGCTGTGAACGAATAGTTCACAGCCCTCGCAGTATATGCCGGGCGGTTCGCGGATTTGCACGGAACGGAGTCCGTGCGCACTGTTTTTCGGTTTGAGGAACTCGAAAGAATTCGCTGCTCGCCTACGGATGCAGACAAGTAAAAAGTCCCCTTTTCGGGGACTTTTTACTTGTGCGGTCGGTCGCGTTATAGTCCGAACTTTTGCTTGATCAGATCGACGGCATCGAGCTTTTCCCAGCCGAAGAATTCGATCTCGCGCTCCACCTCGCGGCCGTCCTCCCACACTTTCTCCTTGCGGGTGTAGGGGCGGTTGCCGAAATGTCCGTAGGATGCCGTCGCTTCGAAGATCGGGTTTTTGAGGCCGAATTTCTTTACGATAGCTGCCGGACGCAGGTCGAAGAGCTTGGCGATACGGCGGGCGATCTCCCCGTCGGTCATGTCCGCGAGCTTCGGATTGCGGCTGCATACCGCACCGTGCGTATCGACGAAGACGGAGATCGGTTCGGCGATCCCGATGGCATAGCTCAACTCCACGAGAATTTCGTCCGCGATCCCGGCCGCCACCATGTTCTTGGCGATGTAGCGGGCTGCGTAAGCTGCCGAACGGTCCACCTTCGAGGAGTCCTTGCCCGAGAAGGCGCCGCCGCCGTGGGCACCGCGTCCGCCGTAGCTATCGACGATGATCTTGCGGCCCGTGAGTCCCGTATCTCCGTGCGGGCCGCCGATGACGAACTTGCCCGTGGGATTCACGTGCAGGATATAGTCGTCGCCGATCAGTCGCGCCAACTTATCCTTGGCGCGTTCCAGACGGGCCTTGACGCGTGGAATGAGGATCGTGCGCACGTCCTCGCGGATCTTCTCCTGCATGCGTTTTTCGGCCATCTTCTCGGTGACGCCCTTGCTCGTGGGGATGAAATCGTCGTGCTGGGTCGAAACCACGATGGTATGTACGCGCAGCGGACGGTGCGTCTGTTCGTCGTATTCGATCGTTACCTGCGACTTGGCGTCGGGACGCAGGTAGGTCATCACCTGCCCTTCGCGGCGGATGACGGCCAGTTCCTTGAGAATGACGTGCGAGAGGATGAGCGTCGCAGGCATGTATTCGCGCGTTTCGTTGCACGCATAGCCGAACATGATGCCCTGATCGCCCGCGCCTTGTTCTTCTTCGGCCTCGCGCACGACACCCTGGTTAATGTCCGGAGACTGTTCGTGGATCGCGGAGAGTACGCCGCAGGAATTACCGTCGAACTGATATTCGCTTTTGGTATAACCGATACGGTTGATTACGCGGCGTGTTACGTGCTGGATATCGACGTAGGCGCTCGAACGCACTTCGCCCGCGACGACAACCAGACCGGTGGTACAGAGCGTTTCGCAGGCTACTTTGGAGTTGGGGTCGTGACGAAGGAATTCGTCGAGAATGGCATCGGAAATCTGATCCGAAACTTTGTCGGGGTGTCCTTCGGACACGGACTCCGACGTAAATAAAAATCCCATTTTACATTTTTTTTGGAAGTTAAACGTATAAAATGGGGAAAAATTGGCTGCTGGAATAAAAAAGCTGTTTTAGCTATTTTTTATTGTGGTTTGCAATCAGTCAAATCTTTCCACATTCCCCGCCGATCGGCGAGGACTGCAAAGGTAAACATAAAAAACGGGGAATAAAAACTTATTCCCCATATTATCTTACGAAAAATAGGTGCCGTCTTATAGGGCCTTGGTATCTATCGGGTTACGTTCAAGGTCGGCAGATTCAGGATTTGGGCTCGGGTGAATTATTCTGTGTGCCGACGGCGGAGTTTTCGCTTCGCGACACGTCTAAAAGCAGGAAACACAATAATCGTCTTTTCTGGGCGTTCTGTAACTAAATAGAAACGCTCAAACAGAAACAGCCTATGGAATAAAATTGCCTCCGTAATAAAACCAGTTAAATTATTTCAATATTGGATTATGAAAAAGGCATTGTTATTATTAGGTATGATTGCCGCAGGCGCCGCATCCGGCGGTGTCGTCGCCTGGAGTATTTTATCGCCGGCCGAAAAGAACGGCACGCATGTTGTTACGCCGCAAAGCGGGGCAGTGTCTGACGACCCCTTTTCTCAGGCGGGAACCCATTTCACTTCGTATCAGGCCGAGCAGTATCCGGATCTTACGTATGCTGCCGAGAATGCTGTCAAGGCCGTCGTGAATATCGAGGTGGTTCAGGAGATCGAAGTTCCCGAGCGGCAGTACGATCCGTTTTTCGAATTTTTCGGTATTCCCCAGCAGGGCCGGCGCGGCCCTTCGACACAGGAGCGTCGGGGCGGAGGATCCGGCGTGATTATTTCCGCAGACGGTTACATCGTGACCAACAACCATGTGGTGGACGAGGCTACGCGCCTTCGCGTGAAGCTGAGCGACGGCCGCACGTTCGACGCCAAGGTGATCGGTACCGACCCCACGACGGATGTGGCGCTGGTGAAGATCGAGGCCGAGGACCTGCCTACGTTGCCTTTCGGCAGTTCGGATTCGCTCCGGTTGGGCGAATGGGTGCTGGCCATCGGATCGCCCTATAACCTGCAATCGACCATTACGGCCGGTATCGTGAGTGCCAAAGCGCGTCAGTTGGATGTCATTCCGAGCGAATTCCGCATCGAGTCGTTTATCCAGACGGATGCGGCCGTCAATCCCGGTAATTCGGGCGGTGCGTTGGTCAATACGCGCGGCGAACTGGTCGGTATCAATACCGTAATCAAGACGATGACGGGTAGCTATGTCGGTTATTCGTTCGCGGTCCCCGAAACGATCGTCCGCAAGGTGGTCGTGGATCTCAAGGAGTACGGCGTCGTGCAGCGGGCTCTGTTGGGTCTGGCATTCCGCCCCATAGATCAGAATTTCATCGATCAGATGGGCGAGGAAACGGGTATCGAGGAGTTGGGCGGCGTTTATGTCGCCAGTGTGTCCGAAGGGGGCGCTGCCTCGCAGGCCGGTATCCGCAAGGGAGATGTAATTCTTTCGGTCGATGGCGTGGAGTTGAACGAGGCTGCGACGCTTCAGGAGCAGATCGGCAAGCACCGTCCCAACGACAAGGTAAAATTAATGATAAAAAGGTCGGGTTCGATGAAACAAATCGAGGTGACCTTGCGTAATAAAGCAGGTAAGACGGAACTCCTCACGCGGGACGACGTCGATGTGATGGAAGTTTTGGGTGGAAAGTTCGCCACGGCCGATGAACGTCTGTGTCGCCGACTGGAGATCAGAGGCGGTGTGGAAGTGCTGGCAATCAAGGCGAACGGTATTCTGTCGAAGGCACGGGTAAGACCGGGATTCGTGATTACCCACATCAACGACAAGTCCGTGCGTTCGCTCTCCGATATGCAGCGGATGACCGATAAGGTTCGCAGCATCGACGGAGTATATCCCGACGGACGTTCGGCGAGCTATGTGCTTGTCGAATAGGGAAGCGCCAGGAAAGCCGGGTATGTTTTACCGTTTTTTATTGCCGTAGTTTAAGAATATTCTTATAAAATTAAATATGCGTCAGTTAAAAATTACGAAGTCCATCACCAACCGTGAGAGCGCGTCTTTGGACAAGTACCTGCAGGAAATCGGCAAGGAGGAGCTCATTACGGTTGAGGAGGAGGTGGAACTTGCCCAGCGAATCAAGAAGGGTGACCAGGAGGCATTGGAGAAGCTCACCAAAGCCAATCTGCGTTTCGTCGTGTCGGTGGCCAAGCAGTATCAGAATCAAGGCCTCAGTCTGCCCGACTTGATTAACGAGGGAAACCTCGGTCTTATCAAGGCTGCGGAGAAGTTCGACGAAACCCGGGGTTTCAAGTTTATTTCGTATGCCGTGTGGTGGATTCGTCAGTCGATCCTGCAAGCTCTGGCCGAGCAGTCGCGTATCGTGCGCCTGCCGCTCAATCAGGTGGGCTCGCTCAATAAGATCAACAAGGCTTTCGCCCGTTTCGAGCAGGAGCACGAGCGCACCCCTTCGCCCGAGGAGTTGGCGAATGAGTTGGAGCTTCCCAAGGAGAAGGTGACCGATACGCTGCGTGTCGCCGGCCGCCATGTTTCGGTGGATGCGCCTTTTGCCGACGGCGAGGACAACAGCCTGCTCGATGTGCTGGTGAACCCCGATTCGCCCAATGCCGACAGAGGGTTGATTAACGAGTCGCTCTCGACCGAGGTGGATCGTGCCTTGGAAACGCTGACCGAACGCGAGCGGGATATCATCAAATATTTCTTCGGCATCGGCTGTTCGGAAATGACGCTCGAAGAGATCGGCGAAAAATTCGACCTGACGCGCGAACGTGTACGCCAGATCAAGGAGAAGGCAATCCGTCGCCTGCGTCACTCCTCCCGCAGCAAGTTGCTGAAATCTTATCTGGGGTAGAGAACCCCGTTTATGATAAAGCCGGAACTTCTAAAAGTTCCGGCTTTTTTATTCCATTTCCGAACTTTGTTTTGCAATTGTCGCCGGTGACAGTCGGTGCGGGGCGATTACCTGTCGTCGGAATATTCGTCTTCGGTCATCATACGCTGGATGCGCAGGTTTTTACCCAAGACCAGGGTGATGGACAGCAACGCGAGAGCACAGACGGCGCAAAGAGCCAGCCATTCGAGCCGTCCCAATATGCCCGATAGCAGGACCCCCGCTACGGATAGTGCCAGGACCGTGTAACAGATGACGAGAGTAATCTTAAGTGGTTGCAGCATATTTTTATGGTGGCGATTATATTTTGCAATGTATCCTTATCCGACGGTCGCAGCATTGAATTCGAGGGGCGCTATTCGCGGCCTGTGCCCGCATTTGCAATGCAGCCCTTTCTAAATCCTCTTCTCGGAGAGGGCTTGGGTCGCTGTGCTTTCAGAGAGGTACTCTAACGCGTATAATCAGGTTTTAGAAGTTATTATGCTTACCACAAAATCGGTGCCTTTCCGATGCTTTGCAGATATTCGTTGGCCCGGGAAAAGTGTTTGCTGCCGAAAAATCCCCGGTAGGCCGACAGCGGGGAGGGATGGACGGCTTTGAGGATGCAGTTGCGCTGGGGATCGGCGATGGCGCCTTTGCGCTGGGCGTAACTTCCCCACAGCATGTAAACGATGCCTTGCTTGCCGGCGGGACGCCATTTATAGAAAATAATAATGAGTTGATTTATTGCTATTGAAGAACCTTTCTGCTAAACTGCTGAAGCAGGAGGACTCTCAGTAGCAATTTTTCTCTGTGCATCGGTCAGCTCCCTCTCCCGCCCGGGATGCAAAGCGAACCACACAGCCACGGGGTAAAAATTTTCTTTTCATTTGCCTCGCGGATATGCTGAAGAGGAAAGAAACGAGATGACAAAACCCGAAAGCAAGACCGCTCTGAAGTGGATGGACGCGGCAAGCGCCCTCACGAAAAAAGAGGCCGTTCTCCGGTGGATGGAGGAAATGGCCGCCATGACGCAGCCGGACAAGATCGTCTGGATCACCGGTGAGGAGGAACAGCTCGAGGCGCTGCGGAAGCAGGCCGTCGAGGAGGGCATCCTCATCAAGCTCAACGAGTATAAGCTCCCCGGCTGCTATCTCCACCGCACCGACCCGGACGATGTCGCCCGCGTCGAGGACCGCACCTTCATCTGCTGCGAGCGTGAGGAGGATGCCGGTCCCACCAACCACTGGATGGACCCCAAGGAAATGTACGAGAAGATGTACGCTCTCGCCGACGGCGCCTACAAGGGCCGCACGATGTACGTCATTCCGTACTCCATGTCCATCATCGGCTCGCCGTTCGCCAAGTACGGCTTTGAGCTGACGGACTCCATCTACGTCGTTTTGAATATGGCGATCATGACCCGTATCGGCAAGGCCGTGTGCGACGCGCTCGGCGACGATACCGGTTTTATCAAGGGACTGCACTGCCAGTGCAATCTCGATAAAGAGAACAAGTACATTGTCCACTTCCCGCAGGACAATACCATCATTTCCATGAACTCCAACTACGGCGGCAACGTGCTCCAGGGCAAGAAGTGCTTCGCCCTGCGCATTGCCTCCAACCTCGGCCGGAAGGAGGGCTGGATGGCGGAGCACATGCTCATCCTCGGCATCCAGAATCC
>ENA-OURV01002244-OURV01002244.1-human-gut-metagenome-genome-assembly--contig:-NODE-2244-length-13767-cov-4.368801_pt1 | contig 13767 bp, 14 predicted proteins | sample MGYA00242141_ERZ509072 | MGnify/ENA primary metagenome ERZ509072 (study PRJEB26280, sample SAMEA2338763) | human gut metagenome | biome: human gut; feature: human-associated habitat; material: faeces... | reverse complement strand
GGGGGCAACAACGACGACCGCCGCCAGTGGCGGAAACAGGGAGTCGCTGTTGGGGCCGCGGCCAGCAAGACGCAAGCAAAGCGCTGCGGATGCTGGGTGCCGCAACCCGGGCAGTGGCACGCCGTCAGGCGTGACGGAGAGGTTAATATAATAATAGAGGTCTTACATATGGGCAAAGAAGCAAAAACCAACGCCATGCGCATTCTGGAGCGGGCCAAAGTGGCCTACACCGCGCATGAATATCCCCACGAAGAGGGCGTGGCCGTGGACGGCGTGACTGTCGCCGCCAGCATCGGTGAAGACCCTGCCTGCGTCTACAAGACGCTGGTGACGCAGGGGAACAGCAGGAACTACTTCGTCTTCGTCATCCCGGTGGCGGCAGAGCTGGATCTGAAAGCCGCCGCCCGCAGCGTGGGCGAAAAAAGTGTGGCGATGATACACGTCGCTGACATCAACAAAGTCACCGGCTATGTCCGGGGCGGCTGCAGCCCGGTGGGCATGAAAAAGCAGTATGTGACCGTTTTTGACGAAAGCGTGCTGGCGCAGGAGAAGGTCTACGTCTCCGGCGGCCGCATCGGCACGCAGGTGTGCTGCGTTCCCGCCGACCTCATCAAGGCGGCGCGGGCTGCGACGGCGAAAATTATTTTTTAAGGTCGTACATCCTTAAAAAATCATACCTTACAAATAAGTCATACTTAAAAAGAAAATGAGTGTCGAAACTGCACAAAACTTTTGAAAGTTTTTTGGAGCAAGAGAACACAAGGGAGAAATTGCCCAAACACCCTTTGCAAAGCGGATATTTTGCCGTAAACTGTATCTATCAGAAGGACGGTGCGGGTCTGCCGCGCCGTTTGCAGAGGATGGAAAAGTGAGTTTCCCATAGAAGTTCGGAGGGGTTACGGAATGCTGGAAATGCTGCATGAGGTCATTCGTCGTCCGCGTGCGGGTGCAGTGCAGGGAACCCGTGTAACTTTGTGTGGGAACACTTTGCAGATTTCGCAGGAGCAGAAGGCCGTGGTGTAGGCACACCACAGCCTTTTTTGTTTGTGTGGACACGGGAAAGAGAAAGAGAGGCTTCGGAATATGATTCGTAAAGTTGCTGTGATCATGGGTTCGGACAGTGATTGGCCGGTGGTAAAGGGCGCGTGCAGCCAGCTCAAGGCGCTGGGCATCCCCTTTGAGGCGCACATCCTTTCGGCCCACCTTCACAATCTTCCACAACTGCGCAATGCATCCGGACTGTCCGGACTGGGTAACAGAAACCGAACCGGCGGTAAGGGAAGCATCCATTGTAAACTGCACCTTTGGATCTGTCTTTGAAACGGTTTCACTTTCAAACGAAATCTCCCGGTTGGATGGTCTCGTTTCTTTTCCATATACATTAAAATAAATGATACCGCCACTGCAATATCCTTCGATATATACCGGCGCATCCAGATTATTTTTAAACTTCAGATCTTTATAATTTCCGGCAATTGCCGCATCCATGGACGGTTCCACATAATGAACCAGCATGGAATGATTAAAACGCATCGTAATTTCCAGTTCTGCCCGGATAACTGCATTATATAAAGTCGTTGCAACCTGACAGATTCCACCGCCAAACGATTCCACTACCGTTCCGTTCTGATAGGCACCGGCCAGTTCATATCCGTTCTCCTGTGTAAACGGGCTGACCGTTTTTGCCAGATCAAACTCCTCTCCCGGATAAAGGATTGTACCATCTACTTTGCTCACTCCGGTTATGACATTTTTTGCACGTCCTGCACTCGAACTTGCAAAGTTTGTCGTATAAGAACCGATCAGATCCGTAATTTCTGCGAGTTCTTTCTCATCCCCGCGCGGTTCTACCGTCTTTGTTACCAGATCAATCTCATTATTGGAGCCGTCCCAGCCCTGTGCAAGAAAATCATTGATTGCATACACGGAATTTACGACATCCACCTCGACGCCTTCTTTTCCCTTTACAAATTCAAATTTTCCATTGACACGCTTTAATCCATTATCAACAGCCCCGACGGCAAGATCATCTGCGCTCTCATATATCTTTTCGGCCGTCGCCTGTTTGTTTACACTCAGATGCATATCGAGAACCAGTTTTTTCTTTTTGAGATCCTGCAGGGTTTTATACCGGTTGATCAGACTTCCGGCGTGTCCCACCGCCAAAGCTTCCTGCACGGCAGTATCCGCATCCGCGGTCACTCCCATATCTTCCGCAGTCATCTGAATGGAACCGGTTTCTCCTTTCAGCGTAAAAGTTGTATCCATCAGCCCATCCACGTATTCTTCTACCGCAGATATCGCCTGATTTTCTGTCATTCCTCCGACGTTTACATTTCCGATGGAAATTCCATTTTCAATGGTAGTCTCCTCTGCTGCCATCGCTGCCTGTGTATGAGAACCGAGTCCCACCACACAAAAAAGTACTGCTGCAGCCATTCCTAACTTTGTTATCTTCTTCATATTCTTCCTTTAAAATAATTTTAGCGTTATCTTGTATTTTAACATAAACAATCACTTTTTCAAGTGCCGCTACCCATAAATCAGCGCTGAAACCAGTGTTGTAACAACCATTGCAGCGATAACAACCAACGATATGAGTGCAATCAGCTGTCTTTTTCGTTTTGAACCATTAAAATTATACATACTATTCACCTCTTTCGCAAAATCAGTTATAATGAATACACAACAATATCAGAAAGGATTTCCATTATGTTTGTATTTCTTGCTATTTTTATCGTTTTTCTGCTGTATATTAACTTTTTGATGCATAAAAATAAACGCGCCCAGGAAAATCTCGAAAAACAGTTCTGGGACCGGGAGCACAGTGCGAATTTCACACGCAAAAAAGATATCAGCAATCTTAATTATCTTATCATAACAGAAGATAAAATACCACAAAACCTTACGACCGATGCCAAAAAATCACTGGAAACACTATGCGGTCAGAAAATGCTGAATCTTTCTTCCATGAGTAACACCGACCTGAAACTTGAATATGGTGTTGCAAACCTGGATGAACTCAGCGCATGTGATGACCGTTTTTCCACATTTGAACGAAATGCTGCCATCTATGCCCAGGAACTGAGTGATGCCGGATATACCGATCAGGCACGCCAGCTGCTGGAATTTGCAGTTTCCTGTCATGTCGACAACAGCAGCATCTACACACAGCTGGCAGCCATCTATCAGACCGGGGGCAATCTCTCCGGAATCTTGCAGCTGCAGGAAGCAGCTGCGCAGCTTGCGCCGTTTCCGCAAAAAATCATTCTGGAAAAACTTAAAAGTTTCCAGCCCTGATCTTATCCTGCAGCCGGGAGGCTTCACTGCGTGTAAGAGTCTCCCAGCTGATACTGTCTTTCCTTCCATATTGTTCCATCAGTTCCCTGAGCCGTTCTTTCTGATGCTCCGTTGCCGGCGTCTGTCTCTTTGCCTTATACACCAGAGGTTTCGGGACAAACAGTTCCATGGAAGCACCTTCTATGGATTTTAAATTTTCAAATACCTTATAGGTTTCTACTGCATCATCCAGTGCCCGGTGTGCATGTTCCCGTTCAATCTGAAAATATTCGCACAGGCTTTCCAGTTTTTTCGACTGTGCCCCCGGAAGGAGTGCCCGCGCAATCCGCAGGGTATCACAGGCCGACAATTCCAGTGGAATTTTCTGATTGACGGCCCACTGCTTCAGAAAACTGTAATCAAAAATCAGATTATGTCCCACAAGAATATCATCCCCGATAAATTGCAGAAGTTCCTGCATTGCCACATTCTCTTCTTTCCCCAAAGCCGCCATTTCATCTGTAATCCCGGTCAGCTGTACTACCGTTTCCGGAATTGACATTCCCGGACGCACGAGCGTTCCATATGTATCTGCAATCTCTCCGTTCCGTACACGAACCGCCCCGATTTCTATTACTTTGTCCCTTTTCGGAGCCAGTCCCGTCATCTCCAGATCAAGAACCGTATAATCCATTTTATGCACCTGCCTTACGCTTTCATACATGTTTATTATACACATATAAGAAAAGAAAACCAGCCAGAATATGGCCGGTTTTCTTCCACAATAACGCTCTTTATAAAATTCTTCCAAATAATACATCCAGTCCTGCCACCCACAGCAACAGTGCGCCAACGATATATACTTTGGTTTTTGCTTCATATCCGACACGGTATCCGGTATAGATGCCGCCGATCACAAATGCAACGGTACATACAACAATCATGATCAGAATCATAAGCACATTCGTTTCCAGAAATCCAAATGCAATTCCCGTAAGCAGCGTGTAAATTCCACTGATACATGCCATGCGGACAAATCTCCGGATTCCAAGATGATGTTCCAGATGTTCTTCCACATGTTCGTTGCGGATTGCTTTTACCATCAGCCGGATGCCAAGAATCACAAAAATCACCATGGATATAATCTGTCCCAGCAGCTTTTCGTCCGACACCGACCGGTAATGGCAGAACAGGGAGGACAAAAAATGCCCCAGATATAACGTAATCAGCTGTGCCAGCGCAACGATTCCACAGATCACTGTCAGATTTTTTTTATTTATTTTTGCAACCAGTGATCCCTGACATTCCATTGCTGCGAAAATATCCAGAGATACCCCTGCTATTATCAGCAGGTTTTCCATCCAGTTCATCCTTTTTCCTCCGACCATCAAAATTATTTGTTATTTTCACTGTCTGCCTTGATCGCATCCTGTTTATAAATAAATTTTACGCTTCCGTTTACACCGTCTGCAACCTTTGTAAATGTCTGGTAATCCTCACCCGCATCAAGCATTGCCTGCAGTTTGTCGGTCAGCGGTTTGATATCTCCGTTATAGCTGTTCGCAATCTTGGAAATACCCTTCTCGTCGAATTCTACCATGCCATCTGCCAGCGTATGGGACCCGTCATCCAGTTTATCTACACCGGACACAATCTTTACCGTGGCATCGTTGAGTGCCTTGATTCCCTTCGTCAGTGTTGGAACTGCGTCTGCCAGAGACTGTGTTCCCTTACTGAGTGCTGCGGAACCGGTAACCAGACTGTAACCGTTTTCCTGTACTGCTTCAATCTGCTGTGCAATTGTAGCCTTTGCACTCTCTGCTCCTGTAACAGCGGCTGCACTTGCTGCCTGTACGGCCACATTCTGACATGCTCCTGCCAGCTGTGTAGCCAGTGTCTTTAAGCTGCTCTCCACACCGTCTGTCACCTGCTCATTGTTTCTTCCTGCTGCAAGCTGTGCCTTGATTGTGCTCTGTGTCTTGTGAAAGAGTGTGTCCTTTGCCCCACTCTTTGCATACAGCAGTTCCGCAAGCTGTGCACTTGTCATACCATCCGATACGGCATACATAACCGTTGACGTCTGATCGTTTGCCTGTGCGCCCTTTGCCCACGCTGCTTTAATGCCGGCAGCCGCCTGATCTGCAGTAAGTTTGCTGTCTGCCGCCTGTCCTGCAGCTTTCAGCAATACCTGTCTTACCACTTCATTATACACGGTTTCTGCTGCATTTGCACTATAAGCGCCATCATAAAGAGAAGTAAATAATGCGCCATCCGTTGTGCTGCCATCTTTTCCTGTGCTGTAACGGAGTGCGGCATAGATCTGCTTTGCGACTTCCTGCGTTTTTCCGTTTGCAAACTCTTTTGCCACCGTCTCGGAAGCGGTCTTTGACGCTGCCTGTTTCTCTGTATCACTCATCTTTGTATTTAACGCTTTATCAAGTGTCTGGATTCCCTTGCTGATGGATTCTGCGCTGGTGTTTAATGTCTCCACACCTTTGCCCAGATCTCCGCTCTTTGAATTCAGCTCATTCATGCCGCTTGCATAATCCGCAAGATTTTTCTGTAACGTGTCCAGTCCATCGGATAATTCTTTTGATCCGTCTTTTAACTTGCTGCTTGCATCCAGCATGTCATCAATCATATCATCCAGAGAAGAAGAATCCCCGCTCTTCATGGAAATCATGCTTCCGGCATTTGCCACGATCGTCATTGCCGTATCCAGCTTGAAATCTTTTACATCGGCAGTCACTTCGAAATCTTCCGGAAGTTCCAGATCATCGATGAAATCAGAATCTTTCATATTCAGACTTTCTTTGATTCCCGGCAATGCATAGCCGATAACCACATTGCTGTCCCCGTTCTGGGAAACTTTTCCGTTCTTTACTTCCACATTGCTGAAACTGTCATCCAATACCAGTGCCGTTACTGCTGCAAACGGAACCTTTACCGTCTGCTTGTTTCCGTTTACGGTTTCTTCATAAGAAGAATTATTTGTGTAATCATAATGTATGGTAACTTTTCCGGATTTTCCAGCCAGATCCTTCGGTGCAATCTCATTTCCATCCAGATAATAAGTAACTTTCAGGGAAACCGGAGCTTCACTGTCTGTTTTTCCCTGATAGTAAATATCGGCTCCATCTGCCTGCCAGGTCAGCTTCTCTCCGTTCTGTGAGAACTCCTCGCTTCCCTTCACATTTTTGATATCTGTCAGATTGGACTGATCCTCCAGTGTAGCGGACTGGTTTTTATTGATCAGATGATCGGTGACAATGGTATCATACACACTTCCCGTTGCATCGGAAATAAGGTAAACATTTTCATCTTTTCCGATTTCTTTATCACTGACAGATACCTGAAGCAGATCCTCAATATCATCCTTCTTATCGGAAGAATCCTCTTTCTGCTCTGTCTGAACTGCAGCATCTTTCTTCTGATCTGCCTGCACGGCAACTGCTGTCATACTGCTTCCAAGAAGTGCAATGGTCAGCACACCTGCCACAATACGGACTACATATTTATTTTTCAGTCTGGTTTTTAACTCTGATAATTTCATAATTCCATCCTCCTATTTGATTTTGTTGCGAAATCCTGCACTTGATGCACAGATCACACGGTCAAATACCATGAACATGCTTGGCAGAATAAAGATTACGACAATCATACTGATGATCGCACCACGTGCCATCAGCATACATAATGAACCGATCATATCGATGTTGGAATATAATCCTACACCAAACGTTGCTGCAAAGAAACTGAGCGCACTGACAATGATCGACTGAATGGACTTGCTCAATGCATCGGTAATTGCTTCTTTCTTATCCATACCGCGGAAACGGTTCTTCTTATACTTGTTCGTCATAAGAATTGCATAATCGACCGTAGCTCCCAGCTGTATGGTTCCGATTACAATGGATGCAATAAACGGCAACACCGTTCCTGTATATGCCGGAATACCCATATTGATGAAAATTGCAAATTCAATAACACATACCAGAATGATTGGAAGTGAAATGGACTTAAATGTCAGTAAAATAATAATAAAAATAGCTGCAATAGAAATAATACTTACATTTTTGAAATCCACATCGGTAATCTCAATCAGATCCTTGGTACATGGCGCCTCACCGATCAGCATTGCGGTATTATCGTATTTTTTAATAATCGCATTGATCTCATCACACTGTTTATTTACTTCATCCGTTGCAGATGCATATTCTGAAACAATGACCATCATCTGGTAATCTCCACTCTTGAAGATATCCTTCACATCGTCCGGAATGACATCCTGCGGAACCATCGGTCCGGTCAGGGAATCCATCGAAACCGCAAGTTTTACACCGTCTACTTTTTTGATCTCATCGATCATATTCATACTGTCTTTTTCAGACAGACTGCTTTTTGCCAGAACCATGTGGGTTGCACCCATATGATACTGTTCGGACAGCTTATCATTTCCGACTTTACTGCTGAAAGTCTCCGGCAGCGTACCAGTCAGATCATAATATACATTGGTATGTGTATATCCGTAGATTGCCGGAATCAGCACAACCAGAAACGCAATGACAAATACCACATGATGTTTTGTGATAAACCCTGCAATTCTACTAAGATCCGGAAGAATTACTTTATGTCTGGTCTTTTCGATTGCCTTATCGCAGACAAGAATCAGGGACGGAAGAATCGTTACACATCCGATAACGCCAAAGACAACCCCCTTTGCCATAACGATACCAAGGTCTTTTCCAAGGGTAAAGCTCATAAAACACAGTGCGATAAATCCGGCAACTGTTGTAATGGAGCTGCTGACCACGGAAGTAATGGTATTGGAAATCGCATGTGCCATGGCACGGTTTTTATCTCCGTCAAACCGCTCCTTCTGCTCCTGATAACTGTGCCACAGGAAAATGGAATAATCCATTGTAACACCGAGCTGCAGTACCGCCGCCAGTGCCTTGGTAATATAAGAAATCTCCCCGAAAAATACGTTGGAACCCAGATTGTAAATAATTGCCATGCCGATACTGATCAAAAACAGGAACGGAACAACTACGGAATCCATCGTAAGTGATAATACGATCAGAGAAAGCACAACGGCGATCAGAACATAGATCACACTCTCATTCTCTGCCAGTTTTCGGATATCATTGTTCACCGATGCCATACCACTGACAAAACACTGCTTTCCAACCAGATCATTGATCGTCTGGATCGCATCCATGGTGCCGTCCGACGACATGGACTCATCAAACAGGACTGCCATCAGCTGGCTGTCTGCGTCTTTGTTATTGAAAAAGTTGTAGATATCATCCGGAAGTGCTTCTCTTGGAATACTAAAATCCATAACGGAACCATACCAGATAACATTTTTTACATGAGGTACATCCTCAATCTTATCTGCTATTTTCTGCAGATCCTTATCCTGCATTCCTTCAACAACTACAAAAGAGAACGCGCCTGTTCCAAATTCATCCAGAAGGATATCCTGCCCTTTCATCGTTTCAATCTGTCCCGGCAGATAGGACAAAATGTCATAATTAATTCTGGTTTTCATATAGCCGATCGCGGATGGAATCAGCAGTAAAAAAGCCAGGATTAAAATCAGAAACCGACATTTAACGACTCCTTTTCCAAATTTAATCATTTTTTTCACCATCCTCTATTTTTCTCTCAGCCTATCATAAAAAAAAAGACCGAATATGAAAATATTCAATCTTTTCGTCATGTACTGCATGATTATACATTTTGAGTGATTTGTATGAATTCGTATACAAATCATTCAAAATGTCATCGCATATTCTTTTTATAATTCTTTGATGATGTCGGTCAGAGACCGGGTCAGCATATACTGATATGCCTCGGCCATTTCGCGCGGCGAGATGGTCATTCCCATGCTGATCCATTCCTCTGTTGCAAAACACATGGACTGTGCATAATAGGAAGATACCACCTCCGGCGTCAGCCATTTGTGTTTTGAACCCCCTCCGCTGCTTTCGTTTTGAATCAGTTCAAGCAATACTTCCCGCACACATTTTTTTGCAATATCATGAAATTTGACCGGTCCCTCCATTTTTACCAGCTGTGAATAGAATGCCTTGTCCTTTTCAATGTTGGTAAACAGCAGAACCATTGCTTCTATAATCATGTCATTCCGGATCAGAGGTTCTACCGGCTCTAACAGTTCTGTCCGGATGATCCATTCAATCAGTTCAAATTTATCCTGAAAATGATTGTAAAACGTTGGCCGGATGACCCCTGCTTTATCGGTTATCTCTTTAATTGTAATTTTTTCTACCGGCCGCCTGACAGCAATCTCTTTCAAACTTTTTGCAAGCAGCTGGTCAATATCGGTTTTGCCCTGTATTGCCATTTCGTCTGTTATCCTTATTCGTCAAATTCCATGGTCACAAAGTACCCTTTTTCTGTCTCCTTCACATCAATCACATCGCCTTCCCGGCTTTTTAAACGTTCGCCTACCGCATAATTTCCCGACATGGCTATTGCATGCTCAATGGTATAATAATAGGAAGTGGGAAGTTTTCCCTCTGTCACCTTCAGATGATCCCCTGCTTTGGTCAGTCCCGGACGTTCCATTTTAAATTCCATCTGTCTCATCACGATCACCTTCATTTTCCACAAACTCTGTATCAATGGTCTCTGTGCGCCGCCTGTAATCCCTCGCTGCACGCGTTGCTGTGACAGCAATCCACAGATTCAGCGCTCCGTTGATAATCAGCACGATTCCTACCAGCATAATAAACTGTTTCAATACGGTAAGCGGACAGAAAACACAGACCAGACCGCAGACCAGACAGATGATAGCAAATACAAGATCCATGCCCCACTTTTCATATCCGTATTTTTTGGCATTCACAGCCTCCGTCACCGCACGAATTCCATGAAATACAAGTCCTACACCCAGTATAACCGGAACCAGACTGACAATCAGCGACGGCTGGATGAGAAACCAGATTCCAACTGCAAGTACCAGAATTCCGACAATCGTTGATGCTCCAAATGTTGCAAGGCTCAAAATAAAGCTTCCCAGATAAATAATTCCAACGATGATCATTGCAACCGAAAGAAGTGTTCCGATCACATCAATGACTCCGCCTTTCCACACAACAAAAATAATTCCAAGCGCAATACACAAAACAGAAGAAAGCAGATAATCCGCCTTTGCCCGCTTCAAAAATTCTCTCATGAAATGACGCCTCCTTTTGAAATATCTTTTGCAACATTATAACATTTCCTTTTTTATTGTTCAACTTTTCCTCTAAAAATGATATACTGTGCGCGGAGGTGAATATCATGGGAAAAGAAGTAAAAACCAATGCCGTGCGTATTCTGGAACGAAATAAGGTTCCCTATGAACTGCTGACTTATGAATGTGACGAATTTATAGATGGAATTCATTCTGCCGAAGCCACTGGCACCCCGGTTGCCCAGACTTACAAGACACTTGTCATGCAGGGCAAAAGCAAAAAATACTACGTATTTGTCATTCCGATTGCCGAAGAGGTTGATCTGAAAGCTGCCGCGCGTGCAGTTTCCGAGAAATCCGTAGAAATGATCCATGTCAAAGATTTAACTGCAATCACTGGTTATGTCCGTGGAGGCTGCAGTCCGCTTGGCATGAAAAAAGCATTTCCAACCGTTATCGATGCCTCTGCCAGGCAATATTCTGAAATTTATGTAAGCGGCGGCCGTATCGGAACCAGCATCCGGCTTGACCCTCAGGATCTGGCACGGGTTGTCCGCGCTACTTTTGCGGATATTCTTGCCAGACCATAAAAAGAAAAGTGTGCCAGATTTATTTTCCTGACACACTTTTTCTTTTAATTTTCGCCCGGCTGCCGGATAATATCCAGCACACGCTGCAACTCGGCTCCCTCTGCCGGAGCCTCTCCATAGTCAACATGCTTCCAGTCTTTTTTGAATTCTCCAAGCAGATGTTTTCCCGGATCCTGGGTCCGTTCAATCGTAAAATATCTGCCCTCCTGCGTTTCGTCATTCCATGCAAAATATACACGGAAACAGGATGGAACTCCCATATCGCGTACCGGCAGATCCACACGGACAATCAGTAAACTGTCGGACAAATCCATAACCATAACGGAGAAATCTTCCGGCAGATACGGATACATACGTTTCTGCTGATAACATTCCTCAAAAAACTGATCCATATATTCTTCTTTCTTCTCACAGAGGTCATCCATCATCTGTTTGCCCTGCGCAAAAAAGCGCTTTGGCATAAAACCAAATTCAAACTGCTTACGTTCAAACAACAGATACTGTTCCTGTGTAAGCTGCATCTTCTTTGGCTGCGCTCCCTCTTTACGCTTCTTTTCCACTTCCTCGATTTTTTCCACCAGTGCACGTTTAAAAATCAGATTCTGTGTGAATGGATTGATCACTATTCCGGATACCTTTTCATCCTGCTGAAAAACCATGTTATTCGTTGCAAGGAACGGCATGTTTATAACTGCTTCACTCCTTGGAGATTCCGGAATCTCCTTTTTACTTGTATAAATTGGAAGAAACATTCCGTTTTTCGGACTGTTGATCAGACACGGAACCGGCTTCTTTTCATCATTTAAATTTGCCGGAACAAGCACACGTCTGGTTCGCATCAGCTCGATCAGGGCATTTAAATTCTCACCGGTTTTTTCTTTCAGATATAGATCTATCTGTGCTTCCACATCTTCATTTTTTACATCAAGTGTCATGCTTGGATCTGTTGGTTTCTCCTGCTTGAGATCCTGCTTCTTCATGACATCTTTTAACTTCTTTTTGTCGATCATCTGTGTATATCTCCTAACCCCATGCTGTCGGTATTGTACAGGTTAATCCCTGTGCTCATGATATAAAAGCATTTTAGCACATATTTTCAGGAGATTCCATACCTTTATACGGTTTTTGAATCATCAAGCGTTTTCTGGATCAGTTTATCAAGTCTTCTTCCGATCCTGGCATATTTTTCAATGCGGCGTTCCATTTCCGGCGGAACTCCTTTTTTGTAAGAAACCCGGTTATCCATTCCTGCCCACGCATCCATGATCATCGTCCGCAGCTGCAATTCCACACGAACCACAGTTGTCTTTCCTTTGTAAGACATCGGGATATCCAGAACGATATGGTAACTCTCATACCCATTTTTCTTTGGTTTTCGAATGTAATCTTTTGCCTTTACTACGGTATATGTGTCTGTTTTTCCGATCTGCCGTGCAATCCAGTAGATTTCCTTGACACTGTAGCAGATACAGCGGACCCCGGAAATATCGTTTAGTGCAGTAACTGCGGTATCAAAATCCACGTCATAATCCTTGCGCTGCAGCTTCTCTGCAATGCTCTCCGGTGTCTTCATCCGTGTTTCGATAAAACGTACAAATCCCTGTCCTGTTTTTTCTTCATATTCCCGGTTCAGTTCCCGCAGCCGGTTTACCACAATCTCTCTTGCCAGTGCATGTTTTCTTTGAAAATTATCATCTTCCCAGTGCTTCCGGAGTTTTTCTAATTCATCCATAACTTACCTTCCCTGCTTTCTGTTATATCTATCTTATTCTCCACTTTTCTACAGGATAACAGGGGTGTGTAAATACAGACTTCTTCCCTATGTAAATTGTTTGTAAAAACTATGTGGTGAGAATCTTTTTTTCCACAAGCATTTTAACAAATTCCCGATCCCGGAAACTCCATGGCTGCGTCTCACAAAATGGTTCGTTCCCATCGATAATCTCCTGTGCGGTTGCCCACTCCAGATGAAATCCTTTCTCGATCTCGCTTTCGGTCATGTGCGTCTGTGTCATTTCTTCTTTTGCATCACAGAAAAAAAAGCAGGAGTGGCAGACATAGATCTTGTTTTTTTCAAACAGATCTCGCCGCCGCTCCACAATTTCTCCAATCGGACGGATGGATTCCGGAATCACAATAAGCCCGGACTCCTCCCCCACTTCACGAATCAGTGCATCTTCCAGCTTCTCGCCCGGTTCCACACCTCCGCCGAGAATTTTATAATCTCCGGCACTGCCATGTTGTGTTGCAATTTTTCCATCACGAATAATCACGCCGCGTGTCGAGTATTTTTCGAACACGGGCATTCCCTCTTCATAATCTTTTAAAAGACTATGAAGCATAATTAATGTAATCACACCTGCAAGAAGAAGAATTCCACAGTATATACATAAGAATTTTTTAAAATTTGAAAGCTTCTTTTTTCTTTTATTATTTCGTGGCATACTACTTTTCTCCTCCTTACTTAATCAAAAATGCTGTCGGACAGCTTCTTGGACCTGTTGGTGAATATGGTACATTTATTACTTCACCATCATAATACATCTGTGTTGATGTTCCACCGTCCATTGTAGATGCATTTACAGCTCCATACTGTGCCATAATATCCTGTAGGTCTGAAAATGTAGCACCTATACTGTTAGGCTGTCTTCCATCTATTGCAAGAAGAAGAATCTTTCCATCTGCTGCCTGTCC
>ENA-OURV01002235-OURV01002235.1-human-gut-metagenome-genome-assembly--contig:-NODE-2235-length-13822-cov-2.457180_pt1 | contig 13822 bp, 6 predicted proteins | sample MGYA00242141_ERZ509072 | MGnify/ENA primary metagenome ERZ509072 (study PRJEB26280, sample SAMEA2338763) | human gut metagenome | biome: human gut; feature: human-associated habitat; material: faeces... | reverse complement strand
AAAAAGCAAATGATCGGACTGAGGTTTTCTTACGACTTTCTTCAGCACGTAAGTATCCTCAGAAACTTCATTCTGTTTCTGCCCAGAGAGCTTAAAGGCTTCTCAAGCAACTACTCGTCTTCTCTTTACCTGAGACTCATGATCCAGATGAAGGACAAAGCAACAGGCTTGCCCAAAAACAAATGGACTGAGACGATAAAGATCGACGATTTGCGCTGGGCGCTTGGCTGCAATGAAGGCTCATATCCCGTCCTTAAAGATTTCAAGAGACGCGTCTTGGATCTCAGTACCAAAGAAATCAATGAAAGCCCTCACACGCGGTTCACGATTTCTTATGAAAACGACAACAAAACAAAGGAGGGCAGGAAAGTTACCGCTCTGAAGTTCAACATGGAATCCAAAAAAGGAGATCTGCCCGAATCAGATTTTGATTACTTGTTTTTTGGTGCCGGGAAACCCGACAAGATTTCCAAGAAAAAACTAGTCTTGACGGAAGCTCAGTTGGACATGGTGAGCGATTGGCTCTCCGGCAACAACGGCTCGCGGAAGCTGGAAAATTCCGGTTTTACGGTTTCACAATTCTATGAATATCTGAGAAAAAACCGACTGATTCCTTTGAACCTCGATGTAAATAATCCGGCGGTTTATAAAAAATGGCTCATTGAAAAACTGAGCCATCCCGACTTTGTTGAGGCGATAAGTCCATTCCTGAAAAAGCTCGGTTTTCGGTAAAACTTTTCAGTACATCCGTAAGAGCAGGGATAGACACCGTTTCTCCGAAACGGAAAAACTTACCCCGATTTGCGCTCCTAACCAATCTGAAATCAAAAACACTGAAAAATCATTGGGATACAAAGGTAATAAGTATTACCCCTTAATTAGAATTTTGAATCACCCAAAATGTAAAAATTTTAAAATAGGTAATTCCATTGATTAAAACAACTTAAAAAGATGAATAATTATCGCTAAAATAGAAACAAGATGTAAACCAATAAAAACCCAACGGAGAATAAATAATGTTTTTGAAGGAGGTCAGCGGATTTCTGTTTCTGGTCGGCTTCTGTTGTCTGGCCGTCGGAACGCTTTCGCTTTTTTCCGAATCCAGAGAAAACATCAACTTCATTTCTCCGCTCATGGTTTTGACAGCCGTGATCTTCTTCATGTTGAGTTTCGCGGGCTTTTCTGACGGAAGCGGAGGTCGCTTATGACTGACAGAACAAAGACATTGTTCGGCTTCGCGGTTTGCATCGAAGATTTATTGACTCGGATTCTCCGTGTCTTTCCGAATGGAAAGTTCCACCCATCCCCCCGGGTTACAGATGAGTTATCTGCCGGAAAGACACTTTCGCGCCTGCAAAACGACCAAAAAATTCTGCTTTTATCGTTCCCTCGGTCGGAACATAGATTTCCTTGGGGATTTTTTTCGGAAGTGCTGTCATACGGCAGCGGCGCTGTCTTCTATTCCTTTTTTAGCCGCCAGCTGGGAGAAATTATGAGAATCAACAACAAAGAATATCCCAACGTTTCACTGAGTGTCGTCAGTGACAGAAAAGAGCCCGGACTTACGGGCATGAAGAAGATCTGCCTCTACGAAGCCACGATCAAATGCGGAAAACAAATCCAAAAAATGCGTTCCGAGCATTTAGGCGAGCTTCAAAGCTGGATCGAGCGGGAGGTGGAGCCGAAGATGACCACGTAAAAGTTTAGACCCGAGAGCTCACGGCCACTTTAACGAGTGGACGGCTTCTTCCTTGGCAGGACAAAGAAGCCCTCGGGTCAATCGAATTTTAACTTGTCCTGCCCCGCACGAAAGAGCGGTGATCGTATTTCTTTCGTTCATAACGTGAGCAACTGTCCTGCCAAGATTTGTGAAGAAATCGTTATGAACAACAAAAAAATCCCGAGAAGACGGTTTCCCGAAAAGCGGAAGCCTAGGAATTCTGCGCCCATTTTTCCTCCCCTCGGTTTACGAAAAGGCTTTTGAGTTTTGAAAACCTTTTCTTAAACCAATGACAAATCCTATAGGAGGAAAACATGGCAGAAGTAATTCACATTCAACGAGTAACTATCCATCTCAAGAACGGAACAAATCTGGCCATTGATCTTAAAGCTGAAGAATCGCAACAGATCAACCCGCAGATTGCCGCTTTCCAAGGTGTCTTGGCAGACCCCGAGTCCCAAGAGAAAGTTTTTACGTTCCAGGGCATTCGGGGCTTTAGCTGGGTTCGCATCAAAGAAGTAGTCGCTTTCGATGCTGTCCCTCTCATTTTTACGCCGGCTGAAAAAGAACCGGCACAGACGGCTCAGACCAAATAAATAGCACAACCCGAGGAGGATCTATGAACAAAATCTTTAAAAAAGTCTGGAATCGGAAACGGGGGTGCTTTGTCGCTGTTTCCGAAGCCATGACGGCTGCAAGCCAGAACGCTGGAAAAGCGGCAGTTATCACAGTCGGTCTAGCACTAGCTCTTGCATCGACGCCTTCATACGCCATTTATAAGCATATTTATGCAGGGGAATCAACAGCTGGACAGAACCTAGACTATGCCGAACAGGATTATTCATTAAATCTGCACGGCAATTACACCGTTGGTGCGGGTTCCAATGTTTCTTGGTCCGTTCGAGGAAAAGCATCTTTTAATATCGGGCCAGACAACACCGTTACTACAGTAAACGGAAATCTATTACTTCATTCATGGCACAGTGAAGATTTAGGGCATTTTACTTGGGACAGATCAAATTCCATTCTGGTTAATAGCACCGGCTCTCTTTATATCGGTGACTACGACGAAATCGGCAACCTTACCCGAGGCGGAACTGACAAAAGCAATAACCTTACAGAATTTAGGTTGAAGGACTCTTCGTCCATAACTATCAATGGAAGAGGCTTCTCTAACACAACCTTTGTCCAAGAAGGCAACAGCGTTCTTTCTGTCAACGGCTCCGGGATGGTTTTTGACGGACCCTTCCATATCGATGGAAATTCACGCGTTGACGTCCACAACAATCTTCAAACCCGCAACAATACTTACATGACCGGGGGTACTATCAATCCATATGGTAATTGGATAAATACCGGTTCATTTAATTTGCAGGGCGGGAATGTCAATGCCGGAAACGGGAGCCTTATTAACAACGGAACTGTGACGCAAACCGGCGGAAACTTTTCCTCTAAGTTAACAGGCAGCGGCACCTATAACTATAACGGCGGTTCATTTAATGCTTCTAAAGTTTCGGGAGCTATCGTCGTCAATATCGCTTCCGGTCTCGGGGCTTCTACATCGAACTTTGAAGGCGGAAACATCAACAACCGAGGAACTTTAACTGTCAACGGCGGCTGGTACAAGAATCTCAACAATTACGGTACTGCAAACTTCAACGGCAATGCAACAATTGCCAAAACCACTAACTACGGGACTATCAATAGTTATGGTGCAGTTAATTTCACGGATAAGTTAAATACTTCCGGGACGCTCAACACACATGACGGGGTGTGGTCTTTCGGCCTTTCCGGCGTTTTGGCAGTAAGCGGCGGAATTGTCCAAACCAACAACGCATTTAACGTCTTTGATTCATTAGGGACGACTGCTCAACAAGAACTTCATTATGTAGGATTGAATTCGGTTTTACCGCAAGAAGTTAAATCCAGTTTGAATGATTTCTTCACTAAATATGCGCCCGGTTCAATTGCTCAGAAGCTAATTAATCATGCCTCGTTTACGGGTGGAAAAGTGGTTGTCACCGGAGTGGAACTCACTCAAACACAAGCTGACGATCTGAAAAAGGCATTTAAAGACAAGTTTGGAGGTAATACAGCTCTTGAGTTCCAAGGCACGATAGCGGGCGTTTCACATGATGATAGATTAACCGTCGCAAAAACCAATGAGCTTTATGACAACGTAGAGCACTTGCGCGATGTTATTTTCGTTGATCGCAAACTTGAAGGCGAAAACGGAGCAATCGTTGTCGGAGATTCCGGTTTGCGAAACAACACAGGGTTCACAGGCATCAATGAAGCAACCGGCACGACCATCCAGGACGGAAAAGAGCTAACACTTATCGGCGGCAAATCAGACGGTACAGGTAATCGCTTTACTCTTGCCGAACGTATTATCAGTGCGGTTGGTGACGGAGCAAAGCTCATTCTTGGCAGCTTGGGAATTAAAGACTCTTCTGTCTACCAAGGACAGGCCGAACAGGTTCATCTCTCTGATAAGGGAGAACTTAAGGTTGCCGCCGGCGATTACCTCGTCAAGAACCTTAATTCTTCAGGCGGAAAGACCACTGTCGATAAAAATGCTGTTTTCAACAGCGAAAACGCTACCTTCACAGACAAAGCAGTCTTAGAGAACAATGGAGAAACGGTTCTTGGTACTTTGACAGGTTGGAACGGTGCTGAAGTTCACAACAACAGCAAGCTAACGGTCAACGGTATCACACAATTCGGCGGCAGATTCATCAATAACGCAAACGCCAAATTGGTAGGAACTGCGGACCTGGACGGTACCCTCCAAAACAGTCAGGGTGCTTCTTTAATCGCGAATACCGTAAATGTCAACGGAACACTGCGGAATTTTGGTTACATGGAAGCGCTGGATAATTCAACAGTATTCGGCACTCTTGAAAATCCGGGAGAAATCCGTCTGTTCAACACGGCCATTGGTTCACGCGGCGATGGTGATATTGGCACAATCGGCAATACCTACACTCTTAAAGCAACCGGTAAAACTCAAGTTTCCGGTCTGATTGCTAACGCTCAGGGTGCAGTCGCAGAGTTTTCAGGAGATGATGCCGAGCTGTTGATTCTTGATGGCGGTGTCGTTTCCAATAATGGCACGCTCATAGCGGATTCACTAATCGTCAATGACGGCGGCTATTTCATCAATGGAGACAACGCGCAGCAAACGTTCACAGCTTCTCCGTTGCGCCTCAGAGCCGTCGCAAGAGCAGTTGCCAGAGCAACAGAGCAATTAAAGAATCTGACGGTTTCCGAAGGCGGAACAAAGACAAATAACGGATTGGCCTACTACGGTACAGGTACGATTGCGGGTGAATTTATCAATGCTACAGGCGCCGAAGCTTTCGGCGGCGTGTCTGACATTTTCGTTGACGGCAGCGGATTAGGTATTACTAATACCGGCTCGATCAAAAATGCAGGTACATTTACTTTCGGCGGTACTTTGAACAATTCCGGCTCGATTACCGGGGACGGTCTGATAGTGTTCAAACGCGCGGGTCTTGGCAACGATACCGTTACGAATGCCGGACAAATCAATGTCGGAAGCCTTGAAGCTGCTAACGTTAAATACGTCCAGACGGCAGGCAGTCTTTCGAGTGCTTCGGGTTGGTTCAGCAATTCAACAGTTGATCTGACCGGCGGAACGATTGAGCACACTGTCCTCGGTTCCGGCAATACCTACAATCTTGGCGCAGGCTCCGGTTCCAATGATGCAGCAACGTTTACGGTTGGAACACTGGATAGTTCTTCTGTCGTGAATATCAATCGCGGTGCAACACTGAGAACCGAACACATTGCAATGGACGGTCACAAGACCACTAACTTGCAAGGCGGCCGTCTGTCCACAACGTTGGATCAGGTCTTTGCCGATCTGGATTATTCAACACTTAACCTAGATGCGGTTAACCCGGACGACAAAGTAGAAGTCACGAGCAATCCTCAGATTGTGACCGGGGTAGGCAATGTTATTGATTCCGTGGCCGAAGGCGTTGCTTTCCAGTGGGGCACTGTCGCATTTGACGACGCCTCATACAGCGCTGCGCTGGCCGGCGATGCAGTCAACAAGCTTGTAGCCATCGGAGACGTTCCGGCGGAACGTCGCGGTGAGCTCGAAGTCGCATTTAACGGCAAAGCAGCAGAGAGGTTTAATGTAGATCTCGCAAATTCTATTAAAGCCACGGCTGCCGGCACTCTAGCCTATGCAACATTTGCGAATGAGACGCTCTCCAACGAAACAACCGACAATCCCGGAGCCACTTCCTTGGTAGTCGGTGTTAACGAAAAGGGTGCGATTGTCGTTCCGAGTTCCGGTACACCCAATGTACTGAGCCAAAACATGGGCTTTATGAACGTCACCGGCGTAACAGACGGCCTCTACATCAACAACGGCAGCCATTTCGTTTTAGTGGGTCAGTCCCAACCTAATCCCAATCTCGCTCCGGTTGAGTTGGCGGACGGCACTGTGTGGGTCGGCGGCAACCGCAACGACAACGGTACTGTCACACCTTCTAAGTTAACGCTTGGTTCTTACGGCTCCGCCCGCGCAACGAAGGGACACCTTGCACAACTCAATATCGGAATTTCTCCGGTTAATAATCAACTTGGCGGAGCAGGCGGTCAGGTAATCGTTAAAAACGGCGTATTCACTATTGATACCTTGAACAATGGTTCGGCCGGTTATGGCGAAGACAGAGAAGGACTCGTCATTGGCAATGCTGACGACACGACCACTCAATTGATTGTCACAAACTATGCGGCTGTTGACGGCAGCGCTATGAGCAATCATGGCCTTTTCAAGGCTGAGAATATTGCTTCCCGCAACACGAATAATTCGTTTGTCAATCATAGAACATTTGAAATCGGTACTGCCGATATCAGCGGTTATCTTGATAACAAAGGAACTGCATCGTTTGACGATCTGACTCTGCGCGAATACGGCACAGTGAACCGTCAAGACGCCGAATTGACAGCCGGAAAACTGACCGTAGCAGGTAACGCATTGGCAGGAGCTTCAGGGACCTATGCAATTCGTGGGGAACTGGATAACCAAGGCAAACTGTCTGTAACGGATGAACTGACCGTTGCAGGTGACGTGAGCAACAGCGGCGAACTCAATGCCGAGAAATCCGTCGTTCAGGCAGCAGCCTCTGACGTTGAAGGTGCGGAAGCAGGCAACTTCATCAACAATGCGCTTGTCAAGTTCGATTCTCTGCTGACCGAGGCAGGATCCATTGTTTCCAACGCCGCAGACGCAGTTCTGACGATTGCCGGCCTTAACAACGCCTCCGAACTTCAGGGTACTGTCAACAACGACGGTACGATTAAGGTCGAAGGTACTCAGAGCGTTACCGTTGCAGACGGCGAGCTGAACAACAACGGCTCAATGGAAAACACCAACGCTTTGAATGTTGAAGGCGGCCTTGTCAACAATAAGGGCAACCTTGCTCTGACAGGATTAAACATCACCGGCGGACAGGTTTCGAATGACGCTTCTGCATACTTTAAAGATGCGGGAGTTACGGAAATTGCTATGTCCGATACCGGCGACGTGGCAATTCAAAACGGCGGCTTGCTGGACCTGACCGATCTTCAGCTCACAAAGGGCACGATCTCGGGCGGTACAGTTGGTGTAAAGGAAACAACAATTGCATCTGTGAAGGCTGACGGCGTAATTGACGCTGCGAGCGTCGGGTTCAAAGACCTTACAAACGAAGGCGTTATCACCGTTTCCGATGTATTTGCTTCGGCAAATACCGAAAACTCAGGCACGGTTGATGCTGCCAATATCGCCATGAGTGATGGTGATAAGTTTGTGAATAAAGCCGGAGCGACAGCCACGTCTGATAAGCTCGACCTCGCAGGCGGTGAATTTGTCAATGAAGCCGGCGACACATCTGGTATCGCTTTGACTCAGATCGGCGAAAACGGTCAGTTCACGGCAAATGGCGACACCACACTCCAGCAGGTTGGATCTGCCGGCGGCACCATCAATCTCAACAAAGGCAATCTCAATATTGCCGAGTTGGATGCCAAGGATTCCGTTTACAACCAGACAGCCGGAAACTTCAAGGCCGATAAAGGTTTCTTTGAAAATTCGACTTTGAATATCATGGGCGGTGTGTTTGATGCTTCCGAAGTCCGTGATGCCGAAGGCAATGTCACAGGTCTTCTTGGAAACAACGTTGTCAATATTTCCGGTCCGAATAAGACTCCGGTTATCAACAACGAAGATTCCGCCGAGGACAAGGCTCACTACAAAGACAACCTGACTCAGGTGTTGGCCGGCGTCGTCAACAGCGACACAACCGTCAACATCATGGAAGGCGGTGTTCTTGACGTTGCTGAAATCAAGCTCGACGGAACAAAGGCTGACAGCATTAACCTCAAAGGCGGTGTTCTTCAGACGAGCGCCGATCAAATTTTCGGCTCAGTCACGACTGAGGCAATCCGCATCGACGCGGCTGATCCTGAAACCGGTACAGTTCAGCTTCCGACCGAAGTCCTTTCTGCCACGACGGTAGGTGCAGTCAAAGACGAAATCAAGACCGGTCTCAACGTCGAAAGTGGCAACCTCGCTCTTGATGACGATTGGTTCAGCTCTTCTTTGATTGTCAGCGTGACCGACAAGATCGCCAACGCATTTGAAAATGCTGCCAATTTGACGATCAACTTCCTTGGTCAGATGACCGCTCCGTTCACAGTAACAACGGCTAATGATCTTGAAAAAGAAGGTCTCGACGTTGTTCTGAACCCCGGTATCGTGCTCAACACCACAACTCTGCACAACGAGTTCGCAGATGAGTACAACAAAGGCACTGATGCTTCTCAGACGATCAAAGGTTTGATCATTGGTGCCGAGTCCAATGATCCGAATACCAATTCGATCAATATTAGTATGGGATTCAAAGATGTCTCTCATACCGATAAAGTCACAATCGAAGGCGGTAAGGAATTGGTTCTTGTCGGCAATGCCGTCAATGCAATTCCTGAAGGTTCTTTTGGTGATGATGCCAATAAACTGCTGAAGGATTCCGCCGACGGCGGTTCCATTGACGTGAATAACGGTACGTTTACGTTCGGCTCTCACGGCGGTGTTACACCGACAGTCGGATGGATTCTTTCCTCCAATATCGGAGAAAACGGAGCTTTGGAAGCCAAGAACGGCGAATTTGCAGATTGGACTATCGCAAACAACGGTAATGTTTACGTTCACTCCAATGCCATTTTGCATACCAACAGTTTGACCGGCAATGGTTCGACCGTTAACGAGGGAAAACTGTCTCTGGACGAAAAAGACGGCAACGCTCCTGTGTTTGATGTCGTGGGTTCTTTCTTGAACAAAGGTCCAAACTCCGTTCTCGATGCTTCCAAAGTCGATCAAGTATCGGTATATGGAACACACGTCAATGAAGGTAATGCCGAATACCACGATATGATGATTGCTCCGGACGGAAGTTCGAACAACAGCGGTACTGAAAAAGGCAATATTCTTACGGTTCAAGGCAGTCACGCCAACTCCGGCACATCCATTTGGAACGGTGTCACCGTTGCCGATAAGGGCAAAGGCGAAAACGCCGGTAAGCTCGATGTCGGCAGTGTGTTCGACGTTCTCGGTGAGTTCGTCAACAAGGGCGCTGAAGCTGTTCTGGACGCTACCAAGACGGCAGTTACCAACGTAGCAGGCATCCTTCGCAATGAAGGCACGGCCAACTACGACGATATGACGATTGCAGACGGCGGCAAGTCTGAAAACGCAGGCTTCGAAAAGGGTGACATCCTCACGGTTGCAACAGGTGCCGAACACAGCAACAGCGGAACCTCGATTTGGAACAACGTTACTGTTCAGGACGGAGCCACTTCCACCGTTGAAGAAGGAGCCAAAGAGACAATCAACGATGCTTATGTAGTTGCGGGAGACCGTACAAACAAGGGCGAAGTTGATGCGACCGGTGTTGAGAATACTGAAGTTACGGGTACTCTCGACAATCAGGGAACCTCCAACTACGACGATATGACCGTTGAAGCGGGCGGCAAGTCCGACAACAGCGGTTATGAAAAGGGCGACATCCTTACGATTGCCGACGGCGGCGAACATACCAACTCCGGAACCTCGATCTGGAACAACCAGACCGTGAAGGAAGGCGGTACGTCCGTTACCGAAGAAGGCGGCAAAGAGACCATCAATGACGAGTATGTCATTGAAGGCGATAAGACCAATAAGGGTGAAGTTGACGCCAAGGGCGTTGAGAATACCGAAGTTAAAGGTAATCTCGACAATCAGGGCAAGTCTGAGTACGACGATATGACCATCGGTGACGGCGGCAAGTCCGACAACTCCGGCTACGAAAAGGGCGACATCCTTACTATCGACAAGGGCGGTGAACATGACAACAGCGGCACTTCCATCTGGAACAACGTTGTTGTAGCCGGCGGTGATGTAAACAACACCGGCGACATTGAAACCGAAAAACTGAAGATAGACGACGGCTTGGTCAACATCGGCGAAGGCAGTCTCAATGCCGGTGAAACCGATCTGAACGGCGGCGACCTCGTTATCGGCAACGATAAAGACAGAACCCCTGAAAACAGAGTCACGGCTGAGATCAATCCGACAGACGACGTTATCGACACGAATATCTACGTGAAGAACAACGGCGATCTGAACCTCGGACCGAAGGGCGGACTCGATTGGGCCGACTCCATCGGCTCTCCGACAGTGCCCGGCGGAACACCGAGCAGACTTGTTATCACGACCAATGTGACAACAGGCCCCGGAGGTGGAATTGCAGTAGGTCCGGAAGTCTGGACGGATAAAGACAATCATGTCCAGATCGGAAACGGAGACCTCTACTTCGCCAAGGGTTCTCTGACCGTTATCGACAGTTCCATCCTGACCGACGGTAAGTCTGCGTTCAACACAACTTCGGACGTTGCCAAAGTTACGGTTGAACCCGGTGCAAACCTTGTTCTCGGCAATATTGAAGAAGTCGGCGACTACACAATCGTCAACGGCTACATTACAGGCGGAAATGAATCCGACGGTATGTGGACAGGCGGTTGGACAGGCGACAACCTCTATGCTCTGCCGCAGGACGGCTCCGGAATCAATTGGATCCTGAAGCTGCATAACGACCCGAGCAAGATTTGGGTCAATGCAACGCTGGCCGATGTCCGCACTGTCTATCCTGACATTGCAATTCCGAATATCGCCAACGACGATATGCTCAACTGCAAGTCCGGTGATCCGGGTGCCGACTTCGTTTGCCGCGTACTTCGCGACAAAGAATTGGATGTTGCAGGCAAGACCAAGATTCTGAACTCCGTGGCTAATATCGCCTTTGCAGGCGGTGCTATGTCCGTAGCGATGAATGACTTGAACTCGGCAACCGATTCGATTGAAGGACGCGTCTCTATGAAGAACGAAGCCTTCACCGAATACGGTGTCATGCGTGAATGGGAACGCGGCAACGACCTGTGGATTGACGTTATCGGCGGCAAACAGAAATACAAGAGCCTGAGCGCTACGGGTATTTCCAAGGCCGGCTATGACACCAACTCCTACGGATTCGTCATGGGTTACGACCGCAAGTTTGCAGACAAACCGATCATCTTGGGCGCTGCCTTCAGTTACAACCACGGCTCGCTAGATTCCACAGGCGACGTGCTGAAGACAAAGAACAAGTACAACTCGTTCGGTCTGCACGCCTACGGTGCTTATGCTCCGGTCGAAAAGGTCAACCTCATCGGTACATTGAGCTGGATGCACAACTCCTCTGATATTACTCAGTCGATCAATGCAGCCGGATTCAATAAGGCTGATGCGGATGTCAAGACGAATATGTTCAGCCTCGGCGCTCGTGCCGAAGCGACTATTCCCGCCGGAACAGCCAATATCGTTCCGCACGCAGGTCTGAGATACGTCTGGGCCAAGTCGGGCAAATACGATACGAAGGTTGACGGTAAGAAGGTTTGGAGCAACAAGGCTGACGCTACGAACACCTTCCAGCTTCCGATTGGCGTTGCTGTCAGAACTGACATTGCAACAGCCTCCGGTTGGAACGTTCGCCCGCAGGCCGACGTAACCGTCATCCCGCAGTTCGGCGATACGAAGCAGAAGACCAAACTGTCCAACTTCAACGGTGTTAGCGACAAGCTCTCCGGAGAATTTGCAGGCAAGTTCGGTACGAACGTGAACTTAGGCGTCCAGGCTGACAAAGGCCCGGCTACCATCGGCGTCCGCTATGGATTCACCGGCGGTACGAAGGGTAAGGCCGACCATATGTTCAAGCTTGAAGCCCGTTATCGCTTCTAACGTAAACCCAAGCCGCTTCTTCTGAGGCGGCTGCCAAGAAAGGGAGAGGTCTAAAAAATCTCTCCCTTATTTTTGTGCTTCCGTTTTATGAGGCTCAAAGAAACACATCCAGGTGTTTGCAAACTTCTTCGCGGCTGGTTTCCCCACGATAGTCGTATCGCGATGTTGTGGCGACTGACGTATGCCCCATTGCCCGCTGCAGGATAAAAAGATCGCATCCCTGTTCAAGCATCCTTGTGGCAAAAGTCCTGCGCAAGTCATGCGGACGAACTTTACCCAACTCAGCCAATCCAGCTCGTTTTTGGAGAATCCTGTAGATGGAAGACGGCTGCATTGTTCTGAAGAGAAGTTTACTTTTATCTGCGCCCGGGCAGATTCGAGGGAAAAATATTCCGTCTTCCAACCCCCGCGCCATGAGCCACTCGTCAATGATCCTGTCGATTTTCTTTGGGACGAAGACTCGGCGCTCCTTGTTGCCTTTTCCGATGAAACAAAAAGATCGGTTGCAGCAGTCCCAATCTTTCATTTCCAACTGCACAACTTCAGCCCGTCTTAAACCGCATCCGAGCATTAGAGCAAACATAGCCTTATCTCTCTTGCCTTGATTCGTGCCGTCGTCGCACGCGGTCAGGAGACCGCAGGCTTCCTTTCCGGTCAGACTGCGGCCCTTTGGCAGCCGTTCATATTTGACGCCTGTCAAAGCCTGAATTTTCAGGTAAGACGATTGAGGAATGAGATCCAGCGTCCAAGCCTCTTTCGCCACTGTTTTGAAAGCAGTCAGGTAAAGATTTTGTGTTGCACCGCTGCAGCCTTTTTCTGTCAGTGTCCTTTTGATTTCCGTCCAATGATTGCGTTTTAGTTTCGCCCAATCAGCGGTTTCAATATCAGAAGCTCCGAGAATAACGGCTATATGCTTCAGACAGTTGGAAATCGTGATCACCGAACGGGACGAACCGAGCCTGGAAAGGTAGGCAAGAGCGGGATTCTTTTTTTGAGAAGTATTTGGGTTGGTGTTGAGCATTTTCTTCAAAAAATCTTATCTTACGGAGTCGGATTTAAGGAGTTTTCTTTTTGAGTTATATTTTTTAGCAGATTTGCTAACAGATTGTGTTATGGACGAGATCGTATACACGGGAAAGAGTCTGAATAAAATTCTGAGTTGCGGAAGGTAAAAGACGAGGACGAGATCGTATTTCTCACCTTTACAAGAAATCGGCAAAGACTCCCAAACAAGATTTGGATCTGGCAATTAAACGAATGGCGGAGGTTAATCAAGATGGTTAAATACGCTTCGATGACACACGAAGAATTCTTTAGCGAACAAATGAAAGACCCTGAATTTGCCAAGGCATATGAAGAGTCTGAAGAGGAATTCAAAGCCTTACAAAAGGCTATCGAATTAAGAATGCAGCAAAAACTTTCGCAGACTGAGGTAGCGCAGAGAATGAATACTACCCGTTCCGTTGTTTGCCGCTTAGAAGCCGGTCTTTTAAACGGTACACCTCCTTCTTTAGGAATGCTTAAAAGATACGCCTCAGCTCTTGGAAAAAAAGTGGAAATTCGTTTGGTTTGATCGTTCATTTCAAAACTTAAAGATTTTGTTCATTGTTGTTTCCTTTTATAATTGTGGTTACAAAGTGATTACGTTTCTTAAATGAGGTACTGATATGCAGGCTCTTGCTAATGAAATCATCCGAGTGCGCATCAACGAGCAGCTCAAAAAGGATGCAACCTTGGTTTTGGATTCCATGGGGTTAACCATGTCGGATGCA
>ENA-OURV01002234-OURV01002234.1-human-gut-metagenome-genome-assembly--contig:-NODE-2234-length-13823-cov-10.928966_pt1 | contig 13823 bp, 10 predicted proteins | sample MGYA00242141_ERZ509072 | MGnify/ENA primary metagenome ERZ509072 (study PRJEB26280, sample SAMEA2338763) | human gut metagenome | biome: human gut; feature: human-associated habitat; material: faeces... | reverse complement strand
GACAGCGCGATTTCGGCAAGCGTTCTCCCGGTTGCCATGTTGGGGAGTCGGGAATGGCAAGGCGCATGGACGCATGCAGGGGATATTCATCTTTTCGATGTGTTATAAAAAATATTTTAAATTTCATATAGTTGAATCCAGATTTTATTGAAAGGTGAATGCCCTGAGTGCGGCGGCCTCTTGAAAAGGCATGTCCGTTCATGAAAAGCGGCAAATCAATAGGGCTGCGAAACTTAGGGAGATTAAGGGGCGGCATCAGGAGGGGCGTTAGAAAGATTGTTCAAGCGTTCAATCTGGACGATTGACCCCCTCTCAAAGGGGACGTACAAGATTTTCATGAGAACTGAACATCCGAATACTTCCTGCGATGTGGAACGTCCCGTCGTCTCCCTGCGAACCGTCATCATCGCCGTGGGGGCCGCCCAATTCATGCTCCCGTTCATGCGCTGGCGCAGTTCTTTCTGCTTGGTATTCTTGTAGTAGTGCTTCTCGATGGTTCGGGCGCTGTTGCCCGCCATTTCTGCAACATGGGTAATCGGAGTGCCCGCATCGAGTTCGCTGGAAATAAATGTGTCTCGTGCCGTGTACCACGTCATTTTCTCGTCGATTCCCAGAATCTCGCAAACCTTGTCCAATGTTTCACTTACGAGGGTTGAGAAGCTGTTACGGCGTCCCATCTTCTGTTTGTCGGTCACGTGTTTCTCAGTATAGACAGGGAAGACGTAGTTGCCGATCCCCTTGCCTCTGTATTTTTCCAGAATTACGATGAGACGGTCGATAAGCAGTGGCTTGGCCAGCTTGGGGAATTTGGTACGCTCATAGACAATCATGCCTTCCTTTTCGTTAATCATGTCCCATGTCAGGTTAACAACATCAACGTTGGCCATACCGCCGCTGTAAAAGCTGAAGAGGAAAAGGTCGAGACAAAGCTACTCCTGCTCGGAGAAGAGGCTGCGGTCCATGAACTCTATCCGGCGGATGATGTTCGGATTGACGGCTTTGGACTCGAACTGTCCCCACGCCATCTTTTCCGTAGCTGCCTCGAAGATTGCGGGGTTGGCTCCGTACATGTGGAGTTCGTCCTTGGCGTAGTTTACCAATGCACGGAAGATGCGAAGGAGCTGGCGCAAGCCGGCACGATTACCGTTTTCGATGCCGCGCCGCTCCAGATAGACGATGTATTCCAGAAGAAATTTCTGGGTAATGTCGGTGAAGTAAAAGCGAGACAGGTCTTTGTTGTACTGCCTCTGGGTGAAGGCCGAAAGCGAAGTGCGGAACTGCTTGTACATACTGGCGGTGCCGACACTCTTAACGAGTTTGCCGTTCTTGAATTTTTCGTGGTTCTCGAAGTATTCGATTCGGACGTTGATGAGCTTGAGAACCGTCAGCACTTTCAATTCCTGCTTTGCCTTTTCCTCTTCTTTGGGTTTGAAGCAATCGGCCCATTGCAGTACGGAGAAGTTACGCCATTCCTTTTCCCACCGTTCGGCAACGGACATGTACTTCTCTTTGAGTTCAAGCAGCAGTTGGTTTTTCTTGAGGTATTCGCTGGAAGCGGATTCAAAACTCAGGGTTTCATTGTTCCAGCATTTGTAAGCTCCGGTGATACTGACGACCCGGGGAATGCGGGTGTAACCGGTCTTGTAGAAAATCATTTCCAGTTTGACCATCTTGGGGTCCTGGGGGTCTTTGCGACCTTTGAATGTGATCGAACAATACATATCGTTAATTTTTTAGTGGTTCATGTATTCCTGCCGGTTCCCTACATGGGTGCCTACATAAGAATAGAACTATCCACCGTATTCGGGTGGAAACGGAGGCAATCCGTCACCCGAAGAATCAATTAACTTGTTGATATGTAGTTGTTTTAGTCTATGCTGATTTTAACTTTATTGGAGTTGGAAAATCTCTTAGATATATTACTATCTTCGGTGTGAGTGAAGATAAACAAATGACAACAAAAGTCTTTAAGGAGTGTTTTGCAGAAGGATATGAGGGACCTAATGATGTCAAGTTTGATTTTTCTTAATAATGTCAAAGACGGAGTCGACCTTTCCATAACAATTACTCCTGACGATACAGAGTCCCGTTATTTTTCCAAGATAGTTTCCAAGTCGGAACTTGCAGGAACAGGCATGTCAAATGCAGAATATATGCAGGCTTCAGTGGATCAGTATATTGTACTTGTCAAATCTTGAATAAAACTGCACATCAGGTTATTTCTGAAATAGCGTTATACGGCCCGAGTGAAAAGGAAAGCAAGTTGGAGTATGAGTCTTCAGACTATCTTTGCCTTGCTTGTTCGTTGACACCATATGGAACAGTGAATTCGGAAGTGGCATCTGTCGAGTTTGCTACAGGGAAGGTTTCTCCTTCGGACAATCAGATCGAGATTGTGCTGGGAACAGTTACTTCTGATGCTGTATCTTTCAACATTACCACAACAAATTCCGATCCTTATGCGGTATTTATGAAACCTTCTTCTAATTTTAAAGGGAAGAGAGATGAGGAAATTATAGCCTATTTCAAGGATCAGATTGCGAGAAGCAGATTGGAGCGCGGCGAAACCCAAGGTTCATATACACAACTGGATAGTAGTACTGAATATTCTATTTTTGCATTTGGATATAAAGGACAGTCTGTAACAACAGGGCTTTTCAGAAAAGATTTCACTACTGAGACAGATATAGCCAAAATTACCTTCAGTATTAATGTCGATATGTCTTGGGGTTTCCATAACATTCATATTATACCTAATCCGATAACTGCATTGTACTATTATGAGATAGTTACAGAGGAGACCACAGTAAAGGAATCTCTGCAAATCATTGACGAGATTGCAAAACAAAAAATATCGTCAGGATGGTGCAGAGACCGTGCTCATTTCTTTAAAACCTATGGTTTCGAAGGAGAGTATTGGGGCAGTTATATGGGACGCTTCGAGAAACTCGAGCCGGGAATATATAAAGTCGTGGTTGTAGGTGTTGACGCAAAAACAGGAGAATACAACTCAGTGGTTGCTTTCAGCGAGCCGTTTAAAACTGAAGAATATTAAATTTAACAACATTTCCATCATAGGATGGGTTGGCTTGCGGAGCAACTCCTTTTATTTATATTTAAGACACCTCGAGAATAACAGAGACCGTTTTTGTTCTCGACTTCGGGTTTCCTTTAAAATAAACGTTTAAACCGAGCGCAGAAAGCAAACCAGTTTGCACGCTACCAAAGCGACGTGATTGTAATCGAAGTTTATTGAAAAAATGCTGCGAAATTTACAGCATTTTTTATCCGTATAGCGATTCTTTTACACGCTCAGCGGAGTAACGCTTACATACGATTTGCTTTCGCGTTTTTTGCAGAAAGGAACCGTGCTGTCACCCAATGCGAAGAGTGTGTTATTCTTACCGATAATTGCTTCGGCCGGAATTCGAAAACCGTCCGACACTGGTACGAATTTATGTTAGGCGCCCCGGAGAATCACCTCCTTTTCGCCGTCGGGCTCCACGATCACCCGCTCCCCGCTGTACAGTTTGCCGTCGACAATCAGTCCCGAGAGAAATTCCTCGATGCATTCGAGCAGGGTGCGGACGCCGTATTTGCGCTGGTAGCCGATGACTGTCAGCGTCCGCTTCGCCTCGTCGGTGATTTCGACCTTATAACCGAATCTGTCGACACGCAAGGCAACTCATTGATTTACACATATATGACCTGCTACACATCCGAGAGATCGAGCGCACGGAAGATGACAAACAGGTCTTCACCATCCAATACATGACCTACCTTTCCACGCAGGATGAGCTGAAAACACTCTTACCGGAAAGATGATACTGGTCACGGGCATATGAAAAAAGTCTGCGGAAATACAGACTTCCACCGACTTTTCATTTACATCTTGATCCCTTTTTTCATGGAACCGTTCTCGCTCCCAAGGGGCTGCCCACATCCTCGATCACGGTGCGTCCCCGGAGGCATCGACAATCTGCCTCAGCCAAAAAGGAATACGGGCCGTTGTGCTGTGTTGTCTTCCCTCCGGAGTTCTTCAGCCGCGTCATACCGCACCTCCACTGCGTTGCGGCCGGCATCACGGATCGGCCGTGCGTCAAAAAGACGGGACGACTCCGATGGAGGCGCCCCGCAAATTTTACAGCAGTATGCTGCTACGTTCGAATACACTATCTGTACTCGAACGGTATAGTAGACGACTTAACGGGAACGTCGATAGCATTGGTTACGGCGTAACCCTTATCGACAAGCTCCGTTACGAAGAATATCACATGACAATTCTTCACGACCCAACTTTCATCCAAGGTCATCGTAAAGAGATGCTCACCGGTACCGCCGGCAGCCAGCGCACCGACCTCATGGCCGGAATAATCCGAACCAGAGTAACGGCTGTTCACGTGGCGGATAACATTATTATGCGTGTTGAAATCGTAATCCCCCTTCATACCATTGTTCAGTTGAGTACCTGTCAGACCATCTTCCAGCACCCAAGCGCCTACGCGGAACGAACCGGAGCGAGCTGCTTTCACCGTAACACGAGCGACCAATTTGTTTCCAGCAACTTCCATACCGACCGAAATACCTGCCCCAGCATCCGCAGAAAGCGATTTGTCGATCGCCTGCTTGATATTGGATACGTTGTTGTTGTAACCATTATTCCCTACCCCTGTCTGGAAATCGAAATTTACATAAGGATACGTGCTGACACCCATAGCGTAATCCAAAGGCACATCGGGCTGATAAGGATCACCCCTATAGGTGTGACAGGCTGCCAGTACGGACTTGTCCGCATATTCGGCCGACTTGCGTACATCTTCCATCGCAGCGATCATAAAAGGACAGTAGCCGCAACCCAAGCCCGTGAACTGCGTGATGAGCGTCCGGCGGACGAACGAGGTGTTGTCCGGCTGGGGATCTTCCGGAGCGTCAGGCACCGAGAACTCTACAGCAGAAATGGTTGTCGGACGATCTTTGGTATTGTGGGTCTTATAAGCAACCCAGAACGAAAATTCACCCGGCTCGGTAACAGTGTACACAAGCGTGTTGTCCTCGATGGTGAATTTCGAAAGGTCGAGCACGTCGTTGCTCTTGGCATCGTAGAAAGCGACTGCGTCGAGCGACAATTTCACTTTGTCATAATAGACATTAATGCGGGCGGCATCCTGCCCGTCGGCATTGATTACCGTCGTCGATGCCGTCACCTGCAGACCGTTTTCGATGTTTTCATTCGTACCCCCATTGCCGTTTTGACCGTTACCGGGGGTCACCGGATCCTGCCCCGAACATCCCGCGCTCAACATAGCCATACAAAGCGCAGGGATAATGAATTTCTTGAATTTCATAATCTGTTTTTTAATTAAAAGGATGAAGTGATCACAAGGTTCAGACCCGTGTAAGCCGGCATATAACGACACGCCCCTCCCGAACAAACATAGCCTGCACGATTGCGGCCGTAGCTGAGTTGAATACGCGTACGATTTTTCAGGTAACTGAATCCTGCACTGTAATAATTCGTTTTAGTAAAGGAGTTAGCCTCGGTCTCGTCGAGGTTATACATATCGCTCACAAAGAAACTCCAATGCGGCACCATGTTGAACTCCACCAAAGCCGCGACCCAGTCACCCTCGTAGTCGGTCGAATAAAGGTATTGCGCCTCGACGCGCAACGACTTTTTCGAGTCGAATTTGTAGGTGACATCGCCTATGAAAATGTTGGATACGTAGGTCTGACGCTGGAAACCATGACTCGGGTTGCGCTTCTGGATCGAAACAAGCAGCGAGGTTTTGAGTTTCTTGTTCCACTGGCGCTCTACATCGATGTTAATATCACGCCACATCAACTCCCGCTCGCCCGATTCGCTCTGCTCCGAACGCAGCGTATAGAAAGTGGATAAGTTGGCGTGGAAATTCCAGTAGCGATGACGGTTCGACTTGCTGCGATACGTATAGTAGAGATCCACCTGACCGCCTATTTCGCCGTCGGTATTAACGATATACGGTTCCAAATTGGCCAACAGGTAAGTGTACTGGCGCGTCAGAGAGGGCAGGTAGTTGAGTACATTGCCCGTACCAGAGCCGTAAAGCGAAAGCATCGTCCCCATACGGTCTAACCGGCGGAAACTACCCGAGATGCTGAAAGGTCCGTAGTTATAACCGGCCTCGACCAAGATGGCGTTGCCGGCTGCGGCTACGTCCGCAACAGTCGAGTAGATGTCCTTCCCCTTATATACGTATTCGCCTTTGAGCGAAAGCCCCTTCCAGTCGAAATTCAGGCGACCCGAATACATGTTCAGGTTGGGCGAGGTAAGTCCGCGAGAGGCGAAGTCGATCGTCTGATCCTTGTCGAGCGACTCGTAGCGGTTGACGTAGCTGCCCTCAGCCGAGAACTGCGCAGCGTTCCAACCGAAAATATCATTCAATGAAATGTGCAGATCGGCACCGCGCACCCACGAATCCGCATAGTCGGTGTAGAGCCGGGGACGACCGTACATACCTTTCACCTCGACGTAGTCGCCGAAGCGGTAGATACCCTGCACACCCTCGATCGAATTGTTGAATCCCAGCTGACGGTCTTCGAACGAACGAAAAATAAGTCCGCTGCCGAACTGGTCGAAAATATCACCCACCCGCACGGAATAGTTGTGATCCTGCCACTGGATATACTTCGAGGAGAGATAGAAGTGATAGGCTCCGGGCTGCTGGCCGATCTCATATCCCTGCAATGCAGGGAGATAAGCGTCAATCTGGAGTCCCGCAGAAAAACGACCGTTCATGTAGTCGAGTTTCATGTAGTTGTTCGAACCGAAACGATCGTCGGGAGCAGTGCCTGCTGCACCCAATCCCGAGTCGTCCTGGTAGTAGATCGAGTTGCTCTCGAAACTACCGGAGAGCTGGCCCTCCCCCACGCGAACCTGCGCCGAAACGGCAAGCGTCGCCAAGAGTGCAAGCGCCAAGCCAAACAGTTTTTTCAACATATCGGAATCTTTTTTCGATTTAAAGAGTAACTCTCTTCTGCTTCCATAAAATACGCCTCCGCACCTCCAGCGGATTTGCGCATCCGGTTATTTTATAAAAGCATAAAGCAGGGGGAAAATTCCCATTCCGGGTACCTCCCCCTGCCTTATTTCAAAAGAGTCTGTTAGCGACGGATATATTTACCTGCCGCCCGCTGCTTCCAACGCTCGCGGAGCGACTTCTCGGCAAGAGGAGTAACCTTAAGCGGCTCGTAGCTCTTCGCATCAGATACGCTCGTGCGGCTCAACGGGCGGACAGCACGCTCGGCACCCAGCACATCGTTCGTCGTCACGGACTTGCCGCCCTTGACAACCGACTTCACGGACTCACCATTCCAACCCTTGGTCAGCGTCAGTGCGCCGCATACCCGGGTGTCGGTCGAATACTGTCCTCCGTACATTATCTTCGCTGCATTCGGGTAGTAAGTATCACCTTGGTACTCATATCCCCCTACAGTGATCGTAGAGTTATCGCTGCTAATCGTTACGGGGAACTCACCCTGCGTAATCGCCATTTTGCTGATACCAATGAAATAGTACTCGGCCCCCTTGTTCCATAACGTAAGCGGCGGCAGGTTGGTTACGTCGAACGGAGCGACTACGGAACCGTCGGATTTCATCTCGAGATACCACTTCGGACCGAAATCGAAGAACATAGACTCCGTATCGTAGCCGTTGTACTCTTTCGTAGTTGCGATGAAAAGGTCGTATGGCGTCTTCCAGCCGGCCAGGTAGTTGGTACTGTACTCGTACTTCGGACGGTCGATATCGAGTCCCAGGCAAAGCAGGCGGTTCTGGCCGCGCAGACGCTCATTGTAGAGCTTAAGCTGCTTCTTGAAGCCCTCGTACAACTTCTCTACCTGCTCTTTCGAGTAGTTTGTGTTATCCAGATAGTAGTCAATGACCTCCTGGGACAGACTCTCCGGACACGTCAGTCCAGAAACGATCTCCACCTTGCAGGTCATCGGCGCCTCGCCGCCCTCGTATTCAGCCGACAGCGTCCACTCACCCAGCAGACTTTCGAAATACTTCGAATCTACCGGCTCTTTATCAGGTACAGGCATAGAACGCTTCTTGCCGATGGCAGAACTATCTTCGTCGGGATCGTTGCCGGTACCCTCGTCATTGTAAGCGATTACACCCAGGTAGGTGTTGGCGTCGGGACGGGTCGAGAACATTACGTTGTAACCCTCGGCCGAGTTGATCTTCTCGATCTCATCCGGAGTAAACGCGTTACCGTTTTCGATCAGGTCGGTGTTAGTCCTGCCGGCGTTGAGTTCGACCTCCCACTCACGCTCGTAGTTGGCAGCGTACTTGGCAGTCACCGCGTCACCCGTAGTACATTTGATATTGAACCAAACTTCGTAGGGCGACTCCTCATGACCTTCCGGAGCATCGATACCGGTAACGGTTACCTCGGGAGCCGGTTTCGTAGGTTCGGGCAGCCTAAAGCCTTCGAGTTTGGCGAAAGCCTGCTTCGAACCGGTATTATCGTTGATACCCACCGCATAGACGTAATACTTCGTACCCGGCGTGAACTTAACGAAATACTCCGTCAGGTTGAAAGAGAGGTCGGTCTGCCCTTTGGCTATCTCATAAGTCTGGGCATTGAGGATGTAAGGTGCGTTGTAAGAGGTCAGCGCCCACTGCATATTCGACAGGTCGCCTTTCAGCATTGACGTCTTAATCACCTCCATATCATACTCCTCGAAAATACCAAGACACAGGTAGGATACCCCCTCGCACAACTCGAAAGTGAGCAGACCGCCGTTGGGTCTCAATTTATCGGTATTGATCTTGATCTCACCGAGTTTTTCGGGCTTCTTGTTGGTAACCTCTATCTTCTGGTAGTAGCCGGTCCAGAAATCGCCCTGCTCTACATCGTCGGCACGGGAACCGGCTTCTCCCAAGATACCACCGCCACCGTTGACAGCTTCGTAGTATGCGTCCTGATCCCAAAGGGGCAAATAGTATCCCTGACCGAAGCCCCAAGGGTGCTCGCCGGATGCGAACTCGCCGAGCAGCACATAATTGAGCTGTCCAGGCACCATCGGGTTCCAGAGCGTTATCATCGAGCCTTCCTCATCGGTCACAGGCTCGCCGTTCTCGTCGCGTAAAATCGAATTCTCCTCGTTGAATACAAAAACAGTATCCTCGGTAATATAGTTGTGATATATATCGTCGAAGAGATTCATCATGTCGGCGTCGCTATAGTTCATCATACTCTGATAACTATGCGTCAACATGTCTATCAGCAGATATTTGATCACATTCTCGGGATCGGTCGGCTGGAATTTCACGTTCATGCTAAAACTCATGTAGTCCACGTCAAACACGTCGTACGCGTTATCGCCGAACGAAGCGGTCTTGGCCTCAACCTCGAGAACCTTCTCAAAGAACTCTTCGTTCGCAGTGGTGGCAGCCACATAGATCACATACTCCGTATCGGGGTCCAGTTTACTTACGGTCAGCGAAGAAACGCCGTCCGCAATCGCAGATTTGACGCCGGTCGCAAAGACGATCGTTGCCGTCGGGGTCTCCTTGGCATCGGCCTTGGGCGTCGCCAGGTAAGCAATTTCTGTCAAATTAGCGGCAGTCACCTCCAATTTGACTGTCGAATACTGTGCTTCAAGGAACTTCACTTCCAATGAAGGCCAAGTACCGGGGTCTGGTTCTGTCTTGTCGTCGGTACACCCCGTCAATCCTACTCCTGCAAGCAGCATGCATACAAGAGAAAATAAATTAACAAATAAATGTTTCATAAAAAAATTTTTAATAAGGCAATTAAGGGTTTCTTCGTTTACAATATTATCATATCACCATTCGTCTGCGGTTAAAGCAAACCATCTGCATGGCCTTTTCGCAAAATACGGGTGTAAATATAAAAATTATTTTATAAAAAAACAAAAAACAGAAAATTTCACCAGCTATCTATTTCCGCAATAAATGATCCACGACGAGATTCCTGCTTTCGGCGAAACGCCGGATCTCATCCTGCTGGTTGGCAAGATGCTGTTTTCCCATGCTGACACGTAAATAACCTATTATCATAATACAAATGATTTTAACCGAGGCAACGTCGCCTCGGTCGGTAAAGGTAAGCGTATGCTTCGGGAGCACCGGAATACAAAACCTTCCGGCATAAACAGTCCGGACCAGCCGCAAAGCCCGGAAAATAGATGGAATTATCATATTCGTTCGCACCGAATGATCCCCACAGCGGTTTTCTACCTCCGAATTTGGATTTTTGCCGGATTTTGCTTAATTTGGTGATATTGATCCTCTCGGACAAAGGCTACCTTCCATGACGAAACACACGATAATATTTATGACATTATTCATTTGTTCGAGTTGTCGTAGCTTGCAGGGCACGGTATTTTGCATCGATCGGCAATCGGACAATCTCAACAATCGGTTAAAATTATCGGACTACACCCTGGACCGAGCAGGCAATTCCATGATTACGGATCGGGATACGATCTATCGGTTAGCGCTGCTTTTAGGTAACGATACGACGGGATACGGAAATTGGAAACAATATTATCGAATTCCTTTCGACGGGAATCGTACCATGAGATTGGTCCTCGACGGAGGCGACGATCCGGGGCCGCGAGAATATTTAATATTGCACGACGAACACGGTAAAATTGTTCGCTATATCGAAATTGCGGCGGAATATGGAGATGGTCCCCGCTCAAAAAAAATATATAGCGTGCTGACTAAAGACAGCCTGTATGTTTACACGGTTACTACGGAAGCATTTTTGACCGGCGACGATTTTATAGACGATACGAAACCTGCAACAGCGGATACGATGAAAAAAAGCTACCATATCGGCGACTTGACAGCGATTTACAGGTAAAACTTAGTTAAAGATTGTTCGGGCAAAGCTCAAAATTTCTCAGCAGCTCAAAATAATTCCGACATTTTACGGCATCGGATTTGGCATTATCGGAAATATTGCGTAATTTGGGTTGCAATTCGATACTCTTTGATGGTAAAAGCGACTGTACGAATTTTCAAAAATCACGGATTCAAACAAATCAACCGGAATATCGAAGAACTGAAATTTACCCTATTAAATTATAACACGGTCAGTTTCCTACGTAAAGTCGGACAGGAAAAACCGCAGCGGCAGCGAATATGAAACGAATAAGCTTTCTGGCGATATTCTTCGTCATCGCTTCTCTCGGTGCCATCCACGCCCAACAACGCACGGGTTTCGCCTATTACGACCTCGACCGCCTCTACGACACGATCCCGTCGCTCTTCTACGACGACACGGACTACACACCCGAAGGACGGCTGCGCTGGAGCGGCGAGCGTTACCGCGCCAAAGTCGAACGGGCGGGCGCTGTAATCGGCCGAATGGCGATGCCGCTCGCAGGAGTGTATGGAGTCGAAAACGAGGAGGTTGTCAAAGACTTGGTCCGGGCGTCGGACCTGCCGTACAGTTATGTGCACCGCACCCTCAATACGCTGGACGGGATGGATTTCGCCTTGCTCTACTATGCCGACCGGTTCTTCACGGAACGTATCGAAACAGGTTATGGCTACCTCTGCGTCGAGGGTATGCTGGACGGCAAGCCGACAGCCGTATTGCTGACACGCGGCGACCGATATGCCGCTGAACTGCTGGAGGAGCTGCGCGAACGCACGCCCGGCATTCAGATTCTCTGTGCAGGCAAGCTCCCGTCCGGAACTGCGGAAAAGCTCTCGCTCAGAGACGCATTGACCCCGGCCGAACGCCGGGGTCGGGGCAATGCCTACGCACGGGGCGGCTGGTGGCTGCACGACCGAATCCTGACAGACACGGCGCTGACCGTCATCCGGGCCGATGTTTTCGCCCGGCGCGACCTGCTCGATCCCCGCAGCGGAACGCCCCTGCCGACCTATCGGCGACAACGCTATACGGGTGGCATCGGCCGATATTTTCCAATATTTTTATATATTAAATAAGTTTTTTGATTATCCGAAAAATCATCGTATCTTTGCCCCTCCGGAAAAGACGGTTTTTTCACCGTTGCCTTCCCAATGGAAGGCCTCGCCCGCAGCCCGGCGGAAACAACTCTGAAACAGCACATTTATTGGGAAAAACACTATTATAATCAACAACGACAAGTTATGGCAGACGTTAAACGAGTCTATACCTTCGGCAACAAGGAAGCGGAAGGTAACGGCAAAATGAGGGAACTGCTCGGCGGTAAGGGTGCGAACCTGGCCGAAATGAACCTGATCGGTATTCCGGTTCCCCCGGGATTCACCATCACCACCGAAGTATGCAGCGAATACTACGCACAAGGACGCGAGAAAGTCGTGGGGCTGCTTCGCCCCGAAGTGGAGAAGGCGATGAAGAACATCGAAAAACTGACCGGCATGAAGTTCGGCGACAAAGAGATGCCGCTGCTGGTATCGGTTCGTTCGGGCGCACGCGCTTCGATGCCGGGCATGATGGACACCATCCTCAACCTGGGTATGAACGACCAGGCCGTGGAAGCCGTAGCCAAGCGCACGGGCAATCCCCGTTTCGCATGGGACTCGTACCGCCGTTTCGTACAGATGTACGGCGACGTGGTGCTGGGCATGAAGCCCGCTTCGAAAGAGGAGCACGATCCGTTCGAGGAGTTGATCGATGCGCAGAAAGAGAAGCGCGGCGTGAAAAACGACACCGACCTGACGACCGACGACCTGAAGGAGCTGGTGCACAACTTCAAGGCAGCTGTAAAGAAACAGACCGGCGAGGATTTCCCGGCAAATCCCTGGGATCAGCTCTGGGGCGCTATCTGCGCCGTATTCGGTTCGTGGATGAACGAGCGTGCCATCCTTTACCGCAAGCTCAACAACATTCCGGCGGAATGGGGCACGGCCGTATCGGTACAGGCGATGGTATTCGGCAACATGGGCGACAACTCGGCGACGGGCGTAGCCTTCTCGCGCGACGCCGCAACGGGTGAGAACCTCTTCAACGGCGAATACCTGATCAACGCCCAGGGCGAGGACGTCGTAGCCGGCATCCGCACCCCGCAGCAGATCACCATCGAGGGTTCGAAGCGCTGGGCCGTGGCCCAGAAGGTTTCGGAGGAGGAGCGCAAGGCGAAGTTCCCCTCGCTCGAAGAGGTGATGCCCGAGGTTTACAAGGAGCTGGACGAAATCCAGCACCACCTGGAGCAGTACTTCAAGGACATGCAGGACATCGAATTCACGATTCAGGACGGCAAACTCTGGATGCTCCAGTGCCGCAACGGCAAGCGCACGGGCGCGGCGATGGTCAAGATCGCCATGGACATGCTGCGCGAGGGTCTGATCGACGAGAAGACCGCCGTACTGCGCTGCGAGCCTGCGAAGCTCGACGAACTGCTCCACCCCGTCTTCGACAAGAAGGCCATCGCCAATGCGCAGGTCATCACCAAGGGCCTGCCCGCATCGCCGGGAGCCGCCACGGGTCCCGTGGTGTTCTTCGCCGAGGACGGAAAGGCGATTTTGGAGGAATTGACCGGCCAGCGCAAGGAAGAAGCCGAGGACGATGATCTGGACTGGGAGGAGGAAGTCCTGGGCGAGATGGAGGGCGGAGAACCCAACGACCGCTTCGCAAACTATTGGAACGATGATACCGGAATGACATATCCGCTCATTCTGGCTAAAATTCCGGTAAAGAACCCCTGGGAGATCTTCGCCTACCTGCCCTTTGGAAATTGGAATGAGTGTCCCGACACACCGGACCTGATGGCAGTGGCGAAATACTGGTTCGAGCAACATGGTGCCATCCCTGCCGCCATGAGCCACGATGAATTGGAGTTTGAACTTCCAA
>ENA-OURV01002231-OURV01002231.1-human-gut-metagenome-genome-assembly--contig:-NODE-2231-length-13847-cov-36.133266_pt1 | contig 13847 bp, 9 predicted proteins | sample MGYA00242141_ERZ509072 | MGnify/ENA primary metagenome ERZ509072 (study PRJEB26280, sample SAMEA2338763) | human gut metagenome | biome: human gut; feature: human-associated habitat; material: faeces... | reverse complement strand
ATTGGGAAATCAGCCGGGAACTGAAATTCTGGAAAGCTCCTTTTTCTGCACACGTGGAATACAACGGTGGTTTGAATTACATTAATAACGCTTTTCTGGGAGGTGCCACTTATTCTTGGAACAACAGTGATTTCTCAAAGACGTTTGGTATTCAGGTGTTGTATAAATATATTCAGAAGAATGTGAAGCCCCATAATTTCCAGTTGACGGGTACCTGGACACTGAACTTCTGGCAGGAAAAATTCACGTTCAGCGGATTTGCCGATTTCTGGCGGGAGAAGCATACCGATGTGAACGGGAAGAATCATAACTTCATATTCATCAGTGAGCCTCAGTTCTGGATAAACCTGAACAAGTTCAAACATGTGAATGACAATCTGAACCTGAGCGTGGGTTCGGAATGGGAACTGAGTCACAACTTTGCTACGCGTGACGGTTTTTATTTCATCCCGACGCTGGCCATGAAGTGGACTTTCTGATGTTGTTGGAATAGACTTAACGCAATTATACAATGAAAATGCTTGAAAAATTATTTGGTTTTAATCCTCGTGAGACCCGTGTGCGCACGGAAATCCTGGCCGGTATCACCACCTTTCTGACCATGGCCTATATTTTGGCCGTCAATCCGAACATTCTGGCGGCTACGGGGATGGATAAGGGAGCGCTGTTTACTACCACAGTCATCGCTTCTGCTTTTGCTACCCTATTGATGGCGGTATATGCAAAACTACCTTTCGGACTGGCTCCGGGTATGGGTCTGAATGCGTTTTTTGCCTATACGGTATGTCTGACGCTGGGATATTCCTGGCAGTTTGCCCTGACGGCAGTTCTTTTGGAAGGAATAATCTTTATTCTGTTGACGGTGACCAATCTGCGTGAAAAGATTGTGGATGCGCTTCCGCTGACACTTCGGAATGCCATCGGAGCCGGTATCGGTCTGTTCATCGCTTTCATCGGTCTACAGAATGCCGGTATTATTGTGAACAACGACGCAACCCTGATTTCGTTGGGAGATATTACTTCCGGCTCTGCTTTGCTGGGAATCATTGGTCTGCTGGTAACTTCCATCTTACTGGTGAAGAGGGTGCGTGGTGCCTTGCTGATTGGTATTTTGCTGACTACTGTCATTGGCATTCCGATGGGGCTGACCCATTTGGACGGCGTGTTCAGTACCCCTCCTTCTATAGCACCGATTTTCTGCCAGTTCCAATGGGAGCATATCTTCACCAAGGAAATGGTTATCGTAGTCTTTACCTTTCTGTTTGTGGACATGTTTGATACCATTGGTACGCTGGTCGGAGTGACTACCAAGGCGGGGATGGTGACGAAAGACGGAAAGATTCCGCATTTGAAACAGGCTTTTCTGGTGGATGCGGTTGGTACAACTGCCGGTGCCGTATTGGGAACCAGTACCATTACCACTTTTGTAGAAAGTGCTTCCGGAGTGGGAGAAGGGGGACGCAGCGGTCTGACAGCTTTCGTGACTGCCGTTTGTTTCCTGTTGTCCTTGTTCTTGGCTCCTTTCTTCCTGGCCGTTCCGGGAGCTGCCACCGCTCCGGTACTGATTCTGGTAGGACTGATGATGATGTCTTCCGTCAAGAAAGTGGACTTCCTGGATTATTCCGAAGCGATTCCGGCATTCATCTGTATCATTTTCATGCCGTTGGCTTATAGTATTTCCGATGGTATTGTATTGGGAATGATCAGTTATGTGCTGATTAACTTATTGTGTGGGCATACCAAGAAACTGACACCGGCTATGTACATCTTGTCGGTTATCTTTGTCTTTAAGTTTTTCTTGTAGTTTGAGTCCGTTTCGAGTATATGGCGGAAATACTGGTGTAATGGGAATCTGTATTTCCGCTTTTTTTATGCATAAAATGTGGTCAAATGTTTCCGATTAATGGGATTTTTTTACCTTTGTTGAATGTGAAATTGTTTTTATGTTCAAACTTTTAAAATCTAAGACATGAATGATTCTTTTTTAGAAACACGACAAGTCACCAAACGTTATGCCAACCATACGGCACTGGATGGAGTGAGCATTCAGGTGCCTAAGGGGCAGGTCTTTGGTCTACTGGGACCCAATGGGGCTGGAAAGACCACTTTGATTCGTATTATCAACCGTATTACGGCTCCCGATGCAGGAGAAGTCTGGTTCGACGGCCGCCTTTCCCAACCACAGGATATCTATTCCATCGGCTATCTTCCGGAAGAACGCGGACTTTACAAAAAAATGAAGGTGGGCGAGCAGGCTGTTTATCTGGCCCAACTGAAAGGATTGAGCCGTCAGGAGGCAAAGAAGCGCCTGACCGACTGGTTCGAGCGGTTTGATATTATGCCTTGGTGGAACAAGAAGCTGGAAGAACTGTCCAAAGGTATGCAGCAGAAAGTGCAGTTTGTCATTACGGTACTCCACCGTCCTCCTTTGTTGATTTTCGATGAACCGTTTTCCGGTTTCGACCCGGTAAATGCGGAACTGCTGAAACGCGAAATTCTGAAGCTGAAAGAAGAAGGGCATACCATTATCTTCTCTACGCACAACATGGCGTCCGTAGAAGAGATTTGTGACCATATTGCTTTGATCAATCATTCCAAGGTGGTACTGCAGGGAGCGGTGAAGGATATTCGTTCCCAGTATAAGAGCAATCTGTATGAATTGACCGTGCAGTCGGCCCAGCCATTGCCGGAATCGGATGCCTTCGAAGTGGTCGGTCGTCAAGTGCTCGATGCACAGACGGTCAGCTATAAATTGCGTAAGCTGACTTCCATTTCCAATTCGGAAATGCTGTCACAGATTGGGGCCCAGGCCGAAATCACCCAGTTCTCGGAATGTATTCCTTCCATGAATGATATCTTCATCCGTACAGTAGAAGGAAAAGTCTAACTAAAATCTGCTTTTGCTATGAACAAGACTTGGATTATAATTCAGCGTGAATTTATAAATCGGGTAAGCAAGAAATCATTTATTCTGCTTACCATTCTGATGCCGTTTGTGTTTGCGGCACTTATTTTTGTTCCCTTGTGGTTGTCTACCGTCAAGGGAGGCGATCAGAAACAGGTGGCCGTCATTGATGAAACGATGAAATACCTGCCTCAGTTCAAGGACGATGAATCGTATCATTTTGTAGGAGTACCTCAGATGGAGGCTTCTTTCCGGACAGATTCCAGTACGTTCGACGCCGTGGTGGAAATCAAGGCCGATTTGGCCGTCCATCCGGAAGCCGTGGCCATTTATTCACGGAAGGAAGTGCCGAACAGCCTTTCGCGGTTGGTGAGCGAGACACTCGATGAACAGGTACGTCAGGACAAACTGCTTCGTTATGACATTCCTCAGTTACCTTCCATTATGCAGGATATGAACCGTAAGCTGAATATCCGTACGGTGAAATGGGGTGACGATGGTACGGAAAGCGAGTCGAATGCAGGAGCCGCCATGGCAGCCGGCATGACTTTGACCTTCTTGATTTACATGTTCGTGATGTCTTACGGAGGTATGGTGATGCAAAGTGTGATGGAGGAAAAGACCAACCGCATTGTGGAAGTCATTGTCTCTTCTGTCCGTCCTTTCCAGCTGATGATTGGAAAGATTGTGGGTATCGGGCTGGTAGGCGTGGCCCAGTTGGCCATTTGGATTCTGTTGATTGTAGCGCTGTTGGCCATTGCGGGTAGTTTATCCGGCAGTTCTCCGGAGTTGATGGGAGAGGCTTCCGGGTTACTGGCTACACTTCACGGATTGAATTTAGCCAAGATGGGAGGCTTCTTTGTCTTGAACTTTATCGGAGGTTATCTGGTGTATGCATCTATCTTTGCCGCCATTGGTGCAGCTATCAATGGGCAGGAAGATTCCCAGCAGTTTATGACTCCGATTATTCTGTTGCTGATTTTTGCCCTTTATGCGGGTATCTACAGCTCCGACAATCCTGACGGACCGCTGGCTATCTGGTGCTCCATGATTCCATTTACTTCTCCCATTGTCATGATGGTGCGTCTGCCTTTCGATGTACCGGTATGGGAAACCGTACTGTCGGTGGTGATTCTGTATGCCGCCGCTTTCGGCATGATTTGGATAGCGGGAAAGATTTACCGAGTAGGTATTCTGATGTACGGAAAGAAACCTTCTTTCAAGGAAATGATTCGCTGGATTACGTACAAATGACTTTTCAGTACTTCCAAGGGCAGTACCGTAGTACTTCAGTGAGTACTCTATTACGGCTCAGGAAGTCCTGATATTTCCTAAAAGATTGGTAAAGAGTTCCTTTTACATCAAGCTGAAAAAATAAAGAAGGAAGTATAAAAAAACAGAGGCATCTCAAAATCTGAGACGCCTCTGCTTTTTTATAGAAATCCTTCTTTTATTCCTCTTCCGCTTCCAGCAACAGTTCCATTACCTGACAAGCCGATTTGGCAACGGAAGTACCCGGGCCAAAGATAGCCATTACGCCGGCTTTATACAGGAAGTCATAATCCTGTGCCGGGATGACACCTCCGGCAAAGACCAGAATATCTTCACGTCCCAGACGCTTCAATTCGGCAATGATTTGCGGAATCAAGGTCTTGTGTCCGGCAGCCAGTGACGAAACGCCCACTGCATGCACGTCGTTTTCCACGGCTTCGCGGGCTGCTTCTTCCGGAGTCTGGAACAACGGTCCCATATCCACGTCGAAACCACAGTCGGCAAATCCGGTAGCCACTACTTTTGCACCACGGTCGTGTCCGTCCTGTCCCATCTTGGCAATCATGACACGCGGACGGCGGCCTTCTTTCTTCGCAAATTCTTCGGTCAGTTCGCAAGCCCGTGCGAAATCTGCATCCTTTTTACTTTCTGATGAATACACGCCTGATATTGTTCTGATAATTGCTTTATAACGTCCTACGACTTTTTCGCAGGCATAGGATATTTCTCCCAGTGTGGCACGTACGCGGGCGGCTTCTACGGCCAGTTCCAGCAGGTTGCCCTTGCCGGTGCGTACACATTCGGTGAGGGCCTCCAGTGCCTTGTCTACCTCGGCCTGGTTACGGCCTTCTTTCAGACGGCGCAGGTTCTCAATCTGCTCCTGACGTACGGCGGTGTTGTCCACTTCCAGAATGTCAATCGGGTCTTCCTTTTCCAGACGGTATTTGTTGGTTCCCACGATGGTCTGTTCACCGGAGTCGATACGAGCCTGTGTGCGGGCAGCCGCTTCTTCGATACGCATCTTCGGAATACCTGTTTCGATGGCTTTGGCCATACCACCCAGTTTCTCGATTTCCTGAATGTGCTCCCATGCCTTGTGGGCCAGTTCGTTGGTCAGGGCTTCCACGTAGTATGAACCGCCCCACGGGTCTACGTTCTTGCAAATCTGTGTTTCTTCTTGAATGTAAATCTGCGTGTTTCGGGCGATACGGGCCGAGAAGTCCGTCGGCAAGGCGATGGCTTCATCCAGCGCGTTGGTATGCAGTGACTGCGTGTGTCCCAGTGCGGCAGCCATGGCCTCAATACAAGTACGTCCCACGTTGTTGAACGGGTCCTGTTCGGTCAGTGACCATCCGGAAGTCTGAGAGTGTGTACGCAGAGCCAGTGATTTCGGGTTCTTCGGATGGAACTGTTTTACAATCTTGGCCCACAGCATACGGGCAGCACGCATCTTGGCGATTTCCATGAAATGGTTCATACCGATGGCCCAGAAGAACGACAGACGGGGAGCGAAGGCATCGATGTCAATGCCGGCAGCCACTCCCGCACGAAGGTATTCCAATCCGTCGGCCAGGGTATAAGCCAACTCGATGTCGGCAGTGGCACCCGCTTCCTGCATGTGGTATCCCGAGATAGAGATGGAGTTGAATTTCGGCATCTTCTGAGAAGTGTATTCAAAGATGTCGGAAATAATCTTCATGGAGAAGGCAGGCGGATAAATATAAGTGTTGCGCACCATGAATTCCTTCAGAATATCGTTCTGGATGGTTCCGGCCATTTCTTCCAGTTTGGCCCCCTGTTCCAGTCCCGCATTGATGTAGAACGCCATGATGGGAAGTACCGCCCCGTTCATGGTCATGGATACAGACATCTTGTTCAACGGAATACCATCGAAAAGCACCTTCATGTTTTCCAGCGAGCAGATAGATACACCCGCCTTACCTACATCGCCCACTACGCGCGGATGGTCCGGATCGTAGCCGCGGTGAGTCGGAAGGTCGAAGGCCACAGACAGACCTTTCTGTCCGGAAGCCAGGTTACGACGATAGAAGGCGTTGGATTCTTCTGCGGTAGAGAATCCGGCATACTGACGGATGGTCCACGGACGGAAGGTGTACATCATGGAGTACGGGCCACGAAGATAAGGCGGAATACCCGCTGCATAGTTCAGGTGTTCCATGCCCTCCAGGTCTTCCTTTGTATATACAGGCTTCACCTGAATCTGTTCAGGTGTTTTCCAGTTGGCGGTGATGCCATTCTCTTTCTGCCATTCCATGCCGTTCTGCGGATGGAAACCGGCAAATATATCGATTTGTGTAAAATTCTGTCTCATAGTGTGCAATTCAAGATAAGAGTTTGCGGTTGTATTCGCGTAAAGTTTCCAGCACGTTGCAGCGTACATGGATGAAGTTCTCAATGCCGGCAGCTTTCAGTTCTTCCATGCAGGCCGGGGCACCTGCCACGATAAACATGGCACGTCCGTTGAGGGCCTTGAAGGCCGGAATGGCATATTCGGCATATTCATCGTCACTGGAGCAGAGCACCACGATGTCGGCTTGTGCCTTCATGGCCGCTTCGATACCTTCTTCCACGCTGGCGAATCCCAGGTTGTCGATGACCTGATACCCCGCACAAGCCAGGAAGTTGCAGGAGAACTGGGCACGGGCCTGACGCATGGCCAGGTTGCCGATGGTCAGCATGAATGCCTTCGGACGTTTGCCGGAGTTCTCAGTTTCCAGACGGAGAGCCTCGAATTCGCTGGCCGCACGTGCCGTCTGCAATTTAACCAAAGCCGTTTCCTCTTCTTCATGACCGCCACATCCGCATTTTGTACATCCATCCAGCGGGCGTTTGTCGCCAGCCAGTTCGTTGAAGTTCGGATACTGGTTGGTTCCCAACAGAATTTCTTTTCGTTTGGAGACTGCTTCGTGACGAGCTTTGTTGCTCTGGTTCACGGCCTCCTGTACGCTGCCCGCTTTGACCGCTTGCAGCATGCCTCCTGCTTCTTCCACAGCCAGGAAAAGTTTCCAAGCCTCTTTCGCGATGGAGACAGTCAGGTTTTCAATATAGTAAGAACCGGCAGCCGGGTCGACGATGCGGTTCAGATGAGATTCTTCTTTCAGCAGCAGTTGCTGGTTGCGGGCGATACGTTCAGAGAAATCGTTCGGCGTTTCGTAAGTCTTGTCAAACGGCGAAACGGTGATGGAATTTACACCGGCGATGGCCGCACTCATGGCTTCGGTCTGCGTACGGAGCAGGTTGACGTGTGCATCAAACAGAGTGAGGTTGAAGTTGGACGTTTCAGCGTGTGCCACCATCTTGCAGGCACAGTAGCAAGTACCGTCGGCTCCTGTATTTTTGCAGTCCGTGCGCGGACATTTCGGTTGGTATTGTTTTACGATGTCGGCCCACAGCATACGTGCCGCACGGAATTTGGCGATTTCCATGAAATAGTTGGAGCTGATACCGAAATTGAATTTGATTTTCTTGGCAGCCAGTGCGGCAGGAACGCCGGCTTCCACCAGCTGGTTGAGGTATTCATTTCCCCAAGCCAGTGCATATCCCAATTCCTGATAGATGTAGGCTCCGGCATTGTTCAGCTGTACCGAGTTGACAGCGATGCAACGGAAATGCGGATATCCGGCCAGTGTTTCCACCAGTTCCTTTCCGGTGGCGATGACCGCACTTACATCTTTTCCTTTCTGCATCATTTTGCTGATGGGGTCGAAGTTCAGCGAGCCTTTCAGCTTTTCGGGTGCATACCCCTTTTTCTGGAAATAAGCTACCAGCAGCTGCGCCAGTTGCAGGGTATGACGCTGGCAGGTAGAGAAGTTCAATTCGATGCATTCGCAACAGATATCTTTCAGCAACGTGTCAAGGTACTCCGCATTGAGTTCTTTGGCTTTAATTTGAAATCCGAGTGAATCGACTCCTTTATTTAATATGTCAAGGGCTTTCGCATTGGCTTCGGCGGCATTTTCCACTACAATGTCCTGACGGATGAACCAAGTGTTGTCGTCTTTCTTGATACCTCTTATATAGGGATACTGTCCGGGAAGTCCTTCCGCGGTTTTCAGTCCTTCCAAATCTTCTTGACGGTAGAACGGTTTCACCTTGAAACCTTCGTTGGTTTTCCACACCAACTTTTTCTCAAAATCTGCTCCTTTCAGGTCGACCATGATTTTGTCCATCCATTCTTGGGTAGACACAGGTGGAAAATCTGAAAAGAGTTTTTCTTTACTATCTGCCATAGTGAATTAGTGTTTTTGGTTGATATTCAGATTTAAAATTATTGTGTAGGTTGGTTACCTGCATGGGCAAATATACAAATTTTCCGGTCTTTTATCCTACATTCTTCCTTTTTTTACAGCTATAAGAGGCTAAAAACATTAAACAGGTGTTGCCGGGATTAGATGCGTTCGACAGAAAAAAAGTGTATGTTGTAAACCCTTTGGGAGGGTCCATGATGAAAAAAGAAAGAAAAGTTTGCCCTATTCTTTTTATTTGGTTACATTTGCCTTTCGAATAAAAAAATTTAATATCTATGAATTGGCTACAAGATTTATTGACGAATCCCAACTCAATAGCGCATATCGTAGCACTCTATGCTTTTGTAATTGCGGCGGGGGTATTGTTGGGAAAAATTAAATTCTTCGGCATTTCGCTGGGAGTTACATTCGTCTTGTTTGTCGGAATCTTGGCAGGACACTTCGGCTTTACCGGAAATCCGGCTATTCTTTCTTTCGTACAAGACTTCGGACTGATTCTCTTTGTCTTCTGTATCGGACTTCAGGTCGGCCCTTCTTTCTTTTCTTCGTTCAAACGAGGGGGTATTACGCTCAACTTGTTGGCAGTAGGAATTGTGGTACTGAATATTGCCGTGGCATTGATTCTGTATTTCGCCCTGCAAGGCAGAATTGATATTCCGATGATGGTGGGTATTCTTTGTGGAGCGGTAACCAATACACCGGGACTTGGTGCGGCCAACGAGGCGTTGCAGCAGCTCCATTATCAGGGACCGGAAATCGCCATGGGATATGCTTGTGCCTATCCGCTGGGCGTGATGGGTATCATTCTTTCCATGATTCTTATCCGTTATATCTGCCGGGTGGATGTAAAGCGGGATAGCGATGAAATCCAGAAAGAGGAAGAAGCCAATCCGCACATGAAGCCTTATACCATATCGCTGAAGGTGCAGAATGAGGCATTGAGTGGCAAGACCTTGTCGCAGGTGCAGAACTTTTTGGCACGTGACTTTGTGTGTACCCGTATCATTCAGGATGAACACATGGTGACTCCGAATGCCAATACGGTATTGCGGTTGGGCGACCGTATGTTTCTGGTGTGTGCCGAGGATGACTCGGAAGCCATTATGGCTTTTATCGGTCCGAAGATTGACCAGGACTGGGATGCGACTGGTCAGCAGGACAAACCGATGGTTTCCCGCCGTATTTTGGTGACGCAGCCGAACATCAACGGAAAGACTTTGGGAGAGCTTCACTTCAGCAGCATGTATGGGGTGAACGTGACGCGTGTCAACCGTTCAGGTATGGACTTGTTTGCGGCCCGTCAGCTTCGTTTGCAGGTGGGCGACCGTGTGATGGTGGTCGGTCCGCAGGATGCCATTGAACGGGTAGCTAACTTGCTGGGTAACCAGTTGCGCCGTCTGGACCATCCGAACATCGTGACTATCTTTGTGGGTATCCTCTGTGGTATCTTGTTCGGTAGTCTGCCGATTGCCATTCCGGGCATGCCGACTCCGGTGAAACTGGGTCTGGCCGGTGGTCCGCTGATTATTTCCATCTTGATTGGCCGTTTCGGTCATAAGGTAAAACTGGTTACCTATACCACGATGAGTGCCAATCTGATGTTGCGTGAGGTCGGTCTGGTACTTTTCCTTGCCAGTGTAGGAATCAAGGCCGGCGAGAATTTCGTACAGATGGTGGTAGAAGGAGATGGTATACTTTATGTAGGAGTCGGTTTCCTGATTACCTTTATTCCATTGATTATTACGGGTATTGTGGCTCGCTGGCATCATCGGGTGAACTATTTCACGCTAATGGGTTTGATTGCCGGTAGTAATACTGACCCTCCAGCCTTGGCTTATGCCAATCAGATTGCGGGAAACGATGCACCGGCCGTAGGTTATTCTACAGTATATCCGTTGGCCATGTTCTTGCGTATTCTGACTGCACAGCTGCTTGTCTTGCTGATGGCGGGATAAATATAGTAGAATTAAAATAAGAAGAACGCCCTGAATCTGAAAAGGTTCGGGGCGTTCTTTTTGTAAATGCCAATACATAAAGCGTTATTCTCCGTTTTGTTTTCTATGTTTCCCTATGGGAAAACGTACGTTTCCCACGGCGGAAACCTACGTTTCGCAGAAGGAAAACATACGTTCCCGCTACGGAAAACATAAAAAAGAGTAAAGCGTTTGCAAAATAACTCTTTGTAAATAGAGACTTTACCTCGAATACTTATCGAGTGGGCAGTGGCTTGTTGACAAAGTGTGGCCGGGCAAACGGACGGTGGCTTTGTGTGGAAGTCCGGCTGAGGCTTTGTGTCTGCGTGCTTTGTGACTGATCGAATGTGACGAACTCCTCATAGGTAGGAGTGCGGTTTTCTCCTCTTTTCATGACCATGTCGTAAATCGCTTTTCGTGACGGAGCGTTGAAGCCGCAGGTGTTGCTGTTCATCATGCTGTCTTCGGTGGGGCGATATACTCCATACATATACGTGCAGGCTCCTTCGTAGATACCTATGTTTTCATCGTCGTAACGGCTGTCGGTCAGGAAGGAAGCCCATAGCACCGTATTTTCGTCTTGGGTGAAATCCACATTCTGTGCCCATCCGTAACTTTGCAGTGTTTGCACTTGCTGGATTTCGGTAGAAGAAATCCGTCCGTCGTAGCTGTATTCGTCTTCCAGTTTGGCAAATCCGTGTCCTACCGCTTCGTGCACAAGTACTTCCCGGAACATTTCGTTTTCCAGGTCCTCGATGATGGGGCAATAAGCAATGGCGAGTTCGCTCATCTGGGTGGTGGTGCCATATCCGAAATAGGTGGTTCCTGCATAGGCGGATGAATTGAGTACCACTACCGCCAGCATTTCGGAAGGATCGAGTCCTTCCACACATTTTGCATATTCCATGACGGTTTCATCGTTGCCGAATACGAGGGTGCTTGTACCACCTTCCATCTGGCATCCGAAAGTAGTGCTGAGGCTATCAAACTTTGTGCTGCTGGAAACGGCTGTGACGGAATAGATATTGAAATAGTTGCGCAGGGATTTCAAGGGTTCTTCGGTGAACAGGTTTTCCATGGCCTTGTTCATGACCTTGTCGTAGGTGCCGTCAGCTATTTCCGTATCCAAGAAACCGTCTCCCATGAGTACGATGGGGAGCCCTTTTCCTTCGCTGGCCTGTTGGAGAATATGCACGGTTTTGTCGGCCGAATAGTCGGTGGAGGTAACCGGTTTAGTGCCTTCTTGTATTACGGTTATGCTGTTCAAAAGACCGTTTTGTGGAAGGATTGAACTGCTTTTGTAAAATTGAATATAGGCTGTTCGTGGATTTTCATCAGGGTTGGGCTGAACTGTCAGGGGAAGTACGTATCCTTTCTCCGACCGGCTCTCCTCCGTTTGTGTAATCCAGGAACTTGTGCCGTAAATAAATAGTTCGTCAGTACTCAGGTTGGAGGTAAAATTGATTTCCAGTGCTCCTCCTTCTGCGTTTATATAATAGGTCGTCTGTTCCAGCGTGACATAGTCGGCAGCCGATTGGGTAACGGTGAGCGACTGGGTTAATCCGTCGGAGACAAGCTGAAGAACTGCGCTTCTGGATGTTTTTTCTTGGTTTGTACTATAGGCGGTCAGGGTTACTTCACAAGTACCAGCTTCTCCAGACGCGGGAGTCACACCCAGCCATTGGCTGTTTGTGGAAGCTTGCCACTCGCGGGTGCTGGTAAAACGGATTACAGTTTGAGAGTTTGCTGTGGCAGCTAAGGTAATCTCGTCCGTATCCGACTGGAATGAAAAATCGGGTTCTATTTCTTGTTCGGTGCAGCTGATGGCCAGAATGATGAAAATGAAAGATAATAGATACTGTTTCATGTCATATTGATATTTAAAGGGACGAAACAAATTTATTTTATTAGGTGAGAAGAAACAAATAAAATCTACCAATGTATTCAAAAAATCTACGAATGTGGAGGAATGGGGTGAGAAGTTTTGCAGATTCAGGATTTTCTTAATACCTTGCAGAGAAAATAAAAGAAATTCCGGAGGTGAAATGAAGAGACGGACACTGTGTCAAATAATCGTAGGAGTGGTTGTCATATGCGGAGGATGGATGCTGCCGGTACGGACGTATGCTGTGGCGTCTGGAGAGTTTGCCGCATGGACAGGCGTCCGGGTGAATTGGCAGGTGGACAAGCGTCTTAAATTCAGGGGAACCTTTCAGGCAAGAACCCAACATGGGTTGAAAGAAATGGAGCGGGAAAGGCTGAATATAGGCTTGAATTACCGGGTACTTCCGTTGATGCAGCTGAAAGGCTATTATGAGCTGCAATACCGTGACCGTGGAAAGGCCGGATGGAAAATCGGGCATCGTTATCAGGCAGGTTTTGTCGTATCCAGTCCTGTGAGAGACTTCAAGCTGGGCTGGAGGGAACTGTTCCAGCATACGTTTATCGGAGGAGGTAAAGAGGCTCAGCTTCGTTCCCGGTTGCAGGCTGTGTATGAGCCGACGGACTGGCGCTTGCATCCTTATTTTTCGATAGAATCCTTTCAGCCGGTAGGCGGGGAGGCGTTCTTTTCGTTGCCTCGCGTGCGTTATCGCCCTGGGGTGCGGTGGAATTTGTCGCAGCGGACAATGCTGGACGTGTATTACTGCCGTCAGTATGATGTGAAGCGATGTCTGAATGTGTTAGGTATCAATTTGGAAATCACGTTATAAAGAAAGTATAAGATGAATTTTTTAGAATTAGTCAAGCAGCGTCATTCCGTGCGGAACTATGAATCGCGTGCGGTAGAGAAAGAAAAACTGGAATATGTGATGGAGTGTGTGCGTATGGCTCCTTCAGCCGTGAACTTCCAGCCGTGGAAGTTTGCAGTGGTGACGGACGAACCTCGTTTGTCACAGTTGAAAAAAGCCTATCCGAGAGAATGGATGGCCAATGTGCCTTGCCTTATTGTGGCCTGTGTGAATCATGAAAAATCATGGCACCGGAAGTCGGACGGGAAAGACCATGCCGACATTGATATTGCTATCGCCGTGGAACATCTTTGCCTGGCTGCTACGGAGCAAGGTTTGGGTACCTGCTGGGTATGTAATTTTGACGTCTCTCTTTGCCGGGAAGCACTTCAGTTACCCGCCCATATAGAGCCTGCGGTACTGATTCCGGTAGGATATGCCGCAGAGCAAGAAGTGTCAGCTAAAAAACGCAAATCGCTGGATGAAATTTTATTTTGATAGTGATTTAGTGAATTTGTAAACAAATTATCAAATATTTAACGAGTTTTAGCTACAATATTTGTTTGAAATTTCTACTTTTAGGACGCTCTTTGGGAGGTATTTCCTGGAGAGCGCCTTTTTATATACATTCAAATTAATTAAAAGATGGAAAACTTTGAACTGGGATTATTGCTGATGGTGGTTGGAATGGTCACTGTCT